>CAEZYY010000081.1_pt1 | contig 5157 bp, 2 predicted proteins | sample 7265861 | NCBI WGS metagenome assembly CAEZYY01 (sample SAMEA6813946, study PRJEB35770) | freshwater metagenome | biome: Freshwater; feature: Freshwater reservoir; material: water | place: Czech Republic | collected 2016-08-15 | depth 30m m | reverse complement strand
CGGCTATCTCGGTGATGCGGGCCCTGACCGCCGGTGAAGCGCCCCTGCGGGGGCGCGCTGGCATGGAACTCATCATGCACGCCGACGATTATCGAGCCGCCGCCGAGCGTCTCAACGACCCAACCGACCTGCAAACCGCAGTGCAGGTGTACGCCGCCATCGGAGGCGTTGTTGGCTATGCCACCGACATGGTCAACTTCGACCTGCCTGATGGTGCTGGTGACGTGGACCGTTGGATCGTTCAGCGGATCCTCTCGCCCGGTGCCACCATGCGAAACGAGGCGACCACGTTGCTCGCCGAAGACCCGGTCATGGCCGGAGCCGGATCGCTGGTCCACCACAGCATCCTGGCCGCAATCGCCAATGGGGCCGTCACGGCCGGATCGATCGCGAACCGGATTGGAAGAACTGTTTCCAACCTTGCTCCGGCACTCAATCGGCTCGTCGACGCCGGGTTCGTCATCCGTCTCGAGGACCCGATCCGAGACCAGCGGCCTCTCTACTCCCTTGACGACCCGTTCCTGCAGTTCCACTACGCAGTGCTCGACCCACACGGGGCACTGCTACGCGATCGGACACCTGGCACCGTGTGGACGAACCGGCTGCGCGCTTCGTTCGACTCGCAGGTGCGTGGACCTGTGTTCGAGGCACAGGCTCGCACATGGGCGCGACGCTTCGCAGCGGCCTCCACCATCGATCCCACGAGCCGCATCGGTCCTTCCAGCGTGAACATCGACGGTGTCGACCATGAACTCGACGTGGTCGCCGCCGCCGACGGCCCCACCCCGGCCAAGCGCACCATCACCGCGATCGGTGAAGCGAAGGCCGGCGAGACCCTCGGTATCGGGCACCTCAATCGTTTGGAGCGGGCACGAACTGCGCTGGGCCACCGAGCTGCGGACGCAAGGCTGTTCCTGTTCGGCACCAATGTTGATCCGGCGCTTGCCGCCGCGGCCTCGAAGCGGTCCGACGCTGAGATCGTTGACCTCGGCCGCCTCTATCACGGCGAGTAACCCGGGCGAGCCCTCTCCAAGACGGCACTGAACAGCGTGTCAACGCCAGCACTCGCTACGCATGCGGCCCCGATCAGGCGTGTACGCACCGACACTCGTCGGCGCACGCCGGAAACGCTTCGAGATGCAGAGCGGTTGCGGGGTTGTTCCGGGGCCTCACTTCCCCCTCGTTAGCCTTGGCGCATGCCTGCTGCCAGTGGTGATCGCTCCGCCCACTTCCCCGCCATCGAGAAGAAGCACGGCGGGCCGATCTCGCTGTGGATCGATCGGGTGAACGACTTGGGCAAGGTGAAGTACGAGGAGCAGATCGCGTTCCTGCGGGAGAACCACAGGTTCAGCCAGGCACACGCGAACGCGCTGGTGATGTACGTGCGGGGGTCTACCACGTCGAAGAAGTTCGACGGGCCCGACGCATTCTTCGCGAAGGCGGACCCGGTGGCGGCGAGGACAGCGAAGGCGATCTTTGCGGCGGTTACCGAGAAGCATCCGACGCTGGAACTGGTGATGGCGTGGAACCAGCCGATGCTGCGCAACGAGAAGGGCTACGTGCTCGGTGTGATGGTCTCGAAGAACCACCTCACGGTGTCACCGTTCGGCGGGACCGCGCTCGAGGCCGTGGCCGACAAGCTGGCGAAGTACACGGTGAACAAGAAGACGTTCCAAGTGCCGCTGGACTGGAAGGTGGACGCGGCCCTGCTGAGGGCGATTGCGAAGGCACGCCTCGCGGAGATGGGGTGAGGCTGTTACGCGACGGCCGCTGCGAATGACGCGTACAGGTCCCCGGGCAGGCGGTACTTGAGACGCCACTTAATCGCCATTGGGCGAGACCCCTCGTGGTCCACATAGGTTGCAGGGCCAAGGAACCAGAAGGCCCGATCGTTCTGGCTTACTCGGGCAAACAAGAAGATGTCGTGTTCATTCTTCTCGTGGGTCCGGTACCTCATGCCAGTAACGCTGTCCTCCGGTGTTGTCGACTGGCTCTCCCAATGGATCAACTCAGGGCTCAGCGCGTAGTCGCGGTAACGGGTTGTAGGCGAGAAGGCCCCGGTTCCTTTGTCGAGCGTGAAGACGAATGCGTCGGCAGATTCCTCTTTGAACCACTTCACACCTTCACGCCACTCCTTCGCACGCGGCCCTTGCAACTCCTGGAAGGCCGCAAGGATCTCAGCGCGGGTGTAGCGAGCGTGCACCTGGAGTGGGTTCTCTGGACGGTTCCCCAAGTCGGAATGAAGGTGGTCCACTCTCGTTGAAAGTACCTCGAGAAGCTCGATTGCCTCGGCCCTCACCTGCGTGTGCCTCCACAAGAGATCGCAAGCATCTTGGAGGCTACTCTCCTTCGGGAGTGCGTCCGCAGGGATCCCGTCTACAAGTGGGGCCACGAGCATCGCGGCGAGTCGGTACTGGCGTTGGGCCAAGTTCGCAACCACTGGTGAACTCGCCGAAGCCAGTAGGTCGCGGTAGCCCTCGAGCCGTTCTTCGTCGTCAACGTGGAGCAACCTGCCGACGGCACGCCGCAAGGTCTTCTCGTGTGGTCCGGCCGGTTCCGTCGGGACACCTGCAGCTTCCATGAGGTCTGACCAGCCAAAGTCGCCTGCGTACAAGTCCTCTAGCGAGATTCCCGAGTGCTCAAGAAAAGCCGCCAACGAGAGTGCGTGGCCTGCACCGACCATCGCGCGGAGGGCCGTGATTCTCGCGGACTTCGTGCTCGGGATCGCCGACTTGATGTTCGAGATGATGATCTCTGCCGACTTCTCGTCGAGTTCCATGTAGCAGCCGGCAGGCAAGTACGGGAACTGTTTCTCGATCTGCCCGATGAGGTCCTTTCGCGTTCCCCCGAGCAGCGCGCCAAACCGTCGATCGAAGCGGAACTCCTTGCGGTGGGTGCCGACGAAATCGAGGACCGTACAGACATCTTTGCCGGGGCTCCTCCGTAGCCCTCGGCCCAACTGCTGAAGAAAAAGCGTTGGACTATCCGTTGGTCGCAGGAAAAGCACCGTGTCAACGCTCGGTACGTCCACCCCTTCGTTGAAGAGATCCACTGAGAAGAGAACGTTGATAGCTCCCGACTTGAGGTCCTTCAACGCTTGCTCCCGCTCAACCACCGGTGTGTCTGCCCATACGGCCCTCGCGTGCACACCTGCTTCGACAAAGACACGCTCCATAAAGCGAGCATGTTCAACGCTGACACAAAATCCAAGTGCTCGAATTTTCGAAATGTCAGCACATCTCGCTGCGAGTTCCTTAAGCACCCGATGCGCCCAGAGGTCAGACACTGTGTAGACATTGGTCAGCCCCTCCACGTCGTACCCGTGTCCCCGTTTCCAGGGCACTGCGGAAAGATCCAGACCATCGTGAATCCCGAAGTACTGGAATGGAGATAGGTGCTGCTGCTCGATGGCATCCCAGAGACGAAGTTCTGCGGCGATCCGACCGTCGAACCAGTCGAGAATCGGCAAACCGTCTGAACGTTCTGGCGTCGCAGTTAGCCCGAGGAGTTCCTTCGGACGGAGCTGGTCGAGGATCCGTTCGTAGGACCCGGCCGCAGCATGGTGGAACTCGTCGATGATGACCACGTCGAAGTGGCGCGGATCCAAGTGATCAAGGTCCGACCTGTTCAGGCTCTGGATCGACGCGAACACATGGTCGAAATGCTGTGGACGTTTTCCGCCAAACCACTGTTCTCCAAAGTTCGCATCAAGGAGAACCTGCTTGAACGTGTTGTGGCTTTGTTCGAGGATCTCCCGCCGGTGAGCCAAGAACAGCAGTCGGGCCGTACCAAATTGGGCCTGCAGCGACCGATAGTCGAGCGCTGCCATCACGGTCTTGCCGGTGCCCGTAGCCGAGACGAGAAGATTCCGGTGATGCCCAAGGCGTCGTGAGACTTCGATCTGTTCAAGGAGTCGGGCCTGAAATGGATGTGGACTGACTGAAATCGGCGAGAGCACAAAAATAGAAGGCGGGTCGACCAACTTGGCCGTCTCTCGAGCGAACTCCTCCGGATCGTAAGGGCGAAAGTCAGGTGACTCCCAGTACGCCTCGAAGACAGCCCGCATCTTGTCAACGAGGTCTCGGTTACGTGCGGCAGACGCCCGGACGTTCCATTCGAGCCCGCTCACCTGGGCGGAGCTGGTCAGGTTGGAGGACCCTATATAGGCAGTGCCGAAACCAGAGTTTCGTCTGAAGATCCAGGCCTTGGCGTGCAACCGATTCTTGGAAAGGTCGTACGAAACCTTGATCTCTGCGCCTGCATCGGCAAGAAGGTCTAGGGCGCTTTGCTCTGTCGAGTTGGTGTAGGTCGTGGTCAGGATCCTCAGCCGGCGCCCAGAGGAGCAGTGTCTCCTCAACGCTTTGATCATCGGATTCACCCCGGACCGACGGATGAAGGCCATCAGAACGCTTATCTCGTCTGCGGAATCCATCTCCGCGTTGATCTGCGTTCCGACCGCCGGTTCCCCGGGCGCGTTAGTCAACAGCGTGGTGTCTACAAGCGGAATGAGTGGCTCTGCGATGGGCTGCGGTGAACCGTCGGGAAGGTAGCGAGAAATCGCCCGAAGTAACTCTCCTTGGCCAGCAATCACTTCAGCTCGGAGGTCGGTTCCGGCCTTGAGACGTTCCAGTTGTTCGAGTACGAGTTCAACGATTCTGCGCCCCGCCTCCAGACGCTGACCCGATTCGACACGACTAAGCACCGACTCAACTTGACGGTAGAGGTGGAGGGCCACCCTTTCGGCGGCCTCCTCCGGGTGGAGCTTCTGCCGCGTGACGAGTGCCGGGTCTATCTGGATGAGTTGTTGGGCGACCCCACTCGTAAGGAGTAGGTCATAGAGCCCAATGGCGATTGCGGCATCGTTGCCCATATATCCAGGAGCTTCGCATACGGCTGGTGCCGCCGCTGTTCAAATCCGTTGCGAGTCCCTACCTGCATCACTTTTTCAACAAGTGATAACAACGAGCGCCGTCGTTATCACTTACGGGTTCGTCAACCCTGAGACGCCCACGGTTTCGGCCCCCGGATGGCCCTCACAGAAATTTCCGAAATTCTTTGCCGTTCTGCGTTGCTAGTCGAACATACGTTCGCTATGCTTCCTTTCATGAAGTCCGCACTCGACACCTGCACCACGGCATCAACTGCCGTCGCCGGGGT
>CAEZYY010000078.1_pt1 | contig 5548 bp, 3 predicted proteins | sample 7265861 | NCBI WGS metagenome assembly CAEZYY01 (sample SAMEA6813946, study PRJEB35770) | freshwater metagenome | biome: Freshwater; feature: Freshwater reservoir; material: water | place: Czech Republic | collected 2016-08-15 | depth 30m m | reverse complement strand
GCGTGACCGCAACCACCCGAGCGTCATCCTCTGGTCCCTCGGCAACGAGTCCGGATACGGCGCCCATCACGAGGCGCTTGCCGCGTGGATGCGCCACTCGGACCCGAGCAGACCGCTCCACTACGAGGGTGCCGTGTTCCACGCCGGCTGGGTTGACGGCGGCCGCAACGTCACCGACATCGTCTGCCCCATGTACTCACCGATCTGGGCGGTGGAGATGTACGGACGAAACGGACTCGGAGACCGTCCGCTCATCATGTGCGAGTACAGCCACGCGATGGGCAACTCGAACGGCTCGCTCGCCGACTACTGGCGCGTGTTCGAGAACACCCCCGGCCTGCAGGGCGGCTTCATCTGGGAATGGAAGGACCACGGCATCCGCCAGACCGTGCGTGCCGCCCCCGGTTGGCGCTTCGCGTACGGCGGCCAGTTCGGGGACACGCCGAACGACGCCAACTTCGTTGCCGACGGCCTGATGGCATCGGACCTCGTACCGCACCCGGTGATGCGCGAACTCGCATGGGTGCACCGCCCCGTTCGGGTCTCGCTCGCTCCGCGCGGGAGGGGTCTCGTCGTCAAGAACGCCGACTGCTTCCGGGACGTCTCGTGGCTGGCCGGCACCTGGACACTGCGGCACAACGGCGTCATCACCGCACGCGGGCGCCTCGCCGTGCCGAGGATTGTCGCCGGTGGCTCCGCAACGATTCCGCTCCCGGCTGGTGTCAGCGCAATAGAGAGCGGCGAGACACATCTCTCGTTCGCCTGGCGCACCAAGCGGGACTCCGGTTGGGCATCGGCAGGTCACCTCGTCTCGTGGGACGAGCTTGCGCTGAGGGTGCCCGGGCGCGCCACCCGACCGGTGCGCACCGTGGCCGGCAAGCCGTCCAACAAGCCGAGGGTGTTCGACCTCGTCGAGGTGATCGAGCCGACGCTGTGGCGGGCGGCAACGGACAACGACGGCTTCAAGCTGATGAGCCAGCACCATGGTGGTGGGGACGCACTTGCCCGCTGGCTCCACAGCGGGCTTCCACACGGACTGCCCCCGTCGGTGCAGCATCGCCATACCGAGACCGAGGCGCCCGACGGCACCGTGTACGTCGATCACCGCTTCACGCTCCCCGAGGCTCTCGCGGATCCGGCGCGCGTGGGTGTTCGATTCTCGGTGCCACCCGAGTTCACGCACGTGCGGTGGTTCGGGCTCGGGCCGCACGAGAACTATCCCGACAGACGGTCCGGTGCGCTCACCGGCATCTGGGGCGGCGTTCCCGACGACCTTGCGTATCTCGTGCCTCAGGACTTTGGCCTACGCACCGGTTGCCGCTGGTTCGAACTGGTCGCGCCCTCCGAGGGCATCGCTCTGCGTATCACCGCCGACGCACCACAGACGGTGAACTGCTCGGCCACGTGGCACACCGACGATGACCTGTTCACCGCACGGGACCAGACCGAACTCGTGCGACGCGACTTCCTCACCGTGCACGTGGATGCCTCAACCCGCGGGCTCGGCACCGCAAGCTGCGGGCCGGACGTGCTGCCCCAGTACCGGATACCAGCAGGGACCCACCGCCTCCGCTACTGGATGTCGGTCCGCGTACTCAGTCAGTAGCGGGGCGCACGCGCAGCCGGTTACCGGTTGCCGTGAGGCACTCACCGGTCTGCAGGTCGAACTGCCACCCGTGCAGGGTGCACGTGAGGATCTCGCCGTCGACCTCGCCGAACACGGACAGGTCCGCCTGGCGGTGCGGGCAGTAACGATCCACGACGAACCCACAGACCGTGATCTCCTCGTCGTTCTCCGGCGGGTCGAGCTTGCGCATCGCCTCGGCCTCGGCACGACGCATGCGTTCGTTCGACAGCGACTTGAAGAAGTTGTAGACGTACTCGTTGTACGGGCCCTCCCGCCAGGCACGGAACCGGCACGACAGGAACAGCGCGTTGCTCCAGTCCACCGCCTCCTCCGCAGCAACAGTCTCCACGAGCTCACGCGGGATCTCGAAGCGGTACGAGTACGGCTCGCCCGCCCACCTGCGCACCTCTCCTACGGGCATGTCGAGGTACACATCGAGATCACCCGTGCGCAGCAGCACGCCCGCACCGATTCCCGCCCGCAGCGTGGGGGCAACCTCCAAGAGCGGCTCCCACCACTGCTTGAGCCGGTCGAGGAGATCCGCTCGTGGCGGTATCCACGTCGCCTTGTGAGCGGTGAGCCACTCGGCCCAGTCCGACTGGTACGAGCGGAGGTACTGCTCCTTGTTGTCGAAGATCGCGTGCACGTCGGCATCCGGTATCGGGTGCGTGACGATCACGCCGTCGTCGCCCACCTCAACGACCGTGCCGGGGATGTTCATGACGCCGGTACGGCCCGCCGAAGCAAGGCGCTCGAGGAACACCCGCTGGTCGGGGAAGATCGACAGTTCATCGCCGCGGATCACGTTGAGGCCAAAGAGGTCCTCGTCGAGAAATGCCGGCGGCCCTGCGAACGGCACGACTGCACGGGCGTCCACCACCTCCACGTAACGCATCGCCCGGGTGAGTTGGCTGTCCACCTTGGAGTCCACGAGTTCACGCATCCGGCCCGGCGTCTCGTCGTACACCATCGGGTACCAGATGGCCCCGGAGAACTGCAGGAAGTGGAGGTCCACCCTGCCGTGCCTGCCGAGTGCGTCGAGGTCCGTGGTGCGACAGTCGTTCTGGTTGACGAGCACGCGCTTGCCGTCGAGCACCACGATGGCCGAATCCCCACCCGGCCCGTCCGCGATCGCTGTCTCCACGTGAATAGCCACCTGCAGGCCACCGCCGAGGTCGGTCAGTTCTCCGTCCTTCGTCCGGATGAACTTCGCGAACCCAAGGTTGCGCAGGCAACGCTCGAGCTCCCTCGTCGGATACCCGGGGAGCAGGACCGTGGTGTCCCGGCTGACGTGGTCGATGAGCCACGGCTCGTCGAAATGGTCCGCGTGGATGTGCGAGATGTACAGATAGTCGGGGTTCTCGATCCGCTCCATCAGCCCGGGCTCGAGCAGGTCGTTGCGGGGGAAGACGAACCACGAGCCGAAGAAGGCCGGGAGGAACCATGGGTCGCAGACGATGGTCCCGGCATCGGTCTCGATGAGGATCCCGGCGTGGCCGATGGAGGTAGCTCGCATGACCCCCTCAGGCTACGACCGTCGGGCTACCCACACCGGTACGCCCGGTGGCACAGCGACGGTCGGGTCGCCCCGTTTGCGCGGTAGCGTCCCCGCCATGCCCGAGTTCATCAGCGTCAGTGCCTCCTCGTACGACCCGGCCTCGCTGGCCTCCAAGCTCTCCGAGAAGTCCGCCGAGGGCTGGCAGGTCGTTGCGATTGTCCCCACCGGTGGCGACATCACGGCGTTCCTCAGCCGGGGCGTGCAGGCGACAACCGCAACCGCAGCGCCCGCTCAGGTCGTCCCCACGCCAACCGTCATCACCACGTCGGCGCCGTCCTCTGTCGCCGAGCCTGCCGGTTGGGGTACTGCCCCCGCCCAGGCCGTGCCGCAGGCCGCGTCAACGGTTCCTACGATCACCACGTCCGCCGCACCGGTCTCGGTGTCCGGCACCCCGGCCGGTTGGTACCACGACCCGTCCGGCCGCTTCGAACTGCGTTACTGGGACGGCACCCAGTGGACCGAGCACGTCTCTCGGGCCGGCACCCAGTTCACCGACCCGCCGGTCGCCTGACCGCATTCCCGTCGGGGTCAGATGAGGGTATGCAGGTCGGTGGTTGAGGGATCACCGTCGAACGCGACGACGCCCTCCCGCAGCGCAACCACACGCTCGGCCTGAGCCGCGTACGACAGTTCGTGCGTGGCGACCACCACGGTGCATCCGCTGCGCTGCGCCGCGTCCACGAGCGAGATGAGCGCAAGTCGACCCGGTTCGTCGAGCCCGACAAATGGTTCGTCCACCAGCAGCACCGAGAACGGGCGGATGAAGGTGAGCGCGATCGCCGTCTTCTGACGCATGCCGCGGCTGAACCTGCTCGGCAGGTCATCGATGCGGTCGTCGATCCCCAGTTGCTCGAGCAGGCGGGTGCCACGCTCCTCCCACTGCTCGATGTTGTGGAGGCCAGCGACGTACTCGAGATGCTCCCGCACGGACAGGTCGTCGTAGAACGTGGGCGTGTCACCCAGGTAGGCGAGCATCCGTCGGGCCGGCGCCGACCCGGACGGTCGGCCGTGCACGATCACCTTGCCGTCGGAGGGGTCGAGCAGACCGGCGCTCATGCGCAGCAATGTGGTCTTGCCCGAGCCGTTGTGGCCCACCATCACGACGCGCTCGCCCGTACCGATCGTGAGGCTGGTGGGAGTGAGCGCGGGCCGGTCCCCGTAGTCCTTGCACAGCCCAACGGTCTCGAGTGCCCAGAGTCCGACGGTCATCGTGATCCCCCTGCCCGCGAGTGGCGGGTCCTGAACTCGGTATCGCCGGCGGCCCACAGGGCACCAGCCTTGCTCTTGATGCCGTCGCGCTTGCGTGCCCACCACGCGACTGCAGCGATGACCAGTCCGACTGCCACTGCGGCCTGCAGCGCCGGCGGGATCGGCTGGTGACCGTGGCGTACCGCCGAACGGGCGGCAAGCACCGGGAGACTCCCACTGATTGCCACTGCAAGGGGCTTCACCGTTCGGAATACCTCGCGCATGCCTGCAACCTCTGGCGGCAGCATGTCGTTGACCGCGCCCGCGACCGTCGGTTCTGGCAGCCCCGACATGACGTTGAGCACAGCCCCCGCTGCTCCGGCCCAGACCACCGGCAGCACCAGAAGCAGCCCGAGTTGCCACGACATCGAGGTGCGGTGGAAGGCCACGATGCCCGCCACGCCAATCAGGCCGAACAGCGCCGCTACCGCCGCGGGCACCGGCAGATGGCGCACGAGCAGCCAGCCACGCTCCTGGGGCAGCGCATCACAGCGTTCCGGTCGGTCGATCTCCTGCGCGAACGGCTCCACACACTCGAGACCGAGCACGAATGCGGCGAGGCCGCTCACGACCACCATCGGGGTGGTGCCACGGAAGGCAGCCACCTGAGCGGCTGCGGTCACGACGGCAAGCATCACCATACGGATGACGCGGCTGAGCGGGAACCTCGCGATGCTCTGTACGCCGCGACGTGTGACGGGCTTGCGAACGAGCCGCGGCGTGCGGAACCACGGCCGCACCCGGTGCTGCTCGTTGCTCAGCTGCCGGCGCAGCAGTACCACCGTGCGGAGGTCGCGCATGGTGACGGCGAAACGGAGTTGGCTCACGAGCGCGCTGCGCCGCGAGAGCGCGTCGATGGAGAGACGCTCGAGGCCAAGCAGCGCGAGCGCAGCAAGGACCAGCAAGAGTGCCGGGCCCGCAAGGTCGACGGTATGGATGCGCAGCGGCCAGAGCACCAGACTGCCGACCGTGTCGAGCGGACCGGGTACGCCCCAGTCGCTCGGGATGCCGGCCACCTGCCACCCGAGAAGTACGGCACCGGCGAGAGTTGCCTGCCACCGGCGTAGATGCATCACGTGGGCGAGCAGTGCCGCGGTGACCAGTGCGAGACCGAT
>CAEZYY010000077.1_pt1 | contig 6072 bp, 6 predicted proteins | sample 7265861 | NCBI WGS metagenome assembly CAEZYY01 (sample SAMEA6813946, study PRJEB35770) | freshwater metagenome | biome: Freshwater; feature: Freshwater reservoir; material: water | place: Czech Republic | collected 2016-08-15 | depth 30m m | reverse complement strand
TAACCTGGTAAGGCCCGTGGAAGACCACCACGTTGATAGGCCGGAAGTGTAAGCACAGTAATGTGTTCAGCTGACCGGTACTAATCGGCCGAGGGCTTCGATTATTGAACCGCTCGTACTTGCTCTGGAGTCCTCGAGGTTGCGCTGGCTTTTGCCGGCTGCACCCGAGTTTGACAATAGATTTCCGGTGGTCATAGCGTCGGTGTCACACCCGTTCCCATTCCGAACACGGCAGTTAAGCCTGATCGCGCCGATGGTACTTGGGGGTAGACCCCCTGGGAGAGTAGGGCGCCGCCGGAATTTATCGAGAACACCCCCGAGCATTGCTCGGGGGTGTTTGCATTTTTGCCGCAGTTTGCCCGTACCGTGGAAACCTATGCCCCCGCAGAGACCTTCCCGTCCATCGCGCCCCACTGGACGCCCTTCCGGCCGCCCAGCAGGCCCCCGATCCTCCTCCGGAGGCGCAGGTACCGGGCGTTCTGGTGCTCCCCGCGAGGGAGGCGGTCGCCCTTTGGGCTCGTCCGGTGGCTCGGGGACGACTCGTCGTTGGTCGAGCGATGGACAGGGTCCCACCAGTGATGGAGGACGTCCCTCCGGTGCGCCTGGGGCCGGTTCAAGCCGCTTTGGTGGGGATCGTCGGTCCGGTAGCGGCGCGGGAGGCGGTGCTCCCGGACGTCCGACGCGTCGTTTTGATGAGCGCGGCGATCGTCCGGCACGGCCGGCCCGTCAGTGGGAAGACCGTGGGCCTCGTCCCGGCGCTCCGGAGGGCGAACGCCCGTCCCGCTTCAGCCGTCCCGCACCGGGTAGTCGCTTCGGTCGCGGTGCGAGCGGTGGGGACCGTCCTGCACGTCAGTGGGAAGACCGTGGCCCGAGGCCCGGTGGCCCGCGTACTGGTGGCGCCGACCGCGGCGACCGTCCTGCACGTCAGTGGGAAGACCGTGGCCCGAGGCCCGGTGGCCCGCGTACTGGTGGCGCCGACCGCGGCGACCGTCCGGCACGTCAGTGGGAAGACCGTGGCCCGAGGCCCGGTGGCCCGCGTACTGGTGGCGCCGACCGCGGCGACCGTCCGGCACGTCAGTGGGAAGACCGTGGCCCGAGGCCCGGTGGCCCTGGCCGCCCTCGACGTGAGGAACCGCCGACTCGTCCCGTTCCTCGTCGAGAGGATGGTTCTGTCGGGCGTCCAATCGGCAAGCCGCAGCGCCGACCGGTCGGACGTCGGGAGAGAACTGGTGAAGACGGCACAATTGAGCGCACCGAGTTCAATCCTCAGGCCGACCGTGAGGCACTCGACGCCAATCGAGAGGTCTGGATCGACGAGGGCTCTGTCCGTGATGCTGCTCAAGGCGCAACCTATCGGGGTCGCTCCGAACCTACGGATCGTGACGGTCGAACTCAGCGGAGCCCGCGCGCGTTCGTCGCCGATGACAGCGAACAGACGGATCGACCCACGCCGAAGCCGTCCGCTGGTGTCACACCGCTACGGGCGCGCACGCTGAACGAGCGCGTAGAGGCTGCTCAGGGCGCATTGGATCGCGAGCGCTTCGGAGACGCGAGGCGCATGGTCACCCCGGTGATCCGTGAGGCCCCGGACATGACGAGCGCCCAAGAGATCCTCGGCTTGGCGCAGTACCGGCTCGGCAACTGGCGGCAGGCAGCCGTAGCGCTCGAGGCATACCGCACCTATGGCGGCGGGGTGGAGAATCATCCGGTGCTTGCCGATTGTTACCGGGCGATGCGCAAGTACGGCCCAATCGATGCCCTTTGGGAAGAGCTCAAGACAGCGTCACCCTCAGCGGGGCTGGTGGCGGAGGGTCGGATCGTCGTCGCGGGTGCGAAGGCGGATCAGGGAGATATCGAGGGTGCCATCGACTTGCTGCGTTCCAGCGAACGCGCCCCCGCCAAGGTACGGGATCACCACCTGCGGTTGTGGTACGTGCTCGCCGATCTGTACGACCGGAGTGGTGACGTCACCAAGGCACGATCGTTGTTCGCTCGCATCCTTGCCAACGACCCCGAGTTCGCGGACGTTGCCGAACGGATGCGCCAACTGGGTCGATAACCCTGCGGCACCCCCTGCGTAGCATTGGGACTACCGGCTTCCCCGCCGCCCTCCAGCGAACATTTGAGGGAATCATGAACATCGTTGTTCTGCAAGGGGTGCTGTCGCGCACCCCCGACCGCCGGGAACTTGCCTCAGGATCTGTGCTGTTGCAGTTCGATCTCACCACCCCAACGTCCACGGGCGCTGCCTCGGTCCCCGTCGCCTGGTTCGACCCGCCGCCGTCGGCCCAGTTCGACGTCGGAGATGAGGTAGTGGTCACGGGTGAGGTGCGTCGACGGTTCTTTCGTTCCGGCGGGGCCACCCAGACGCGGACGGAAGTTGTTGCCGGGCTTGTACAACGAGCCAGTAACCGAAAGGGAGTGGCCCGCACGTTGGGACGGCTCCGGGAGTCGCTAGCGGGGCCCTGAGCCTCGCCGAACCGCCCTGCACAGGGCCCAGCCCACTACGATCAAATGTCGTCAGTGGGCGTTGGCCGGGCGGAGGTTCGACGGCGCCGCAAGTCACAGGAGATGTGTTGCGTGGACGTCAAGTCGTTGCTCGGTGCTGAAGCCGAATCCCTACTCGGACACTCCTGTGTGGGGGTCGATCGGACCACGCTGACCCTTCCGGGTCCGGACTTCCTCGATCGAACCTTCGTTCACAGCGATCGCAGTTCGGCGGTGCTCCGCTCGCTTGGATCGCTGTATGGCTCTGGCCGACTCGCGAACTCGGGATACATCTCGATCCTTCCTGTTGATCAGGGCATCGAGCACTCTGGAGCTGCCTCGTTTGCTCCGAACCCGATCTATTTCGATCCGGCAAACATCGTCAAGTTGGCGATCGAGGGCGGCTGCAACGCTGTTGCGACCACCTACGGCGTGCTCGGCGCGGTGAGTCGGACGTACGCGCACAAGATCCCCTTCATCGTGAAGATCAACCACAACGAACTGATGACGTATCCCAACAAGTTCGATCAGGTGATGTTTGGCTCGGTGCGTCAGGCCTGGGATCTCGGGGCGGCAGGTGTTGGTGCAACCATCTACTTCGGTTCACCCGAGGCAACGCGCCAGATCCACGAGGTGGCTGCGGCCTTCAAGGAGGCCCACGACCTCGGCATGTTCACCGTGCTCTGGTGCTACCTGCGCAACAACGCGTTCAAGGTGGACGGGGTGGACCACCATGTCTCCGCGGATCTCACGGCCCAGGCAAACCACCTCGGTGTCACGATCGAGGCCGACATCATCAAACAGAAACTGCCCGAGGTGAACGGTGGCTACAACGCGCTGTCCGGCTACGGCAAGACCTCGAAACTCGTCTACGACAAACTCACCACGGATCACCCCGTTGACCTCACGCGTTGGCAGGTGCTGAATTGCTACGCAGGTCGTATCGGCTTGATCAACAGCGGTGGGGAGTCCAAGGGTTCCGGCGACCTCGCAGCGGCGGTGAAGACTGCCGTGATCAACAAGCGCGCTGGCGGCCAGGGGCTCATCGCCGGTCGCAAGGCCTTTCAGCGGCCGATGGGTGAGGGAATCGAACTGCTCAACGCCATCCAGGACGTGTACCTGGACGGGTCCATCACGATCGCCTGATCACGCGACGCTTCGCAGCACCAACCCGGTCTTCAGCTTCGGCGTGAAGAATGTGGACTTCGGGGGCATGAGGAGGTGCTCGGTGGCCGTGCGACGGATCTCGTCGACGGAGACCGGGCGGATGAGGATCGCTGCTTCGGCGGCGCCGGTGCGAACACTGTCGAGCACATGCTCGACACCGTGTTGGTAGTTCACCTGGTGGTCGGTTGACGCGAGAGCATGCTCAAGCCGCGCAGAGTCGAGGTCTCGGACCCCAATGAATACTTCTGGCCTCGGGATCAGGAATGTGCCGTCGCCGGTGCGGTCCACGAGGCACAGCGCACCGCGTTCGAGCATCTGAAGCGTGGTGGTTGCTGTCACCTTGCCTGCTGATGCGAGGTCGAAGGAGTGCCCGAGCGCGTCGCGAAGGTTGCCGTACGGGATACCGGTGTAGAGACGGTGAATGGCGGAGACCGACAGCTGTTCGGCAACCAGTTCGTTGACGTAGGTCAACGTGAGGTCCCACGGTCCGCCGATGCCGGGAGCCTGCAGGCGACGCTCGTCGCGGTACGACCGGCTGATTGCGTAGCGGTGGTGGCCATCGGCGATCACGACGTCCTTGCTGCCCACGAGCGCGCCGATTGTGGCGACCCGCGAGGGTTCGTCCACGCGCTCTACGCTGTGCGTCACCCCGTCGGTGTCGGTGAAGGAACCCATGCGCTCGCCCGGATCGGCGAGGAGTTCCGTGAGGCCGATCGCGAGTGACAGGCCCCACACAGGTGACAGGTTGGTACCGGTTGCCCGTGTGAGGTCGAGACGATCGGTCTTTGCCTTCGGCGTCGTGCGTTCGTGGGGGAGCACTCCGCCAGCGCCCTCATTGACCACCTCGAGCCCACCAAGGACACCCGAGATGACGCGATGGCGACCTGCCTCGTCGGTGAACTCCATGCGGTAGATCGTGTAACTCGGCCTCGGGTCCGTCACCATCGTGCCCTCGGCGATCCAAGTGTGGAGGCGCTCCGCCGCGGCCTCGTACCGGCCTACGCCATCGCGCTCGCGGGGCACATCGACGTACACGATGTTGCGGGCGTGTTGGGCCTCGAGCGCATCGAGGTCCGCTTCCGAGAGCACGTCGTACGGCGGGGCGGTCACCTCGGCAAGTGAGAGTGAAGGTGAGTAGCGGATGGCGGGAAAGGGCTCAAATCTCGGCACCTCTCCAGTGTGGCGCACCGTGTGGCAGGATCGAAACAACATGCGGTATCCGGTGCTCTGCGACCTTGATGGCGTGATCTGGCTGGGAGACGAACCCATCGAGGGTTCGGCCGCAGCAGTGGCGGCACTACGGCGGGCAGGGCACCGAGTGCTCTTCGTCACCAATTACAGCTTTGCCCCCGTGTGGGAGACCGAAGACAAACTTGCCCGTCACGGCATTCTAGCCCGAGGGGATGTGGTGACTTCCGCACAGGCTGCTGCCCACCTCGTGTCCCCGGGGGAGCGTGTCATGGTGTTCGGGGGCCCCGGCATCAACGAGGCGGTGGCCGAACGTGGGGCCGAGTCAGTGACCGAAGGCCCGGCCGACGCAGTGATTGTGGGGTTCCACCGGACGTTCGACTTTGCGGCGATGACGAAGGCAGCAGCTGCGGTGCGGGCGGGTGCCAGGCTGGTTGGGACCAACGACGATGCCACCTACCCGACGCCCGACGGCCCGATACCCGGTGGTGGGGCGATCCTTGCGTCGGTGGCTGTTGCGAGTGGCGTCTCCCCGCTGGTGGCGGGCAAACCCCATCACGCTATGGCGGATCTCGTTCGGGGCGTGCTCGGCGGCGACATGGACCAAGCGGTGATGGTGGGCGACCGGGCCGATACCGACGGCTTGTTCGCCCAGCGCCTCGGTTGCAGGTACGCACAGGTGTGGTCCGGGGTCACTCCGGAGGGATCGATGCCGAACCCGATGCCCGAGCTGACCGGAACGAACCTCGCCGACATCGCTCGCCAATTGCTGGACGCCTTCTGACCCGACTGCCTTGCGACCCGGCTGCCCCGGCCGTACCGTGGGATTTATGGGATCCGACTTGACGAAGCGCTTGAAGCCTCTGCTCGACGCCGGGATCGAACTGGCCCAGTTGTCGCCAGTTCGGGTCGAAGCCATCGTTCGGGAACTCGTGAAACAGGGAGAGGTGCGCCGCCATGAGGCTTCTGGCCTCGTTCAATTGCTCGTCGAGAGGGGCCGGGACGCCGGGGAGAAGGCGGCAGAGACAGTTCGTCTCGAAGTGGCTCGCCAGCTGGACCGTTTAGTCCACCAGGTTGCGCTGGTCGAGGCCCAGGTGAGCGAGATCTCCAAGCGTTTGCGGGTCCCCGACGAACCGCACTCCGCTGCGGCGACGACAGTTGCGAGAACACCGGCGGCCGGTGGAGTATCCCGAGACCCAGAAGCACCGGTTGCCCCGGCGAAGAAGGCTC
>CAEZYY010000075.1_pt1 | contig 7472 bp, 7 predicted proteins | sample 7265861 | NCBI WGS metagenome assembly CAEZYY01 (sample SAMEA6813946, study PRJEB35770) | freshwater metagenome | biome: Freshwater; feature: Freshwater reservoir; material: water | place: Czech Republic | collected 2016-08-15 | depth 30m m | reverse complement strand
GTCGAATTGCCGTTCGTCACGCTCCAGCGCGGCCCGGTGGTGGTGACGGTGAGCAGCGTGACACCCGCACCGTTCCCCGCACCGGCGAACGGCTCCTCGAACGGGGCCTCGCGCGCGTTGAGGGCCACCACATCCATCTGATTGCCGTCGCCGAACCAGGGCGTCGGATCACTCGCAGCATCGGCCGCGCCGAACGAGTAGCGCCACGTGTCTGTCCGGAGGTCAAACTCAATGAACCGATCGAGTCCCGGCCAGTTGGGGTCATACACGTAGACCACCGTCTGCGTCTCGGTGATCTGCCGTACGGCGTACGGCAAGAGGGTGTGGCCGACCCCGGCCGAATAGATGCCCAGGGTGTACGGGTTCGCGCCGGGCCGCAGACCCGACTCCACATCGGCGAGCACGTCGCGCAGCGGCCTGCCACGGGTTCTGCCTGCCGCAGCGAGAACGTCCGGCAGGAACTGGGTGGCGAATAGCCGAACAACCCGATCGGTCACCTCACCGTCCGCCAACAACTCCATGCTCGCCGGTTGGGCGTCAGCAACGAAGCGGTCGAGGCTGAGCAGCACCATGCCCTCACACACACCGCCTGCTGTCGCGGCAGCAACCTTGTCGATCCACGCCTGCGCCGTGGCCGTGGGAGTGCAACCACCACTCGGTTCCTCGCACACCGCCGCCGCGCCGAACATAGCGATGGCGTCGTCCACCCCATAGGGCTCAGACGGTGTCCCGTTCGGGAACGCGAATCCGTTGGGGTCCGGGCGGTACGGGAAGGCGATCGCCGCAAGATCCGCGCCCCAGCCGGATTGGGGCACCGGGGTGAACGAGTCGAAGGGGGTAAACCCCACGGTCGAGACTGCCTCGCCCCCGATCTCGACGCCGACCGATGGTGCTCCGGTCGTGGTGGTGCGGGACTCCGAGGAGGACTCGCTGGTTGAGGACTTGGTTCCTCCGCCGCACGCAGCGACTGCGGCGACCATAGGTATCACGATTACTGCGAAGCGACGGCCCACCACACCCTCCGAAATCGCCCTGAGCCTACTGGCGGTTCGGCGAACTCCCGGGAACCCCGTGACACCCCTTGTTCATACTCAGTTTGTTCCTCCGGCCACGCCGTGGCACCCATGAAGGAAAGGTCACCGCACCATGAGCACCTCCACAGACACGAGTCACGCCACCACGACTGCCGCCTGCCCGGCGTGCCGCCACCTCCGCAAATCCGCCGCCCGGTACAGCACGGGCTATACCGTCACTCCCTCGGTGGGTGGAGGGTGGATGCAGTGGTCCGGTGCACTGCTGCGCCTCCTGCAACGAACCGGGAGCGAACCCACCCGCGCCCTCCTGATCGAGCAGCCGTCGCGCACCGAGCGGTACGTCCAGGTGCTCGTCGGCCACGGCGTTGCGCACGCCGAGGCCAGCAGCAACGAGTACCTCGAAGGCGCCTCTCGCCTGTCGGGTGTCGAGGAGCGCTTGCTCACCCTGCTCGGCTGGGTTGCTCCCAACCCCCGTAGCAGCAACCCCGACGAGGTGTCGACAAACTGGACACTCCCACTCGTCCACGGCGACTGGACAAACCTCGTCGAGACCATCACCGCCACGCTCGTCGGCATCTTCCGGCTCAGTGAGCAGCTGCCCGTCGAGATGAACCTGTTCCTCGCCGATCATCCCTGCCGTGCGTGCTCCTGGCCCAACGAAGAGTTCGACGACGAGCACGACATCAACGACTCCTACGGCACCCTCGGGTTCTGAGCGGAGCCGCTGTCGGCTCAGATCAGCGACAGTGTGAGCACCGTCGAATAGCTCGGGGCCGTTGCTGCAGCAGGAAGCATCAGCAGCAAACGGCCATCGATGATGGCTTCACCCAATCCAGCACCTGGGCAGGCACTGGCTAGCAGGTTTGCCGGTCCGCTCGCGAGGCCATCGCCTGACACCAGCCCGCTGCCCGGCAGCACGACGGCGCCTGCCGTCACCGTCTGGTCGTAGAAGGTCTCGGGTCCGGTAGGCACGCGCGCTGAGTCGTTCGTGATCACCGGAGCCCAGCCGAGGTAGTTGCCGTCCCACCGACGCCCGTCGGATGCGATCACTGCGGTAACCGAGCCGGTTAGTGCCCATCCGGTGTCGTCGTTCCTCGTATCGATCACGGTGATTTGGTTCAGGCGACTCCATGCACTCACGAACCAACCGTTTGCGGGCTCCTCAGGCGAGGCAGCGACCGGCGCCAGCGACTGAAGCAACGACCCACACCCGGCGTCGGTTGTTGCAGCGTTTGCGTTGTTGTCTGCCTCCACGGCCCCGAGGGAGCGGGGGAAGCCGGGCCAGTCTGCGCTGGCTCCACCGAATGCCGGCAGGGCTCCGTACACCCCACAACTGACCCGCATCAGCAGGATTCCCTCAGGTCTGGTTACCGAGTTGACCTGCGTGAGCACAGCCGGACTGTTGGGTACCACGACGACCTGAGACGTGGCCTGTGTTTCGTCCTGTCGCTCAACGGTGAAGGTGTACGCGAGACCCGGCGTGAGACCAGAGATTGTTGCCGACGGCGATGTCGTGGCGATCGGGGCGATCCCCGCATCGCTCACACGCACGAGGTAACGCTGCCAAGACGTCGTTGCGTCGGGGTCGTCCCACGTCAGTGCCACCGAACCAACACCAGGATCGCCGGTCAACGCGAAGGCGTTCCCCAGGCCGGAATCCGGGAGCGACTCGCCCCTTTCCGGCTGGGCACCGGAGGGACGCGATTCATGCTGCTCTCGTTCGCCCGCGAGCGCGGCGCCGGACACCGTGATCCCAGCGACAATCGTCAACGCAAGTGCCGATCCCGCGACGATCGAACGTACCGACCGATTGGCCATCGTGCTGCACCCCCAGACACTGTCCGTCCACCGACGCGTCGCGTGGCCAGCACGCCGGTGCACATTTCGCAAAATCGAGAACCGAAGTGTAAGCCTCCGTTCATCTTACGTTCGTTCAGTTCACCTACAGTTCATTTAAGTGCCAGTAGAGCCAACCCGATCACACACGTGTCGCACCATTGCGTTCAAGGGGATATGGCGCTCTTCTACGACTCCGGCAGGTTCATGCCCTCCTTCGATGAGGACTTCGAGCACATGTCGTGGTTCCGCACCTGGCCCAACGGCCCGCATCACCTGCACGATGTCGAGCCGGGTGGCACGGTGTACCTCGTGCGCTCGGGGGACGAGCAGCGCATCATGTGGGAAACCCGGGTGACGCGCATGGTGGCCGTTCCTTACGAGGCGCTCGAGGGCTTCGCCGACGAGGTGAACCGTCGCTGGGGGATCACGCTCCTCTCGATCGACATGCAGCCGGGTGGCTTCTGCATCGGCTGGATGGCCGAGCCGGTCGCCTGCCTCAACCGTGCGCCTCGAGCGCTTCCCGACTCTCTGCAACACTCGCTCGAACCCGGTGAGTCACTCGACCTGGACGGTTGGCAGTTTGGGTCCGATCTCTCTGCTGCCTTCCGCTACCGCTGGGGCCTGCCCGACAACGACCCGAGCGACCAGCATTTCTGCACCGGCCGCTCACTGATCGGTTGGTTCGGGCTCTAGCGCAGCCCGAGCGACAGCCCGTCGGGCATCGATGCGCCGAACCACGACTGCCAGCACGTCGCAATCACGTCAGTCGTTGGCATCGCCCCACCGGTGCGATGCACGGCGTCGAGGACGAACCATGGCCAGGGCGAGTACGGCCCTGATCCCTCAGGCACCGCCACCTCGGCGAACTTGGCCCCCAACTCGCCCACCGCACCACCCAGACGCGTGCGTTCCATGCTGACGAGCTCCCCCAACTCTCGAAGCGCCATCGACAGTCGGCGCGAGAGCAACGACTCGCTGCCGAGGCGCTGTACGAGCAGACCGCCGAAGGTCTGCTGATACCAGGTGAATCCACCAATGCCGGCCTTGAAACGGGAGAACACGCCCGGATCTCCGGCATCGAGGGTGGAACGCAGGTTTGCAAGTTTGTCGGCAGCAGTGACACGGGCGATTCCGAGGTCGGCGTCGGCAGCCGCACCCGTGACGTGGGCGATGTGTTGCACTTTGCGCGGCCACCACGCTGACTTGTGGTGGGGATCTCCACTCCAGTCGTCCGTGCAAGCGGCCACGATGTCGGCAACACGTTGCCCATACCGAGCGACGAGTTCGCTCACCGTCACGTTGGCATCCTCGATCGAGTCATGGAGCAGGCCAGCAATGGCCTCATCCTCGTCGGCGCCGTCTTCCAAGAGGAACGCAGACACGGAAAGCACGTGCGAGACGTACGGAATGTCGCTGCCCTTGCGAACCTGCCCGTGGTGCCACATGGCCGCATCGGCCAGCGCGCTTGCGTAGCGGGGTCCGAAGGCGGCGTGGGGTGTGTCGGTCATGGTGATGTCCCTCCGCCCGCACGAACGCGCAATATCCGCGGAACGCGACCGACGCTAGTGCCCATGCACACCGAGCATGCCGAGCAGTTGCTCGCGCAGCACCCCGAACCGGTCCCCCGAGCGCGTGCGGGATGCCGCAGCACCCATGGTTACCTCGTGCTCGAGCACACCGTCCACCATCACGACGACCCGATCGGCAAGCAGCAGCGCCTCATCGACGTCGTGGGTGACCATCAGCACGGTCGGTCGGTACCGCGCACACAGCGTGGCCAGCAGTTCCTGCATTCTCAGCCTGGTGAGGGCGTCGAGCGACCCGAACGGCTCGTCAAGGAGGAGCAGTTCGGGTTCGCGAACCAGGGCTCTGGCAAGGGCCACGCGGGCGGTCTCGCCGCCCGACAGCGTCGAGGGCCAGGCACGGTGTCGGTCGGTCATCCCGACATCCGCGAGCGCTCGCGCCACACGTGCCTCGACATCCGGGTCACGCACACCGAGGCCCACGTTGGCAGCGACCCGCTTCCACGGGAGCAACCGGGCATCCTGGAACGCAACCGCCACCCGAGCAGGAACCTCCACCTTGCCGACCGCCTCGGGATCGAGGTCCGCAAGGATCCGGAGCAAGGTGGACTTGCCGCAGCCACTGCGCCCCAGGATCGCCACGAATTCGCCGCGGCCGATGGTGAGGTTGAGCGCACGGAGCACCTCGCGCCCGCCGAAGGACCGACAGATGCCCTGCGCAACGAGCGCCGGGGCCCCTCGCCCGGTGCCGGGCGCGGGCTCGCGCGGCGAGCTCACTGTTCGCCCTCGAATCCCGGGCGCCAGACGAGGACGCGCTCCTCGAGGAGGCGCACGAGCGCGTACGAGAGCATCCCGAGCGCGGCGTACACCACGATGACGAAGACGATCCGGTCGAGGCGGAACGCGATCCTCGCATCGCTGAGCAACATCCCCAGCCCGTTCGTTGCGTTGATCTCCTCGGCGATCACCAGCGCAAGCCATGCGTTCGTGAGGCTGATCCTCAGACCGACGAGGAATCCGGGCATCGAGCCGGGGACCACCACATGACGCACGATGCCCCAGCGTCCGAGCCCCAGCGTGTGCGCGGCCTCGACAAACCTCCGGTCGATGTTCCGGATCCCGCTGAACGTGTTGAAGTACACCGGCCACGCGGTGGCCAGCGCGATGAGCGTGATCTTCGGACTCTCGTAGATGCCGAGCCAGACGATCAGAAGGGGGACGAGGGCGAAGGTCGGAATCGCCTTGAACACCTGCATCCCGGAGTCGACAACGTCCTCCGCCCGTCCCCACATCCCCGCGACCACGGCGATGACGAGCCCGCTGCCCAGCCCGATCGCGAGGCCTATCGCTACTCGTCGCGCCGAGACGCCGAGCGCAGGGAGGAACACCCCCTGCGACACCAGCGCTGAACCCGCACGCCAGACGTCGGGGACTGTCGGGAAGGTACGCGAGGACACGAGTCCGGTTGCGGTGAGCATCAGCCAGACGGCAATGAGCAACAGCGGACCGGCGAGGCGTCGGACCCAACGGGGAAGGATTCGACGGTGTCGACGCCCGGTCCCCAGCGCGAGCTGGCGGGTCGTGCCGACGTCGCTCACGATGCCAAGTCGTACCGACGGTCGAAGATCACGCTGATATCCGGGAGGCGCTCGATCACACCCTCAGCGTGGAACAGCTTCGCCTGGTCGACCACCGACGCAATGAGCTCGTCGGACACCGGCACCACGCTGCTCACGCTATACCGCATGATCTGCTCGGAGTCGAGGGGATCGACGCCGTCCAACTCCTCCTTCAGCCTGCTGGCCGCGTCAATATTCGCGCTGACCCAACCCTCGACGTCGCTCATGCGCCGGAGCATGATCCGGATCGCCTCGACGTACGCGGGGTCCTCGAGGAGCGTGGCCCGCACGGTGATCAGCGCGTAGAGCGGCACGTCGTAGTCCGCGGACCGTGCGATCACACGGAGCGACTCCTGGCGGAAGAGTGGGAGGATGTTGAAGTCGAACGCAACGATCGCGTCGACCGAACCGGCCGCGAATGCAGCGCGCGCGTCGGACATCGTCATCTTGACCGCCGTGACATCGCTCGCCGTCACGCCGGCCTTCTCGAGCGCGAGCACCAAGAAGTACTGCGAACTGGACCCGCGTGAGTACGCAACCTTCTTCCCCCGGAGGTCGGCCACGGTGCGGATCGGTGAACCCTCGGGGACGACGATCTGGATCCCTTCCGGTGTGCCGTACCGCAGTGCGCCGACGACCTTCACCGGCGACGATTCAGCGGTCCACGGCGTTGCCGCAGCGGCGGCCAGTACGACCAGAGCGGTTGGCTGCGCCTCCTGGATGTCCACCCGGTCGGCCAGCATCGCTGCCAGTGCGTCGTCGCCGCTGGAGAACTCCGGCCACTTCAGGGTGAAGGGGAGGTTGTCGAATGCACCCGACGCAAGACGCGTGGCCTGACGCGTCTTGCCGCGCGTGGTTGTCGCGCCGAAGACGAGGTTCACCCGGGACAGGTCTACCGATTCCGTCGTCGGCACGGCCGACGGTTTCGTTTCGCCTGAGGCCTGCGAATCCGTCGGGGCAACAGATGATGAGGCCGGGCCAGAGGAGCCGGACCCGCTGCAGGCGGCGCCGCCGAGTGCGACGGCAACGACAACGAGGGCAAACGCCCGGTGGGGCGCCCGAATGAAATGCCTGCTGCGTACTCTCAAGATTCTCGGCAACCTCTCTCGGGTGAACGCCTTGGGGTGCAGACGGCGCTGGATCCACACACGTACTGCTGAGTTTCCACGGTTAATCTAGCGATCGATGTCATCGGGAACCCTCATGGTCTGTACCGCTCTGAGCGAACAGGCCCGACGGGATCCGGAGCGCGTGGCGGTGACGGCGGGGGCCGACTCGATCACGTTTGGCGAGCTCGACAGCAGGGTGCGCGCACTCGCGGCACAGGTGATCTCCAGACGTCGCCACCTGCCGGACGAGGCGCTCGCTCCAACCGCCTTCGACGGTTGGAGCGGCTCGGTCCTGCCGGTGGCAGTGGACCGCAGCATCGGCTCGGTCATCGCGTTCCACGCATCGCT
>CAEZYY010000072.1_pt1 | contig 8025 bp, 6 predicted proteins | sample 7265861 | NCBI WGS metagenome assembly CAEZYY01 (sample SAMEA6813946, study PRJEB35770) | freshwater metagenome | biome: Freshwater; feature: Freshwater reservoir; material: water | place: Czech Republic | collected 2016-08-15 | depth 30m m | reverse complement strand
TCGTCGGGTTGCTCGATCCAGATCCTCAACGACACGTTCATCTCCAGCCTGCACTGTCGTGTGTATCGGGACGAGGCCGGCAACACGCTGCTCGAAGACCTCGGCTCCACGAACGGCACCTACCTGAACGGTGACCGCATCCGCGTCCCCAAGCCGATCCACCGCGGTGACCGCGTGCAGATCGGCGGCACGATCGTGGAAGCCCAGTGACCAACCAACGCTTCCTCATCGGCTCCGCCTCGGACACGGGGCGCGTGCGCAGCATGAACGAGGACGCGTTCGTGGTGACGGACCAGGTGTTCGCCGTTGCCGACGGCATGGGTGGTCACCTCGCGGGTGAAGTTGCCTCCGCGATGGCTGCGGACAGCCTCCGCAGGCTGTCCGGCGACGTCACCGCGGACGACGCAGTGAACGCCGTCATCGCCGCCAACCTCGACATCCTCAGCCTCTCGCGCTCCGACGCTGCCCATCGGGGGATGGGAACCACGCTCACCGGGATCGCCATCGTGCAGCGGGACGGAGAGGCCCGCCTTGCGGTCATCAACGTGGGCGACTCCCGCACCTACCGTCTGCGCGCCGGCAGACTTGAGCAGGTCAGCATTGACCACTCGTACGTGCAGGAACTTGTCAACTCGGGTCACATCACGGCCGCAGAAGCGAGGGTGCACCCACAGCGCAACATCGTCACCCGCGCCCTTGGCATCGAGGCCGGGATCGGTATCGACGTGTGGACACTGCCGATTGTGCGAGGAGACCGGTTCCTGTCCTGCAGCGACGGCCTCGTAGACGAGGTGACCGACGAGGTCATCCTGGACGCGCTCTGCGACTTCTCGGACCCACAGGCAGCCGCCGAGGAACTCATCCGGCTCGCGAACGCCGCCGGCGGCCGCGACAACACCACCGTCATCGTGCTCGACGTGCAAGAGGGGGCGGACCCGACAACGGTCAACGACAGCGAGGACCTGCTCACGTACGTCACCGTGCGCGGCCACGATGTCGAGGACGAGACCCGTGACCACTCCTTGGACGACCTGAACATCGAGGACGAGCGGACAGCGCTGACCGACGACACCCCGCCGTTCGAGACCAACCCGCCGAGGGACCTCACCGACGCCGTGCTCAGCCGTGGCCTGGACCCATCCGACCGGTACCCGTTCCCCGTGGCCCATGCCGACGAGACACCCAATACCGCGGCGCGGCGCATGGCAATGCATGCCCGCGCCAACACGCGCTTCATCATCGGCGGCGCAGCAGTAGCGCTCATCGCCATCATCCTCGTGATCGTCGCCGCCGCAACCGGCGGAAAGTCCAACGACGGCCCCCAGCCCGGCGACACCGTCGCGATCACCGACTTCGTCGACGATCCTCCAGACACCACCCCCGACACCCTTGCGGACTCGGTGAGTGACACGATCGGGGACGCGTCCGACTCCGCGGACGGCTCGACCTTAAGCAGCTGATGAGCAACTCGCCGATCGCGTCCCGCAGGCGGAACAACGAACTCGTCCTCATCCTCATGGCCGCGGTGCTCACCGGCGGCGCATACCTGCTCGCGTCCCTCGGCAAGACCTCGGACATCCCGGCAAACCTCATCGGGTTTCTCGTCATCGTGCTCGGACTCCTCGTGGTTGCCCACGTGGCCACCCGCTTCCTCGCTGCGGGAGCGGACTCGTGTCTGCTGCCGCTCGCCGCACTGCTCAACGGCATCGGCTACGTGTTCATCGTGCGTGTCGACGTCCGCAACCGACTCGCGGGCCTGCAGTCCATCTGGACGCTCCTCGGCATCGGGCTGTACGTCGCCGTGCTGGTGCTCGTGCGGCGCGTACCGGACCTCGCCCGGTACAAGTGGACGCTGCTGTTCCTCGGTGCCGGCCTGCTTGTGCTGCCGATGGTGCCCGGCATCGGAACGTTCAACGGCACGAACGCCCGCCTGTGGGTGAGCGTCGGCCCGTTCAGCCTGCAGCCCGGCGAGTTCGCGAAGGTCTTCCTGGCGATCTTCTTCGCCGCGTACCTCGCCGAGAACCGTGAACTGATCGCCACCGGCAACTGGCGTGTCTGGAGACTCAACCTTCCCCAGCCGCGCGACCTCCTCCCGATCGTCGCGGCGTGGGGCTTCTCCGTGGTCGTGCTCGTCGGCCAGAAGGACCTTGGCTCGTCGCTGCTGTTCTTCACGCTCTTCGTCGTGCTCCTGTGGGTCGCCACCGAACGCGCAGCGTTCCTCGTCGTGGGCGGTGTGCTCTTCGCCACGGGTGCGGTGATCGCGTGGCGCGTGTTCTCGAACGTGCAGAGCCGTGTGACGCTCTGGCTGGACCCGTGGTCCCAGTTCGGCGGCACCACGCTCACCGGGGACAAGGGGCGCCAGGCGGTCCAGGCCTGGTTCGCCTTCGCGAACGGCGGGCTGTTCGGTACCGGCCTCGGACAGGGATCGCCCAACAAGATCCCAGCGGTGCAGAACGACTACATCTTCGCCGCGATCGGTGAGGAGCTCGGGCTCGTCGGCGCCACGGCAATCCTCATCGCGTTCCTGCTGATGATCGGCGCCGGGCTGTCCGTTGCCGTGAAGGCGCAGCGACCGTTCGAGAAGCTCCTCGCCACCGGGCTCACCACCATCCTCGGTGTTCAGGCCTTCGTCATCATGGGTGGTGTCACGAGACTGCTGCCGCTCACCGGTGTCACGCTGCCCTTCGTGAGCTACGGCGGCTCGTCGCTTATCGCGAACTTCGCGCTGCTCGGCCTGCTCATCCGCATCTCCGACTCCGCTGCCCGACGCAACCGAGAGATTCCGGACCTCCCCACCCTGAGCGAGCGCCTCGCTGCGCGCAGACTGCGCCGCCAGATCGTGCGCGCCGACCGGATCGCCGCAAAGCCCGCCAGCAGCACGTCCGTGGGGGGCAGCCAGTGAACCGACGCATCGGTCAGCTCGCAATCGGTCTCATGGTGTGTTACCTCGCACTGTTCGTGTCGCTGCAGATTCCACAGATGTTCAGGACCAAGCAGCTGAACGCGAACCCGTCGAACACACGCCAGGTGGAGCAGGTGTTCGACAAGCCACGCGGCAACATCATCACGGCCGATGGCGTGGTGATCGCGCGCACGGTCCCGGCGAAACCGGGTGACCGGTTCAAGTACCAGCGGGAGTACCCGGCCGGCGAGCTGTTCGCCAACATCACGGGTTACTTCACGCTCGCAAACGGCGCGTCGCAGGTGGAGCGGGTGTTCAACGACACGCTGTCGGGCAAGGGCATTCCATTGCGCAACCTCGGGGACCTCGTGGGCCGCACGGACCCGACGGGCGATGTGTACCTCACCATCCGCGCGGACTATCAGCGGCTCGCCGCCAAGCTGCTCGGCAAACGCGAGGGCTCGATCGTGATGATGGACCCGCGCTCAGGAGCGATCCTCGCGATGTACTCGTGGCCCACGTACGACCCGAACTTGATCGCGACACACAACTCCAAGGAAGCGACGAAGCAGCTCGAGAAGCTGTTCGCCGACAAGCGCAAGCCGCTCCTCGCGAACGCGTACCAGGAGCGGTACATGCCGGGCTCCACGTTCAAGCTGATCACCACGAGCACTGCACTCACGACCGGCGTTGCCTCGCCCGAGACGCTCTTCGCGGAGGAGAGGGAGTACCTGCCCCCGCAGACCACCGACCCGATCGAGAACTACGGCGGCAAGTCCTGTGGCGGAGACCTGCGCGAGGTGTTCCGCCGTAGTTGCAACACGCCGTTCGCCCGCCTTGCAGTCCTGCTCGGCGGGGACCGGTTCGTGCAGGGCGCCAATGACTTCGGCCTCAACGAGGCCCCTCCCTTCGACCTGCCCAGCCCTGCAGCCAGTTTCGTCAGCGATTCGGGCGAGCGCTTCGAGGACCAGGTCCCGGTGCTCGCGCAGCGCGGGTTCGGCGCGGAGAACGTGCAACTCACCCCGCTCGCACTCGCCATGGTGACGGCCACGATCGCGAACGGCGGCAACGAGATGGCGCCGTACGTCGTCGGGCGCACTACAGACCGCAACGGCACCTCCGTCACCACCACCAAGCCCAAGGTCTGGAAGGTGGCGATGACGAAATCCGTCGCCGACACGATGGTGGACCTGATGATCGGCGTCGTGAAGGGCCCCAACGGGACGGCGCAGGGCCGTTTCAGCCTGTCGAACGGCATTCAGGTTGCTGCAAAGACGGGAACCGCTCAGCTCAATCCGAAGGGGCAGGAACAGCGTTCGCACGCATGGATCACGGCTTTTGCGCCCGCCAAGGCCCCCCAGGTGGTCGTCACCGTCATGCTCAAGGGAGTGAATGCCGTGATCTCGGCCGGGACCGGCGGGCGGCTCGCCGGACCCATCGCGAACCAACTCCTCAGCTACGCAGTCTTGAACCCGTAGGCGGCAGCCGCGCAGGGCCCTGCGCCCCGCGCCACGTCCACTCCCGCTGAACTGGCTAGATTCGACACACCATGTCGTCCACACAGCGGCCGGTTCTCAACGACCGTTACGAGCTAGAACAGCGAATTGGCCGCGGCGGCATGGCCGACGTGTTTCTCGCGCGGGATCTCCTGCTCGATCGCCCGGTCGCCATCAAGGTGCTGTTCCCCGAGTTCGCGGCTGACCCGTCGTTCGTCGAGCGCTTCCGCCGCGAGGCCCAGTCCGCGGCCAATCTCAATCACCCGAACATCGTTGGCGTGTACGACTGGGGTCGGTACGGCTCCACATATTTCATCGCGATGGAGTTCATCGCCGGTCGCACGCTCGCCGAGGTGCTGCGGAGCAACGGCCCGGTTACCCCGCAGCAGGCCACCGACGTGGCCATCGAGGTGGCCTCGGCCCTTGCGTTCGCCCACCGCAACGGTGTCGTGCACCGTGACATCAAACCGGCGAACATCCTCGTCGGTCACGACGGCCGGGTGAAGGTGGCGGACTTCGGGATCGCCCGGGCGCTCAACTCCTCCGCCGAGCAGGACCTCACGCAGGCGGGTTCGGTGATGGGAACCGCCACCTACTTCTCGCCCGAGCAGGCCCAGGGCGCCCAGCCCGATCCGCGCAGCGACCTGTATTCCCTCGGCATCGTGATGTACGAGCTCACCACCGGCCGCCCGCCGTTCACGGGCGAGAATCCCGTGGCGATCGCGTACAAGCAGGTGCACAGCGAGCCGCCGCGGCTCAGCGAGCTGGTACCGGACGTACCCGAGGACTTCGACGCCATCGTGCACACGCTGCTGCTCAAAAGCCCCGACGACCGCTACCCGACTGCCGACGTGCTGCGCGACGACCTTCGCCGCTTCAAGGACGGCCAGCCAGTGGCCGCGCTCAACAGCCCGGCAGGAAATGGAAACGGTGCCACCGCAGGCAGCGGCCAGGCGACAGCACCCGCACCGAACCCGGTCGCCCTCGGCGGCGCCGCCGCACCGCGATCGATGCCCGCCGGTGCACCTGAACCACGACGCGCGCCATCCCCGTACCAGCCCATTCCGGCAGGCGCGAACATGCCCCCCACCGTCGCGCAGGGCTACGCCCCGCCGCAGCCCGGCTACCCGCCCCCGCGCCAACGGCGCACGGGCGGCGTCATCATCGTGGCGCTGTTCATCCTTGCCCTCTTCGCGGCAGGCGGCGTGGTGCTGTTCAACGTGTTGTCCAACCGCGAGCCGGGCGGCGCGGCCGTTGGCGAGGCGCAGGTTCCCGAGGTGCGTGGCCTCACCCTCGCCGATGCGCAGAAGAAACTGCTCGACGCCAACCTGATCCCCGACGTGCGGGCAGTCGAGAAAGAGGGTGTGGCCGACGACGTCGTCTACGAGCAGGACCCCACACCGGACCAGGTAGTCGACGAGGGCAGCAAGGTCACCATCACCTACAACCCGGCCCCGGGCACCACGCTCATCGAGATGCCAGACCTCACCAACCTGACGTACGACGACGCGGTGGCTCTGCTCGACAAGAAGGGCTTTGACATCGGCAAGGTGCGCGCCCAGAGGAAAGAGACGGCAGCAGTCCCCGAAAATACGGTGATGGACCAAGCCCCGCTCAAGGGCCAACAGGTGCCGAACAACTCCGAAATCATCCTCGTCACGGCAACGCACCCCTCCAAGGTGGTCATGCCCAACGTGAGCGGCCAGGACCCAGCAACGGCCACGAGGGCGCTTGAGGCACTGGGCTTCAAGGTAAACCAGCTCACCGAGCAGAACGATTCGGTTCCCGCGAACCGCGTGGTGCGCACCGAGCCGCTCGCCGGTTCGTCCGTCAACTACGGCACCACCATTGCGCTCGTCGTATCCACTGGCCCGCTGTCGGTGACGGTGCCGAACCTCAACGGCATGACGGAGAACGAGGCCCGGCAGGTCCTGCAAGACCTCAACCTCAAGACGAAAGTGGGCGACTCGGTTCCGTTGCCGTACGGCAACGCTCAGGACGACAAGGTGATGCTGCAGAGCCCCGTGGCCGGTTCGTCGGCGCTCGCCGGCGCCACCATCACCATTCGGCTCGGCCTGGCATCCACCACACCACCAACGACCACCTCGACGACCACGACCACGACCACCACGACCACCACCACGGTGGACCCGAACTAGACGCGAATCCCCCCGAGGAAGTTGCGCAACAGGTCGTGACCCCCGGCAGTGAGGATCGACTCCGGATGGAACTGCACACCTTCCACTGCGAGCTCGCGGTGACGCACACCCATGATGATCCCGTCACGCGTGCGGGCCGTCACCTCGAGACAGGCCGGCAGTGTTGCCGGGTCGATAACGAGCGAGTGATACCGCGTCGCCTCGAGCGGTGACGTCAGGCCAGCGAACACACCGAGGCCGTCATGCTCCACCATCGACGTCTTGCCGTGCATCAGTTCGGGGGCGCGCACCACATCGGCGCCGTACACATGGCCGATCGCTTGATGCCCGAGACACACGCCGAACACCGGCACCACTCCCGCGAACGCGGGGATCGCCTCGCAGAGAATGCCTGCATCCTCGGGACGACCGGGACCAGGTGACAGCAGGACGGCATCGGGGCGCAGGGCCACCGCATCGGCAACCGACAACGCGTCGTTGCGCACCACGATCGGTTCAGCGCCCAACTCGCCCAGATACTGGACGAGGTTGTAGACGAACGAGTCGTAGTTGTCGATCACGAGCACACGCGGCACCCCGCAAGGTTGCCCGGTTTTGGGCCGATCTGTCGAACGGATTGGCTTTCCGCGTGGAACGGGCCCGAAATTCGTCGCCGGAGCACTCCGGACAGCGCGTTGGTGGCCGCCGCCGACTACGCTCCTTTTTTCGTGGCACCCCCGAAGCGCAAGACCGGAAGTGGGCGAGTAACGCCCAAGGGCACCAAGCCCGGAACCCTGCCCACCGCAGGCGCACCCTCGGCTCGGCACAAGGCCAAGCGGAACGACGACAACGAGCACGAACACCGTGCCGCCGAGGCCTCGTCCCGCTATACGCCCAAGGTTCCGCAGTCCGAGAAGGAAAGCCCTCGTTGGTGGCCCGCTCTCATGATCAGCCTCTTCGGTGTGGGCGGAATTCTCATCATGCTCAAGTACCTCGGATGGGTTCCCGGCGGTCAGGACGGCAGCCAGTGGTGGATCGTCGGCGGACTCGTGAGCGTGCTCGGCGGGTTGTTCGCTGCAACGCAGTGGCGGTAGCAACACTCAGCGCTATCCACAGGGCGCAGTGGGTCACTACCCCCTGCGCTGCTTGAGCAAGTTCTACCCAGTACGCAGGTAGAAGCCCCGGCCCCTGCCGAAATTACAATGTCGTAGTTCTCAACACGTTGTCCACAGTCTGTGGATAACGATTTGGGCTCCTGCGGCGGTCGCTGCAGGACACTGCGACGCCCACTCCGTGACCTATTCGTAGATCGGAGCGGTGAGGTCCATGTCGTCACCACAGTGCCGTGGCGGTGCCGGATCCTCTGCCGTTGCCATGGTGAGCCGCATCTCCACACCGCAGATCGAGCAGCGATAGCGCAGGTTCACCTTACGTAGTTCGCCCTCGGGGGGAGGTGGCGGTAACGGTGTCGTGGTGGACCGCAGCATGC
>CAEZYY010000070.1_pt1 | contig 8890 bp, 11 predicted proteins | sample 7265861 | NCBI WGS metagenome assembly CAEZYY01 (sample SAMEA6813946, study PRJEB35770) | freshwater metagenome | biome: Freshwater; feature: Freshwater reservoir; material: water | place: Czech Republic | collected 2016-08-15 | depth 30m m | reverse complement strand
GTGTGGGGATACGAGTACTACGGCGGTGCTCGTACGGTCGACGTACACATCCGCCGCCTGCGGGCGAAGATGGGCGAGGAGCACGCGAACCTGATTCAGACGGTTCGTTCGGTGGGCTACCGCTTCGGCCAGAGCCGCTGGGGCAACTAATTTCCCGCTGGAAATCCGAGCGCGAGATCAGCCGCCGACGAGGCGGGCGACTACCGGGGCAAAGGCCTCGGTGCTGCGCATCGACACCATCACGTAGCTGATGCCGTAGCGCTCGCGCCGCTCGACCAGCCGGTCGCAGATTGCGTCGACGGATCCGATGAGCGCGTTGGGGTGATCGAGCATTTCCTCGGCGGTCAGGCCGAAAGGAGCAGCGAACTTCGCGGCAGTGCCCAGTGCATGGTCGGTGATGGCGAGGAAGTAGCCACCGACCTCAAGCTCGATGTCGTCAAAACGGCTTCCGGCGCCTTCGCGCACCCAGCCCACGCGTTCGTCCATCAGTGCCGCTGATGAAGTGCGGACGCTGTTGGTGCCCACCTTGCCCTCGGCGTTATTGAAGTTGAAGCTGACAATGTCTGCAACACGGCCGGCGAGCCTGAGCACCTTTTTGCCACCACCGCCGATCATGATCGGCGGACATGGCTGTTGCACCGGAACGGGCTGGCCTTGGAAGCCGTGCACAATCGCTGCGGAATTGCTCAGATTGAGCGTGGCACCGGCAAAGAAGGCCTTGGTGAAGTCCACGTAGTCCGCAAGGCGCTGAATGCGTACGCCTGCACCATCCATCTTCAGGCCCATCGCCTCGTACTCGGAGTTCACCCAGCCGGCGCCAAGTCCAAGTTCGAGTCGACCATCGGACAGCAGGTCGAGCGTTGCTGCACTCTTCGCCAGTACGACGGGATGGTGATAGTCGATGCAGAACACGCGGGCACCGATGCGGATCGTGTTGGTAACCGCTGCTGCCATTGAGATAGCGGGGATGCAGGCCAGTTGCTGTCCACCGTTCGAGGCGGTGTCCACGTAGTGGTCTGCAGCGTGCAGTGACGAGTAGCCGAGAGCCTCGGCCTTTCGCGCCTCATCCATCCATGCCTTGCCCGTGGGAGCGGCAGCGCCGAACACACCAAATCGGAACTTCTTCGTTGTCATAGGAATCCCCTCAGCCGGCCTGAATCCGCGTCGCCTCGATGCGGTGACGCGCCATGACGTCTGCGAGGTTGCGCTCGTCGACGATGCGACCATCTCTCACCACGAAGCGTCCGTGCACGATGGTGTGCCACGCCGACGTGGGTCCACAGCGCAACCAACCCTCGATTGGATCGGCAATGGCGCCGGCGAAGATTGGCCCGTCGAGCCTCCACACCGCAACGTCGCCCACCGCACCTGGGGTGAGCACACCGATCTCGCCTTCGCGGCCGAGACAGCCTGCGCCACCGAGCGTTGCAACCTCGAGTGCCATACGAGCCGTTCCGGCTCCGGCCCCGTCCCGCAGTTTCGCGAGCAACATCGCCTGACGCGCCTCGAGCCAGAGCGAGGCCGAGTCTGCAGACGACGAGCCGTCGACACCAAGACCAACGTTCACGCCGGCAGCACGCATCGGCACAACCGGAGCGATGCCCGACGCAAGGATGAGGTTGGACGATGGGCAGTGCGCCACACCCATGCGGGCCGCACCGAGGCGCCGAACCTCATCGTCGTTCGGCATCACGCAATGGGCGACCCAGGTGCGTTCCGTGCACCAACCGGTGCGCTCCAGATACTCCATGGGGCGACACCCGAACCGGGCGAGCGAGAAGTCGTCGTCTTCGGAGTTCTCGGCAAAGTGTGTGTGCAGACGCACGTCGAGCTTGGCGGCCAGCTCCGCAGAGCGCACCATGAGCGACTCGGTGACGCTGAACGGCGAGCACGGTGCGAGCGCGATGCGAACCATGGCGCCGTGCGACCGGTCGTGATGACGGTGAACAGCCACCTCGGAGGCGGTGAGGATCGAGTCGTCGTCGGAAACGACATCGTCTGGCGGGAGTCCGCCGTCCTTCTGCGAGAGCGACATCGATCCGCGTGTGGGGTGGAAGCGCATGCCGATCGACTTGGCAGCCTCGATCTCGGCGCCGAGCAGGTCGCCACCGTTGTGCGGGTGGAGATACAGGTGATCGGTGCTGGTGGTGCAACCACCGAGCGCGAGTTCGGCAAGACCCACCCACGCCGACACGTAGGCCGCTTCCTCGTTAAGTCCACGCCACAGTGGGTAGAGCGACTGCAGCCATCCGAACAGCGGCTGCGACGTCATCAACGGCAGCGCGCGGGTGAGGTTCTGGTAGAGGTGATGGTGGGTGTTGATGAGACCCGGCGTGACGAGACACCCCTGGGCGTCGACCACCTCCGTAGCCCCAGGATGCGGGTCCGTTGAGGAACCGACGGCCTCAACGAGACCGTTGGTGATGGCCACCCAACCACCGTCGAGTTCCCGACGAGCGCCGTCCATAGTGGCCACGCACCAGGCGTTACGGATCAATAAGTCGGCCATCTGTCACCCCAGTCGTCGCGAACGGGCGACGTTGACCCACACGGTAGTGCGGAGGTGGTTGTGGCAGACGTGCGCTGACGTCAGACGCCGACGTCGAGCAGTTCGCTGCCCTCGTGGCGCTTCTCGCCGTCGCTCCACAGCATCTGACCGAGCAGGGCGGCAAGGCCGGCAAAACTCATGCAGATGACGACGGGCGCCAGCACGAGGGCGATGATGATGAGGACGGCACCTGCCATAACGAAAACCTTATCCGATCGGCGTCAGCCGACGAAGGCCCAGGCCTCGATCTCCACCACGCCACCCATCGGCAGGGCCGCGACGCCGATTGTGGACCGTGCCGGACGGTGCTCGCCGAAGCCCGCCACGTAGGCCTCGTTGAACACCGGGAAGTCGGCCATGTCGGTGAGGAAGCACATCGTCTTCTTCACGTCGGCGATGGTTGCACCCATGGTGGCCAACTGAGCCTTGAGATTCTCGACGGCCTGGGCGGTCTGAGCGGTCACGCCGCCCGGGACGAGTGCGCCGTCCTTCATGCCCAACTGGCCGGACACGATGATCCAGTCTCCGGCGCGGACAACGGGGGTGTAGGGACCTTTGGGGGCGTTGCTCATGCGCGCAAGCGTACGCGCCCGAGGCGGCGCAGCACGAGAACCGGGAGCGACCAGGCGGACCGTCGTCCGAGCCCGCGGGCCAACTCGCCGGGAACTGCCCGAAGGGCCCCTACGGCGGTGAGGTGACGGGTGCGCCACAGGGCCCAGCTGAGATTGGTGGATGCCGGGCCGAAGAAACGTCCGGGTTCGGGCCACTCGTGGAAGGCGTCGAGCCGCTTTCGCTCCAGCCACTTCAGCCGATCTGTGGCAAGTTGCTCCAGCACGCCGCCCGGGACAGGGCGGCCGGTCAGCGTGCTGTGGAAGACCAGCGAGTCGTGGACCAAGGGTGAGACGCGGAAGGTCTTGGCCAGCGCCACCAGGCGGTCCCAGTCCACTCGCTCGGTGGCGATGATCCGGTCCGCATCCACGGCCCACCGGAGATTGTGCGGCAGCAACCGTTGCGTGCCGTGCACGATCGTGTGCAACAGCGCATCGGTCGGCGCAAGGATGCGCACCTGTCGACCCGACGACAGTTCACGTGGTGCGGGTTCCGTGCGCAGGACCGACATGGTCTGTTCGGGTCGGCCCACCTGCACGATCTCGGCGTGCAGCAGGCGGTGGAGGTCCACCTCGGCCTCGCCACGACGAAAATTCACCCCGTGATTACCGGCAAAGTCGTGATGCGTCGCCTCCCAGCCATCGGCCACAAAGGCATCGACAATCCGCTCGTGCGCCCCATAGGGGACCAGAACGTCAAGATCGCCGTACGGACGGGCACCGATGTGGTCGTACACCGAGAGCGCCAGTGCGGGTCCTTTCAGCACCACCGGCTCGACCCCGAGTTCCTCAAGGCGCGTGAGCAGACCGTCCAGTCGATCGAGCATGACCAGGGCGTGCACTGCGTTCCGTCTACGCATACCGCGAAACATGCCGACACGAGGATCGTCCGGATCGAGCACGTCGATCCGGTCAGCGATTGCTCCAAGCAGGCGGAACTGGTCGGGCGTGGGAGTGTCCGGATCCCACTGCGAACGAAACGCTCTCCACGCGGCTCGTGCAACGTCGTCATCACGATGAAGCAACGCACGGAGCAGCAGGACATCGGGCGGTTCGGGCCAGGAGTCCCACCGAAGTCCTTCGATCCTGCTCATGCTTACCTGCCTTCGCGCTTGCGGGCGAGTGCGGCGCGAGCGACGTCGAGGTACTGGACCTTTCCGGCAGTGGCACGGGTGAAGTTGTTCGCGTGAATGCGACGGCGCAGAATCACCTCGTTGACGAGGACGACCTTCGGCGAGAGCGTCATCGCTCGATCGATCCAGTCGATCCACTCGCCCTGCGACATGCCCGGTACGCAACCACCCACACGGTCCCAGAGCGTCCGTCGCACCAGCGTGCATCCGGAGAGTCGCGCAGGCAGCGTCCGTTCGGTTACCCGAACACCTTCGGGCAGACCGCCTCGGGAGTCGACGAACTCTTGGACGAGGCCGTGACACATCTGCACACCGACACCGCTCTCCATCGCATGCACGAGTGATGCGATCGAGTTCGGGACGAGGAGATCGTCGTGATCCACGATGAGGAGCGCCTCTGCTCGTGATGCAGCAACACCGGTGTTGCGGGCAACGGACACACCACCGTTGTGCTGACGGATAACGGTGACGTTGGGGCGGCCCGCAACTGCCCCGGATACCGCACCGTCTGTCGAACCGTCGTCGACGACGATGACGCGCGCGGGCGGGTAGGTCTGCACCTGAATGGAGTCAAGTGCTTCGCTGAGCAATCCACCCGAGTTGAACGACGGGACGATGACGTCTACCGAGATCACTGGGAACGCCGCCTCTGCGCGCGCTTGCGGAGGATCGCGAACGTCGCGCGCTTCATATCGTCTTCGTTCGCCGTGATGTTGCCGCCGTGAAGACGCCTGATCAAGACCTCGTCGTCGATCTCAACCTCGCTGTATCCCGCTTCGCGGCACCGGAATACCCAGTCGATGTCCTCACCTCCACGCGTCATCGACTCCTCGAAGAGCCCGACGCGGTCGAATGCACTGCGACGGATCATGATCATCCCTGTTCCGCGCTCGTTCTGGAAACGCTCCAGTTCTTCGGGTTCGGTCGACTTCAGCCAGTACGGAAGCGGCGCACCGGGGGTGACCATGAGTCTCTGACGCCCCGCTACGTACCCAGCCTCGGGGTTCGCTTCCAGCGCGGCAACCATCCGGTCAAGGCGTCCTGCGGGCCAGAGATCGTCGTGGTCGATCGCAGCGATGAACGTGGCCGTGGACAGCCGGATGGCAGTGTTCCGCGCTGCTGCTGGGCCTGCGTTGCGCTGCTGGACAAGACGTACCGTGGGGTAACGGCGGACCACCTCGGCCGTCCCGTCCATCGAGCCATCGTCGACGACAATCACGTCGTCCTGCTCGCTTACCTCGGCAAACACGCTGTCGAGGGCATCGGCAATGAAGCGCTCGGAGTTGTATGCAGCAATGACGACCGAGACGCGTGTTCCGTGGAGTCCGGCAACGCTCACGCCTTCTCCCTTCCCTGACAAATCAACTCAGAGAGCATCGTAGGAACCTGCTCGACTCCCTCGCCTAGCTCAAGGCGAAATGGCGAGAAGCAGCGCACGAGATCGGTTGAGAGCCCGAACGCGGTCTCCTTCAGTGCAGGGGACTGGAACATGGTGGACGGTGCGAGTGCGAGCAACGCTCTCGCCGAGGTACTTGGGACCAGCCGGCACTCGGGTCCCCGCGTCACGGTGGGGAGCACGAGTGCCCGGATCGGGGCCCGGAGTCGAGCACGCTCGGGGAACTCGGTGGAGGGCCATCCATAGTGCTTGACGGCCTTCGCCTCATGGACAATGACCCCGTCGCTGGTCATCAACCCCGGGTTCTGCATCAGGTGATCGGCAACGAGCTTCGCTGAGCCGAACAGGGACCACACCTCATTGCTCGCGAGATCGATCAGCACGTAGTCGTCGCCCAGGTAGCCCATCCCCCCGGCCAAGCACGCGAGCGCTGTCGAGCTCTTGCCGCTGCCGCTCGGGCCGATGAGAAGCGCCGCCCCGTCATCCGTGCTGACTGCAGCGGCGTGGGCAAGCAGCTTTCCGCGATCCATGAACCACCACGACAGGATCGTCCGCAACGGCGACGGGCGTTCCCACGGCGGGAGGATCGAAGCGTCGTCGACAATGAACATCGCCTGGTCGGCGGTGCGGTTGAGCACGCTCATCGCCCGGCCGACGGAGTAGTACGACATCAGGAGTCCGGGGGCAGTCACTATGCCGGTGGCAAGGGGCCCCACATCGACGAGCGGGAGATCCGGATAGGGCTCACCTGTCGACCGGGAGTCCCACGTGGTGACGGTGAGGTCCGCAGGCACATCGTCCGCAAGCGGCTCGAGATGGGCGAAAGCGGGCCGAACGAAGTTGAGCATCGCCGGACCCGCCGAAACGATCCGGATTACGCAACCAGCGACGCCGAGGGTCAGCACCTGCCGATCCTTGGAAACAATTGCCTGCGAGCGCTCGAGCAGCCGCTCAACAACGCCGCTCAGTTCGCTCACGGGTCTTGCCGAGCCGCGTGCGGCCAGCCCTGATCGGTCACGTCGTGGACCGGGTCGATGAGCATGAGGTCCGCAAGGTCGTCGTGCGACTCGAGCACCGGGGCGACCCACGGCGTGGGCTCGACACCGATCGGCGAACGGGTGTCGCTGGTGGAGAGCAACTCGGTTGAGGGGATGGCCAGTCCGCTGTCCACCACCCGGACGATGAACTCCTTGACGTGATGCTCCGCGTCAGCGGGCAGACCGGTGTGCGCCCGCTGAACGTCGTCCATGATGTGCTCGAACGAGTGCCCGCAGAGGATCCCCTCCCACACCGTGGCGGCGACGCCGACCGCTGCGTGATACCGCCCTGACGCGAGGTCGACGATGACCGCCTCGCCATCAAGCAACTCCGACATCACCTTGTTGGGGTCAACGAACCACATTGCGAGCACCTGCCTTCCGCAGGCAGGCTAGGCCGTGCGCCCCGCGGGCAATCGGGAGGAATAACCGACACTTCTCCAGGCCGCCGCTGCTACCGCCGCAAAGACCGCCAAGTGCCGCCTCCTCGATCGTCTATCACCCACACTGTGCAGCAGCCACACTGTCCCTGTGGGCTGCAGCCGTCCTTTGCAGATCGCACGCCCAGCCGGTCGCGCAGACCCTCTAACAGCGAACAGCCGTCGTCGGTGAGGACGACGGCTGTTCCGTTCAGTACAAACGGGATCTCGGGCGACGGGCCCGAGCCGATCAGGAGAAGCTCTGGCCGCAGCCGCAGCTGCGGCTCGCATTCGGGTTCGTGATGTGGAACCCTGCGTCCTGCAGACCGTTCTTGTAGTCGAGCGTGGCGCCTGCCAGCAACTGGGCACTTGCCGGGTCCACGAGAACCTTGACATCGCCGTACGTGGCGAGGTTGTCATCGGAAGCGACATCGCCGTCGAAGTACATCTCGTACTGGAATCCGGAGCATCCGCCCGGCTTTACGGCAACGCGAAGTGCAAGAGACGGCTCGCCCTCGGCCTGGATGAGTTCCTGGACCTTGGCGGCCGCTGAATCGGTGAGCGTAATCATGTGCAGAATCTCCTCGAGAACAAAGGGCACGGCGGGTATCAAGTTACCTCGTGGTCAGGGCTACCTGGCACGAGGGATGGTGGGCAAGCGTGCGGAAGTCGGTGACCTCGGCATCGCCCATGGCGTCGACGAACCCCTCCACCATTCCCCGGTGGAGGGAACACACCACATCTGCGTGGTCGTCGACGAGCGAACGGAACGGGCAGTGAGCGAAGGCGACGAGGGCGGTATCGCCGTCCTCGGTCGCTCCGACAGCAGGATCGAAGCCCGTTCGATCGAGTTCGGCCACGAGGGCCTCGACGCAGCTCCGGGCGTCTGCGTAACGCACCACATCGGCGCGCCCCTGGTCCCGGCCGATCTCGTACGCATCAGCGCCGGTGCCGCCCACCTGCTCGACAAGACGGACCAGCATGGACGCGAGCGCCGGCATCATCGGCGGCTCGAAACCCAACGAGGGGGCGTCGGGGGCGAGCGAGTAGCGGTGCTGAGGGCGGCCGACGCCACCCCGGGACTCGATGTCCACCGAGAGCAGACCGACGTCGCGCATCCGGTCGAGATGAGGGCGAACGGTGTTGGGGTGCAGGCTGAGCGTCTCGGCTACTTCCGCCGTGGAGACAGGTCGGGGCGAACGCGCAAGCTCGAGGTAGATGGCGTATCTGGTGTTGTCACCGAGCGTCTTCAGGACGTCGAGGCGTTGCTCCACTTCTCGAAGTCTAGCAACAGATTAACACGGTGGACACCGGTACAATTTTTGTGTGCCCGCTGTCGCGCCCCCGTCTGTTGATGAAATCCTCGGCCTCCTCCGCGGGGTCATTGATCCCGAACTCGGCGGGAATGTTGTTGATCTCGGCATGGTCCCCTCAGTGACCGTGGGCCAAGACGGCCACGTTCTCGTCTCCGTCAAGCTCACGATCTCCGGCTGCCCCCTGCGCGCCCAGATCAAGAAAGACGTCGAGACCCGCGTTGGGGCTCACCCCGGTGTCACCAAGGTGAAGATCGACTGGGGCGAGATGACCCCCGATGAGCGCAGCGCCGTCATGACCAAGGCGCGCTGGAACGCCAAGGAGAACGCCTCGGACACCGCTGTTCCCGCCAACACCCGTGTGCTGGCGATCGCGTCGGGCAAGGGCGGTGTCGGCAAGTCGTCGGTCACGGTCAACCTCGCGGCCGCAATCGCT
>CAEZYY010000069.1_pt1 | contig 9578 bp, 12 predicted proteins | sample 7265861 | NCBI WGS metagenome assembly CAEZYY01 (sample SAMEA6813946, study PRJEB35770) | freshwater metagenome | biome: Freshwater; feature: Freshwater reservoir; material: water | place: Czech Republic | collected 2016-08-15 | depth 30m m | reverse complement strand
GCCCTCAACGAGCAGTTCGCCATCCGCACTGCGCAGGATGTCGCCAGGGAACTCGGCCAGATGAAGGGCGCCATGATGAAGGCCGGTCAACTGATCGGTTTCATCATCGAGTCCCTCCCCGACGATGCACAGCAGGCGCTCGCCACGCTCCAGGCCGACGCGCCACCGATGGCACCTGCCCTCGCCGCTCAGGTGGTCACCGAGGAACTCGGCGATCCGCGCAGCGTTTTTCTCGACTGGGATGAGACGCCGATCGCTGCCGCGTCAATCGGTCAGGTGCACAAGGCCGTCACCCGCGACGGCCGCGAGGTTGCGGTGAAGGTGCAGTACCCCGGCATCGCCGACGCGCTCGGCGCAGACCTCGCGAACGTCGAGGTGCTCTACAGCCTCATGACCTCGTTCGCCCTGAAGGGCATCGACGCCAAGGCGGTGGTGGAGGAGGTTCGGCTCCGCATGATCGACGAGCTCGACTACCGCCTCGAGGCCACCAACCAGGTGGAGTTCGCCGACTACTACCGAGATCACCCCTTCATCCACATCCCCGCGCTCATTCCCGAGCTGTCGACGGAACGCGTGCTCACGTCGGACTGGGTGGACGGCCTGTCGTTCCAGTCGTTCATGGACCAGTCAACCCCGGAGGCCCGTCAGCGTGCAGGTGAGATCATCTGGCGCTTCTCGCAGCACTCGATCCTCCGGCTCGGCGCGTTCAACGGGGACCCGCACCCGGGCAACTACCGGTTCGCGCCGGACGGCTCGGTGACCTTCCTCGACTTCGGTCTCGTGAAGCGATGGACCCCGGGCGAGTGGGACCATCTCGAACCCTCGCTGCACGGCATCCTCGGCCGCGACCCCGAACGACTCGTTCGTGACATGGAGACGATCGGCTTTCTCCCTGTGGGTCACGGGCTCGATGCGCTTGCGGTGTTCGACTACGTGAGCGCGCCGTACCGTCCGTACCTTGCGGACGAGTTCACGTACACACGCGAATACGTGAAGGACACGATCGGCAGGATCCTCGACATCAAGGGACCGCACGCGCCCGTGATCGAGAAGCTGAACCTGCCGGTGAGTTTCGTCATGCTCGACCGGGTGGTGTGGGGGATCTCTGCGCTCCTCGGAAAGCTCGGTGCGCACGGCCCCTGGCGCTCAATGATGAACGAGTACCTGATCGACGGCCCTCCGTCCACGCCGCTCGGCCGGCTCGAGGCGGATTGGCTTGCGAGCACCAAGCCGTAGCATCACGCCGATGGACATCGTCACCGCATCGCGGCTTGCCGGTCAGTACTGCTGGGTGGAGCTGCAGCTGTTCGAACTCCTCGGCTCGTGGATGCACCGCAGCACCGATCCAGAACTGGTGGTTGCGCTCGGTGACCGGTGCACCCGCCACGGCGAGCACGCAGAGGCGTGGCGCAGGCGGATTGCCACCATTCCTGCGATCGATGTCGAGCGCGCAGTCAACGCACCCGATAGCGCTGTCGCCTCGGCGATCGCTCGACTGCGCCAACCGGAATCCGCGGACGATGTTGTTTCGCTCGCCGCCACGTACGACAGCGAGGTACGGCCCGCCGTCCTTGCGGCCTACCGAGGTCACCGTGCAGAGGTCGACCCATTGCTGGACGGCCCGACCGCGCGTCTGCTCGACGTCGTCATTGCCTGCTCGGAACAGCAACTGCTCGCCTGAGGGTGGCCCCGGCCGAAAATGAGGAAGAGCCCCGGGTGAAGGGACCCGGGGCTCTTCGATTGTGGGGCTTCGTCGGCGCGTGCCAACCAACCCTGATCGTGGGGATGTTCGCGCTGGGCTCAGTGAGCGAGCGCGGGAGTCGCCAAGAGCATCGTGAGCGTGAAGAGCACGGCGCTAATGCGGAAGACTCGGCTGATGCTGATGAGTTCCATGATGGATCCTTCGTAGAGTGCGAGATGCCTGACAGTTACTCCGCCGCCCCCACCCACCAGTTGTGTTCAACTGGTGACTCTGAGCGACCTTGACACTCATTGTGGCAGAGCGACCACGAAAAGTCACGCAGCGTTGATGACAGATTGGAATCATTTTCTCCGCCAAGAGTTCGACAAGCCCTACTGGGCCGAACTCCAGGCATTTCTGCAGCACGAGCGCGCCAGCGCTACCGTATTTCCCCCTCCTGAGCAGGTCTTTTCTGCGCTACACCTCACCCCGTTCGCGCACACCAAGGTGCTCATCCTCGGTCAGGATCCGTACCACGGTCCGGGGCAGGCCCACGGTTTGTGCTTCAGCGTCACCGAGGGTGTTGCCGTGCCGCCCTCGTTGGCAAACATTTATCGGGAACTCGAGAGCGATCTCGGCATTACCCACCCCGGCCACGGCAATCTGGAGGCCTGGGCACGGCAGGGGGTACTGCTGCTCAATACGGTGCTCACCGTGCGCGCCCACGCCGCCGCTTCCCACGCCGGCCGGGGCTGGGAGACCTTTACCGACGAGGTGATCCGCACCGTCAACAGCAAGACCGACCGAGTCGTGTTCATCCTCTGGGGTGCCTCGGCCCGCAAGAAGAAGGATCTCATCGACCTCTCCCGACATGTCGTGATCGAGTCGGCCCACCCGTCACCGCTCAGCGCCCGCAACGGATTCTTCGGCAGCAAACCGTTCTCACGGGCGAACGCTGCACTCGTCGAGGCCGGTCTCAACCCGGTGGACTGGGCGCTCGCGCCACCCGTCGCGCCCACTGTCGCGCAGCACGTCACGCCGCCCGACAGCGCCTAGCCGCACCACTCCACCCCGGCGGTGCACGTTGCTGCGCCGTGGCAACATGTCGCCCATGTCGTCACCCGCAATCCGTACGCGTCGCGCCAAGGTCAACAACGTCGAACTCGATCTGCTGGAGTGCGGGGACCCCGGACAGCCACTCGTCATCCTCAGCCACGGCTTCCCGGAGGCCGCCCACTCGTGGCGCCACCAGATCCCGGTGCTCGCGGCAGCCGGTTATCACGTCATCGCTCCGGACCAGCGCGGGTACGGGCGCTCATCGCGCCCGTCGAGCGTGTCCGACTACGGGATCACGCACCTCTGTGGCGACCTGCTCGGCCTTGTCGACGAGGCGGGTGAGGAGCAGGCGGTGTTCGTCGGCCACGACTGGGGTGCGCTGATCGTCTGGGAACTGTCCAAGTTGTACCCGGAACGCGTGAAGGCCGTGGTCGGCGTGAGCGTGCCATTCGTTGCATGGCCCGCCCCGCCCACACAACTGATGCAGGCGCTGTATGGCGATCGCTTCTTCTACATCCTCTACTTCCAGAACGTCGGGCCTGCCGAGGCCGAACTAGGACACGACCCGCGCAACACGATGGCCAAGGTGCTGTGGGGCGCTTCTGGCCGTGGTTGGCCCGATCCGGAGAACCTGCCCACCGAACTACCCCCGATGCAGGGCACCGGATTCCTCACGCAGATGCCCGCCACGCCTGCGCTGCCGTATCAGGGGCCAGAGGGTGTCTGGCTCACCGAGGCGGACCTCGATCGGTACGCCGACCTCTTCGGTGCGAGTGGCTTCTTCGGACCCGTCAGCTACTACCGCAACCTCGACGCCAACTACGAGATCGTCAAGGACCTCGGACCAGAACTCGTCACCATGCCGAGCTACTTCATCGGCGGCACACTGGACCCAGTCAACATGATGGACCCGGGCGGCCCGGAACGCATGAGGAGTGTGCTGCCCAACTTCCGCGGCAGCACGATGATCGAGGGCGCAGGGCACTGGACGCAGCAGGAGGCCCCCAAGGCCTTCAACGAGGCGCTGCTCGGTTTCCTCGGCACACTCTGAGCCGTCACGCTCGCGTGGTGCCGCCCACGGGTCGCCATCACTAACGTCTTGCGCATGACAGTCGACAGCGCCCTCATCGTTGCAGGCGGCTCACACGGCCACGACTTCCCGGCAACCGCGCAGGCGCTCGCCGGTGTGCTGCGTGATCACGGACTCGCGGTCGACATCGTCGACGAACCGGACGAGGCGTGGTCCGCAATGCTCGACCGGCCCGAGCCCTACGGGATGCTCGCCGTGAACGGGCTCCGCTTCGGCATGACCCATCCCCGCTACAACGCGTTGCGCGATCGGTGGGCCTACCGCACCCCGCCTGCAGCCGATGCAGCGCTGGACCGTCACCTCGCCGCCGGGTCCTCGGTGTTTTCCGTCCACACCGGTTGCATCTGCTTCGACGACTGGGACCGCTGGAGCCGCGTACTCGGGCGCCAGTGGAGCTGGGACGAGCAGCGCCTCTCGTGGCACCCCGAGCTCGCACCGATCAGGGTCGAACCCGCCGAGAGCCTCGGTGACCCCTTCCAGATCGTCGACGAGGTCTACACCGACATGATCGACCTGAGTGATGTCGACGTGCTCGCCCGCTGCAGCGGCCAACCGGTCGTATGGACACGCCACGAGGCCGCAAGCCGGGTGGGCGTCACCACCGTCGGACACGGCGTGGACACCTACGAGAACGATTCGTACCGGAGACTGCTCGACGGTCTGGTGGGCTGGCTCGTCAACGGCTGAGGCGCGACCGACCGCGCCAGCGCTCAGTCGAGCGGGATTGCGGAGCCGTCCTCGCGCTCCACCACAATCGCCCGGTTCGGGCAGTTCCGGGCGATCCGAACGGCGGTCGCCTCGTCGAGGGCACCGTCCTGGCCCGGGATCACCTCGGACAGTTCGTTGTCGTCGAAACGGAAAACGTTCGGGGCGTCAGCGAGGCAGCGACCGATCGACATGCACTCGTCCTGAATCACCCGCACGCGCACCACGATCAGAACTCGAACTGCACGGCAGAACGCTGGGCGATGATGACCGAACCCTTCTCACGGATCATCCGCTGATGCTCAGGATGATCCCGATAGGTGAGATAGCCGGCCACGTCCTCGAAATCGACAACGGCCGAAAAGTCGAAATTACCCGGATTCACCCCAACATCGCGACCGGCGGAGAACGCCCGAACCTGCGGAACGATCTCGGGCAGGGTGGCGAGGTCTGCGAGGAAGTCGGCAACCTGCCCCTCGGTGGCCTCCTCCTTCAACTTGAACATCACAACGTGGCGGAACATGCACAAAACGTAGCGGAAACAAGGAAATGTAGAACCCGACACGAAAAAGTTTGTACCCCGCACGGGCTCAGGGTGGAGGGTATTGACCACGTAGGTATGTTGATCCCACTGTCCCGGGGGTCAGTGCCCACGGACAAAACAGCGGCGCCACAGGCGTCCGGGAAGTCGAGGAGCATCGTGGCCAAAGACCGCGTCGAACGTGATGAGGAGGACCTCGTCCGCCTATACCTCACGGACATTGGCCAGTACACGCTGCTCACCAAGGACGACGAAGTTCGTCTCGCCAAACTCATCGAGAGCGGCAAGGTAGCGGCCGAGGCGATGGAAAAGGGTGGCAAGGAAATCACCCCGGCCAAGAAGCGCGAACTGCGCCGGCAGGCCCGCGAGGGCGAAGATGCCCAGCAGGCCTTTGTGCAGTCCAACCTCCGGCTCGTCGTGTCGATCGCCAAGAAGTATCAGGCGTCCGGCCTCCCCCTGCTCGACCTCATCCAGGAGGGCAACCTCGGGCTGATGCACGCTGTCGAGAAGTTCGACTGGCGCAAGGGTTTCAAGTTCTCCACCTACGCAACGTGGTGGATCCGCCAGGCGATCACGCGTGGCATTGCGAATACCGGACGCACTATTCGTCTGCCAGTCCACGCCGGCGACACCCTCGCCCGTCTGCAGAAGGCACGTGCCCGCCTCGAGCTCAAGCTCGGTCGTCCGGCCACGCTCGCAGAGCTCTCAGCAGAAGTCGAGATGCCCGAGGACAAAGTCACCGAGGCGCTCCGCTTCGCAGCCGAGCCGCTGTCGCTGTCCGAGCCGCTCCGCGAGGACGGCGATGCCGAACTCGGCGACGTGGTCGAGGACCGCTCGGCCGAGTCCCCGTTCGAGGTTGCTGCCACAGCGCTGCTTCCCGACGAGATCAACCGTCTGCTCGCCCCGCTGGACGATCGCGAGCGCGAAATCCTCAAGCTTCGCTTCGGGCTGGACCGCGGCGAGCCGCGCACGCTCGAAGAGGTTGGCGAACACTTCAACCTCACCCGTGAGCGCATCCGCCAGATTGAGGCACGTGCCATGAGCAAGCTGCGCCACCCCTCGTCGGACACCGGCGCCCGAGACCTGCTCGCGGTCTGACACCCCTTCGTTAGCCTGCGGTCGTGTCCACCACGATTGCCCAATGGCTGCAGGGCCTCAAACACGAGGGCGAACGGTCGCCGTACGACGCTGCCGAATTGCATGACGCTGCCCGTGAGGCGGTGCGTGGTGTTCCCGAGGACCGCCTTCCGCTCCGCCTCGCCAAGCACCGGATCGAACTGCTCAACTCGTGCCCACGGCGGGCGGTGGCCGAAGCAGCCGCGGACTTCGACCCCACGAACGAACTGTTCCTCATCGGGCGCCTCGTGGAGCGTGCGGCACGGATCCACCTCTGGGGGCGCTACCCGACTGGGGACACCGAAGCCGTGCGCGCGGCGCTGCTCGAGCATCACGTTGCGCGCAACGAGTCGCTCCCCGAACTCGACGACGACGTCTGGCACACCATCACGCTGCGGGCCGACCGCTTCGCACGTTCGTGGGGCGAGCCCAAGCACCAGGTGGAGGTCCACGTGGGCGAGCAACTCATCGTGCCGCTCGCACCGAGTGCCTCCGGCGTTCCCGGGGTGGTGCTGAAGGGCATCACCGATATCTCACTCGGCACGCACGTGGCGCAAAGCCCACACCGCCCGAGGGCAGTCCTCGAGCTGAAGTCCGGCCGCACGCCGTGGAACCCGTTCAACGAGACCAGTTGGTACCAGTTCCTCGTCGCTGCTGCCGATGGCTTCGCTCCGCACCGAGTCGGTGTGTGGGCCGCCGCACCGGACCACGACAGCCCCCACGGGGAACTGGTCGACACACCCGTGAACCCAGGATCGATAGCAACCGCTACGAGATGGGTGTGCGACGCGTTGCTCCTCGTCGGTGATCTCGCCTCGGGTGCCAAACCGGAGGAACGCCCATCGGCCCTGTGCCGTTCGTGCCCCGATCGCCACCGCTGCCCGTCCGCACACGTTGGGCTCGCGCTACCGGGTGCCGATGCACCTACCGACGCCTTCGCATTCGACGAGGAGGAGCTCGATGCCGAGGCGTGACGGCGACTGGGTGAAGACCACGCTCGCCACCATGAAGCTGCTCGCAGAGCGTTTCCCGGATGGTTGGACGAGCATCGGCGACACCGCCGCAGATCGTGTCGGGATGTGCCCCGCACAGGCAGCGGGCAACAACTGGCCCGGGTGGTCGTCCGTTCTTGCGGCCCGTCAGGTTGGGCTCGCCGCGGTGCGCACCGGTGTACTCGACGCGCGCGATGCCGTCCGTGCCGCGGTCCAATCGCTCCTCCAGGACTCCGACGCCGATCGCGAGTTCCAACGGGTGCAGGACTGGATCGCTGGGCTCCCGAGGATTGCCCGTCTCGACGTGGCCGACGAGGCACTCCGCTGGCTCGTTGCGTGGCGATCGATCGGGCCGCACGTATCGGGTCCATCAGTGGTGGACCGCGGAGCGGTGCAGGCACGCATCACCAAGGAGGTCACGTTGCGCGCGAGCGCGGACCTGCTCGTTCGGCCGGCCGGAGCGGTGGACTCCACCGTGTATGTCTCGCTCGGCACGGTGGCGGCTCCGGATGCCGACCGCAATGTTGCGGCTCGTCTCGCTGCTGTGCTGTGGCTCGGCGGAACCAGCGTGGACACCGTGGTGGTGCTGCACCCCAAGTCGCGCAGGGTGCAGTCCGTGGACGTGGACGTCCCGCTCGTGTCCGCAGGGGCGCAGCAGTACCTCACCGCACTGAGGGTCACGGTAAACCAGGCGCTCGGTGTCGAGCAGGCGCCACGGCTCACCGGGCCGCAGTGCCGGTGGTGCGACCTCCGGGCAGACTGCGCCGAGGGTCAGGCGTACCTTGCGTCGCACCCGCGTGTCTCGGGGGGTCTGCCGGTCGCGAGTCAGTAGCTGTTTGCGGGCTATCTGTTGTCAAACACACCTGAGATAGCCTCACCCCATGCCCCCGGAACCGCACAATCCCCGCGACTTTCCCCCGTTCGCCGTGACGGTCGACATTGCGATCTTCACGCTCGTCCACAACGAACTCGGCGTCGTCCTCATCCGCCGTGGGGCCACACCGTTCCTCGGGGCACTTGCACTCCCCGGCGGCTTCGTGAAGCCAGATGAGGACCTTCTGGAGGCCGCCGTGCGAGAACTGCAGGAAGAGACGGCACTCGCCATCGATTCCGCCGACCTCGTGCAAGTGGGGGCGTACGGCGCCCCATACCGGGACCCCCGCCAGCGTGTCGTCTCCGTCGCCTTTGCAGCGCTCGTTGCCAATCTCGACAAGCCCACCGGTGGCAGCGACGCTGCCACGGCGGCGGTGTACCCGGTGTACGAGGTGCTTGCCCGCAACGCCCAGGCATTGGCGAAGCCGAATCGGGAGCACCTGCTTGCCTTCGACCACGGACAGATCCTCGACGATGCACTCAAGGTCGTCACCCAGCTCATCGAGCACACACCGCTGGCAACGCACTTCTGCTCCCCCACGTTCACACTCAGCGAGCTGCGCCAGGTGTACGAGGCCGTGTGGAACGAGAAGCTTGATGCTGCAAATTTCCGCAAGCGCATTCTGAAGGCCGAGGGATTCCTCGTGCCGACGGGGGACAAGCGTCTCCCCAAGGGTGCGCGCGGTCGGCTTGCGGAAACCTACGTGTGCGGCAACGTCAAGGAGATTTCGCCGCCGCTGCGCAAGCCCGGCACGTATTTCCACGAACCGCGGAAGCGGTAGCTACAGCGCCACGTACTGCCGGTTGAACAGCTCGGTCGCCTTGCGGATCTGCTCCTTGGCCGACAAATCGTTCGTCCCGCCCCAGAGCACCTCGATACAGCGCTTGTCCTTGACGGCGAACACTGCGCTGGCCGAACCATCACGATCAGCACCACGAACACCGATCGCGCTTGGCACACCGTCCACCGCGAACGCCTCCGGGGTGGAGGTCTTCGCTCGCAGGATCTCCGCGAGCCGTGAACAGTAGAGCTGCGCGCCGTTGCGCGTAGCGAACTCGGCGAGGCGGATGTAGATCGTCGACCCGAAGTTGTTCGTGGTCCAGATCCGCTGGTACTCGCGTTCGAAGCCAGCCTCCTCGAGGAACCGCTTGGCGCCGTCGAACCCCGCATCTGCCGCAGCCTTGTTGAGATCCGTCGGCCCGGCTCCGACCCAGTCATCGTCCTGCAGGGAAAACTCCGCCGGGACATCCCGGATGATCAACGTGCCGACAGAATCGATAACTGCCGGGTCGGTCGAACTCACGCCTTCGGGCGATGCGGGCTCTGCAGTGGGCTTCGGGATTGACAGTGAGGTGCTGGTCGAGTTCATCGACGTGCTCGAGGATCCACACGCCGTCGCGACCGCTGTAACGGCCACAAGCACGGCTACGCATCCGACACGAACCCTTCTCGCCCGAGGGAGGCGCACGGTGCCGAGAAGGGTCGTCATATCGGCTCGCACCCAGAAAACTGTACGGGCCTGC
>CAEZYY010000068.1_pt1 | contig 10170 bp, 8 predicted proteins | sample 7265861 | NCBI WGS metagenome assembly CAEZYY01 (sample SAMEA6813946, study PRJEB35770) | freshwater metagenome | biome: Freshwater; feature: Freshwater reservoir; material: water | place: Czech Republic | collected 2016-08-15 | depth 30m m | reverse complement strand
GCATCTCGATCAGCATCGTATGCCCACCGGAGACGAGCAGGACGACGAGCGGGAACTCGAGGGTCGGATCCTCGAGGAACGCGGCGTACAGGTGTGCCTCCATGTGATTCACACCGACGAAGGGCTTGCCCCACGTGAGCGCAAGTGACTTCGCAGCCGACACGCCAACGAGCAGAGCGCCGATGAGACCGGGCCCCACCGTTGCCGCAACGACGTCGATGCGCGACTCGTCGATGCCTGCCTCCACGATTGCACGGGCGATCACCGGGTTGAGGTGCTCGAGGTGCGCGCGGGACGCGATCTCCGGTACCACGCCGCCGTATTGCGCATGCAGATCGATCTGTGTGGAGACGACGGACGAGAGCACGTCGTGGCCCCCCATCACCAGTGCTGCGGCGGTCTCGTCGCAACTCGTCTCGATAGCGAGCACCACGGTGGATGCGTCGACCCTCAGCGGTTCAGCGGGCAATCCCGGCCTCCAGGCTGCGCAGGCGTTCGGAGTAGCCCTCGCCATCGATGTCATGGCACCACATCACGATCGCATCCTCGACACCTTCGTAGTAGTTCTTCCGGATACCGGCCGGCACGAACCCGAACCGGCGGTACAGCTCCTGGGCAGCACGGTTCGATGCCCGGACCTCGAGGGTGAGGTTCCTGAACCCCTGTCGGATCGCGAACCGGGCTTGGTGGATCAACAGGCGTGTCGCGAGTTGGCGTCGCTGAACGGTCGGGTCCACCGCAATGTTCGTGACGTGCGCGTCGTCCCCGGAGTACAGCAGCCCTGCGTACCCGATCAGCCGGCCACCACTGCGGGCCACCACATAGTTGCGGTAGCCGCTGCGCATCTCGTCGATCTCGCTCTGGAAGACGCCCGGAGTCCAGGGCTTGGGGTACACCTGGTTCTCGATGGCGAGCACCTCACGGAGATCCCGTTTGCGCATCTGTTCGATGACCACGTCGTCGTGCGGGGCCTGACGCTCCAGACGACGCGTCTCGAGCAGGCGCTGGACGATGCTCATGAGACGCGCCCGCTCCGTGTCTCCCAATTGATCTGGGCGTCGGGGCGACGGAGGTAGAGCGGCGCGAGGGCCGAGTGGTTCACCCAGTCCTCCCGCATTGCCTTCGCGTGAGCGAGTTGGACGAGCGGTGCGGCGGAGGGGTGGCTGAGGTATTGCTCGGCGAAGTCGACCCGGACGGAGTCGACGATCTGGTCGCGATAGCGGAGCGCACCGTCTCCGACGCACACAGCGTCCTGGCCCCGCTCGGCGAGATCGGCGACGAGGTCGTCGACACGGCCCACCCGTGGCTCCGAGACTCGCTGAACACCGGCGGGAACCTGCCGGTAGAACGCGTAGAACACCTCGCCGCGGCGAGCGTCGATCACCGATGCGATGAGACGGTCCGAGTGCCGGAGCGGGAACGCCAGCAGATCAAGACTGCTGATACCGATCATCGGTATCCGCAGCGCCTGGGCCATTGCCTTGCCGGTAGCAATGCCGACACGCATACCCGTGAAGAGCCCCGGGCCGACGTCAACCGCGATCGCGCCGAACTCGGCGATCTCGATATCTGCCTGGCGACAGAGGAACTCGATGGCCGGCACGAGTGTTTCGGCGTGCCGACGGCCGCGGGTGACCTCAAAAAGGCCGAGCACTCCCTCGTGCCCACCGATCGCCACGCTCACCTGCTCCGTCGCCGTCTCGATCCCGAGGATCAACATGGCAGCACCATCGCGTTCTTCAGCATGCCCACTCGCCAACCGATCTGCCCAACGCATCCCAGCGACCGGCCCAACCGGGGCCGACAGGGCGCACGACGAGACGGCGCGCATTCTCCGGGTCCTCGTCGTCGGCCTCCAGGCGGATCTCGAGGTAGTCCTGGCCGAACATTGCAGCGACCACGTCGCCCCACTCCACGAGCACCACACCACCCTTGCCCGTGCCCGACTCCTCGAGCAGTTCGGCAAGCGCCAGGTCAGCCACCTCGGACATTCGGTCCAGGCGGTATACGTCTACGTGGTGCAGGGGAAGGCGGCCCCCGGAGTAGCTGTGTACCAGCGTGAACGTCGGGCTGGTAACGGGATCCGTGATGCCGAGCGCAGACGCGAAACCCTTGGCGAACCACGTCTTTCCCGAGCCCATCTCACCTGCAAGCACCACAAGATCACCGGCGCGTGCCAGACGGGCAATAGCCCCGGCGATGGTGTGGGTGGCCGTCGGTGACGGCGAGCACAAGGTGATCACAGCGTCCGAATCGTAGTGGTCAGTCGAGATAGACGCGGCGGACTCGCTTGGAGATACCGCAGACAATCTCGTATCCGATGGTGCCGAGCTGCTCGGCCCACTCCTCGGCGCGCACGCGGTCGCCGCCCTGCTCACCGACGAGCACAACCTCGTCGCCGATCTGCACCGCGTCGTCGCCGCAGTCCAGCATCAACTGGTCCATCGTCACCATTCCGGCGATGTCGCGGCGACGGCCACCGAGCAGCACGAGCCCTGCTGCATTCCCGAGACGTCTGGGCACGCCGTCGGCGTAGCCGATCGGAACGGTTGCAACCGTGGTGTCACGTGCGAACGTGTGCTTGAGTCCGTACGAAATGCTGTCCCCCGCGCGTACGCGCTTCACGAACGACACCCTCGACACGAGCGACAGGGCGGGGCGCAGGTCCGCACAGTGCTCGCGCAGCGTGCTGCCCGGCTCGATGCCGTAGACCGTGATCCCGGGGCGAACGAGGTCGTAACGGGTTGCCGGATGTGCAAGCGCCCCTCCGGAGTTCGCCGCATGCACCACCGGTGGGCGGTTCGGCAACCGGGCGAGCACATCCTCGAAGCTGGCGACCTGCTCCGAGGTGAACGGATTGTCGGGTTCGTCGCTCACGGCGAGGTGGGTGAAGATGCCAGCAAGCCGCAGTGTCGGCGACGCAGCCTCGACGGCACGCACGAGGTCGACTGCGCCCCCGGTGCTCACGCCGACGCGGTTCATGCCGGTGTCCACCTTGATCTGCACCGGGTACCCAGAGCGGCCAGAACGCTGAACAGCATCGGTCATCGCCCGGACCGCGCCGATGGAATACAGCGTGGGGATCAGGCGATGGGTCACGACTGCATCAAGCTGGGACGCAGGCTGCTCGGACAGCAGCAGAATCGGCGCGTCGATGCCGGCATCGCGAAGCTCCACACCCTCCTGCGCGAGGGCCACACACAGTCCCTCAGCCCCACCGGCCATCACCGCCCTGGCTGCGGGGACAGCGCCGTGGCCGTACCCATCGGCCTTCACGACCGCCCACACCGCTGCAGGCGCAACGATCCGGCGGATGACACCGACGTTGTGACGGATGGCGGCGAGGTCGACGCGGGCCTCGACCCACCGGCTGTCCCGGGAGGATTCGCTGAACATCTAGAGGGCCGCCAGCACTGTTGGGATGAGCGCAAGCAGATCGCTCGCCACCAGTCCACGCGCCGGGCCGCGGCGGGCCGCCTGTCCGTGGATCCACGCCCCTGCAGCCGCCGCACGGAACGCTGGTACCCCTGCGGCGAGCAGTGCGCCGATGATGCCGGCCAGCACGTCGCCGGTTCCTGCCGTCGCGAGTCGCTCGTCCCCGGCGGTTACGACAAGCACGTTGCCAGAGGGGTCCGCCACCACCGTGGCCGGGCCCTTGAGCAGCACCACGGCGCCGGTTCGACTGGCGAGCGAACGTGCGGCGTCAATCCGGTCGTACCCCGGTCGGTGTCCCGTGAGCAGCGCGTACTCGCCATCGTGCGGAGTGATCACCGTCTCACCCGTGCGGGCGCGCAGCAGTGGTGCCGCTCCCTCCGTGCTCCAGGCGAGCGCAAAGAGGCCATCGCCGTCCACCACAACGGGCCGGGCCGTAGCAGCGAGGAACTCGCGGATCTGCAGCGCGGTCGAATCCAGCCTGCCCATCCCCGGGCCAACGACGAAGGCATGGAATCGACCGGCCGCGTTGAGTGTGTCCTGTGCCCAGGTTCCCGACGAAAGCGGGTGATTGACCACCTCGGTGGGGGCAAGCGGATCCACACCGGCACCCGGTGTAGAGAGATAGACCATCCCGGCACCGGTGCGGTGGGCCGCCGCGGCCGCAAGGCGTGCCGCCCCGAGCATGCCCCCGGAACCGGCAATCACCCACAGCGACGCACGCCACTTGTGCGAGTCCGGTCTGCGCGGCGTCACCCACTCCGCAACGTCTTGATGCTGGACGAGATGCGTTGACGACCCCGAAACGTCGAGACCGACGTCGGCGATCTCGAGCGTTCCGGCCAGCACACTGCCGGGCGGGAACAGCAGACCCGGCTTGAGCGCAGCGAACGTCACCGTGCGATCCGCGGGCATCACACCGGAGTCGCACTGCCCGGTGAGGCCATCGACACCACTCGGGATGTCCACCGCCAGTACCGGGGTGCCGCCAACGTCCGGAGGCGTCCACGTACCGCGGAAGCCGATGCCGTAGGCAGCATCGATCACGAGGTCGCACTCGGGCAACCGTTCGGGAAGCCCGGCGGCGTCGAGCACGGTGACCTGAACACCGCGATCAGCGAGGCGCCGCGCGGCCACCCGTCCGTCAGCGCCGTTGTTCCCCTTGCCCGCGATCACAACGACACGCTTGCCGTACGACCCACCGAGCATCCGGACGGCGGCACGCGCAACCGCTGCACCAGCACGTTCCACGAGTACCTCGAGCGGTTCGACCGCGGAGGCATCGATACGACGCATCTCCTCGGGACTGACCACGGCAAGCACGTCCTTACGGTAGGCGAACGGGCAGGACCGGTCCGGGCACCATCACACCCGGTATGCCTGTGCCGGTCAGAGTGCGGTCACGACGGCCATAGCGACCGTGTCGGTGTGGGTCAGCGAAACCTTCCAGGATCGGACACCGAACCCGGACGCAACCTCCGCTGCCCTGCCCACCACCAACAGCCTCGGCGGACCCAACCCGTCACGCACCACCGAGATGTCGTGGAAGCCCCACGCGCCAAGCCCTTGGTCGAGTGCCTTCATGGCTGCCTCACGGGCGGCAAACCTTGCTGCCAAACCAGGAACCGGATCAACACGCGGGGCGAGGTACTGCAGTTCCTCCTCGGTGAACAGCCGTGTCCTCAGCGTGGGTGTCCGGTGCAGCGACACCCGGAAGCGATCGACGTCCACCGCATCGATCCCGATGCCGATCACGCCTGCGACCTCCAACGATCGGCGACCTCGGAGATCGGCGCAACGAGCAGGTCCACCACCGGAACGTCGATAAGCAGGTCGTCCCGGAAGCTTCCCTCGGTCTCGGTCACCCAGTCAACGAGTCGGTCGTAGCGCCGGTCGTAGCCCTGCAGCACCGTACGGATCGTTGCCACCGGGAGGTGTTCGTGGAAGCGAACGTGCAGCAGCGTGATCCCGGTGGTCTGCGAACCCTTTACCTCGGGTACGAGGATGACGTGACGACCGTCCGAGCGGCCCCGGGCCACGAGCACTTCGCGCTCGGCCGCAACGCGGCGCTTGGTTCCCCGGAGGCTGCTGTTCTGCTCGACGCGGGACGGCAATGACAGGCTCACGCCGCCGCGGTCAACCACCGTGATCGTCGCGTCCGCAGACGGGTCGCCCTCCACTTGGTAGCGCGTGAACCCGGTAACCGCAGCCACAGCACCGTCGAGGGCACCGAGCACCTTGAGTGTGCGGTACGCGAGCCGGTCTCGCCCGGCCCCGGTAGCAAGCACCTCTCTCACGAGCGAGCGGTCGAGCACCGCCTCATCGCTGCGCGAGATCCCCACCGTGACGGTCTTGGCCTGGTGCTTGATCGCATCGACCGGACGGGTCAGTTCCTCGATGGCGCGGGTGAGCGCGGCGGTGAGGTCGTCGATGAGCCCCGAGGGGGACCCAACCTTGCCCGAATCCTCTTGGTAGGCCTCGAGCGGCTGGGGCGACAGCGAGTCGCGCAACAGACCCGAAAGGCGAACCGCTGTGGAGGCCTCGAGGTTTCCGTCGTACGAACCGGTGCGGAGCGTGTCGAAGAACCGTTGCGCCATCGGCACGATCTGCCTGCTCACGCTGCGCAGCATTTGGTCGCCCGTGACACCGGATGCGATGGCGTCCTCGATCACCTCACGCGCCTCGCGTAGCGGACGGGCGAGCGCATCGATCGCAAGCGCCGCCTCGTACCCGAAGAGGTGACCAACCATCGCGGACAGGATGAACGCCAGCGCAGGGTCCACGACCGGCACCGTCACCAGGTGGAGTGCCCCGTTGAAGCGCGTCTCGCCCTCGCTCGCCACCACGATCGGGGCCGCCTTGTGCGCCCGGTAGATCGCTACCTCCTTGGCCACATCGTCTGCCGTCGAGCCCACGAGACCTGCCGCACACACGAAGATCAGCGGCTCGGAGGAGAGGTCGATGTGCTTCTTGTCCTCCGTGACATCGCACGCGATCGACTTGTAGCAGAGCTCGCTCAGCTTGACCCGAACCTCTTCGGCGGCAACCTTGTTGGGGCCGTTGCCGACGACGGCCCAGTACCGCCGCTGCGGGGCGAAGCGCTGGGCTGCCTCCGCGATGTCCTGGCGGCGCTCCAACACCGTGTCCATCGCGTCGGGCATCCTGCGCAGCTCGGTCAGGATCTCGTGGCGACGACGATCGCTGCCAGCGCCGGCCAGATCGGAGATCGCGCAGGCGAGGAGTGCACCTGCGGCCACCTGCGCGTAGAACGCCTTGGTCGATGCCACGCTCATCTCCACGTCTCGCCCGTCGGAGGTGTACAGCACCCCGTCGGCCTTGTCGGTGAGATCGCTGTTCCGGCGGTTGACGATGCCGATCACCGTGGCCCCACGACCGCGCACGAGGTCGACCGTCCGGTTGGTGTCGGTGGTGGTACCGCTCTGGCTGACGGCAATGACGAGCATGTCGCTCATGTCGACCGCAAGGTGGAAACCCGACAGTTCGGTAGCAGTGATTGCGCGGACGTCGAGCCTGCTCTCGACGAGCTCGTCGAGCAACACGGCTGCGCTCTGGCCGGCGACGGCAGCAGTTCCCTGGCCGATGACACGCACGCTGCGGATGCGACCGCTGCGCAGCCCATCGACAACGGACTGCGGAATGGTGCGTGCTCCGAGCGCGGCACGCAGCAGGCCGTCGTGCTCCACGATCTTGCCGCGCAAGGTCTTGCGGAAGCTGAGGGGAGCCTCGCTGATCTCCTTGAGGAGGAAGTGCGGATACGCGCCTCGGTCGATGTCGCGCGTGGTCACCTCGGCGATGGCAATCTCTGATTCGGCAATCGGGAGTTCGCTGCCGTCATAGGCGATGCGGCGCAGACCGGCGAGGTCACCGGCGCGCGCGCCGTCGAGCACGAGGATCTGGCCGCGGCTCGCTGGCTGGTCCGCGTGTGCCGGCGACTCTCCGTCCAGGCGGACGAAGCGAGCCGTCTCTTCCACGATGCCGTACGGTTCGCTGGCAACCACGAAGGTGTCGTCGGCGAGACCGACGTACACACCCTGGCCACTGCCGCGCAGGGCAAGGAGCACCCGATTCGGTGCGTCGGCACTCGCTGCACCGATGGCCACGCTTCCCTCGAACGAGGCAACCGTGCGGCGGAAACCCTCCACCAGATTGCCGGTGTCGACGGTGTGGCGGGACACGAGTGCCGGGATCACCTTCGCATCCGTGGTGATCGGACCGGGGATGCGCAGACCATGCTCCACCACGAGGTCGATGTGGTTGTCGACATCGCCGTTCAGCACTGCCACGACGTACGGGAGCGCGCCCGCAGACTGCCCCTCCTCCTCGTGATTGAGCGGATGGGCGTTCGGCTCGGAGATGATGCCGACACTCGCCCACCGGGTGTGGCCGAGCACCGCAACGCTGCAGTCCGGCGAGGAGAGCGCGAGCCGTAGGAGCGCGTCGTTGTCGATTGCCTGTCGGATCGTGCGCGTGTTGTCGCCCAGTTCACCGATCTCGGCGGCCGCCTTGTACACGACGCTCAGCGTTTCGCCTGCGAGACGCACCGATCCCGACGTGAACAGCGGGTCACCGGTTCGCTGCTCAATGAGCGCACGCACTGCCGGGTCGTTGGTGTCGAGTCCGTGGCCCCAGACGAACAGGTGCAGACCGGCCGAGTCCCGTCCGCGTACCTCAAGCCGGTCGAGCACCGAGAGCGCCTGTTGCACGAGGAGATAGCCCTGCAATGCCGCCACACCGGCATCACGACCAGCAAGAGCCTCCACGGCGCTTGCGGTGCGCAGTCGGTCGTTGCGCACGGCCCACGCAGCGTCGCGCAGCCGGATGATGGCTGCGTTGCTCGCCTCGATCTCCTCGGGTGACTGCGATGTACCCGTCTCGAGATTGCGCTCGAACTCGGCGATGGCTGCATCGATCAGGTCGAGCCGTGCGGTGATACCTGCAGCGATCTCGGGATGACCGACGAGCGCCCGGACGCCGGGAAGCCCCTTGAGCGCTGCGTCCACCTCCTCAAGGGGACCAGCAACTGCAGCCGGGCCGCCCTGACGGTCGGCAAGTGCGGCATCGAGCCGGCTGAACAACCAGTCCCGGGTGGGGGCCGGCCGCTGCGACGGGCGGCTCAGGAGGGCGACGATCCCGCACATGACAGAAAGGTTACCGAGGTGGGCTCAGGCAAGTCGTTCGGCAATGACCGCAGCGAGCCGTTCGGCCTCTTGGGGGGCCAGATCTCGCTGGCTTGAACAGGAACGCCGCCGGGCGCCCCGAGAAACCCAGCGCCTCCACAATGTGCACTGCCTGAGTCAGCAGGCCGCGGACGCGCTTGCCAGGATCTCGACGAGCTGACCGTTTGAACGTTTGGCAAGCCCGAGGGCCGTCACTTTCTGGCCCCCAAAGACAGCGCTTGCGCATGGATCGGCTCCATGATCGAGCAGGAGCTGGACAAGCGCTTCCGACGGGTGGTTTTTCGACACCGCCGCGGCCATGAGAACCGTCCAACCGTCCACATCGCGTCGACGAGCATCTGCCCCCGCCCGGAGAAGCAAGCGGACGACGCGGGGGTCTCCCCGGGTAACCGCAGACATGAGAGGGGTGTAGCCCCACTCGTCGCCTTCGTTCGGGTCCGCACCCTTTTCGAGGAGGTTCTCAACGACGTCCGGGGGGCTGTCATAGACGGCTTGAAGCAACTCCGAGCCATTCAGCAACGATTCACGGCTCCATCCCCCAAGGGAAGGGTCACTCATCGATTCCAAGGTGGTCCTCTCAAACAACTGAAGTAGCCATCACCCATGCGTAGATACAAGTGGTCCCAATTGCAAGGAGGATCCAGGCAAACGTCATACTTTTCGCGCGGTGTCTCGCTACAAGTGCAGCCACTGCGGATCCAATGCCAACAACAGAAACAGATAAGACCAAGGTTGCATACCAGCGGGTGTCGCTCCGGATACTTCCGTCAATGAGTCCAGACCATAAAACTCTCAAGTAGAGATACAAAACAATAGCCCGTTGTAGGACTGCCAAGTTATTCTTTAGTGTCCAGCGACGAACCATTCTGGTATCACCACTTATTCCAATAGCCTGCGCCGAACACTCTGTTGACTTCAGCCCGGATATTGTTTCTAAAATTCGTCCACGTTCTGAGGGCAAATCTTCTGTTACAAACCCAACAGATCTTTGTGCTGAAGGCATACTGACCAGACGACTCAACTGACATCTTCAGGACCCCGCTCGCTGTCCCAAAGAAGCCAAACCGGATGATATTGCCAGCTCCTTCATGATGCCCTGGGAGCGAAGTCAGTTCAAAGGCTGATGTGTCCCAACCTACAAACGAGACTCGTACGGGGTTCCTTGTTCCAAAAGCTCGAAGCGAGCACTCTTTGCCTACCGCTAGAAAATCGCCACAGCCGTTGTATGGGAAGAGCTGTGAGAATCGGCCACCGTTGACTACTAACGCAAACAGCTTCCTAACCGTAAGACCGTGGGAACAACGGCTTCCCCGGGAACAGATCGTGAATTCATACCTGTAACCACGTTCGCCGCTGAGATCTGATCCGTTGATGGGGTCGGTGAGGTATCCGTAGTCGTTGGCGCAACCGCCTTCGACGGGGTCGGTTTCGGTGAACCGTCCGAGTTGCGGCTGGTACTGACGGGCGCCCATGTCGACCGCCGGGTGCAGGCCGGGCTGGTGCTGTGTCTGACGGTCTGCTGTCCCGTACCAGGCGCTGT
>CAEZYY010000065.1_pt1 | contig 10788 bp, 9 predicted proteins | sample 7265861 | NCBI WGS metagenome assembly CAEZYY01 (sample SAMEA6813946, study PRJEB35770) | freshwater metagenome | biome: Freshwater; feature: Freshwater reservoir; material: water | place: Czech Republic | collected 2016-08-15 | depth 30m m | reverse complement strand
TCGTTGGTAACGGCCGTGTGCGAGCACGTTCGTGAACACCTCGACCTCCCGAACGTGCTCGACGACCGAACAGGCAGGCGGCAACTCGCCGACTACGTCCACGTATGCCTGAACCGACTCGCCCCGCTGCTCGACCACCGATCGCGTGAGTGGGTACACCGACGGGCCATTGCCGAACTAGAGGGTCTTGGCGTGCTGGGCCTGTACCTGGACGATCCGACGGTTACCGAGGTGGCAGTCAACGATGGGGGCGAGGTGTGGGTGGACCGGGATGGCCGGATGGGGCACGTGGACACGCTCGGTGCCGGCGAGCTTGAACTGCTCATCGAACGGATCCTTGCCCCACTCGGCCTGCGCTTCGACCTCACCTCGCCGATCGTCAGCGCCCGGCTCGCGAACGGCCAACGGATGTGTGCCGTGCTCGCCCCGCTCGCCGTGAACGGCACGTGCCTGTCAATCCGGCGGTTCGCGCTGCAGCACGTGGTGATCGACGCGTTCACCACGGCTGCCGTCGCCCAGTTACTGCACCACCTCGTTGCGCGCCGCTGCAACATCGTCGTGAGCGGGGCAACCTCCACCGGCAAGACCACCTTCCTGAACGCCCTCACCGGCTCCGTTGCGCAGCACGAACGGATGATCACCATCGAGGACACCGCAGAACTGAACCTGCTCGCGCCACACGTGGTACGCCTCGAGTCGAGGCCGGCCACACCGGACGGGGTGGAGGCCGTATCCGTGCGACAGTTGCTGCACGCCGCGCTGCGACTTCGTCCAGACCGTCTCGTGATCGGCGAGGTCCGCGGCCCCGAGGCCTACGACATGGTGCAGGCGCTCAATACGGGCCACGACGGCTCGTTGTCGACCGTTCACGCGAACAGCCCAGGCGACGCTCTTCGTCGGATCGCCTCGCTCGCTGCCCTTGGGGCACCGGGCCAGTCGCCCGAGTCGCTGGAGGAGCAGGTCCGTTCCAGCATCGACGTGATCGTGCACCTCATCCGCCTTCCCGATGGCTCGCGGGCGGTGTCCACCGTGGAGGAGGTGGGCAGCCCCACCAGTGAGCGGTGGTCAACCGTTCTGCTCGCTGCCGGCGGCAAGGTGCTCGGAGCCCCGACGCGCCTCCGGGAGCCAACGGCCGGTGGTGAGCGGTGAGACACCCCGTTCCCTCGGGCCGGTTCGCGGACGACGTGGCACCGACCCTCGATCACCTCGCGCGGGCAACTGCAGGCGGGCAGACGCTGCGCTGCGCGCTCGAGGGTTTGACCAACTCACCCAAGAGGCCCTTCGCCTCGCTACTGCACAACGTCATGGGCGCGCCGCAGCAGTCACGCCCGCTGCACGAACGCCTCGCTGCACTCGCAAACGACCGCCTCGGGGCAGAGGCCACACTCGCACTGTCCACCCTTGAGTTGCTGGCGCGCCACGGCGGGCCCGCACCGAGCACGCTCGACCGGGCTGCGTCCGCTGTCCGCGAACGACGCGCCGCAGTGGCCGAGCGCCGTGCGCAGTCCGCTCAGGCACGGCTCTCCGCACTCGTCCTCAGCGCGCTGCCCATCGCGTTCTGCGGCTGGAGCCTGCGCGCAGACCCCCGAACGGCGCAGTTCCTCCTCCACACCCGGGCGGGCCTCGCGTGTCTGGCAGGTGGGTTCGCGCTCAACGGGCTCGGCTGGTTCTGGATGCGACGGTTGGTCGGAGGAACGCGGTGAACGCAACGCTGCTCGCCGGCCTGCTCCTGCTCGCCGCGGTGCTGCCTGCCCTCCGGCGGCGCAGACGACGCGCCCGCCGGCAGGCACGTCTGGTGGAGGACCTGCCGGATGCCATCGATCTCCTCGTCGTGCTCGTGCGCGCGGGGCTCACACCGAACCGGGCGGTCGGCGAGCTCGCCGGGCGAGCACCAGACGTGTGGCGGCCGGCCTTCGCTGCAGTGGGTCGACGCCAGATGGGCCAGTGCCGGTTCGTCGACGCGCTCGACGAACTGGTTGCGCACGCCGGACCGGTTGCGCAGCCGGTTCTCGACGCACTTGCTGCCGCCGAACGTTTCGGCCAACCGCTCGCCACGTCGCTCGACCGGCTCTCGGCCGACGGACGCGCCGCGAGACGGCGCCTGCACGACATCAGGACCCGACAGCTTCCCGTACGCCTCAGCTTCCCGCTCGTGTGCTGCACGTTGCCCGCCTTCATCCTGCTCACCATCGCCCCGTTGCTCGCCGGGGCCCTCATGTCGATTACCCGATCAGGGAGTACCCCATGAACCACGAAACGCATCAGGACGAGAACCAGCCCACCCCCAGAAGGGATCTCGGACAAGCGACCGCGGAGTACGCGCTCGTCCTGCTCGGTGCCGCAGCGATTGCGATGATCCTGCTCGGCTGGGCAACCGGTGGCGGCAACCGCATCGGTGGGCTGCTCGACCAGGTCATGAACGCGGTTACCGGGCGCGTGAAGTGAGCCGCCAGCGGCGTTCACAGGGGTGCAGTGGGCAGGCCACGGTAGAGCTCGCGCTGGCACTACCGCTGCTCATGGTGTTCCTCCTCGGCGCCGTCCAGCTCACGCTCGTGATCCGGGGTCAGCTTGCGGTTACCCACGCTGCACGGGCGGCGGCCCGTGCAGCGTCGGTGTCAGCGAGCCCAACCCGTGCGGCTGCGACGGCAGCTCGTGCGGCAACGTCGCTCGAGCGGCTCGACGTACGAACTGAGAACGGCGCACGAACGGTGCGCGTGACGGTTCTGGCGCGCGTACCCACCGATGTGCCGCTTGTTGGCGCCCTGATCGGCGACGTCACCGTGAGCGCCACTGCGGTGATGGCGGTCGAATCCTGAGCGGCGGGTGCACGTTCGGTACGGTGCTCCCCGATGGAACTCGTGACGCGCCAGACGATTGTGGGTACGTATCAGGTGCTGAACCTGAGCGGCGAGGTGGATCTCGCCACAATGCCCCGTCTGTCCGACGCGCTCACGAAGCTCCTGGCGTCGTCAACCGGCCTTGCGGTGGTGGACCTCGATGGCTTGAGCATCCTCGATGACACCGGGCTCGGGCTGCTGCTCGGTGCGGCCGGTCGAGCCCGTCAGGGCGGTGCGGAACTCGTGGTGGTGTGCAGTGCCCCGGCGCTGCGCAGCCGACTGAGCCTCACGGGTTTCGACCGGGCCGTACGCGTAACGGAGAGCATCAGCGTGATCGGCTGATTGCCTACGTGTTGGCGTAGGTGTCGCCAACCATCGTGAGCCGGAAGTCGCACTTGCTCTTGACGTACGTAGACACCGCACGGTTGTTGATCGCTGCGCGTTCAGCGCGGGGATCTGCCTCATACGCGGCGATCGTTGCGCCGAGTTTCTCGATACTCGACGAGTTCACGATGCCCATGCCGACATCGACGATGAAATCGCGCACCACGGCCAGTTTGCGGCGACGGGCCACCGACAGCTCGGCGGAGAGATCGTCGTACGCGTTGCGCAGGTCAGTCACCGGCAGCGCGCGCAACGCCCGAACGAGCGTCTTGACTCGTGTGTAGCTGAACGCCTTGGTGAGGCCCTTGTCGATCCGCTCGCTGATCGTCACGATCCTCTTGGCCGCCACGCAGATCGGGTTCTTCGACTTAGCCGTCGTTGCCGGCGTGGGGGGCGTGGTGTCCTTGGCCACCGCCTCGATCACCTCGGGCTCGGTAGTGTCCGGCGGTTCCGTATCGGGGATCGATGCAATGTCATCGGCGGCATCCTGAGGTTCCGTGGAGTCCGAGTCGGACTGACCGAACGGGACGAGCACCGCCTTGTCCTTGGTGGACTTCGTGGACTTCGACTCGCCGGAAGTTGTTGGCAGCTGGCAAGCCGTCAACAACAGTCCCAGCCCCAAAAGAGCCGAGGCAACCGCTACGCGAGGTCGATACATCACTCACAGTCTACGGAATCCGGTGGTGTCGTGGGTGGCGGTCTGCGTCTTTTGTCCGTTCCCGCTGCTCCTGCTCGATGGCGGCCTCCTCGGCCACCAATCGCTTCAGGCTCACTAACCGCTCGGGGCGCAGCGTCCCAGCCGCAATTGCCGCCAGCACTGCGCAGTCCGGCTCGTCGCCGTGCTTGCAGTTCCGGAAGCGACAGCGGTCCATGAGGTCAAAGACATCGGCAAAGGCACGCTCGATGCCGTGGCCGCTCGACCAGAGGCTCACCGCCCGCAATCCCGGTGTGTCGATGAGCCAACCACCGCCCGGCACGGCCACCAGTTCCGCAGCCGACGTCGTGTGCCGACCCCGGTCATCGCCCTCACGCACCGCGGCGGTGCGCTGCACTTCGTGACCAACCAGCCGGTTGACCAAGGTGGACTTGCCGACGCCGCTCGCCCCGAGCAGCGCCAGGGTGCGGTGGTCGAAAATGAGGGCTCGCACCGCGTCGATGCCCGCCCCTGTCCGGCTCGATACAACGAGCACCGGCACCTCAAGGGCTACGTGGGCGACAGTCTCGACCGCACCCCCATCGGGCACGGCATCGGACTTCGTGAGGATGACTACCGGCTGTGCCCCGCTGTCGAAGGCCAGTACCAGTTCCCGCTCGAGGCGCCTCGGGTTGGGAGGGGACGTGAGCGCATGCAGGAGCCCCACGACGTTGACGTTTGCGGCCAGCGTGTGCGACTCACCGCGGGCGCCGGCGAACGAGGCGCGCCGGACGAGGGCACTGGCTCGGGTGAACACGTGGTCCACCCGTTCGCCGTCGGCCGACAGCAGGACCCAGTCGCCCACGGCGATCTCGGCGCCGATGTTGCGCGTCCGTCGGGGCACACCATCCTCGCCGGCGGGCAGCAGGCTGCTCCACCCACGGTCGAGACGGCTCACGCGGGCGGGACGGACCGTGCTGGCGAGCGCCTCGTACTCTGCCTGGAACACGTCGTTCCATCCGAGTTCCTCGAGCGCTTGGTCCATGTTGTCCCCGACGGTACAGAACCGGGACGGGATGCGTGAGGAAACACAGAGCCGTCCGTACGCTTTCTGGATGCTCGCCCGCGTTGCGAAGTTCTGTTATCGCCGTCGCCGACTCGTCGTCCTCGCCTGGATCGGCATCATCGTGTCGGTTTCTGCTGTCGGGTGGGGTGCCGTCGGACCCGACTTCCGCACGGATTTCAACCTGCCGGCGAGCGAGACCCGACAGGTCTTCGACTTCCTGCGCGAGCGCTCGCCCAATGACGGCGGGTTCACCGGCCAGATCGTCTTCAGCGCGCCGCAGGGCATCGCCGACGAGCAAGTGCGGTCATCCACAGAAACCCTGTTCGCGCAGATCGCTGTGCTCCCCGGTGTCTCGGTCACCAGTCCGTACAGCGAGGCTGGCGCCTATCAGGTGTCAGAGAGCGGACTCGTGGCGTTCGCCCAGATCCGCGTGAGCAACCGCACCCAGAAGGGGTTCGAGGAAATCGGCCGCACGATCATGGACATCACCGTGCCCGCGGTCGATGGCCTCACGGTGGAGTACGGCGGCAACATCTTCTACAAATTCACGATGCCCGCATCCGAGGCCCTCGGGGTGCTCGCCGCGATCATCATCCTCGTGCTCGCATTCGGCTCGGTGATCGCGATGGGGCTCCCGGTGGGCACCGCGCTCGTTGGCCTGATGACATCGGCGGGCGTGATTGCGCTCACCAGTCGGATCTTCTCCATGCCGGACTTCTCCATCGCGATGGCCGCGATGATCGGTCTCGGTGTGGGCATCGACTACGCCCTGTTCATCGTGACGCGGTACCGCGAGGGCCTCGCCCACGGGTACGACCCCGAGACCGCCGTGGTCGACTCGGTCGACACGTCCGGACGCGCCGTGATGTTCGCCGGTGCCACCGTCGTGATCTCGCTGCTCGGGCTGTTCCTCGTCGGCCTCCCGTTCGTGCGGGGTGTCGCGATCTCGAGCATCCTCTCGGTGCTGTTCATGGTGCTCGCCTCGCTCACCCTGCTTCCGGCGCTGCTCGGCTTCACCCAGCGCAAACTCGACGTCACCACGTGGCGTGGCGCGATCGGCCTCCTGCTCCCGGTCATCACCGGTATCCCGGCAATCCTCTTCAAGTCAGCGCCGATCTTCCTCGTCGGGCTTGCGCTCGCAGTGGTCGTCATCGTCGCCGGGTTCTTCGTGCCGGCCCTGCGCCAACAGGTGCCCATCCACCACTCGCACCGGCGCGAGGACACGTTCTGGTATCGATGGAGCCGGTTCATCCAGCGCCGCCCGTGGCGTGCACTCCTCGGCGGGCTCGTGCCGCTGCTCGTGCTGGCGCTCCCGCTCTTCTCGATCCGGCTCGGTTTCGCGGACGACGGCAACTATCCCCGGAAGGAAACCGTGCGGCGTGCGTATGACCTGCTGTCCGACGGGTTCGGGCCGGGCTTCAACGGTCCGCTCATCGTGCTCGTCCAGAGCCGGGACGGCGCCACCCTCGACGCCGCCCAGACCGAGGCTGTCGCAAAAACGCTGAACGGGACAACCGACGTTGCCTACGCCTCGGCGCCAACCCCGATCGGCGACGACGCCGCCGTGATCACGCTGTTCCCGAAGGGCGCTCCGCAGGATCGCTCCACCACCCAACTCGTGCACCGCCTGCGCTCGGACGTTGCCCCCACCATGGACGCGCTCGTGCGGGTTGGCGGCTTCCCGGCCGCTGGTGTGGACTTCGCCGACTACCTCGGGGCCAGGCTCGTGTGGATCATCGGCGGCGTGCTCGTCGTGTCCTTCCTGCTCCTCATGTGCGTCTTCCGCAGCCTGCTCGTGCCGCTGAAGGCCGTGGTGATGAACCTGCTGTCGATCGGCGCCGCATACGGCATCATCGTGGCGATCTTCCAGTGGGGCTGGGGCGCCGGTCTGCTCGGGCTGGACAAGGCCGGACCCATCGAGTCGTGGATACCGATGTTCCTCTTTGCAATCGTGTTCGGGCTGTCGATGGACTACGAGGTCTTCCTCCTCTCCCGCATGAAAGAGGAGTTCGACCGCACGGGGGACAACGCCACCGCGGTCGCCGACGGCCTTGCCGTCACGGCCCGGGTCATCACGGCCGCAGCGCTCATCATGGTGTGCGTGTTCGCGAGCTTCGTGATCGGTGATGACCGCCAACTGAAACTGTTCGGTCTCGGCATGGCCGTCGCCGTGCTCGTCGATGCCACGGTGGTGCGCATGGTCCTCGTCCCCGCAACGATGGAATTATTGGGGGCCCGGAACTGGTGGCTCCCGAGGTGGCTCCAGTGGCTGCCCAAGATCCATGTGGAGGGCACGCACCACGACCTTGCTGCGGAGGCATCCGCCCTGCTCAGCGAGCACGAGGCCACCGAGGCCGAGCCCGTGGCCTGACCGCAAAGCCGACACTGCCCCGCTAGGGTGCCCGACCGTCGCCAGTATTCGGTCCCCGGACCCGGTTCAGGGCACTCGCCTTGACAAGCACCCCGCTGTGCACCTATCCACTCTCCCATGGCCCGTCCACTCGTTGTCGTCGAATCGCCCGCCAAGGCGAAGACCATTGCCCGGTTCCTGGGCAATGAGTTCGATGTGCGCGCCTCGGTGGGCCACGTTGCCGATCTTCCCCGTGGCGGCATGGCCGTGGACGTCGAGAACGGCTTCAAGCCCACCTACGAGCTGACCGAGCGGGGTCGCCAGGTCGTGAAGGACCTGCGTGCGGCACTCAAGGACGCCAGCGAGCTGTATCTCGCCACCGACGAGGATCGCGAGGGGGAGGCCATTTCGTGGCACCTGCTCGAGTACCTGAAGCCCAAGGTGCCCGTGAAGCGCATGGTGTTCCACGAGATCACCAAGGCCGCCATTGACCATGCCGTTGCCAACCCCCGCGGTCTGGACTACGGCCTCGTGGACGCCGCAGAGACCCGCCGCATCCTCGACCGCCTGTACGGCTACGAGGTCTCGCCGGTGCTCTGGCGCAAGATCAACCGTGGTCTGTCGGCGGGCCGGGTGCAGTCCCCCGCCATCCGGCTCGTGGTGCAGCGCGAGCAGGAGCGCATTGCCTTCGTGAGCGCCGGCTACTGGGACATCGCAGCACTGTCTGCCACCAGCCCGGCGTTCACCTCCACCCTCATCGCCCTCAACGGCGCCCGGGTCGCGAGCGGCAAGGACTTCGACGCCTCCGGTACGCCCAAGAAGGGCACCGTCGTGGTGGACGGAGCGCGTGCCAAGACACTCGCCAGCGCGCTGTCGAGCGCCACCTTCACCGTACGCAGTGTCGAGGACAAGCCCTACCGCTCGTCGCCGAAGGCGCCGTTCATGACCTCGACGCTCCAGCAGGAGGGCGGCCGAAAGCTGCGCCTGTCGGCTGCCCAGGTGATGCGCCTTGCACAGAGCCTCTACGAGCGTGGCTTCATCACGTATATGCGTACCGACAGCGTGTCGCTGTCGGAGGAGGCACTCGGGGCAGTGCGCTCCGAGGTCAAGCGTGTCTACGGCCAGTCGCATGTCGCCCAGCCCGTCCGACACTTCGCGAACAAGGTGAAGAACGCTCAGGAGGCCCACGAGGGCATCCGGCCCACCACCCCGCTGCGCGCACCCGACCAGGTGGCCGCCGAGCTGAATGGCCAAGAACTGGCGCTGTATCGCCTCGTCTGGCAGCGCACGCTTGCCTCGCAGATGGCCGATGCCGTCGGCACCACGGTGTCGGTGCGTATCGGTGCAGCAGTCGCCGAGGATGCTGCGAGCGCACCCACCGACTGCGAGTTCGCCACCGCCGGTACCACCATCACCTTCACCGGGTACCGCGCTGTCTATGTCGAGAGCACCGACGAGGGCGAGAGCACCGAAGAGCGCGAAGCACAGTTGCCGGTGCTCACGGTCGGGGCGGTCGTCCCGATGGCGGCGGTGACACCCGAGGGCCACAGCACGACGCCGCCCGCCCGCTACACCGAGGCGAGCCTGGTGAAGAAGCTCGAGGAACTCGGCATCGGCCGACCGTCCACGTGGGCCAACACCATCCTCACGATCTTCGAGCGCGGGTACATCTGGAAGAAGGGCACGGCCCTCGTGCCCACCTGGACCGCGTTCGCCGTCGTCAACCTGCTCGACAAACATTTCGGCACGCTCGTGGACTACGCGTTCACCGCCGAACTAGAAAACGACCTCGACGCGATCGCCCGCAACGAGATGCAAAAGACGGACTGGCTGCAGCGCTTCTACTTCGGCGACGAGCCAGGCCTCAAGGCGCTTGTCGAGACCAAGATCGGCGACATCGACGCAGCAGAGGTGAACACCTTCCCGCTCGGTATCGACCCGGACACCGGCGAGGAGATCGTCGTGAAGCCGGGCAAGTACGGCCCGTACGTCAAGCGCGGCGAGGACACGGCGAGCGTGCCCGACGACCTGGCTCCGGACGAACTGACGCTCGCCAAGGCGAAGGAACTGCTGTCCCTACCCAAGTCCGACGAGCCGATCGGCGAGATCGACGGTTTGCCGGTGTTCGCCAAGACCGGTCGCTACGGCCCGTACGTCCAGTGGGGCGCGCCGGACCAACTGCCCCCCGGTCTCGACAAGCCAAAGATGGCGTCGCTGTTCAAGACCATGACGGTTGAGCGCATGACCGTGGACCAAGCCAAGGAACTGCTGTCCCTGCCCCGCGGGCTCGGCGCGGACCCCGCCGACGGCGTGGAAGTTGTCGCCAACAACGGTCGCTACGGCCCGTACGTGCAGAAGGGTGCCGAGAGCCGCTCGATCGACAACGAGGAACAACTGCTCACCATCACCCTCGAGCAGGCGCTGCCGATCCTCGCTGCGCCCAAGCAGTACCGGGGTCGCGGCGGCGGTGGAGCACCCAAGGCACCACTGCGCGACTTCGGCGCGGATCCAGTGAGCAGCCGAGCGGTCACGGCCAAGGAGGGCAAGTTCGGCGTCTACGTCACCGACGGCGAGACGAACGCATCGATCTCCAAGGGTGACCGCATCGAGTCGATGTCCCCCGAGCGCGCCTACGAACTGCTCGCCGCCCGCCGTGAGGCGATGGCGCTCAAGGGGGACACGCCCGCCAAGCGTGGTGCCCGAAAGGCACCGGCGAAGAAAGCCGCCGCCAAGAAGGCCGCAGTAAAGAAGGCACCGACGGCGAAGAAGGCACCAGCGAAGAAAGCCGCCGCCAAGAAGGCACCAGCGAAAAAGGCAGCCGCCAAGAAAGCAGCCCCCCGCAAGTCCGCCTCCTGACCCAGCGTGGTCGGACAGGTTCCCGGGACCATGAATGCCCAGCGGTAGGGTGCTCTGACCATGGTGACGGCGGGCAGGTACATCGCACTCGAGGGCTCAGAGGGCTGCGGCAAGTCCACACAAGCCGCCTGGCTCGCAGCCGACCTCGATGCTGTGCTCACCCGCGAGCAGGGCGGCACAGCGATCGGCCAGTTGATCCGGGGCATGCTGCTCGACCCGGCAAACACCGCACTCGATCACCGCGCGGAGGCACTCCTCAACGCCGCGGACCGGGCCCAGCACATCGGCGAACTCATCGCGCCCGCACTCGATGCCGGTACGCACGTGGTGTCCGACCGGAGTGTCTACTCCACGCTCGCGTACCAGGGCTACGGGCGAAGGCTGCCGCTCGAGGAACTGCGCTCGATCAATGACTGGGCCGTCCGCGGGAGGTGGCCGGAACTCGCGATCCTTCTCGAGGTGGATCCGGTCGCGCTCGACGAGCGGACGAGGCTTCGCACCAAGGACCGCTTCGAGCGGGAGACCAAGCGATTCCACGACCGGGTGCGCAAGGGTTTCGCCGAGCTTGCCGCAGCTGAGCCGGATCGCTGGGTCGTCATCGACGCCAACGCAACGCCCGCCGTGGTCCGCCGCCGGATCCGGACAGCGGTACGCAAGCGGC
>CAEZYY010000064.1_pt1 | contig 11021 bp, 11 predicted proteins | sample 7265861 | NCBI WGS metagenome assembly CAEZYY01 (sample SAMEA6813946, study PRJEB35770) | freshwater metagenome | biome: Freshwater; feature: Freshwater reservoir; material: water | place: Czech Republic | collected 2016-08-15 | depth 30m m | reverse complement strand
GGCCGGTACCTCGCCTTCCAGGACTCCGATGACTGGTGGCACCCCGAAAAACTCGCCGTGCAGATGCACACGCTCACGGCACCCGGCAACGACCGGATCGCGGCCGTCGGCAGCAACTGGCGCCTCATGGCCGACGCGGCATCCAGCCCGACGGTGTTCGTGTCCGTCGTCCACACCACGGTCTCCCGCGACGCGGTGCTGGCCGGCCTAGTAACCGGGGTAATCGGCACCCCCATGCTCCTCCTCGACAGGCAGCGGATTGCCACCCCCGCCCAGTTCGACCCGGCGTTCCCCTCCCTCGAGGAGCGTGACTTCCTGTACCGGTGCCTCCCCGCAGGGCAGGGCACGCTCGCGCTCATGGAGTCCGTGCTAGTCGAGGTCCGAAGAGGGCGCAACGACCACGTCGCCAATCCGTCCGGTTCGCTCGCCGGATACGAACGCTTCCTGACGAAGTACACCGACGAACTCTCCCGCCTGCCCGGCGCCGCTGACTGGTACCACTACCGGGCGATGAGAGAAGCGCTCATCCTGCGGGACCGCAGGCGCGCCGGCTCGCACCGCAGTGCCGTTGCGTCACGGTCGATGCTGCTCGAGGTGGAGTACCAACTGGGCCGAGTGTTCGGCTATGCGGGTCTTGCAGTGGCAACCCGCTGCCGCCTCCGTCCTCGTCTCGCCACTCGGCGAAATGACGTGACACCCCGTCGGACCTCACGGATATCAACGCGCTGACCGCACTGGTCACACGCATCCTCACCGACCTCGGACCCCCGTTGACCTAGACGAAGTGAAGGCAGCCGTCGTCGAGGTTCGCTGCGGGCAACATCGTCTTTTCACCCCAATAGTCCTGGGTGTGCTGCCATTCGGGCTTGTTCAGCTTCTTCGGCATGAGGTGCATGCTTCGCATCAGGTAGGCGGGGTTGAAGTTGCTCTCGTCCATCCAGTCCTGGGGCGCTTCGTTGAGGTCCTCCGGCCGCAACTGCGGCGTGACCCGCTTCGCCCCGAGGTCGTCCATGTGCTGGAGAAGTCTGCAGGTGAAGTCCCCGAGGAGGTCTGCACGCAGCGTCCAGCTCGCACGGAAGTACCCGAACACCCAGAGGAGGTTCGGGACGCCGGTGAACATCATCCCGCGGTAGGTCACGGTCTTGGCAAAGTCCACGGACTTGTCGTCCACGCAGAACGAGATATCCCCGAGCACGCTGAGGTTGAAACCGGTTGCGGTGACGATGATGTCGGCCTCGAGCTCGCGGCCGGACTTGGTGAGGATGCCCTTCTCGGTAAACCGATCGATCTCGTCGGTCACCATCTCGGCCTTGCCGGCCTTGATCCCCTCAAAAAGGTCACCGTCGGGAACGAAGGCAAGACGCTGCTGCCACGGGCGGTAGCTCGGCGTGAAGTGCTTCATGTCGTACCCCTCGGGCAGGTGCGACTTCACGTCGGTGAGGAGCACCTCGCGCAGCTCTTCGGCCTGGTTGAACGACATCTGGGTGACGGCTTCCTGATCGTGCAGGATCCGGCGGCGCACGATCTCGTGGACCCACTCCTCGGGCACCTCAAGCTCACGCAACTGATCCGCAAGGTCGTTGCCGTTGCGAGCGGTCCAGAAATACGTTGGCGATCTCTGCAGGACGTATACCTTGCGGGCCGTCGGCGCCATTGCGGGCACCACCGTTGCTGCGGTTGCCCCCGAGCCGATGACGATCACTGTCTTGTCGGTGTAGTCGAGATCGGTCGGCCAGGTCTGCGGGTGCACGATGCGACCCGTGAAGCGGTCCATCCCCTCCCACTGCGGCGTGTAGCCCTCGGAATGCCGGTAGTAGCCCTGACACATCCACAAGAAGTTGGTGGAGAGCATCTGCTGCTGCCCGGTTGAGGTGTCGGTCACCTCGACGGTCCAGAGGTTCGTCGTGCTGTCGAACGAGGCGCTCGAGATCCGGTGGTGGTAGCGGATGTGCGACGCGATCCGATTGTCGTCGATCACCTCGCCCATGTAGTTGCGGATCTCGGCTGCCGTTGCGATCGGCGGGCCAACCCACGGCTTGAACCGGTAGCCGAAGGTGTACAGGTCCGAGTCCGAGCGGATGCCCGGGTACTTATGGGTCCACCACGTGCCCCCGAAAGTCTCCTGTGCCTCGAGGACGACGTACGACCGTTTCGGGCACTGCTCGGCGAGGTGATAGGCGGCCCCGATGCCGGAAATACCTGCGCCGACGATGAGAACGTCGAAGTACTCGGTGATCGGACCGGCCCCCGCGGACCTGTCCATCGTGTTGGTCTGGCTCATGAAACCCCCCGGTTGTCGCCGGCATCGCGAATGTGCTCATGCCGAGGTGACTGCTTGATACCGATGGTGTCACCCGCGGACCGCACCCGTCAGGGCCCTTCGACCCACGAAGGGGTGACCCTTGTCGGTGCTTGCCCGAGCGCTCGCTCTGTCAGTAGCATTTTGTCGTGCGCAGCCTCTACACCGACGACCACGAGGCGTTCCGCGACTCCTTCGCCACCTTCGTGCAGAAAGAACTCAGCCCCAACTACCTCGACTGGGAGGAAGCCGGCATTGCCCCCCGGGAGATCTTCGCTACTGCCGGCCGGTACGGGTTCGTCGGAATGGCTGTACCCGAGCAGTACGGCGGCGGTGGCACCAAAGACTTCCGCTTCAACGCCGTGATCTGCGAAGAGCTCGCCGCAGCGGGGATCAGCGGGGCGGGCCTCGGGCTGACCCTGCACAACGACATCACCACCCCGTACTTCATCGAGTACTGCAATGACGAGCAGGCCCAGCGCTGGCTGCCGGGCGTTGCGTCCGGCGAGCTCATCACGGCCATCGCGATGACCGAGCCGGGCACCGGTTCGGACCTCGCCAGCATCACCACCACGGCAGTGCGAGACGGCGATCAGTACGTGCTCAACGGCTCGAAGACGTTCATCACGAACGGCATCAACGCAGACCTCGTCATCGTTGCCTGCAGGACGGACCCGGCTGCCAAGCACACGGGGATGTCCCTGCTCGTCGTCGAGCGCGGGATGCCCGGATTCGAGCGTGGCCGCAACCTCGACAAGATCGGGATGCACAGCCAGGACACTGCCGAGCTGTACTTCAACGATGTGCGCGTCCCGGTTGCCAACCGCCTCGGCGACGAGGGCAAGGCGTTCCACTACCTCACCGCCAACCTTGCCCAGGAGCGCCTCTCGATCGCAATCACCGGCGTGGCCGCCGCCAGGGCAGCGCTTACCTGGACGGTCGAGTACGTGAAGGAGCGCAAGGCCTTCGGCCAGTCGATCTCCGCCTTCCAGAACTCCAAGTTCGTCCTCGCCGAGGTGAAGACAAGCGTCGACGTCGCCCAGGCGTACGTGGACCAATGCATCCTGAGGCTCAACGAGTCCACCCTCAGCCCGTCCGAGGCGGCTGAGGCCAAGTTCTGGTGCACCGAACTGCAGAAGACAGCGGTGGACCGCTGCCTCCAGTTGTTCGGCGGTTACGGCTATATGACCGAGTACCCGATCGCGCGTGCATACGCGGACGCCCGGGTCACGTCGATTTACGGCGGCACGACCGAGGTCATGAAGACGATCATCGCCAAGTCGCTCGGCCTCTGATCAGGAATCAACCCGGGCGCCCATCGGCCGCTTCGGCCACAATGGCAGCATGTTCGATCTCGTACTCAGCGAACGCCGGGGCACTGCTGCCGTCATCACACTGAACCGCCCGGAGGCCCTCAACGCCTTCCCCATGCACATGGTGCGCGAGTTCGAGGTTGCCGTGCGTGAGGCAGTCGCCGATCCCGGGGTGGTCGGCATCATTGTCACTGGAGCAGGACGTGGGTTCAGTGCCGGACTCGACATGTCCACGCTCACGAACATCGCTGATACAGGCTCCGCTGCGCGGGACCTGCCCGACGAGCAGGCCCTTGCAGGACTGTTCTCGTTCCTCCTCCAGCAACCCAAGCCGATCATCGGAGCGATCAACGGAGTTGCCGCGGGCGGTGGCTTTGTCCTCGCCATGAAGTGCGACCTGCGCTTTGCCTCCACCAACGCATCGTTCATCTCGGTGTTCTCCAAGCGCGGGCTCATCGCCGAGCACGGCACCACGTGGCTCCTCCCCAAGGCGATCGGCACGGGCGCAGCGCTCGACCTCCTCTGGTCCTCGCGCAAGGTGGAGGCCGAGGAGGCTCTGGCCCTCGGACTCGTTCAGCGTGTGGTTGCCCCGGAACGACTGCTCGACGAGGCCGTGGAGTACGTAGAACTGCTCGCGGCAACCGTCTCGCCCACCTCGATGGCCGAGACGAAGCGACTCGTCTACGAGGGGGCGGGCCAGGAGATGGCAGAGGCCTTCCGCGACGCCGACGAGACCACCTGGCGGCTCATGGACGGACCCGACGTGGCCGAGGGTGCGTCCTCGTTCGTGGAACGACGCCCGCCGAACTTCCCCCGTCTGGGCCAACAAGGAGGCAAGTGATGTCCGGATCCTTCGAGGCGATCGCATGGGAGGTGAGCGACGGCGTGGGAACGCTGTCGTTCAACCGTCCCGAACACTTCAACGGCATGACCAACGCGATGATCCGCGAGTTCTACGAACTGCTCACCGCTGTCGCCGTGGATCCCTCGGTTGCCGTCATCATCCTGACGGGCAGGGGCAAGGCGTTCTGCCCCGGTGCGGACCTCAAGCACTACTCGTCCGGCCAGAAGGACGAGCCGTTGCGGGCGGAGAACTTCCTCGTGCCCGTGCTGCTCCACGAGATGCCTCAGGTGACGATTGCGGCGATCAACGGTGCTTGTGCTGGTGCCGGTTTCGGCTACGCGATGGCGTGCGACCTCCGGTACGCAGCGCGGGGCGCGAAGTTGAACACGGCCTTCCTCGATGTCGCCGTTGCGGGTGACATGGGCGTTCCGTGGACACTTCCCCGCATCGTCGGCGCCGGACGCGCGCGGGAGTTGTCCCTCCTCCCGCGGAAGGTCGACGGCGACGAAGCAGCGTCCATCAATCTCGTCAACGCCGTGTTCGATCCCGATCAATTGATGAACGAGGTCCGGGATCGGGCCACTCGCATTGCGGAAGCCGCACCGCTCGCGCGCCGCGGGATGAAACAGCATTACGTGGAGGCAGAAGGACTCTCCTACCGCGAGTTCATCAACATCGAGACCGAACGCCACATGCGCATCTCGCAGTCACAGGACACCCAAGAGGCCTTCCTCGCGTTCGTCGAGAAGCGGCGAGCCCGTTACGTCGGACGCTGAGCGCCCTCGGTGGGCCCGCTCGGTCTGGCCGGACAGCCTTTTCCAAGTTGTCGAACCATCCGCCGCTCGTGTGGTGGTCACCGGGTTCCGGGCGGCTGCAACTCGGTGTCGGTGCCGAGGGAACTGGTTCGAGAAGCGCCGTTGCGACCTCGGCGAGAAGTTTGGAATGTAGGTCGGCATCAACACGATCATCCGCGCAGTAGCGCAGGATCAGTCCATCGGCAAGCGCAAGGACGCTGACAACGAACTGTTCGAGGTCGAGTGGGGCCCGCGGTCGATAACCCCAGTAGGCGAGTACCTTGCCGTAGGCATCGACCGCGGATTGCTGCAGCGCTCGATCGATCGCGGCCTCCAGCACAGCAAGGCGAGACTCGCTGTTCAGAACGTCACCAGCCGGAAATCCCTCGGTGCGGTAATAGCTCGCGCGGCACGTTCCTGCGCGCTTCGCGACGTGATCGGGTTTGAACCCCTCTGCAAGGGCGGTTGCACCGGACTCCACGAGGAGGCAGAGCACAGCGTCGAGTAGCCGCTCGTAGCCGAGGGCGTTGCGGTGCCCGTTGGTCACCGGCGACGTCCGTCTCGCCGAGGCGCCGGGCATCCGGTGCACGGTCGAAGCGCTGGCCGACTGAGGTGGCCGGGAATCACCATGTCTACAGTTCTGTATACTTTCTGTATGCGCAGCACAACGATCCGGGTTGACGAGGTGACACACGCCGAACTGCTCGACCTCGCGTCGGCGACTGGGGACTCCCTGATCGACACCGTCCGGGCGGCGGCGCAAGCGCTGCGTCAACAGAGGTTCGCCCAACAGGTCGCCCACGAGATGAACTCCCTGAGGGAGAACCCAACGGCGTGGAACGACTACCTCGGCGAGGCCGAGGCGACGACGGTTCGCGATGGCGTGGCCTGACGAGATCTGGCTCGTCGACTTCGGCGTGCCCTTCCCTTCCGAACCCGCCCACCGCAGGCCCGCCCTCGTCGTCGGCCCTCCAGCTGCTTTCGGCACGGGCATGCCGTTCGTACTCGTGTGTCCGCTCACCACCGTGCACCGTGGCCTTTCGCTGCACCTCGAGCTTGAACCGGAACCGAGCAACGGCTTGAGCGTCACGAGCTACATCCAGTGCGAGCAGCTGCGGTCGATCGGCACCCATCGCCTTATCGAGCGGCTCGGCGTCATCGACGCCACATCGAGCGCTCATGTGCGGGCAATCGCCCGAACGCTGCTCGGTCTCTAGACCGACTGAGGAGAGGCCGGGCATCGCCATCCCCGGCGTGTCACGGTTGCCCCGAGCCGTTGCGTTCGGTTCTGCATGACCATCGCACCCGAACGCATCGCTGACGCCCCCTCCCCCTCCGCAACGCCCGCATCCCCCGCCTCCACCGGCATGGACTTCGTGTTGGCTCCCAGCATCAGCGTGGAGTTCGGTGGCCAGGCGCGCGGTGTACTGCGCTCGGCCTTCGTTGCCAAGCAGGCGAGCGGCGAGCACCCATTCGTGCACGAGTTCGATGTGTCGGCACTCGGCGTCTCGGCGCGTGAGCTGATCCCAACCGGCGGGGTAATCCTCGGCATGTCGCAGGACGACCGTGGGCTCGTTGTGCTCGTGGAGACGCGGTTCGGCTGGCTGCTCCTCATGTCGTCGGCGACGGAGTTCGACGTGTGGGCATCTGCGCGTTCCGAGTTCGAGATGATGGCGCTGGTGAACTCCGTGTGTACCCGTGCACCGCGCTCGGACACCAACAGTGAGACCCCCCTCAAGGTGTGGTTCGAGGGCGATGGCTCGGGCTTCGACATGCGCCATCGCGAGTTCGAGATGCCCGTGTGGAGCGAGATCCGCGAGAACTACCCCGAGCATGTGCGAGCACGCCTTGACGACGTGATGCAGGTGAACCGGCCGGCATCGGGTGGACGCCTCATCGTGTGGTACGGCGAGCCCGGCACCGGCAAGACGAACGCCATCCGTGCACTGGCGCGTTCCTGGGCGTCGTGGTGCGAGACCCACTACATCGCAGAGCCCGAACGCTTCTTCGGCAGTGCGGGGCAGATCGAGCGCGTGCTCACCTCACGCTTCTGGCGGCGCGACGTTGCAGATCTGGACACCAAGCGCGAGTCCGCACCGTCGTGGAAGCTGATCGTGGCAGAGGACACCGACGACCTGTTGCGTGCACCGGGCATCGGCATGGGGCAGGGGGCGCTGGGCCGTTTGTTCAACCTCGCCGACGGCGTGCTGGGGCAGGGCAGCAACGCTATTTTCCTCATCACCACCAATGCTCCGGTGGAGGACATGCACCCCGCGCTGCTGCGGCCGGGGCGCTGCCTGTCACGGCTCGAGTTCGGGCGCTTCGGCTCCGAGGATGCACGGTCGTGGCTGCCCGAGGGATTGCGGCAGCGGGTTACCGGGCCCACCACGCTCGCCGAACTGTTCGAGATGCGCGGAGACCACCAGCGCATCGTGCACCACGAGCAGACCAAAGTGGGCGGCTACCTGTGAGCCGTAGCTGAGGAGCGAACGCCCACGACGCAGTGCTGTGCGAGCATGGATGCATGTCACTCCCGTTGGACATCGCTAGGTCGCATCTCGAGACACTCATCGAGCGCCTCACCCGTTCGGACAAGGCCGTTCCCGACAAGGAGGGCGACTACCTCGTTGTGACCGAGCACGCCCAGTTCTTCGCCCGCGTGGACGGCCCCGAGCAACCCGTGATCCGTCTCTTCAGCGTGATGGCGCGAAATATCAACAAGACACCCGAGTTGCTCGAGGCACTGAACTCCATCAACTCACACCTCACGTTCCTGCGCACCATGTGGATCGAGCAACAGGTGCTCATGGAGGCGGACCTGCTGGCGATGTCCTCAGACATCGGTGACTTCGCGGACGCCTGCCGCAGGGTTGCGCTGACGTCGGACCATTTCGGGCCGGACCTCATCAAGTCCTTCGGCGGTGAGCCGATGTTCGAGACGAGCAAGGAACCCGGGTACTCCCCCGAGCCGCCGAACTACTTCGGCTATCTCTGACGCAACGGCTACATCAGCCGCACCGGGGCTCCGTCAGGAGGGTTCGCGCCTGCGCAGTTCGTCCCGCAGCGATTCCAGGTAGGGAAGCGCCATGAGGTCCTTGGGGCGATTCGCCGCACGCTTGGAGTCGATGATGTCGTCGAGGGACGCGACGCGCACCGTCAGGCCGTCGGCAACAACCTCGTTGGTGGCGTGAGACTGCCAACCCGTGTACCCGCCAGCGCTTCCGGCAGGCGTGAACGTGAGGTCCAGATCGCCAAAGTCGGTGACCAGGTTGAGCATGTGGGGCATGTTGGCGAGGAACGCACCGTCGATCTTGGTCGGCACCGAGTCACCTTCGATGCGGATGCGAGCGTTCATGCGGGTGAGCGCACGGCCGAGCCGATCAAGGTTCGCCGATGCCCGGTCCGGGATGACGTCCAGATCACGAGTCGTTACAGGCGACCCACGCAGAATGGCCGCAAATCCACCCAGCACTACGTAGTCGACCCCCTCTTCGTTCAACATGCGGAACATGGCGAACGGGTCGAAGGTCATGACACTGGCGCTGCTGGAGCAACTCCGGCGCGTTGCTGAACCTCAATGACCATGTTGCAGACCCGAACCATTTCCGCGGCCCGTTCGGCGACGGTCATCCGCAGCAGTTCGCGGATCTGGCCAACGTCTACGCCCCGGCTGTCCTCGAGCGGCGACGTTGGTTCCACGGTTGAAGTGTACGACGACGCCGCAAGGGCGGAACTTGCGGCTTTGCCCCGGGCCCGATGCTGGTGCGTGTGTGGGAGCACGAGAACCCGTCGAAGGCAGCGGACCGCGTGCAACGGGCCCTGGATCGGTAGGTCGGGACGTCAGGCGGACCCTTTCAGGGTGGGCTTGGACATTGTAGACACATTGACTGATATTGTGTCCACATGGACATTGGCGTACGTGACCTTAAGCAGCACCTCTCTGAACACCTCCGCCGCGTTGCGGCCGGGGAGACCATTCGCGTCACCGACCGGGGTGTTCCCGTCGCACTACTTACCCCTATTGCGTCAGGAGATCCGTTACAGCGGGGCATTGATGAGGGGTGGATTCGACCCCCGCAGCGAACAGGGGCGCTCGGCATGATCGAGCCCGCGAAAGGCAGGCGTCGGATTGCCGACGTTCTTGCCGAGGACCGCGGCGAGTGACTACATACGTCGACTCGAGCGCCCTGATCAAGCTGTACGTTCGGGAGGCAGACTCCGCCGATGCCGCCGAGATCCTCAACGCCGACCCGGTACTCGTCACTTCCTGGTTGACGCATGTGGAGGTAAGGCGCAACCTCGCTCGATTACTCGAGGGTGTCACGCTGCGTCGGGCTCAAGAAGTCTTCGAACACGACCTCGACTGCATGGCGATGGTGAACCCCGACGAACGAATGTGGCGCGCAGCGGCTGACATCGCGGAACACCTCGGCGTTCGCACGCTTGACGCCGTACACCTCGGAACCGCACAGCACCTGCGCATACCAAGTCTCACGTTCTGCACATTCGACCTTCGACAGGGTCAGGCGGCACGCCAACTCGGTATGCACGTGCTGGGTTGCTGAAGGCAGCGGCGGCTGCGACAGGCCTCGGCGCGTCCTCGCGATCAACGAGCACCAAGAGTCGGTACCAATCTGGCGCGAGGTTCAGGCAACGTCGGCGATGCGGAGTGTCGACAACGAGCCCGTGGACACCTAATACTATTAGCATACAATAGTATGTATTGCTGATACCATTGCTTGCTCGCAGCTCTAACGAGAGGTTGGCCCTTGGACCGCGACGTCATCTCTGACTTCATCGACTCGACCGCAGCTCGGCCTCTGCTTGGCCTTGTCTACGGCCGTCGCCGCATCGGCAAGTCGACGCTCCTCGCCAGCGAGGTCGACAAGCGCAAGGGGTTCTACTTCGAGGCGACTCGGGTTGCGAGCCCGGTTCAACTGGATCGGCTCGGGGCTGAACTCGGTGAACACCTCGGAGTCGGTCGCATCGCTCTCGATTCGTGGGACGAGGCTCTTCGGTCGCTCTTGGCACTTGGGGCCAAGGGCCCGGTTCCTGTCGTTATCGACGAGTTCGGTCACGTTCTCGAAGCCGACAGGTCAATCGAGTCGACCATCGCCGCCGCCTTCGGTCCTGGAGCCCGGCGCGGGCCGTCAAGCCAAGCGCGACTTGTTCTCTGCGGATCGGCTATCTCGGTGATGCGGGCCCTGACCGCCGGTGAAGCGCCCCTGCGGGGGCGCGCTGGCATGGAACTCATCATGCACGCCGACGATTATCGAGCCGCCGCCGAGCGCCTCAACGACCCAACCGACCTGCAAACCGCAGTGCAGGTGTACGCCGCCATCGGAGGCGTTGTCGGCTATGCCACCGACATGGTCAACTTTGACCTGCCTGATGGTGCTGGTGACGTGGACCGTTGGATCGTTCAGCGGATCCTCTCGCCCGGTGCCACCATGCGAAACGAGGCAACCACGTTGCTCGCCGAAGACCCGGTCATGGCCGGAGCCGGATCGCTGGTCCACCACAGCATCCTGGCCGCAATCGCCAACGGGGCCGTCACGGCCGGATCGATCGCGAACCGGATTGGCCGGACTGTTTCCAACCTTGCTCCGGCACTCAATCGGCTCGTCGACGCCGGGTTCGTCATCCGTCTCGAGGACCCGATCCGAGACCAGCGGCCGCTCTACTCCCTTGACGACCCGTTCCTGCAGTTCCACTACGCAGTGCTCGACCCACACGGGGCACTGCTACGCGATCGGACACCTGGCACCGTG
>CAEZYY010000059.1_pt1 | contig 13435 bp, 11 predicted proteins | sample 7265861 | NCBI WGS metagenome assembly CAEZYY01 (sample SAMEA6813946, study PRJEB35770) | freshwater metagenome | biome: Freshwater; feature: Freshwater reservoir; material: water | place: Czech Republic | collected 2016-08-15 | depth 30m m | reverse complement strand
ACGCCGTCGCAGGAGCAGTTCCGCAGCGCTGTCCTCGCAGCCGGGTGTGCGGTGATTGGCCAGACCGGGGACCTCGCTCCAGCGGACCGGCGGCTCTACTCGATCCGTGATGTCACCGCCACGGTGGAGTCGATCGCGCTCATCACCGCGTCCATCCTGTCCAAGAAGCTCGCGGCGGATCTCGATGCACTCGTGATGGACGTGAAGTTCGGTAGCGGTGCCTTCATGACCGCGGTCGACGACGCCGACGAACTCGCCCGCAGCATCGTCGATGTCGCAGAGGGCGCGGGCCTGCGTACTACCGCATTCCTCACGGACATGAACCAGGTGCTTGGCCGCTCGGCAGGCAATGCCCTCGAGGTGCACGAGACCATCGGGTGGCTCACCGGCACGTTCAGCGATCCACGTTTCGACGAGGTTGTCTATGCGCTCGGCGCGGAGATGCTCGTGCTTGGTCGGCTCGCGCGCGACACCGATGATGCACGCGTCCAACTCCGCGCCGCCCGGGACTCCGGTCGCGCTGCCGAACGTTTCGCGAAGATGGTGTCGGCGCTGGGCGGCCCGACAAACCTCCTTGACCGACCGACGCAGCACCTTCCCGCAGCCCCGGTCGTGGTGCCGGTTTACGCAGCCGGCAGCGGCACGGTGAACGCGATCGACGTGCGGGCCGTGGGTATGGCTGTCGTCGGTCTCGGTGGTGGCCGTGCGCGGACAACCGATCGCATCAACCCTGCTGTGGGTCTCAGCGAGGTCTCGGGGCTCGGCGAGGCGGTCGGCTCCGACCGTCCGCTCGCAATGGTCCACGCTCGGAACGACTCCGACGCCGAGGCTGCCGCACGCGCGCTGCGAGCCGCGTACACCGTTGGGCACGCGACCGAGCACGGCAGCGGATCGGCGCCGGCGGTATTGCGCCGGATCACGCGCGCCTGACCGTCAGGCGACCAGCACGAGGAAGAACACCGGGATCGAGATGACCGCATTGCGGATGAGCGTTGCCGGTCCGACCGTCGAGGACGTCAACTGCCCGAAGCACCGACACTCAGGGGTACGGCCGCGGCCGAGGTTCACGGACACGGCCACGGTGAAGGAGGCCAGCAGGAGCAGCGAGACAAGCGCACCCCACCACGCGGTCGCAGGAACGAGGACCAGTGCCGCGGCGCCGAGTTCCGTCCAGGGCAGCACCTCCGCAACGGGCCGTACGAGCGACGGGGAAACGCCGAAGTCGGCCACCGCTCGGCGCGTTCCGCCGCGGTCGGCAAGCTTGGCGCCGCCCGAGACGACAAACACGGCAACCGTGAGCAGGCGAGCGATCAGGACGAGGGAATCCACTCCGGATAACGCTAGCGATCGGGGTCAGCGCAGCGCCTCGCCCAGTTATCCATGCTGATCGCACCTTTCAGGGCCAAAGGTGGGAGGATGTCCTCCCATGAAGACACGCCATTTCGTTTCCTGTTCCACTGTTCTGCTCACGCTCGTCCTCGCCTCGTGCGGGGGCAGCAAGACTGCATCCACCACGACGGCCGAATCCACCACGACGGCCGCGCCCACCACGACGGCCGCGCCCACCACGACGGCCGCGCCCACCACCCCGACCGCCCCGGAGACGACGGCTGCCCCCACCACGGCAACGGTGTCCACCATCGCTGACATCCCGGCCGCTCATACCGAGATCGTGGCCGTCTGGGAGAAGTTCTTCGACAACAAGACTGCCACCGAGGAGCGGATCCCGCTGCTCGAGAACGCAGACAAACTCGCCGAAACGATTACTCAGGCTGTGGCCAGCCCGATGCTCAAGCAGGTGACCTCCAAGGTGAGTGCCGTGGCGTTCGAGTCCGAGACCCGAGCACTCGTTACCTTTGACGTTCTCTTGAACGGCACAGCCGCCATGACGGGTTCGCAGGGCGTGGCTGTCCTCGTCGATGGCAAGTGGCTCGTGAGCCAGGAGTCGTTCTGTACGCTCGTTGCCTTTGGTGGTATCACCATCGGCTGCGAGTAATCGCACCAGTTCTGCTGCAGGGCCGGTTGTTGTTCCCTCGGGACGGCAACCGGCCCTGTCGTGTTTTGCTGCCGGCCACCTGTCGCGCCGATTCGCGTCGAACGGTTACGGCTCAACAATGAGTGCAGTCACCATGCCGAACATCCCCTGCGCGCCCTCGGCGTGGGTGAGGATGTGGCAGTGCCAAGCCCAGACACCGGGCTCGATCGCCTTGTAGAGCACCGTGTAGCGCTCGCCCGGGGCAACCCACAGCGTGTCGGTCGGCATCGGGGTGAGGAGCGGCACCCCGTCCTTGGCAATCACCCAACCCATCGGTTGGTGCAGGTGCATCGGGTGCCCCATCAGGCCCTCGTTGTAGTAGTTGACGAGCATGACCTCGTTCTTCTTGAGCGTGTAGGGCTCGGTGGCCGGGAAGGATTTGCCGTTCAGGCTGAGCCCAATCGTTCCCGAATCGTTCAGCACCATGTTCACCGACTTGGCGATGCTCGTGTACCCCATGGGCTTGAGCACGTCGGGGATTGGGATGTCGCCGATGGTGATCGCTCCGAACATGCCGTTGGGGATCTGCGTCTGAGCGTTGTGGTGCGAGTGATAGATGCCGGTGGCAAACGTGCTGTTGGCGCCCGCCTTGGCCACGAACTCGTAGGTGAACGAGTCGCCCGGAACGGTCGGTGGCTGTGTGTATGGATCCACGCCGTCCATGTTGTTGGGCACCCGGATGCCGTGGAGGTGCAGCGACGTCGACTCCGGCAGATCGTTCTTCAGCACGATCCGCACCCGGTCACCCACGTTGACGTGGATCTCGGGACCGGGAACCACGCCGTTGTAGGTCCAGGCCTCGACGAGCCTGCCCGGCTCAACCTCCCACTGGACGATCTTGGCCACCAGGTCGAACTGCTTCGTACCGTCAGCCAGCACGGTCGGCTCGAGCCGGTCACCGCCGTGGCCGGCAGTCTTGGCTGGGAACGCCTGCGCACGCTTGAGCATGGCTGCATCCATCTCTTGCCAGGTCATGGTGGCACCGGACCCCGTGTGGTCCATGCCGGGCCCTGCCGTGCCGATGATGACGGTTCCCTTCATCCCGGCGTCCTTGTGACCCGGGACGCTGCACCACATCTCGAAGGTGCCCTCGGACTGCTTGGGAATCCGTACGGTCACCGACTCGCCGGGCTGGAGATTCTCGGTGGCGACACCGAGACCCGGGATTGTGAACGCGTGCGCCTGGGTATCGATGTTGACGATCTTGAGGTGTGCGCCCACTGTCGGAATGTTCAGTTCCGCCGGCTCGATCTTCATGGCGCCGAGGTTGACCGCGATCGTCTCGATCGCTGCCTCCGACGGCGATGCCGCCGTGCCCTGGTCGCTAGTGCGCGTGATCAACAGGATTGCGGCGAAGAACAGGGCAGCGACCGCAACAGCGAACGAGCCGATGCTGAGGGCGCGGGCGTCATTTTTGCTCATGTGCGTAGGTTGTCCACCCTCGGTGGTACCCGGTACGGGGAGTTGGACCCGACGTTCGGGACCTTCGGCCCCGCGGACGGCAGTCAGGCGAGCGGGACGGCCCAGACCGCCATGGAACCGCCGGCCTCCCCGGCGTCGAACGAGAAGCGCCCGCCGTAGCCGTTGGCCCGTTGTGAGAGGTTCCCCAGACCGAGCCCGGCCGGAGTCGTTTCCCGGTCGGGCCCGACACCGTTGTCGGACACGGTGACGGTGAGCCAGTTGTCCTCGACCGAGATGTTGACGCTCGAATGCGTGGCACGTGCGTGCTTGGCGACATTGGTGAGCAGTTCGCGGATCACGTCGGTCGCCTCGCTCGCGAGGGAATCGGGAACGAGGGCAAGGACACCGTGCTGGATGAGGCTCGGGTGGTGGCCGAGGACGCGTGAGGACTCGGCGAGGACCAGCCGCACCGCCGGCTCGAAGCCAGCGTCCATCCCCCGGAGGCTGTGCATCGTGAAGATGATGGTCCGGATCTGCGTGATTGCCTCATCGATCTCGTCGATGACGCCAACAAGCTGAGGGTCTTGGTCGGGCCGGCCGAGCGAGGCCTGGAGGTGGAGGCCGGCAGCGAAGAGCCGTTGGATGATGTTGTCGTGGAGGTCACGGGCGATGCGATCACGCTCGTCCACCACCGCAAGCTTCGCGGCCGTCTCGTTGAGCTGGCTCACGATGTGCAGTCGGTACGAGATATCGCGCACTGCTACCACGACGAATTCGCCCTCTTCGGTAACAAGTGGGTTGAGCGAGATCTCCACCGGAACCTCGTGACCATCGCGATGAATAGCCGTGAGTTCGAGGCCCGCTCCCATCATTCTGGGCCTGGGCGACGCGACGAACGCCTTACGGAATGACGAATGCGCAGTGCGCGACGCCGGGGGAACGAGCACCTCGACGGACTGGCCGATGAGCTCGGCGGGCTGCCAGCCGAGAATCTCGGCCGTGCGCCGGTTGGCGCGATTGATCAATCCGTCGCGCCCAACCACCAGGGTGGCGTCGGCAGCAGCCTCCAGCAGCAACCACTGTTGTTCCGCCGGACGCATGGGCAAGTCTCGCAGGAAAGGATCCTGCTCGCCCACCCACGATGTTGTGCCGGGATGCGCAACCCGTGATCTTCTCCGCTCCGCCCGGTACGCAGCTGTGACAAAGGTCCCCGGGTTGTGAGCCGCTTGGCAACCCCATCGATGAGCAACCCTGACGCACACTGGAACCGACTCACCGAGGAGCCGTCATGTTGGTTCGAGATTTCATCGAGGTGCCCGTTCCCCTCGAGACGGCGGTCAGCGCCGTCAGTGATCCCGGGTTCTGGGGGCGCGCCCTTGATTCTGATCTAGAGCCCGGTGTGCACGTACTACTTGCCCGTTTCGGCATCCAGGGGTTGTGCGGCCGCCCGACGGAGCCGGTCCACCTGCAGGTCGGACTACCGACCCACCAGCCGCGTGGGACGATTATCGACGTGCAGTGGCAGTCGGGAGCGGGGAGCGGATCGGACCCGGTCATGCAGGCAGACGTGACGCTCTCGGCGCTCGGTTCCCGGCTGGTGCACCTCGAGTTCAACGGCTGCTACTGCGGGCCAGGGGCGCTCTCTGCCGCGCCGGCGGACCGGATGATGCAACATCGTGTGCTGGAATACGCCGTGCGCCTGATTCTCATGCGTATGGCCCGGGGGCTCACCGTGACCCCCACCGAAGTACTGGGGTAATCGAATGACCCGTCCTGTTCTTGTCGGTTGGAGTGGATCCGAGGTGTCAAACCGCGCTGTTGAGGTGGCAGCCGGCTTCGCCGAGCGTCGCGGTGTTGCGCTTCGGGTCGTGCTCGGCTGGGACTTCCTCGACCAGCCTGGCTACGAGTTCGATCCGCAGATCACGCCCGAGAAGGTGCAAAAGACGCTCGAGCGTGCTGTCGTCGCTGTGCGCGAACGGCACCCATCGGTGCTCATCACCTGCGAGGCGCTGATGGGCTGGGCGCCAGCCGTGGTGACGGAGGCCGCCGAGTTCGCCGACCTGTTGGTTCTCGGGCGCTCGGACAAGACCAAGGGTCACTTCGGCGACTGGTCACCCGATGTCCTGGTCCGCCGGGTGAGGGTCCCGGTTGTTTACGTGCCGTAGGGGCATTCCGTTGCAGTGGGACGTGCCAGTGGACAAAGGCCCCACAACAAGCGTCGGTCGGCACTGTCCAGAACCGTGGGAGGCGGCGACGCTGGGTGCATGAAGAACCCGCCAGCCGTCGATGCCGCTACGGGCGCCGATGGAGCCCGGGTGGTGGTCGGTGTGGACGGGTCCGAGAACGCGTTGGTGGCCGTCGAATGGGCCGCCGCCGAGGCCACGCGTCGCGGAATCCCGCTGCGAATCGTGTCGTGCTACTCGGTTCCCTTTTATGGCGAGCCAGGGACGATTGGCACCTACGCCATCGAGCGCCAGGTCGAGGCGATCAAGAATGAACACGAGGGATTCGTGCACACGGCTATCGAGCGGGCAGCCAGGGTCGCTGTACACCTCAAGGTCGACAGCATCGTCACGCTCGGCTCGCCCACGACGGTGCTGCCGCAGGCCGTCGAGCGCGGTGGGGAAGTGGTGGTGGGGGCAGCGGGGCGCTCGGGGCGACTTGCCGATGTGATCGGTTCGACAGCAACGGCCGTGTGCCATCACACGGCGGAACCGGTGGTGGTAGTGCGTGCCCCTTCGTCCAGAAAGGGAAGTTCCATGAAGAAGATCGTTGTCGGGACCGATGGCTCGGAGTGCGCCGCCGAGGCACTCCGCTGGGCCTACGAGGAGGCCCGTCTGGCTGGCGCCAGCTTGGTGGTGCTCCACAGTTGGCAGTACCCGTACGGGGATCCGGTTTCCGGTGAGGAAGATGTCCGCAGGCGGATGCAGGCGGATGCTTCCGCTCAGCTTGCCGATGCCGTTGCACCCGTGGCGGAGCGGGCCGAGGAGGACGGCGTAACGCTCAGCACGCGTCTCGTTGAGGACCTCCCGGCGAAGGCGATCATCGCGGCAGCAGCCGATGCTGACCTCGTCGTCGTCGGGTCGAGGGGGCGCGGCGGGTTCACCTCGTTGTTGCTCGGTTCGGTGAGCCGTTCGGTCGTGCAGCACGCCCCCTGTCCGGTCGCGGTCATCCGCCAACCAGCCACCTGAGCCACCGGGGTCAGCGAGGAGGATGACAACCATGGCATCGAGACAACCCGCATCGCTCACCGTCCTCGGCGGTGCCCGAACCGTTACCGGAAGCCGCTACCTGCTCGAGGCCCGCGGTCGTCGGGTATTGGTGGACTGCGGCATCTTCCAGGGCCTCAAGGAACTGCGCGAGCGGAACTGGGCACCGTTCCCCGTGGACCCATCGAGCCTCGACGCTGTCGTGGTTACACATGCTCACCTCGACCACGGCGGCTACCTGCCACGCCTTGTGAGCCTTGGCTTCGACGGCCCCGTGTACTGCACTGCCGATACGGCTGCGCTTATGGGGGTCGTGCTGCCCGACAGCGGTCGGCTGCACGAGGAGGGGGCGGAATTCTCGAACCGCATCGGTTCCAGCAAGCACCGGCCGGCGCTTCCGCTCTACACCGAGCACGAGGCGTTTGCGTCGTTGCGGTGTCTCGAACCGGTGGATTTCGGTGAGACCTTCGAGATCGCGGACGCCTTCCGCTTCCGCCTCGATGTCGCGGGCCACATCCTGGGGAGCGCCACGGCGTTCTGCGAACTGCCCAATGGCATCTCGGTGCGATTCAGCGGCGACCTCGGGAGGCCGAACCACCCCGTGCTGCGGGAGGCGGATCCGGTGGGCGAGGCGGACTTCATCCTCGTGGAGTCCACCTACGGCGATCGCTCGCACAATCCGGAGGACCCCGCGGAGCGCCTCGCTGCACTCGTCGGGCGGACGGTTGACCGTGGCGGAGTACTCGTCATCCCGGCGTTCGCCGTCGATCGCACCGAGGTCCTCCTCTATCACCTCGCTCGCCTTGCGCAGGCCGGACGCCTCCCTCGTGTTCCCGTCTTCGTCGACAGCCCGATGGCCCTTGCAGCGCTGCGCCTCTACCGGACAGCGATCGCGGAGGGGCGAGCGGATATTCGCCCGGAACTCCGTGGCGACGGCTCGCTGTTCGAGGTGCCCCTCCTCGAGGAGAACGAGACCCCGGACGGGTCCAAGCGGATCTCGCGGCGCACGGAGTCGGCAATCGTCATCGCTGGTTCCGGTATGGCAACCGGGGGTCGCGTGACGCACCACCTCGAACAGTTCCTCCCCAACAGCCGGAATGCGGTCGCGCTCGTCGGCTTCCAGGCGGCAGGTACGCGCGGCCGCTCCCTGCTGGATGGTGCCGACGTGCTGAAGATGCACGGGAAGTACATCCCGGTGCGCGCCGAGGTGTGCGACCTCCCCGGCTTCTCGGTGCATGCGGACCGCAATGAACTGCTCACCTGGCTGGGTACGGCCGAGCGCGCACCCGAGACCGTGCTCGTCGTCCACGGCGAGGAGAGCGCCGCCGAGTCCATGCGACGAGCGGTCACCAAGGAACTCGGGTGGACAGCGGTCGCGCCGTCCGTCGGCGAGCGCTTCAGCCTCCGGCGGGGCTGAGGAGCGCGGCCGCGGCTACCGCTGGTTGAGCGGTGTGTCCGGGTGCTGTGCCAGTTCGCGGAACGCGGTATTCCTCACGGTGCGGGCGATGTCGGTGGAGGTCACCACACCCTCTACCCGGTTGTCGTTGTCGGTTACCACGACCTTGCCGGTGTCGCTGCCCACGCGGTCGAGCACGATGAGCAGTTCCTCGCTGGGACGGGCAGTAGGTACCAGCGAGGCCGGGGTGGCGATGCGGCTGACCGGCGTCGTCCACCACTGCGCAGGTGGGGGAGCACGTTGGAGACGAGCAGGCCGAGGGTGATGTCGGGTGCAACGGTGACCGGGTTTGGGGTCATCACAGAGGCGATGCGCACGCCCGCAAGCACGTGCCGTGCTTGGTCGACCGCGGGACCGGCGCTGCGCCACGAGATCAGCGCCGCGATCACGAACAAGCTCCAGTGGATGCCGATGGCGATCCCCCGCCACGTGAAGAGCTTGAAGGAGGAACGCACTAGGACGCCGGTTAGTACCGGAGGATGGCGACGGCGACAGCACCCTTGGGCAGCTCGGTATCGTCCACCACGTGTGCCGCCGCACCGTGGGCCATTGCCGAATTGAGCGCGCCCGAGAGCGTCGAGCGCACCTCGTCGAGCCGACCCCTGCGCTCCCCACCGTTGGTGAGCGAGCGGGCCACGAGGAACTGATCAACGGCACCGGATTCGGCAGCGGCCGTGATCTCGATGAGGTCGGTGACGGCCCTGCCTGTGCCGACGAGGTCGCGGGCACGGGCCGCTGCAGCGTCGGCGGGGCCCGACCGCGCACTGACCACGGCCCACGTCCGCTCGTGGATCGTCGGGAGATCGAGCAGATCGGGGTTGCCCGCCACCGGGGTGTGGAGCACGTGACGGTAGTGGGACTCGTTGATGTACATCGAGGCCTCGTACCCGACCCCCATCACGACGAGCGGTGCGTGCGATCCGGCGAGGGCCGTACACACGGCGGAGTCCACCTGATGCAGGTACTGGTGAAGGTCGCTCTTGCGAGACTGCTGCCCGCCGCCCGAGGCGTGCATCGCTCCGGAGCCGTGACGCTCGAACGTCACCTCCCTCTGCACGTACCACAGGGCATCACCGAGGCTCTTCGGGAGATCACGGACCTCGAACGGCTCGATCGAGTACCGGTTCGCGCGAAAGACACGTGTGTGGTTCTGGGACACCGCGAGCACGAAGTAGTCCGGCCCGGTCGACAGGTACGGGAGCAGGCGCAGTGTGTCCGCGGCGTCGCCGATCTCGATTGTGGGATCGGGCACGCCCGGGAGGGGGAGCGACAGCACACGACCGGGTGCGGCGAACCACGCCACCCCGTGACCGGGCTGCGGTAACGAGTCAAGCGTCTCGCCGATCGGTGCGAGGATTGCAGCGGCCTGCAGCGGGCTCTGCCCGTGATCCCTCACGAGCGACTCCTGTGCCCACTGCAACGCGTTCCGCAACTGCAACGGATCCTTGTCCGGCCGGGTGGAGTCCTGCGGCAGGAAGATGCTGACGATCGGTCCCGTTGTCCACATCACAAAATCCCTGAGCGCGCTGCGGGTGGGATTCTGGCTGGTCATCGTCATAACCCCAGAGAACACGAGGGGAGCCGGCTGTGCGAGGGCCCTATGGCCTCTGCGCTTGGGCCGAACCTACATACCGGAGTTGTGACGACGCCGTACTGCGAGGTCTATTGCCGCGATGAGTGCGGAGCCTGCCGCTGCGGCGATGAGGATGGTGAAGCCCCCGCCGCGTGTCTGTGTCTCGAGGCTGAACCAACTACGCAGTGGCGCGATCTTCACGATCAGCAGTCCGGCGCTGAGCAGCGCGACAGGCATCCACCGCCACCTGCCGGGGTTCTCCCCGAGATTGAGGGCCACGACGGTGAGGCTGATCGCCGTCATCGCGAGCGTGGTGCCGGATCGAGCCTCGGCAGTGGTGCGGTTCAGGGCGTAGTGGATGATCGCGAACGTTGCGGCTCCCACCCCGGCGCTCACGATCCCGGCAGGGAGGGAGCGCCGGACCACCCGGTTGAAGATCCCGGAGTGGGCGCGCGGCGCCTGCTTGCGGAACGAGAGGAGGAAGGCGGGTGCGCCGATCGCGAGGAAGCCGATCAGCGTTGCCTGGCTCGCGAACAGCGGATACGGCATGCCGCTGATTCCGACTACCAGCGAGAGCGTGCAGGCCCAGACAGTCTTGATGAGGAAGAACACCGAGACGCGCTCGACGTTCGCGAGCACCCGGCGGCCCTCGTTGACGATGAGCGGCATCACGTCGAAGTTGTCGTCGAGCAGCACGAGTTCGGATACCGCGCGTGCTGCGGCGGAACCGGAGCCCATAGCGATCCCGAGGTCCGCCTCCTTGAGCGCCAGCACATCGTTCACACCGTCGCCGGTCATCCCGACGACTCGGCCCTGGGTTCGCATGGCCCGGACGAGCTGCTGCTTGCCGTGGGGTTCCACCCGCCCGAGCACATCGTTTTCGTCGACGAGTCGGACCAGGTCATCGGTCTCCGTCGGGAGCAGGCGACCATCGGCCGAGCCGTTCACCGGTTGCCCCGCGGACCGGACGACGGCTTCGACGGTTGCGGGGTGATCGCCGGAGAACACCTTCAGGCGGATGCCCTGCTCGCGCAGGTAAGCAAGCGTTGCGGGTGCCGTTGGACGCACTTGTTCGGCGAGCACGACGTGTCCAACCACGGCCACCCGGGGGATGATGCCCGTCGACGCCTTCTCTACATCGAGGGGATCGGCGCTGTGTCCGAGTGCCACCACGCGATTGCCGTCTGCTGCTGCGGGAAGCGGTAGCGACGGGTCGAGAACGTCGGAGGCACCGAGTACCCAGGTTGCGTGCCCGGTGAAGCTTGCGCCGCCCCACCGGCGTTGCGAGGAGAACGGGATGACGACGGTGGCAGACCACTTCGGGTCATCCGGGTAGGCGGCGAGCATCGCGCTCAGCGTCAGGTTCGGGTGCGGGTCACTGTGCGCGAGCGCGGCCAGCGCCGCAGTGCAGTCCTCGAGCGTCGGCGTGTCGTCTGGGAGGCCGACGAGGCGGAGGAACTCGGTCACCTTCGGCTGGCCGGTGGTGATGGTGCCGGTCTTGTCGAGGCACAGGGTGTCCACCCGCGCGAGCAGCTCGATGGCAGGAAGTTCCTGGGTGAGCACGCGCCGACGCGTGAGCCGCAGCGCCCCGAGCGTGAGTGTTGCCGACGTGAGCAGCATGAGTCCCTCGGGGACCATCGACACCATGCCGGCAACCGTTCCCCGCGCGCCCTCCCGCCAGCTTTCCGGTCCGAGCGCCTGGCGCAGCGCAAGCAACGGTCCGAGTACGACGATTGCCCAGGTGATGATGCGCAGCAGCCGGTCGGTGGTGTTGCGCAGGTCCGAGGGCGCGAGGTCGAAACGGCGCGCCTCGGCCTCGATGCGGCTGGCGAGACGCTGGTCTCCGACGCCGGTGGCGCGGATGGTGGCCGAACCCGCCACCACGGTGGTCCCCGCGCTGACGGCCTCGTCCGCCGCGACGAGCACCGGATCAGCCTCGCCGGTGAGCAGCGAGGTGTCGATCTCGAGCGAGCCGGACTCCACAACCATGCCGTCCACAGGGATCTGGTCGCCACGGGCAACGCTGATCACGTCGCCGCGCACTAGTGCCTCGGCTGGCAGGTCAACCAGCACACCGTCGCGCCAAGTGGACACCGTGGGTGCGGCGAGCAATCTCAACCTCCCGAGCACGCGCGACGCGCGCCACTCCTGGATCACGCCGACAGCAGTGTTTGCCGCGACGACGATCATGAACGTGGCATCGCGCAGGGGGCCGACGACGATCGCAACGACGGCCAGGCCGCCGAGCAGGATGTTGAAGCGTGTGAGGAGGTTCGCCCTCAGGATCTGGCGGAGCGTTCTCGATGCACCGGTTCCCGACGTGTTCGTCTGGCCGGCCCGCCGGGCTGCTTCAACCTGTTCGGTACTCAGCCCGAGACGAATCGGGGTGTTCATGCGACCACCAAGTGGAATCCCAGGCCGGGGGCGCCGTGCAAGGGCCGTTGCTGCGCCAACTCCGGCCTGGGAGATCCAGGTATGCGAGCGGGTCCGTGAGCACTGCGAGCAGCGCAACCGGTTTCCCGTCTCCGGAGACCATCATCACACCCGGGCGGTCGCACCCCTAGGGCCGAAGGACCCGGTCCGCGGGGGAAATCCGATGACGCGCTCCGCGAGGGCGGTCTGGCCGGCATCTTCTGATCGTAGGCCACTCGGTACTGGCAACCTGTCCGTCCGTGGGGCATCGTGAGGGGGTGAACGACATCGAGGGCCAGTCGGGAGCCCGGTTCGAGCGGGATGTCACGCTCGGTGACACAACGGTGATGCACATACGCCCGGTACGGCCGACCGACAGGGGTGAGCTCAAGGAACTGCACGATCACGGGTTGAGTGATACGTCGGCGTACTACCGCTTCTTTGGACTGCGCCCGCATTTCCCGCACGAGTTCCTCGACAACATGACGCGCTTCGACCCGGAGCACAGGGTGACCCTCGTCGGAATCCTCGGTGACGCAATCGTTGCAGCCGGCACCTACAACCGCGAGAGCGTGGACGATGTGGAGGTCGCGTTCGCAGTTGCTGACAGGTATCAGGGTCTCGGGATCGGCACGCTGCTGCTTGAGGATCTCGCCGTGCTGGCGAGGGCCATGGGTTTCACGCGGCTCGTCGCGCATGCCCTCCCCGGCAATCGACCGATGCTCTCCGTGTTCGCCAACGTGGGCCTCGTCGTCCGGACGCGCCTCGATGCCGGAATCGTGGACATCGAGATGGACCTTCATGACGATGTCGAGTTCGCACGTCGCTCGGACGAGCGCGAGTGGGCCGCGCAGGCGGCCTCGATGCGGCCGTACCTCGCCCCGAGGTCGGTCGTGGTGATCGGTGCGGGTCGCGAGCCGTCATCGCCCGGCCATCGCATTGCGGCGAACGTCCGGCGTGCCTTCACGGGTGACCTTGCGGTGGTCCGTCCTGACGGGGCGTCGATCGCAGGAGTGTCCGGCTATCGAACTGTCAGCGAGGTGCCCTTCGCGATCGACCTTGCTGTCATCGCCGTTCCGGCCGCAGTGGCACCGCTCGTGCTGGACGAGTGTGGACAGGCCGGCGTGCACGCGGTCGTCGTGATCACTGCAGGGTTCTCCGAGCAGGGCGTGACAACTGGGACAACGGACGCAGACCTCGTCGCGATCGCGCACCGGTCCGGGATGAGGCTGCTCGGCCCCAACTGCTTCGGCATCATCGCCCCTGCCGTGGGGCTCGACGCGACGTTCTCCGCGATACCGCCGACGGTCGGTGGCATCGCGTTCGGCTCGCAATCCGGCGGCATCGGT
>CAEZYY010000058.1_pt1 | contig 13731 bp, 10 predicted proteins | sample 7265861 | NCBI WGS metagenome assembly CAEZYY01 (sample SAMEA6813946, study PRJEB35770) | freshwater metagenome | biome: Freshwater; feature: Freshwater reservoir; material: water | place: Czech Republic | collected 2016-08-15 | depth 30m m | reverse complement strand
GGTCTCCTCGCCGAGAGCTGGACAGCGGCCGCCGACGGGCTCTCGTACACCTTCAAGCTCCGCTCGGGTCTCACCTTTGCTGATGGCACTCCCTTGACCTCAGTTGAGCTCAAGGCTGGCTTTGAGCGGCGCTCGAACGAAGCGGTCAAGTCCCCGAGTTCGTACATGCTCCTCCCGGTAGCCGGCTACGAGACACCCGATCCGCTGACGTTCATCGTCAAGATGAAGTACCCCGAATCGGCGTTTCTGTCCTATATGGCAAGTTCGTTCTCGCCCAAGGCGATCAACCCGAAGGTGCTCGCGGATAACGCTGCGGACAATGCGATTGAGTACCTGAAAACCCAGTCAGCCGGTTCTGGCCCGTACGTCATCTCCACCTTCGTGCTCGGCCAGGAATACCAACTGACCCGTAACGAGAACTACTGGGGCGAAAAGCCGTACTACGCCAAGGTGAGCATCCGAATCATTCCCGATGCAGCAAGCCAAGTCGTGCAACTGCAAGGAGGAGACCTCGACATCCTCGCCGGTCAGCCGGCTGCTACCACTTCGACGTTCGAGGGCAGCAAGGACTTCCAGGTCGTCACCTTCCCCGTGCTCCGCAAGGCCCAGTTGTGGGTAAACACCCAGGCTGGCCCCACTGCTGATCCGGCGTTCCGTGCCGCACTGCGATCTGCCATCGACCGTGCGTCACTGGTTGACCAGGTGTGGGGCAAGTACGCAACCGTTTCCAAGCAGATGTACCCGACGGGGATGATCGCCGACGGCCTCGCCGCCGACGACTGGACATTCGACCCTGCACCGCTCAGCGGTCTGGCTGCGGGCAAGAAAATCACGCTTGCTTACCCGGCTGACCGTCCTGCGGACCAGCAGGCAGCCGAGGCACTCCAGACGCAACTGTCGGCTACCGGTCTGGACGTCGAACTCGTTCCGACCCAGGACGCCGATGCGTACGGATGGGCAAGCGACTTGTCCTCGGCCCCGAACCTCTACTACCGAGTGCCGTTCCCGGACTCCAACCACCCCGACACGTGGGCTCGACTGTTCTGGTACAACAACGTGGCCTCGGGGTTCGGCGGATTCCTGAACTTCCTCGGCAGTGGCACGACGGCTGGAGATACGGCGATGGACGCGGGGCTCCCGGCTGTTGATGACAAGGTGGTTGCCGAGAAATACGACGCGGCCGCCAAGGAACTCCACGATCAGGTGGGAATCATCACACTGGCTGATGTCCCGGACGTCTTCATCGCCAAGGCGGGGATCACGGGGTTCGCCCACTGGCTGCCGATGCCGCTGACCTTGGCGCTGAAAGTGCTCAGGGTCGGCTGATGGCCGAAGCGACGGTCGTCGGTGTCACGCGACACCGACGACCGAGCGCACCCATTGTTGTTGGAGCGACCGTCGGGGCCCTCGCCCTGGTGGTCGCTCTCGCGCCCGCGTGGCTTCCCTACGGGTCCCGCAAGGTCGTGGGTAAACCCTTCGAACACCCGCTGAGCGGGCACCTGCTGGGTACGGATTCTCAAGGACGGGACGTCCTGGTTCGCAGCGTGCTGGGACTGCGGACCAGTCTCGGATCGGCGTTCATCGTGATTGCCATCGGACTCGTTGTCGGAACCATCATCGGTCTGGCCGCCGGGTTTGCCGGCGGCATCGTGGACACAGTCCTCATGCGCATCACCGATGTGGCGCTCGCACTTCCTGGTCCAGTGGTGGCGCTCGCCATCGCCGCAGCGCTCGGCCCAGGTCTCGGCCACACGCTCATTGCCGTCGCTGCCTTCTGGTGGCCGTGGTACGCGCGCATTGTGCGCGGCCAAGTTCAATCGATTCGCAAACTTCCTTACGTCGAAGCAGCATCGCTCGGAGGACTCGGGAGTCTCCGGGTCGCCACGGCGCACGTCCTCCCCGGGACCGTCGGCCCGGTGGTCATCGCCGCCTCGCTCGACATCGGTGCCGTTGTGCTCGTCCTCGCGGGTCTCTCCTTTCTCGGTCTCGGTTCGCCAGCTCCAGCGGCTGAACTCGGGGCAATGACCTCGCAGGGACTGCAGTTCCTCTTCAACGCACCCTGGATCTCGCTGTGTCCGGCAGTCGGCCTCTTCCTTCTGGCGGCAAGTGGCAACATTCTCGGGGACCTCCTGCGTGACCGCCTCGCGAAAGCGGGAAGCCGCTGATGCGCCGCGCTGTCGTGACCCGTTTGGCATGGATGATCGTCGTGTTGTTCGTGCTCAGTTTCGTCGTGTTTTCTATCCAACGAACGCTTCCCTCTGACCCGGTGCGCATCTTCTTCGGTCGCAACGCGTCGAAGGAACTCATCGCACAGAAGCAGCACGAACTCGGCTACGACCGATCGTTCTTCTCGCAATACGGCCTCTTCGTGAACCGACTTTTCCATGGGGACCTGGGGACCTCGCTACGGACACGGCGACCGGTGGTGTCCGACCTCATGGACTTCCTGCCGGGAACGCTTGAACTGGCAGGGTCTGCGGCCTTTGTCGGCTTGCTCCTCGCCCTCGTCATTGCGCTCACGGGTGCACTACGCAGGAAAGGCGGAGCAATCGTACGTGTCATCGCCATTGTGTTCTCGTCAGCTCCCACGTTCCTACTCGGTCTCGGTGCGGTGCTGCTCTTCTACCGACACTTTCATTGGCTACCGGCGGGCGGTCGCACCAAGAGTGCCACCGAGGGAAACGGGTGGGTGCTCCTGCGTTCCATCGCGAAGGGCTCACCCTCCAAGACCTGGGAGGCCATCCGTCATCTCGCCATGCCGGCAGTTGCACTGGCGCTCGCTCCCGGTGTTGCCATCGGCCGTATCCTGCGCGGCTCCTTGCTCGACGTACTCGAGCAAGAACACATTCGAACCATGCGCGCCGGCGGTCTCACCGAACGCTCCATCGTGCTGCGCCATGCACTGCGCAATGCGCTGCTCCCCGCCATCTCCATGGGTGGCCTGCAGCTAGGCCTGCTGCTCTCCGGTGTCGTCGTGGTAGAAGTCGTCTTCGCCTGGCCGGGCCTCGGTCTCTACCTCAATCAAGCGATCCGGCTCGCCGACTTTCCCGCAGTGATCGGGGTTGTCCTCGTGCTCGGTGTCGTTTTCGTGATCTCCAGCGCGGTCGTCGATCTGCTGCAGACAGTTGCCGACCCAAGACTGCGAGGACGAGCGTGACAGACGGGCCGATCGCATCAATCCGCAATCTGAGCGTTGAGTTTGCTGCAAAGCGCGGCACCATCCAAGCCCTGCGCGGCGTTGACCTTGAGATAGCCCGGGGCGAGATCGTTGCTCTCGTTGGTGAGTCGGGCTCGGGTAAGAGCGTCCTTTCGTCATGCCTGCTGGGAATGGCAGGCCCGCGCGCCGCAGTGAAGGGCGAGGTCGTTGTCGGGGGTGTCGACATGCTCAACGGAACGGCCGCACAGCGACGCAGCGTCCGCAAGCACCTCCTCGGCGCCGTGTTCCAGGACCCACTCGGTGCCCTCAACCCCACGATGCGAGTCGGGCGCCTCCTCAGCGAAAGGGGCTTGTACCGGGAACGGGCCGAACAGGTGCTGCGCGACGTTGCTGTACCCGATGTGGCGCAACGTCTGCGACAATGGCCGCACCAGCTGTCGGGCGGTTTGAGGCAACGGGTGGCGATTGCGTTTGCCCTCGGTGCAGACGGCCGACTTCCTACGAACAACAGCGCCCGAACCCCGACAGACCACCTTGACGAAGCCGTTAGTGCGGGAAATACCCCGCTTCTGCTCATCGCGGACGAACCGACAACCGCGCTCGATGTGAGCGTTCAGGCACAGGTGCTCTCGTTGTTCGATCGGCTTCGCCGTGAGCACTCATGCGCACTTTTGCTGGTGACCCACGATCTCGCAGCGGCGGCGTCGGTGGCGGACCGTGTGGTGGTGATGTACGCGGGTCGAGTCTGCGAAACAGGCCCGATTGCCGAGGTGATGGCCCGTCCTGCGCATCCGTACACAGCAAGTCTTCTCGCAGCGCGACTGCCCCTTACCCCGGCGTCACCTGCGCCCGTACCGATGCGTGGATCGCCCCCAAATCCCGCTGCGTTGCCGAGTGGTTGCGCGTTCGCTCCACGTTGCGACCTCGCAACCGACGCCTGTCGGCAAACCCTGCCTTCGCCCGTTCCGGTGTCCATCGGGGGAGACAGTTCGAGCGGTCGCCAGGTGGCCTGTCTGCACAGCGCCACCCTCCTCGTCGCACCGAGCACGGTCACGCATCTCACGAGTCCGACACCGAGTCGAGCCACTGCAACCGACGAGACCGTGCTCAGCCTGGTGTCCGTCAGCAAGTCGTTCGTCGCCCCGGGTAACCGCAAGCTCCGCCTCCATGCCGTAACCGACGTTTCGGTTTCGCTGCAAGCGGGGCAGTCACTTGCAGTTGTCGGAGAAAGTGGTTGTGGCAAGACCACATTGCTTCGCCTTGCCAGCGGACTTGCCCAGCCCGACGACGGCACGGTGAATTGGGGGACGTCCGGCCGCCCACAACTCGTGTTCCAGGACGCGGGGGCATCGCTCACCCCCTGGTTCTCGATCGGTCGACAAGTGACAGAACGACTTCGTGCGAGAGGGCTCGGAAGCAACGTCAGCAACCAACGGACGAGGGAACTCTTTGATCTGGTCGGACTCGACAGTCATGTCGCGCAGGCGTTGCCCCGCCAGCTATCCGGTGGGCAACGACAGCGCGCCGCTATTGCGCGAGCCCTCGCATCCGAACCTCGCCTCCTGATCTGCGACGAGCCGATCAGTGCGCTGGACGCATCCCTCTCTGTCAGGATCCTCGACCTGCTGCACGAGGTACGTCGGGAGCTCGGCGTAGCACTTCTCTTCGTCACCCACGACCTGGCGGCGGCCCGATACATCGCCGATGACGTAGCGGTGATGTATCTCGGTCGAGTGGTCGAACGAGCCCCTTCAATCAAACTTTTCGCCAACCCCCAACACCCGTACACAGTCGGATTGCTGGCGGCAAGTCCTGCAGCACACGCGGGAACCCTGGCACCCACCTTGGAAGGTGAACCGCCCAGCCCTATTGGTCAGCACCTGGGCTGTGCATTCGCGTCAAGGTGCCCTGGGGTGCACGACCGTTGCAGGACCGAGCAGCCGATGCTGCTGCAACGCGGTGGAACAGAACTTGCCTGCCACCTGATCCCGCCAGATGGAGACCTGCTATGACCCCGACGAGTCCTATCGACACCATGCTCATGGGGACCGTAATCACCTGCGATGCCGAACGACGGGTGATCACCGACGGAGCTGTTGCCATCGCCGGTGGCTCGATTCTGGCAGTCGGGAAGCGCGAAGAACTCCACCTCGCCTACACAGCTCAACGGACGATCGGTGGGCCGCGCTGCACGGTCATGCCTGGGATGATCGACTGCCACAGTCATCTCTCGCAAGCGTTGGTGCGCTCGCTCATCGCCCACGAACTCCCGATGATCCAGCGGCTCTACCTCCCTGCTGAAGACGCTATGTCACTCAACGACGTCGCAACGTCCGTGCGTCTCTGCGTGTCGCAACTGTTGCGTTCCGGTGTGACCTGCGTGGCCGAGACGACCGCGACACAGTCGCACGAGGAGACGATCCTTGCGACACTCGGGGAGATCGGGATGCGAGCCATTGTCGCGCGTGGCTCCAGCGATCAGTCGTGTCACCACGAGTCGATATACGGTCAGGTGAGCGGTACGTCTAGTGCAACACTTCGATCGGGTGAGGCGGAACGCGACCTTGCACATACCGCGGCTTTCCTTGATCGGTACGACCCCTCGGGTTGCTCCCTCATCAAGGGCGGCGTACTTGCGTCGCACCTCACCGGTTCGTCGCCCCACTATGTGCGTCTGGCGGCCCAGCTCGCCGAAGAACGTGGGGCGAGTTTTCAGGTGCATGTTGCGCGCGACCGCGAGGAAATTGAGTTCTGCCTTGCCGTGCTCGGCGCACGACCGCTGCAGGTGCTTGCCGACCTCGGCGTCCTTGGACCGCGGTTCCTCGCAATCCACGGCATCCTGCTCACTGACGTCGAGGCAAGGCTCCTGGCCGAGAGCGGAGGCGGTCTGGCGCACGCCCCGCTCGAGTGCCTGAACATCCTGAACGGCGTGCCGCCGGTGGCGCGTTGGCGGCGGGCGGGGGTCAACGTCGGCCTCGGTTGCGACAACGCACTGAATGACGGGTTCGAGGTGATGCGTGCAACCATGATCCAACAGGGTGCACTCCGTGCGATCCCGGGCTACGACCCCGAGCACCTTCCCGCGGAAGACATCTTGGACATGGCAACCAGCGATGCCGCTCGGGCGATCTCGTGGGACCATGCAATCGGTTCCCTTGAGGTCGGTAAGCAGGCGGACGCCGTGGTGATTGACCGCGATTCGCCGCACCTCATGTCTCAGCAGCATCCCGTGGTTGACCTCGTTCGGTACGGAACGAGGAACGAGGTCCGCTGGGTCCTCGTTCGTGGTCGGGTGCTGGTCGATGACCGGGAACTCACCACTATCGATCTCGACGCAGTTCGGTCGCGTGCCGAGGAGATCGCTCCCCGGGTTGCCGCCGTCGTATCGTCGCGGCGTTACCGATCGCTCTCCCCAAGCGTAAACATCGACTGACTAATCGTTGCCGGCTTCGGTACGCACAAGGTCCAGCCGGCTGCGGTCGGCAAGCAATCCCCCAACCGTGATATCCGCGAGGAACTCCCCGAGTTCGCGGGGTTCGTACGAGTCGGACGGACGACGTGAGCGTGCTTGACCGGTCGTCCGAACCGGTCCGAACCAGCCGCGAACTCCCTTGTCGTTGGCAAGCACGGCAATCGCCGTGAGCCGGGCATCAACTGCAAGAAGCTCTCCCGCAAGGATCCCGGCACTGACGATTGACTCAACGGCGTCGTACAAAGATTCTCTGTCCTCCCAGAACCAGGCAAATGTCTCGTCCTGAAGCATCGAAATCCCCAGCGCCTCATTCAGGTCGTAGGGCAGGCCACAGAGCAGTTCTACGTCCCGGCAGATGAGGCGATACAGCTTCGAGGCGGCCGAACCCCCCCGGGCATCGACACGCTGAACCTCCTCGAGGAAGACGCGGTTCACCTCGGCCACGATCTCGTGGAGGATCGCCTCCTTCGAGTCGAAGTAGTAGTAGATGCTCGAGGTACGCAAACCGGCCGCTGCAGCGAGCTCCTTCATCGTTGTTGCAACGACTCCCTTGGTGGCAAAAAGGTGGCTGGCCTCCGCCAGGACCTGTTCACGGACGCTGCCTTCCAGCAACCGTCCGTCACGTCGTGGGCGACCGATTCGCGCTGGGGAACTCACCAGTGCAACGGTACCCGCCGGCCGTTCATCGCCGAACACTTCGGCGCCAGCGGGTCAACGCTGCTAGAGATAGCGATATGACTTCAGTCCAAGACGGCATCGCACTCCACGTTGACGGACCGGTGGCCACCGTGACGCTCTCGCGACCGGATGCGCTCAATGCACTCACCCCCGAGATGCTCTACCGACTCGCCGGCACCCTCGAACAACTTGCCGGGGACGACAGCGTGCGCGTCGTGGTGCTCACCGGCGAGGGTCGGGCATTCTCGGCCGGCGTGGACCTCAAATCGCTCGCCGGTCGCGAGATCATCAACGGCTCGATCGGCGAGATCCTCGACATCCCGGCCCGCCGCGCCACCACCGCGCTCGCCGGCATGCCCAAGGTCACCATCGCCAAGGTGAACGGGTTCTGTTTCACCGGCGCCCTCGAGATCGCCATTGCCTGTGACCTTGTGTTCACGGCGGACGAGGCGAAACTGGGCGACACCCACGTGAAGTTCGGCATCCGTCCCTCGTGGGGCATGAACCAGCGCCTCATCCGGCTCGTCGGACCCGCACGCGCCCGGGACCTCTCATTCACGGCGCGTACGTTCAGCGGCGCCGAAGCGGCTCAGTGGGGCCTCGCAACGGCATCGGCGCCCCGGGAGGGCCTCGATGCGCTCGTCCAGTCGTACATCGACATGATTCTCCCGAACCACGGGCCCACAATCGCTGCGTGCAAGGACCTGTACCGCAACGCACTCGACCGCGGGCTGTCGAGTGGGCTCGCCTACGAGGCAGCCGCCGTGTTCCCGATCGCCTACGACGGCGCCCGCCTCGACGCCTACCGCTGATCCCCCTGCGTTCTCAGCAACGACTTCCTACGCCCAGCATGGATTTCTGCAGGCGAAACGCGCAGTCGTGAGAGACTCTCCCACCAACACCGCTCACACTGCGCGGGGGCCCGGGTCGGGACCCCGCCACGAAAGGACTTCCCATGAGCTTGCCCCGCGTCAATATCGGCAAGGTCGGCGTTTGGTACGGGGGCATCGACGCCCTCCCGACATCCGAGGCACGCCGTGCCGCACAGGTCCTTGAGGAGCTCGGCTACGGCGCTCTGTGGCTTGCAGAGGCAGTTGGCCGCGACCCATTCGTGGCGTCGTCGATCCTGCTCGGGGCCACCACGACGCTCCCGCTCGCCACGGGCATCAACAACATCTATGCGCGTGACCCCATGGCGATGGTGGCAGGGCAGAAGACGCTCGCCGAGGCCTTCCCCGATCGCTTCCTCCTCGGTCTCGGCGTGAGTCACGGCCACCTCGTCGCCGGCGTGCGCAAGCACGACTGGAGCAAGCCGTACTCCCACATGGTCGAGTACCTCGATCGCATGGACAAGGCCCTGTTCATGGCGAAGGGCCCCGAGCACGACCCCGGTCGGCTCCTCGCCGCCCTCGGTCCGAAGATGCTGCAGCTGTCGGCATCGCGCGCCAATGGCTCGCACCCGTACTTCACGACGCCCGAGCACACCGAGATCGCCCGCAAGGAGATGGGCAGCGACTCCCTGCTCGCCCCCGAGCAGATGGTGGTGGTGGAGACCGACCCCGTGGAGGCTCGCCGGATTGCCCGGGCCGGCATGAAGATCTACCTCAGCCTGCCCAACTACTTCAACAACCTGGTCCGTCTCGGCTTTACAGAGGCCGACCGGGCGGACGGCGGCAGTGACCGCCTCGTGGACGCGATCGTTGCCTGGGGAACGCCGGAGCAGATCGCTGCACGGGTGAAGCAGCACCACGACGCCGGAGCAGACCATGTCTGCGTGCAGGTGCTGCAGGACGGCATGGCCATGCCCGAGAAGCAGTGGCGTGCACTGGCACCCGTACTGCTCGGCAAGTAACGAAGCGCCCGACAGCGGGCGGGAACAGCAAAGGGGGCGGGTCCGTGGACCCGCCCCCTTTCGCGTTACCGATCAGTCTGGATGTACCAGACGGACTCGATCAGGCGTTAGCTGCAGTGATGAGCTCACCCGGGACCACGACAACTGCTGCGGGGGCTGCGCCACCGTTGAGCAGTGCGTCGATGTCGGTCACTGCCTTGTTGGCAATGCCTGCCCAGTCCTGGCGCACGGTGGCGATCCAGTTGCTGTCGGCCTTCTTGATCTCCGCACGGGCGAAGTCCTGACCGTCGACACCGACGACCTTGACCTCGGTGCGACCGGCCTCAACCGTTGCCTGGTAGGCACCGAGCGCCGAGGCGTCCCATGCAACCCAGATGCCGTCAAGCTTGCCCTTGGGGTACTTGGTGAGCAGGTCGAGGATCGTGGTCTTCGCGAAGCCGGTCGAGTCGGCCGGGTCGCCCTGGATGTCCTCGAGCACGGTCACGCCCTGAGCCGTGAACAGTTCGCGGGCGGCTGCACCACGGAGGCGCACCGGCTCGAACGGGTCGAAGTGGATCACGATGACGTTCTTGCCCGGGGCAACGGCGTCGAGCAGCGCCTGGGCGCTGGTCTTGCCGAGGAATTCGTTGTCCGAGGTGAAGTTGGCGGTGACGCCGTCAGCCGAGCCGGCATCGAGGCCGAACACCGGAACGCTGGCGTCCTTGGCTGCCTTCAGGCCCGCCGAGAACTCCTTCGGGTCGCCCATGCCGAGCACGATGGCGGAAGCCTTCTGCGAAACGGCGTTGGTCATCTCACCGTTGACGGCAGCAAGGTCGCCCTTGGTGTCGACGAGGGTGACCGTGTACCCCTTGGCCTCAGCAGCCGTCTTGAACGCGTCGACGACTTCCTTGGTGGCGGGCTGGTTCGAGTAGTACGGCGACACGATCGCAATGGTCTTACCGGTGCCGGTGAGGGCAGCCGTGGTCTCCGTTGCAGCGGTGGTCTCGGTTGCAGCAGCCGTGGTCTCTGTTGCGGCAGCCGTGGTGGTGGTCTCGTCGGAATTCTTGCTCCCGCACGCAGCGAGTCCGGCCGAAGCGGCCAGTGCTACGACGCCAGCAAGCACCCGACGACGGGTGATCTTGGACATGCAATGTCTCCTGAGGGAAGAGGTGCGGTACGGCAGAACCGGCCCGCGGTGTTCACGAAGTCGCTGAGACTATCGGCTGTTGGGCGAGTCCGACCGTCGGTGTCCGGTCTCCCTCCTCATCTCGAACCTCCGTGAGCTGGACGGGCCACTCGACCGGCTCGGGCCGTGACCTGTCAGAACGAGCGGACCCTGAGCCGGACGGACCACTCCGCCCGACCGATGAGACATCCCGCGTCCCACGCGATCCCGACCCGCTGCTGCGTGGTACGGCGATGCCAGCGCAGAAGTCGTCGAAGGGCCCGGTACAGGCCGCGGACAGTGGCCGCGGGTCCCGACGGCGGCTCGGAGTGTTGACCGAGGTGGCGCTCATAGAGACGCACCTGCGAGCGACCGTCCCGGTATCCCTTGAACAGGGACCTCATCGGTCGCGACGGAACCTTCGTCCAGTAGACGGCTCTCTGTTCCATCACGGGTTCGACGCCCAGCCGAAAGCGGGCCCGCAGCGAGAAGTCGCAGTCCTCACCACCGCGGTCGAAGTGTGGATCGAATCCGCCGAGGGCATCGAACAGTTCGCGTGTGCATCCGAGACCGGCGGTCGTGGCGTATGGGATGCCCAGCAGTTCGAACAACTCGCGCTGCTCGGACCACAGCCCGTCAGTGCTGCGCATGGCGACATTGTCGGTGCGGAACTTGCGGCTCGCGACCAGGGGGTGCTGTCCGAGCGACCGCGCAATCGCCTCGAGCCATCCTGCATCGACCGCACCGTCGGCGTCACAGAACGCGAGCAACGGCGCGGTTGCGGCCCTGACACCCGCGTTGCGGGGCGTCGCATAGCCCCGGGGAGACGGAACGACCACGACCTCAGTTCTTGTGAGATTCGCTGGGGGTGACGCACCGAGGAGGGCGCGGGCAAGGTTCGCAGTGCCGTCATCGGAGCCGTTGTCGACCGCGATGATCTCCCACGGCTCGTCGAACTCTTGGCTCAACAGGCTGGTGAACAGCACCTCAAGATGATCCGCAGCATTGAGCATGGGGACCACGACAGCGATGACTGGATGCACCGCTGAATCGTAGCGCTCGACCGGAATAAGCTGCCTGCCCGTACCTCACCGATCCGTTGGCACGCCGCCGTCGACTACCGCTACCTCGGCTGCATACGGCGTGACAAGATTGTGCTGTGCCGACAAGAGGACCGAACAGTGCGAGCCGAGAACCGCTTCCCCTCAACGACGTGATCGCCGGCATTCACCAGAGCGGCGTCGGGGTCATCCAAGCAGCGTTCGAACCCACCGAGGTCGAACAGGCGCGTCGCACCGTGCTCGCTCACCTCGATCTGATGAAGAACACCCGTCCGACCCCGTCGCAGCGCCATCTCGCCGGTTTCCACCGCTTCCCTGCGCTCGAGCCACTGCACCAACTCATCACGGGAAACCGACGAGCACAAGGAGTGCTGACCGGCCTGCTCGGTCCGGACTATCGGACGATCGGCCTCAGCGACATCACGGTCAACCGCTCCCAGCAATGGCACAAGGATCTCCTCCGTGGCCGATTCAGCCACTACCTCGGTGACGATCGTCCCTGCGAGAACCATTTCGGGAAACTCTTCAAGGTGATCCTGTACCTCCAGGATTCAAGCTCCCTGCAGTTCGTTCCCGGCTCGCACCGTCGTGACATCTCGCTTGAGAGCGACGAGTTTGCTGTCCCGGCAGACGACATCCCCGTTCACCGGGTCGAGGCCCGTGTCGGGGATGCCGTCGTGATCGACATCTGCACAACCCACCGCGGTTCCACCGAGGAGTCGTTCCAGTCGCCTCAGGTGTCCGAGCATCCGCGCATCCTCGTCTCCACCGTCTTCGGACGCACCAAGTGCGACTTCGTCGAGCGCATGGAGCTAGGCAACGCCGAGCGCCTCGCGTTCTGGCAGCGCAGCAACCACTGAGCGACTACCGCCGCCGAACCGTTCAGGGAAGCGTGTGCTGCCCCTCGGCTGCCCGGATTCGGGCGAGTTCGGCGAACTGCGGGGCCAGCGAACCGGCAAGCCCCGCGAGCACCCGGCCCATCGCTGCGTGTGCCCGGTGGCGGTCCCGGCGGGGCCCGAACACTGCCAGCGTCGTGGCCGCACCGACCGGCGCGCCACCGAGGGCGACGAGCGCACACGAGGCCGCCCCCCGGAGGGAGGCATGGTCGTCGCTCACGCGCCGCACGGTCCTGCCCGTGACGTCGGCAATCACCTGGCACCACGCATCGCTGCGCGCACCGCCGCCGCACACGGCGAGACCGGCACGGTCGGCGCTGCCTGACTGCGGCACGACCACGTCCGCAATCGCCGCGAGCACCTGGGCGACCCCTTCGTACACCGCGGCAGCGACCACCGCTCGCCCGGTTGACCGTCGTGCACCGATCAGCACACCGCACGCGAACGGGTCGGGCGACGGGAACCGCGTGCCGTCGAGTTGCGACAGGAAGCCCACACCCTCCCCCGCAGCGAATGCTCCGGCGGCAAGCCGGTCGAAGGTGGCGATATCAACGTCGCCCAACAGGGTTTCGCGCGCCCAGTCGGCCGCGCCACCCGCGGTCGCGATCGGCATCACGCTCAACCAGCGGTCCGGAGACGGTCCCGGCAGCACGATGACCCCCGGGCGCGGTTCGGCCCGCGGCCGGAACACGCCCACCCAGCCCGATGTACCGAGGTACGCATACGGCGCGTCGATCTCGTCGCCGAGCACCCCGATCGAGGTGGCCACGGCATCGCCGCACGCGTGCACGACGGGCAGGCCCGCCCTCACGCCGAGCTCGGCGGCAACAGCAGGCGACACGTACCCGGCAACCTCGGTGGCACCGACGATCGACGGGAGCGGGATCCCCGTAGCCGCAACCACCGGCCCCCACCACGAATTCGCCACGACGTCGGCCAGTCCGGTGGTAGCCGCGACCGTCGGGTCACAGGTCGCCGCGCCCGTTGCGCGCCACACGACATACGCCGCGGCCCCCAGCAGCACCACGTCGGTTGCCGCTGCGTTCGCCGGCTCGTGGTCCACGAGCCACTTCCACTTCGCGGCCACGTTCGTGGAGTCCGGCTGGGCCAACGCGGCATCGCCCCATGCCGTACCGAGCAGCGCCGCAAGTGCGCTGTGCTCGGCCACTGCCCGCTGATCGCTGTAGAGGATCGCCGGGCGCACGGCACCGTCACCGTCACCGGGCGCACCGCGCACCGGTACGAGGTCCTGCATCTGTCCGGTTGCCACCACTGCATCCACGTCCCCGACCGAGCGAAGCGCACGTGTTGCCGACACCACAGCAGCCCACCAATGAGCCGGGTCCTGCTCCGCCCAGCCGGGATGCGGGTGGGTCAGTTCGAGCGGGGCCTCGGCCACCTCGATGATTGCCCCGCCGTCCACCACTGCGGCCTTCGCCGAGGTGGTGCCCACGTCAACAGCGAGGATCCT
>CAEZYY010000056.1_pt1 | contig 14693 bp, 15 predicted proteins | sample 7265861 | NCBI WGS metagenome assembly CAEZYY01 (sample SAMEA6813946, study PRJEB35770) | freshwater metagenome | biome: Freshwater; feature: Freshwater reservoir; material: water | place: Czech Republic | collected 2016-08-15 | depth 30m m | reverse complement strand
CGGTGGGCGGGCCGGCATCCCTGCTCGAGGCCCTTTCCGTCGGCGTGGCCGACCTCTGCACCGCCGGCTCGGTGAGGGATTTCCGTCTCGAGTCTGGCGCGCCGGCACTCGAGATCCGGGTGGAACTCGCCCCCATCGAGGCCTGACGCCTGACGTCGACGAGACCCTGCCCTGCCCCGCCCCGGCGGGGACTGCCGACTAGCGTGCGAAGGCGATGTCTGCGTACCAGAATCTTTCCGGAGGCCCCAGCGGTCGGGCGGGCCGGACCTGGTCCCAGCGACTCGTACTGGCCGGCAGCATCCTCCTTGCGGCCGTGAGCCTCGTGATCGCCCTCGTGATGGTCGTGGTGCAGCGGAACCTCGAGCAGATCAAGCGTGTCGACACCCGCGCCGTCCCGGTGGGCGAGACAAGAACCTCCACGCCGCTCACGCTGGAGTCGCTCACCGAGGGCCTCGTGAAGACCTCCATCGTCGACAACAGCACCGGCAACACACTCGCCCCCATCAGCACCGTGGCCCCCGGCACCATCGAGTCGGTCAACTTCCTCATGACCGGTTCGGACAACCGCAGTTGTATCGACCCGAACTCGGAGTTCGCGAGCACCTTCCTCGGCGGCGGGGCGGGCGGCAACCGACCGGACACGATCATGCTGCTGCACATCGAGGCCAGTACCGGCACGGTCGGGATGCTCTCGTTCCCCCGTGACCTCTGGGTGCCTGTTGCCGGGACCAACAAGATGTCCAAGATCAATGCCACGTTCACGAAGAACGACCCGACTCGGCTCATCGCCACGATCGAGAGCTTCTTCCAGCTCCAGATCGACCACTACGTGAGCATTGACTTCTGCGTGTTCAAGGACCTCGTGAACGCCGTCGGCGGGATCAAGATCCCGTTCCTCACGCCGTTACGCGACCGCAACACCCGCCTCAACGTGCCCGAGGCCGGCTGCTTCAAGTTTGACGGCGATCACGCCCTTGCGTACGTCCGGAGCCGCCACCTCCAGTACCAGAACTCGGCGGGCACCTGGCAGAGCGAGGGCACCGCGGATATCGGCCGCATCAAGCGTCAGCAGGACTTCATCCGCCGGGTCATGAACGCAGTCCGCTCCAAGGGGGCCCTCAACATCGGGCTCGTCACCAAACTCGTCAAGTCGTTCGAGAAGCGCGTCGTGGTGGACGCGAACCTCACAGCGAGCGACGTCCTCTCGCTGGCCGGCGCGCTCAAGGGGTTCGACCCCGGAGCAACACGCAGTTTCATCATCGAGGGGAAGATCACCAACAAGGGTGCTCAATCGGTTGTCGACCCGCAACTGTCGGGTTCACGGATGCGCACCATCCTCACTGCGTTCCGGGGCGACACGTACCTCAAGAACATCCCCAACGTGAACCAGAACAACGTCTACGGGACCAAGAGCATCCTTCCGGACCCCGACACCAAGTGTTGAGCAGTCCGGTGCGCTAGTCGCCGAGTGCGGCGGTGATCGCCTCGGGTACGTCGCTCGGCCCGTCGATGGTCACCAGCCGGGCACCGGTCCGTGCCGCAAAAAGTTTTGCCTCCTCGTCATCGCCTGCCGGGGCAATGATGACGAGCTCGTCGAGACCCTTGGCCGCTGCAACAGGGTCCCCGTCCACCGTGGACCTGCAGTCCGACAGCAGGATGGCAACCTTGCGCCCCGCACTCGTGCGTGACAATTGGTTCGCTGCGGCAAGCAGCGCCCCCGCGAGGTCCGTCGTGCCGAAGCCCTTCAACGAGAGCACGTCGTTGACCACCCGGTCCCCAGCCTTGGGCACGTCCTGGCTCTTGGCCACCACTACATCGTTGCCGAACGCCAGCACGCTGTAGTCGTCGGGCGAGCGCCAGGCCACCGATGCTGCGGCCACGGCCGACGTGGCCAGCGGCTTGCCACCCATAGAGCCGCTGCGGTCCACCATCAGGCACAGCGCTGTGTGCGGTTTCACCCAGCCGCGCAGGTACAGACCGTCGGGATCGACCGGCTCCTTGGCCGCGCGGCTCTCGACAATGGCGTCCATGCTGGCGTCGATGTCGATGTCACCACCGTCGGGTCGATACTTCTGCTTGGCGAGCTTGCCGATACCGCGCGGTTTGGCCTTGCCCCGTCTGCTCACGTCGAGCATCAGACGCCCGGCAAGACGCCGAGCAAGCTCACGAAGTTTGGGGTCCGTTGCCGACACGAGGTCCGCAAGGAGGGTCAACGTCTCGTCGGCGTCGTCCTTCATCGCATCCTCGACGGCACTCTCGTCAAGTTCGCCCACCTCGGGCGAGATCTGCTCGAAGTTCTTGTTCCGCGCCAGTTCCTGGCGCGAGGTGGTCTTCTTCTGCGCCTCGGCGACGGCTTGCTCGGCCTCCGCTCCCTCTTTTACGAGGGGGATGTCGTGGCCCCAGTCGGGGCGCCAACTTTTCCCTCGCGGTTGTCCTCAACCTGTGTCCCGAACACATCGGCCCAGATCTCGCGAACGATGTCCTCGGTGCGCCGTACCGAACCCTCGCGCAGGCGCACGCGGCCGGAAAGCGCAACCAGCGCGGCGTCGAGGCCCGTCAGCGGATGCTCGATGGGCAGGTTCCGCAGTTCGGACAGCGACCGCGCCACGAGCGCACAGTCGATCGCCCCTCGCACCGAGGACCCGACACGCAGATCGGAGTGCGCCCGGGTCATGCGAACGACCTTGACAACCTTGTGGAGCCAGTCGGGCGGGTACGAGGCCGATCCGTCCACCGCCCTTGCCACGATGGCTTCCTCGTCCTCTGGCCCCTGATAGTCCACCGACAGCCGACACACACGGTCGTACACCGCCGACGAGATCCGGGCGGTTCCGATTGCGTCAAAGGGGTTCATTGCAGCGACGAGGCGGAAGCCGCGTGCCGCAGGGATCCGACCGAGGCGCGGAACGTTGAGCTCACGCTCGCTCATCACGGTGATGAGCACGTTGAGGGTCTCTTCCGGGATGCGGTTGATCTCCTCGACGTAAAGCAGCGAGCCGCCACGTAGCGCCGACGTGAGCGGGCCGTCCTCGAACACATCGGGGCTGTAGCCGTCGGTGAGGACGCGTGCCGGGTCGAAGTGACCGACCAGACGTGCGGGGGTGAGCTCCGCGTTGCCCTCGACGAACTCGAAACCGATTCCGAGTTCGCGGGCGACAGCGCGCAACAGTGTTGACTTGCCCGTGCCCGGAGGGCCTTCGAGCAAGATGTGACGGTCCGCGCCGAGCGCGGCAACAACGAGTTCAAGCTCTCGGTGCCGACCGACGACGTCGGAACCGAGGCGTTGGAGCAGTTCGCGCATCAGTACTTGATGACCCCTCGAATATTCACGCCGTCGCGCATGTGCTGATAGCCGAGGTTGATCTCGTCGAGCGAGTACTCGCGTGTGATGAGCTCGTCGAGCTTGAGCAGGCCGTCGCGGTACAGGCCAAGCAGCTTGGGGATGTCTGCCCGCGGGTTGAGCGAACCGAAGATCGTGCCCTTCAGCTCCTTGTTGGACATCGCGAAGTTGAAGAGGTTCAGCGACACTTCCTCCTGCTGCACAGGGGCAACAGCGGTGATGACGATGGTGCCACCCTTCTGGCAGAGCTGGTTGGCGCCCTCGACGAGATCGCCGTACATGATGCCCGGCGTCATGATGACCTTCTCGGCCATCTGGCCCCAAGTGAGGTCCGTAACGGGTGCCATGGCCTCCGCCATCGACGCGTAGGTGTGGGTTGCGCCGAACTCCATCGCCTTCTCGCGCTTGAACTCGATCGGGTCGATAGCGATGACGTGCTTCGCCCCGGCCATCTTGGCGCCCTGAACGGCGTTGATGCCGATGCCACCGATGCCGATCACCACGACGGTGTCGCCGGGCTGCACGTCCGCGCGCTTGGTTGCCGAGCCCCAGCCGGTAGCCACGCCGCAGGACACCAACGCCACGACGTTGAGCGGCAGGTCCTTGTCCACCTTGATCAGGCTGTTCTCCGACACCACTGCGTACTGCGAGAAGGTGCCGAGGCCGGCCATGACCGCGATGGGCTGACCCGCGAGGTTGTGACGCGAGGTGCCGTCGGTGATCATGCCCTTGGTGAGCGTTCCGGCGCCGTTGTCACAGAGGTTCTGACGACCGGTGGAGCAGAACTTGCAACGGCCGCAGGACGGCACGAAACTCGCCGACACGTGGTCACCGAGCTGCACGGTGGTGACGCCGGGGCCTACCTCGAGCACGATGCCGGCGCCCTCATGGCCGCCGAGTACCGGGTAGAACGAATCCTGCCCGATTGCGGCAAGTTGGTCCGCAGTGAGCTGCAGATCGCCGGTGAGGAAGTGCTCGTCAGAGTGACACATTCCTGCGTACTTCCACTGCACGAGTACTTCGCCGACCTTCGGAGGATCGATATCGATCTCCTCCACTTTCCAATCGGTACCGGCGCCGTGACAGATAGCTGCTTTTGACTTCATGATGACCCCCAAGTCCCACGTAGATCTCCACAGATTAGGCGGTTGGCGGGCCCGGGGCCAGAGGAGATCCGTATCTGCCCGGGGAGGAGCCGAGCCGGGACGTGTGCTAGGACATTGGGTTCAATGGTGACTCGTCGAGCACAGCCGTACCTCAGTGACGATCTCGTGGTTCAGCGTGTCGACGACTGCCGCGAGGAGGTGGCGATCGTCCTCGCAACCGTGGGACACGAAGCCGGCCAGTACCACGCGCTCAGCCCGGACCCTTGGAACGTGCTCTGGAACGACGACCGATCCGCCTTTGTGCTATTCATCGAGGAGGGCCGTTGCATCTTCGTCTGGCGCTCGCCGGTGGCAGCGCCGGGGCTCGAACTGGACATGCTCAGCCGCATCCAGGACTACGCCCGCCAGCGCCGCAAGACGATGATCGGCGTGCTCGTGAACGACGCCTACTGCCAAGCAGCGAGGCGCCTTGGGATGAGGCCGGTCTGGGCGGCGCACGAGACCTTTCATTCCCTCCCCGACTGGACGATGCAGGGCGGGCGACGGGAGAAGCTCCGCCTTGCGCGCAACCACGCCCGCAAGCGCGGCTTCGAGTGGCGTGAGGCAGACCCGATGAACGATCCGACGGACCGGGCGGCGCTCGAGGCGACAGAGGTCCGCTGGAAGAGCGCCCGCAGGCAACGGGCGACGGATTCCTTCCAGCGCACGTCGTTCACGGAACTCGCCGAGATTCGTCGGTACTTCGTCTGCGAGGGGCCCACCGACACGTCACCCGCAGCGGGGCGGGGGATCGTCGCCTTCGTGGGCTGCACGCCGGTGAGTTCCGAGGGTTGGTACCTCCAGGACCCGGTCCGGCTTGACACGGCACCCCGTGGGGCACTCGAAGGCTGCTTCATTGCTGCCATGGACGCGTTCCGGGACGACGGCTACAAGTTCGCGAGCAACGGTCCGCTCCCGTTCTGGAGCCCGGAGGGAGCGCCCCCGAACGCTCACCGGCTCGGCCCGGTCGGGATGCGAGTCGTGAACTTCTTCGACCGCCAGTACCGGTTCCGGGGGATCAACCAGTTCCGTTCCAAACTTGACCCCGACCGGGTGGAGCCGCTGTACATCGTGGTCTCCCGCCGCGTGCTCACACCCGGCACGGCACGATCAATCGTTCGGGTGCTCACGAAGCGCATCCCGGACTAACGGGCACCTCGCCAGCCCCAATCACCCGTTGAGCCCGCCGCACGTTTCGTACGTTCCGGGACCGAGAACGGCACACAAACGGCAGGAAAACGGCGGTCGGGCCCCGAAGGGCCCGACCGTTACGTGCTGAAGCGGGGCAGGCGGCCCCACGTTGATCAACGATGAGGGTCAGTCGTAGATCATGACGCCGCGGATGTTCTTACCGCTGCGCATGTCGTCGTAACCCTCGTTGACCTGCTCGAGCGTGTATTCCTTCGTGACGAGGTTGTCGAGGTCGATCTGGCCCTCGCGGTACAGGCCGATCAGCTTCGGGATGTCGTAGCGCGGGTTGCCCGAACCGAAGAGCGAGCCGACGACCTGCTTCTCCATGAGGGTGAGGTCGAACATGTTCATCGATGCCGTCATCTCGCTGGCCGGGTGAATGTTGGTGACCACCACGCGACCGCGCTTTGCCGTGAGTGCAAGTGCCTCGGAGAGCACGGAGCCGTCGCCGGCACCCATGGTCATGATGACCTTGTTGGCCATCGTGCCCCAGGTGAGATCGGCGATGCCCTGCACTGCCTCGGTCATGGACGGGAACGTGTGCGTGGCACCGAACTCCATGGCCTTCTCCCGCTTGTTCTCGAGCGGATCGATGGCGATGACGCGCTTCGCACCGGCGAGCTTGGCGCCCTGAATGGCGTTTGCGCCGATCCCGCCAACGCCGACGACCACGATGGTGTCGCCGGGCTGGGTGTCAGCGGCGTAGACGGCCGAGCCCCAACCGGTGACCACACCACAGCCGAGGAGGCATGCGCGGGACAGCGGGATGTCCTTTTCGATCTTGATGCAGGACGCCTCGTGCACCACGGTGTGGCGAGCGAATGTGCCGAGAAGGCACATCAGGCCGAGGTCTTCCCCACGGGCGTGATGACGGGCCGTGCCGTCAGAGATCTGGCGGCCAACGCCGAGCTGAGCACCGAGGTCGCAGAGGTTCTGGTGGCCGGTGGAGCAGCTTGCGCAGCGGCCACAGGACGGGATGAAGCCGAACACCACGTGGTCACCGGGCTGGAGCCAAGTGACACCGGGTCCGACCTCTTCAACGACGCCGGCGCCCTCGTGGCCACCGATGATCGGCAGGGCGAAGGGCACGTCACCGGTGACGAGGTGCTCGTCAGAGTGGCACATACCCGACGCGGCGATCTTGACGAGTACCTCGCCGTTGCGGGGAGCATCGAGTTCGATCTCCTCCACGCTCCACGGCGTGTTCGTCTCCCACAGGATTGCGGCTTGAGTCTTCACAGATTTCCCCCAAAGAAAGTTGCTGGTACTGGTGGAATGTAGCCAAGTTCAGCGGTGAGCGCTAGGCCGGCGGGTGATAAGGTTTCGCGCCATGGATCAGAATCCCACTGTTGCCGAGGCCCAAGCAGCCGACTCCGCCGTCGAGGAAGAGCTTCTCCTCGAGGAGATCTCCATCGACGGCATGTGCGGCGTCTACTAAGCCGCTCATGAACGTAGCGCCGGCCCCCGGCCTCGACGAGGCTCTGGCGCGACGCCTCGAACTGCATCCCCAGGTAGCGCTGAGGCCCGAGCCTTTCGGTGCGCTCGCCTATCACTACGGGAACCGCCGGTTGATCTTCCTGCGCCACAAAGACGTCGTCCGTCTCGTCGAGGCCCTCGGAAGTCACGACTCGCTCGGGTCGGCCCTCTCGGCGTGCGGGATCGCTGCGTCCCGCTGGCCATCATTCGTCACTGCCCTGCAATCCCTCGAGACCTCAGAGGTAATCCGTGAGCGCTGAATCACTCGTCAGCCAGATGAAATTCGGTCTGGATGCCCCCATCTGCCTGACATGGGAACTCACCTATGCCTGCAACCTGCAGTGCATCCATTGCCTGTCATCGTCCGGGCAGCGCGACTCACGGGAACTGAGCACCGCCGAGGCCAAGCGAGTTCTGGACGAACTGCGCGACCTGCAGGTGTTCTACATCAACATCGGTGGCGGCGAGCCGATGATTCGCCGTGACTTCTTCGAGATCGTCGAATACTCCATCGCCAACCAAATTGGTGTGAAGTTCTCGACGAACGGGGCCTTCATCGACCGGCCCAAATCCCAACAACTCGCATCGATGGACTACCTCGACATCCAGTTGAGCATCGACGGCGTGGACGCTGCGACGAACGACGCCGTGCGCGGCGAGGGCTCGTACGCGATGGCCCGTCGGGCGATGGACAACCTCGCCGAGGCGGGCTTCGGGCCCTTCAAGATCTCGGTGGTCGTCACCCGCCACAACGTCGACCAGCTCGACGGCTTCAAGGCCATCGCCGATTCGTACGGCGCTCAACTGCGGGTCACCCGCCTGCGCCCGTCCGGCCGCGGCGCCGATTCCTGGCATGACCTGCACCCCACCAACGCCCAGCAGATGCAGATCTACCAGTGGCTCCTCGCGAATGGTGAGAACGTGCTCACCGGTGACTCGTTCTTCCACCTCAATGCGCTTGGCGCTCCCCTGCCCGGGTTGAACATGTGTGGAGCAGGTCGTGTGGTGTGCCTCATTGACCCGATCGGCGATGTGTACGCGTGCCCGTTCGTCATCCACGACCAGTTCAAGGCCGGCTCCGTGCGTGATGAGGGCGGCTTCGCCAAGGTGTGGAAGCAGTCCGAACTGTTCCTGTCGCTGCGCGAGCCCGAGAGCGCCGGCGCCTGCAGCAGCTGCGGCAGCTACGACGCCTGTCAGGGCGGCTGCATGGCGGCGAAGTTCTTCACCGGGCTCCCCCTCGACGGGCCGGACCCGGAGTGCGTCATCGGCAACGCCGAGAGCCAACTGCTCAAGGTTCCGGCCGGGATCGCCCCCAAGCCTGCAATGGATCACAGCAAGCCGGTAACGATCAGCCGCAGGAAGCCCGCCAGCGTCTGAACCAGCGCGGCGAGGGAAGCGCCAGCGACGAGCCGCACGCCGAACTATGCCGAAGCGAAGCGGAGGCTATGTCGGCGCAATAGGTGACGCGGCGAGGGAAGCGCCAGCGACGAGCCGCACGCCGAACTATGCCGAAGCGAAGCGGAGGCTATGTCGGCGCAATAGGTCTAGTTGCGGGGCACTTTCGCCCAGGGAAGGTCCTTGTCCACACGGGGTTCGCCCGGGAGGCCGAGCACCTGCTCGCCGAGGATGTTGCGCAGGATCTCGCTGGTTCCGCCCTCGATCGAGTTGGCCCGGACGCGCAGGAACGCGGAGCGCGGGTCTCCCCAGGTGTCGTCGTTCAGCCCGTCGGGCCGGCGGAACGTGTAGTCGAAACCGATGAGCCCGTTGGCTCCCATCAGGTCCATCCCGAACTCGTAGAGGGCCTTGTTCAGCTCGGCGAGAGCGAGTTTGCTGATCGATCCCTCGGGACCTGGGTTACCCATGTTCCGGCCCTGGGAAGCCCGAATGTTGGTGAGCCTCTGGGTCTCGGCAATGATCCACAGCTTCATCAGGCGGTCCTGACGGGTCTCTGTACGGTCCTCGTTCGGCAGTTCCTGCCACAGCTTCACGATCTCGCCGACGGGGCCCGAGCCGCGCTTGGGCATCGCACCGCTGCCTCCACCGATCGACACCCGCTCGTTCATCAGCGTGGTGAGCGACACGCGCCAGCCCTCACCGACGTCGCCGATGCGCTGGTGGTCGGGGATGCGAACATCAGTGAGGTACACCTCGTTGAACTCGGCCTCGCCGGTCATCTGGCGCAGGGGACGGACGTCCACGCCCTCGGAGTGCATGTCGACAGCGAAGTAGGTCATGCCCTTGTGCTTCACCTGATCCGGGTCGGTGCGGGTGACGAGCATCCCCCAGTCGCCGAGGTGCGCAAGCGTGTTCCACACCTTCTGCCCGTTGACCACCCACTCATCACCGTCGCGGACGGCCTTGCAGGCGAGACCGGCGAAGTCGCTGCCCGCGCCGGGCTCGCTGAACAGTTGGCACCACTTCTCCTCACCTGAGAACATCGGGCGGAGGAAGCGTTGCTTCTGGGCATCGTTGCCGTGCGTGTGGATGGTGGGCCCGGCGAGGTGCATGAAGAACGATGCCGGGTCCGGGGTTGGTCCGCCGGCGGCACGCAGGCGGCGCTCCACCTGGCCCTGGCCCCTCGGGGAGATGGCGAGCCCGCCGAGCCCTCGGTCGAAGTGCACCCAAGCGAGACCGTGGTCGAAACGATGCCGACGGAACTCGACCGCATCCATCTTGGTGGGATCGGCGGAGGCGAGCAGCCCGTCAATGGCTGCGTCCAAGGCGGTCTGCTCTGCGTTGCTCAGTTCGGTGCTCATCGTCCCAAAGAATACCGGCGCGCCCTAGATGCGCTCCAGTGCGCCCCCGTCGAACAACGCCGACACGCCGAGTGCGTCCGCGTCGGCCTGCATGGTGGCATCGGACGGGACGCCGCCGTGTCGGGTGGCCGCCTCGAGAACCGGCCGGAGCAGGCGGCTGTCGCTCGAGGTGTTGAGGAACAACTGCTCACGGCCGAGCACGAAGTCCACGGCCCGGGCGAGGGCGTCGCCGGGCGGGAGCGCCTCGTACCACGAGAAGTGCGGCTCGGTGCTGTCTTGCGCCCATCGCCTTCGGGCCACTGCCTTGATCGTCTGGACAGCGACCCCGCGCTCGCTGCAGACCCCCAGCAGCGACTCGACATCGGCGCGGTACGCGGCGCTCCGAAGCATCGCGAAGTTGTACGGGAACAACACGCTGTCGAAATCGAAGCGCTCGAGGCTGCGGAGGTGCATCGCCGGTATGCGTGTTCCGTGACCGGTGACACCGATGAAGCGAACAAGACCCTCGTCGCGGGCGCGAGCGAGCGCCGCTACCGCACCGTTCGGTGCATGCGTCGTCTCCCACTCGTCCGGCTCGACCAGATTGTGCAACTGCACAAGATCGACGGAGCTGACGCCCATCCGCTCGAGCGAGCGCTCGAGCGATGCCCGCGCTCCGTCCCCCGTGCGATCGTCAGTCTTGGTCGCAAGGAAAACGTCGTTGCGGTGCGTTCTCAACCACGGGGCGAGCCTTAGCTCGGAATCACCGTAGGAGGCCGCCGTGTCGATGTGGTTCACGCCGAACTCGAGGAGCAGGGACAGCACCTCGTCGGCCTTCTCCTGCCGCTTCATCGTCCCGATACCGGCTGCACCGAAAATCACCCGGCTGCTCTGGTGCCCGGTACGGCCGAACAGCGCGCGCTCGATGTGTGGACTCGTCATGGTGACGAAGATACGCCGTTGTCCGCACCGCCTGCGCCATCGGGCCGGTACTGTCGCCACCATGAGCGAACCCGACGACGAGGTCACACGCATGACCAGCGACATCAATGCCTTCAACAAGACGCTCATCGAGGAGTTCCGCGCCAACGACGGCAGGGTGAGCGGGATGTTCTCGCAGTCGCCACTGCTGCTGCTCACGCACACTGGGGCCAAGAGCGGTGAGGCTCGCACGAGTCCGCTCGTCTACAGCAGGGACGATAATCGCATCGTCATCATCGCCTCCAAAGGCGGCTCGGCGAAGCATCCGCACTGGTACCTCAACATCGTTGCGGACCCGACGGTCACGGTCGAACTGCCCGGTGACACCTTCGCGGCTCGTGCAGTGATCACGAGCGGCGACGAGCGCACCCGTCTCTTCAGGTCACAGGCGGACCTCATGCCCAACTTCGACGCGTACGCGGCAAAGACGGATCGCGAGATCCCCGTCGTCGTGCTCGAGCGCGTCTAGCCGCACTGCGGCTGCTGCACATGGCGCGGATCGCGAACGTCGGTGTCGAGGTTCTCGCGGACCCTCACAACCCGCAGTTGCTCGTGCGCGTCACCGCCGAGGACAGCCTCACCGGCACCGGCGAGACCTGGTGGGGCACCTACCAGCCCGGTGCACCCGCGGGAATGCCCGTGCTGCCCATCGCCGTGCTCATCGAATCGCTCCTCACGCCGCTGTGCGTCGGCCAACCGTGCGACTCTGTCGCCGACATCGAAGCGCTCTGGCAGCGCATGACACGGGCCACCCTCCAGTACGGCCACGAGGGCATCGTGTCCACCGCTATCAGCGGCGTCGATATCGCGCTGTGGGACCTCGTCGCGAAGCGCCAAGGTGTACCGGTCACGGTCCTGCTCGGCCCCGTCGTGCACAAGTCCATCCCGGTGTACGCCAGCCTCACCTGGCTCGGCGACGCGGACCGGGTGTGCGCAGACGCGCAGCGCGCACTCCAACATGGCATACGCGCTGTGAAACTCCACGAGGCCAACGTGGAGCTCATCCTCGACGTGCGGCGGCGCCTCGGCCCCGAGGTGACCCTGATGGTGGATGCGAGCGCGCGCTTCGACGAGCACGGCGCGATCGACGCAGCGGATCGCCTCGCTGACGCCGACCTCGCCTGGTTCGAGGAGCCGCTGTATCCGCAGAGCGACCACGCAGCACTCGCTCGCGTCCGCTCGGTGGCGCCGATGCCGATCGCTGCGGGCGAGAACGAGTTCAGCCTGGCGGGGTTCAAGCGACTCATCGCTTCGGGCGCCGTTGACATCCTGCAGCCGGAGATCGCGAAGTTTGGCGGCATCACGCCGGCTCGGGGGGTCGGCCGCCTTGCGGGGGCGGCAGGCATACCGCTGTGCCCGCACAACTACTCGCTCGGGCCGTCGCTGCTCGCCAATATCCACTGGGCGATGACGGCCCCGGCAGCACGCTGGCTCGAGGTGCCGTGGCTCTCCGAAGGGGGTTCGTTCCCCTGTGCGATGCCAATGCCCGCACTGGTCGACGGGTGCGTGCTGCCGCCCACAGCGCCCGGTCTCGGGTACACGGGCCGCTGATCTCGACCACTGCCCCTCCGTTCTCTATACCGACACCGCACGAATCGACATTTGGGTACCGAGAACGCGGAGATTGCCGTGATGACACGCCTAACTTGGACCCATGTCCCATGTGCTCCGTAATGCCCTACTCGCTGACGGCCGCTCCGTCGACATCACCGTGGAACGGGGAAGGATTTCTGCCGTGAACCCAGCGGGCTCGCCCCTGCCTGCTGGCAGCACCTCCGACGATCTCGACGGGCGCCTGCTGCTCCCCGCAATGGTCGAACCGCACGCGCACATCGACAAGGCCATGACGGCCGACACCGTTCCCAACCCTCGCGGTGACCTGATGGGCGCTATCGAGGCGTGGATCTCCGCATCGGACCGCGGACAGTTCACGCACGCCGACATGGTCGAGCGGGCGAGCGCTGCCCTCGGGCGCCTGCTGCTCAACGGCACGACCGCTGTGCGAACCCACGTCAACGTCGGCGGCGACGCGGGCGCGTCCTACGTGGTCGCCGTGAAGGAGGCGGTCAAGCGCTTCGACGGGCTGATGGACGTGCAGATCGTTGCGCTCACGCACCAACCGATCACCGGCAGCGACGGGGCGATGAACCGCTCAGCGCTCCTCGAGGCCATCGAGGTCGGCATCGACCTTGTCGGCGGTTGCCCCCATCTCGACCCCGACCCCCGTGGGCTCATCGACCATGCGATCAAGGTCGCCACTGATGCCGGCATTGGCATTGACCTCCACATCGACGAGACGCTGAATCCAGACATGCTCACCCTGCCGATCTTGGCCCGCGCGATTCAAGAGTCCGGCTTCCCGCATCCGGTATCCGCGAGTCACTGCGTCAGCCTGTCCGTACAACCCGTCGCCCAACAGGTCGCCATCGCGAAGGAGGTCGCGGCTGCTGCCATCTCGATCATCCCGCTCCCGCAGACGAATCTTTTCCTCCAGGGCTGGGACCACCCGGTGTCCATGCCGAGGGGCATCGCCCCCATCGACGTGCTCCGTGACCACGGGGTGCGCGTTGCTGCGGGCGCCGACAACGTGCAGGACCCGTTCAACCCGATGGGGCGCAGCGACGGTCTCGAGACCGCGGCATTGCTCGTGATGGCGGCACACCAACTGCCCCCGGCCGCGATGGATCTCGTGAGCAACGCCGGCCGAGAGGTGCTCGGTCTCGCCCGCGTGGAGATGCGCGTGGGCGACCCGGCCGACTTCTTCGCGATCACCGCCCCCAGCGTGCGTGGCGCGATTGCGGACGCGCCTCGGGACCGCATGGTGTTCCGCCAGGGCAGGCTCGTCGCCCAACGGACGGAGACCGCGACCATCGTGCGCACATGAGCAGCCAGTCTCCCGTGCCCGAAGCGGTGGTCGCGTCGTGCCCGCGCCCGGTCAACCGTCCGATCATGCTCCAGGGCTGGAAGGACCTAGCCTCGGTCCACTGGCGCTTCCGACCCGACGATGTGCAGCGTCTGCTGCCGCCGGAGTTCACCGTGGACACGCACGAAGGCAATGCGTTAGTCGGTCTCATCCCGTTCCACATGGAGTGCATCAGGCTCCCCCGCCTGCCGGCCTTCGGCCCTCTCTCGACGTTCCCGGAGACGAACGTTCGCACGTACATCGTGGACCGATCCGGCCGTCGCGGTGTCTGGTTCATGTCGCTCGACGTGACGCGGCTCATCCCAGCACTCGTCGCACGCGTCTCCTACAACCTGCCCTACTGCTGGGCCTCGATGTCGATCGAGCACACCGGCAACACCGTCTCCTACCGCTCGAGACGCAGGTGGCCCCGCGGCGAGGCACGGTCGGTGCTGTCGGTCGAGATCGGGGACCGCATCGAGGACGACGCCGTGAGCGACCTCGAGCACTTCGTCACTGCTCGCTGGGCACTCGGCTCCACCTGGGCCGGCCGCCCGATCTGGGCACACGTCGACCACGAGCCCTGGCCACTGCACCGCGCCCGCATCATCGAGTGTGACGAGACGATGCTGCGTGCCGCCGGCCTGCCGACACCGGTCGGCGAGCCGATCGTGCTCTGGTCACCCGGCGTGGACGTCCGGATCGGTCGGCCGCGGCTGCTGCGCCGCTGACCGGGTGGACCCGAAGGGCAGCGTGAGTAGCGTCGCTGAGGTGACGCAGGTGCTTCCCGAGCGGGTCGATGTGGCAATCGTTGGCGCCGGGCTTGCCGGCCTGTCCGCCGCCCGAACCCTGTCGCGGGCGGGGCGCTCGTGCGTCGTGCTCGAGGCATCCGATGGCGTGGGCGGGCGCGTACGCACGGACGT
>CAEZYY010000053.1_pt1 | contig 16889 bp, 13 predicted proteins | sample 7265861 | NCBI WGS metagenome assembly CAEZYY01 (sample SAMEA6813946, study PRJEB35770) | freshwater metagenome | biome: Freshwater; feature: Freshwater reservoir; material: water | place: Czech Republic | collected 2016-08-15 | depth 30m m | reverse complement strand
TGATGAGGCGGGTCATGTAGACCCAACCGAAGACCGACAGCACGAGAATGATGTAGGCCGTCCGAGCAACATTGCCCTCGGGTATCCCCCACTGCTCCAGACGTTGGGTCATCGGCCGGTTCAGGGCGATGATGAGGAGCAGGGACGGAAAGGCCAACGTCAGGTCCGCCACCCGGCTGATTGACGCATCCACGGCCCCGCGTGCATAGCCGGCCACGAGACCCAGCACGAGCCCGATACCCGTGGTGAGCAGCGTGCCCACCACACCGATGAGCAACGAGACCCGTGATCCGTAGATGAGGCGGCCGAGGATGTCACGACCGGTGCCGGGCTCGACGCCGAGCGGGTGGTTCCACGAGATCCCCCCGAACCTGCCCTTCGGGAGCCCGAAGTCGTTGAGTGCCCGACGGTCGAGTTTGAACGGGTCCACACCGAGCACCCTCACGAGGAGCGGGGCGAGCACGGCAACAGCAACAAAGATGGCCACGACCCAGAGGCCCGCGACGGCTGCACGATCGCGCCGGAACCGGGCCCACGCAAGCTGCGTGGGGGACATTCCAACGACGCCTGCGGCGACGCTGGCCTCCGTGTCCGTCACCGACATGAGGGGCCCCTCACCTACCGAGCTGCACGATTCGGGCGAACTCGTCGGGGTCCAGACTCGCTCCGCCGACGAGCGCGCCGTCCACGTCGGGCTGCTTCATGAGATCGGCAACGGTTCCCGCCTTCACCGATCCGCCGTACTGGATCCGGATCTGCGCCGCGGCTTCGGCACCGAACATCCGGCCAACCTCGGCACGGATTGCGGCACAGACTGCCTGCGCGTCCTCCGCAGTGGCGTTGCGACCGGTGCCGATCGCCCAGACCGGCTCGTAGGCAATGACCATCGAGGAAACCTGCTCGGGCTTGCGGCCGACGAGCCCTGCAGCCACCTGTGCGAGCACCTTGCCCTCGGTCTGACCTGTCTCGCGCTCGTCGAGGGTCTCCCCCACGCACATGATCGGCGTCATCTGGTTGGCAATGACGGCGGCCACCTTCTTGTGCACCATCTCGTCGGTCTCACCGAACAGTTCGCGGCGCTCGCTGTGGCCGACGATCACGTACTTCACGTGGAGCTTGGCGAGGAACGCCGGCGCGATCTCTCCGGTGAACGCGCCCTTCTCCTCCCAGTGACAGTGCTGCGCGCCGAGCTGCATGAGCAGTTCATCGGCATCGATCACTGTCTGCACCGAACGAATGTCAGTGAAGGGTGGATGGACGCTCACGTCCACGGCAGAGTAGTCATCCTTCGTAAGCAAGTAACTCAACTTCTGAACGCACTGAATCGCCTCGAAGTGATTGAGGTTCATCTTCCAGTTACCGGAAATCAGCGGCTTGCGACTCATGTTGATGTCTACCTCGATGCGTTGGGGGCCGAACGGAGTGCGGCCAGACCCGGCAGATCGCCGAGCTCGAGAAGTTCGAGCGAGGCACCACCGCCGGTGGAGACATGGTCAACCTCGTCATCGAGGCCGAATTGGGCAAGAGCGGCGGCGGAGTCCCCGCCGCCGACCACGGTGAATGCACGGGTATCGGCCATCGCCTTGGCAAGGGTGCGCGTGCCCGCCTCGAAACGCGGGTCCTCGAACATGCCCATCGGACCGTTCCAGAACACCGTCCGGGCCTCCATCACCACGTCGGCGAACGCCGCCGCCGAGCCGGGACCGATGTCGAGGCCCTTGGCACCCTCGGGCAGCGAACGACCGAAGGTTTGCACGTTGCCCCGAGCATCAACCCCACGGATGTCCTCGGGGAGATGGATCGGCTTCCCCGCTGCCAGCAGACGCCGGCAGGTATCGATCTGGTCACGTTCACAGATGGAGTCACCGACCCCAAAGCCCTGCGCAGCGAGGAACGTAAAGCACATCCCACCACCGATCACCAATGCATCGACGACCCCCATGAGGGCCTCGATCACCCCGAGCTTGTCGCTCACCTTGGCACCGCCGAGCACCGCGACGAACGGGCGGGCCGGGTGGTCCCGCAGGCCGCCGAGCACCTCGATCTCTTTCTGGAGCAGACGACCGGCTGCGGACGGCAGCGTCCGGGGCGGGCCGACGATCGACGCGTGGGCTCGGTGAGCGGCGCCGAACGCATCGTCGACATAGCAGTCGACGCCCTCGACGAGTCGCGCCACGAAGGCCGGGTCGTTCTTTTCCTCGCCCGCGTCGAAGCGCAGGTTCTCGAGCAACTCGACACCGGGTGCCAGTTCGGCCAGCCGCGCCCGAACGGGCTCCATTGAGTACTTCGGCTCGGGAGCACCCTTCGGGCGTCCGAGGTGAGACGCACAGACCACCGTCGCGCCCCGCTCGGTGAGCCAGTTGATCGTTGGCAGCGCGGCGCGGATACGGAAATCGTCGGTGATCCTTCCGCCCTCCATCGGGACGTTGAAGTCCGTGCGCACCAGAACACGCTTGCCGCGGACGTCGCCGAGGTCCTCAAGCGTGGGGACCATCCCGCTCACGCTCGCCGTCACTTTTTCTTGTTGCGCTTGGGCAACTTCGAGCCGAGGAACAGAGACATGTCGACGAGTCGGTTGGAGTAGCCCCACTCGTTGTCGTACCAGCCGAGCACTTTCACGAGCTTGCCCATGCTCATCGTGAGGTCCGCGTCGAAGATGCACGAGTGCGGGTCGGTGACAATGTCGCTCGACACGATGGGGTCCTCGCAGTAGCGCAGGACGCCCTTGAGCGGTCCGCTCGACGCGGCCTTCTTGAACGCGGCGTTGATCTGCTCGACGGTTGCAGCCTTCTTGAGGACCGCGTTGAAATCCGTGATCGAGCCAGTGGGCACCGGGACGCGCAGCGAGGTGCCGTCCAACTTCCCCTTCATGGACTCGAGCACCAAGCTCGTCGCACGAGCCGCACCGGTAGAGGTGGGCACGATGTTGATCGCCGCGCCGCGGGCACGGCGGAGATCCTTGTGCGGGCCGTCCACCAACTGTTGGTCGCCGGTGTAGGCGTGGATGGTGGTCATCAGACCCTGCTCGATACCGAAGTTGTCGTCGAGCACCTTCACCATCGGGACGAAACAGTTGGTGGTGCACGAAGCGTTGGAGATCACCTTGTGCTGCTTCGGGTCGAAGTCCTTATGGTTCACGCCGTACACGAACGAGGCGTCGGCGCCGTCGCAGGGTGCAGACACCATCACCAGCGGTGCCCCGGCGGCGAGGTGCATCGCGGCCTGGTCACGCTTGGTGAAGATGCCGGTGGACTCGATCACGAGGTCAACGCCGAGGTCGCCCCACGGGAGTTCCTTCGGGTCCCGCACGGACAGCACGCGGAGTTCGTTGCCGTCCACCGAGATGCCGTTCTTGGTGGCCTTCACGGTGTGAGGCAGAACGCCGAGTACGGAGTCGTACTTCAGCAGGTGTGCCATCTGGTCGAGCGAGCCGAGGTCATTGACGGCCACCACCTCGATATCGGCACCGCGGCCGTTGACGGCCCGGAAGAAGTTGCGGCCGATACGGCCGAATCCATTGATGCCCACGCGTACGGTCATCGCGAGCGGTCCTTTCGACGGGTGAACTGGCTGAATCAACCTAGTTGCTGGCGGGGCCGGAACAGGATTTCGGCTCAGTTCGGTTGGTTCCGGCCCGTCAGCGGGCGTGGCGACCGAGATCCCGGTGGCCAACCCGGAGCGGGAAGCCGTGCCCCCGGAGTCGCTCAGCCAGTTCTTCGATGATCGCCACCGAGCGATGCTGGCCGCCCGTGCAGCCGATCCCGATGGTGAGGTAGCTCTTGCCCTCGGCCACGTAGGCGGGGAGCAACTGCAGGAGCAGCGCCTGGAACGACTCCAGAAACGACATCGCCTCGGCCCCGAGCACGAAGTCACGAACGGCCGCGTCGGTGCCCGTGAGGTCCCGCAGTTCTGGGTCCCAGTGGGGGTTGGGGAGGAACCGGACGTCCATCACCACGTCCGCGTCGAGGGGCAGGCCGTACTTGTACCCGAACGACATGAGCGCCACCTGGAGTGCAGGGCGGTCCACCTCGGGAGGGAACGCAGCGATCAGACGGGCCTTCAGCTGGTGCACGTTCAAGTCGGAGGTGTCGACGACGAGATCCGCCTCGCCCTTCACCCGGTCGAGGAGCCGGCGCTCGCGCTCGATCGCGTCGAGCAGGCTCGAGGCGCCGTTGTCGAGCGGGTGACGCCGACGGGTTGCTTCATACCGTCGGACGAGCTCGGGTGTAGCCGCCTCGAGGAACAGGATCTGAACCCGGTGGCCGGCAAGCTCCACGTTCTCGATGGCAGTGAGGATGTCGGACTGGTGCGCACCGGAGCCCACCACGAGGGCAAGCTTGCCGAGCGTCGACGCTGGTCCGCTCGCTAGGTCCACGATCTTTTCGACCAGTGGGGTGGGCAGGTTGTCCACCACGTTCCACCCGAGGTCCTCGAGCACGTCCGCGGCCTGAGACCTGCCGGCGCCGGAGAGTCCGGTGATCAGGAGGACATCGATCACGAGTGGAGATTACCCCCGGACGAACTTCGTCGTCCGCAGGTACAGCAGGCGCGGGATCGTGGAAGCGGCTTCGTACTCCACTGCGCGGGCGAGAAAGCCCGGCGGGGGTGCCGGCTCCTCCATCCGCTCGAGGAGGAGATCGTTCTGCGCGAGTGCGTTGATGTACCGGCTAAGCGGGCGATGGATGAAGGGGATGAAGACGCCCTTCTCCACCTGCTCGATGGTCTCGTCCTCGATGAGGTACGGGCCGATGCGCCAGTACTGCTCCGGCGGGTCGAGCACCTGGTCGTCGATCCAGCCGCTGTTCGGGGTCTGGAGGAGCGGGTGATTGAGGAAGAAGGCGAAGCGGCCGCCGGGGCGCAGGACTCGGGCTACCTCGGCGATGGCGGCGTCCACATCGCGAATGTGCTCGAAGACGAGGCACGCAACGACCGCGTCGAACGTCCCGTCTGCGAACGGAAGCTCGGCGGCCCCGGCGCGCGCAAAAGCGGGTCCCACCCCACGGGGGACCACTCCGTCGGGGACGCCCGCACCACGTTCCGCAGCCACGCTCACTTGGTTCCACGTGGGGTCGATGCCGATCACGCAAGAGGCGCCAATGCGGGCGGCGAGGCGGCTGATCTGGCCGTCACCGCAGCCGACGTCGAGCACACGGTTGAACCCGGCCAGTTCTGCTGCGGCGAGCGGGAGGATCTGCTCCTCGTATTCCGGATCGGCGCCCTGGGTGAATCCATTGATCCACCATTCGGCGTGGGTCTCCCACAGGTCATTCCCCGCCACATCGCCCGCGCTCACACCCCCCACTCTACGAATACTGCGTTCTGACGGGACATTCCCCACGCCGGCGTGGGAAAACCTTGTCAAGAACGCGATGTTCCCCCTGCCAGTGCCGCACGAATCGTGCGCACGACGTAGGCAGGGTCCCGGACAACGTCGACCGTGACGAACTCGATGACCTGCATCCCAGCCCGTTGGAGTTCGTTGCGTCGCCGAGCGTCCTTCTGGCGCTCGGCGTCGGTGACGTGACCCCGACGCCCGCTGACCTCGACAACCACGTTCGTACCCGCGAACAGGAAATCCACGCGGGCGACAGTTCGAGACCCGTCCCGGAATATGACCTGGCACTGAGGTCTCGGCAGTCCCGCTTCTCGCAGCAGTTCGAGGAACTTGCGTTCCAGCCAACTCTCCACTCCAGCATCCACAAGAACCTGGTCCATACGCCGGACGCCCCGGACACCCGAGTCACGCAAGGACTCGAGCCGCTCGATCAGTACTTCGAAACTGGTCAGGCGCATCGAGATTGCCGAATCAACCAGTCGGGCGAGCGCTGGCACGGGCATTCGGTGGGCCAGATCGATGATTGTGCGACACGGTGTCGTGATCCCGAGCGTCCGCACGATGCCTAGTCCCTCGAGTTCCGGTGGAACCGGTTCGTTGCCCCAGTCTGGGATCTGGCAGGTCGTTCGATCGATGGCATCGAGCTGTCGGGCAGAGCGGACCGTGATCTGCCCACCAATGCCCCTGCTCGTTCGCTCGCACGAGAACTCAACCGTTCCGCTGCGCTCGAACCCGTGGAAGACAAACAGACGGGCAGCGGTGGCCCCGCTGGTCACTGCGCGCCCATCGAGAAAAAGCGCTCCGGCCACCACCTGGTTCAACCACGAGGCGGGGACACCCGCCGATCGGAAGACGCCGGGTGCAACCGAGAGCAAGCGGCGGCGATCCCGAAGCCCATCGATCTGCTTCGGCGTGAATCCGAGAAGCGCCAACTGCTTTGCCGTAGCCAGTCCGCCCTGCGCTTCCGACAGGCGGTGAAGATTGTCAAGTTCAGTTCCCATTACCCGTACTGGGTGCACGAGGGCATCGATGTGGAAATCACAAGTCGAACTCGACACATTTCGGACAACGATTTCCCACGTATGCGTGGGGAAAGTGCCGTCAGAACGCGTTAGGGGTGGAGGTGGGCGTGGATGGCTGCTGCGACGGAGTCCGGCAACCACGTGAGCGACTGCAGCGTCTCCAACGAGGCCGCCTTCACCTTGTTCACCCCGCCAAGTTCCACCACGAGCCGCTTCTTGCGGTGCTCACCCAGGCCGGGAATGCCGTCCAACACGCTTCGCGTCATGCGCTTGCCGCGCAATTCGCCGTGGAACGTGTTGGCGAACCGGTGCGCCTCGTCACGAATCCGCTGGAGCATGAAGAGTGCGTCGCTCCCCCGCGGCACGTTGACCGGCTCGGAGGAACCGGGGATGTAGACCTCTTCGAAACGTTTCGCCAAGGAGGCAACCGGGATCTCGTCCTCCAGACCCAGCGACTTGAGGACCTTCACCGCCACGCCCAGTTGGCCCTTGCCGCCATCCACGAGCAGCAACTGCGGCGGGTACGCGAACCGGTTCGGACGCTGGCGACCGCGACGGTCCTCGCTCACCTTCTCACCGAGCGGCATCTCGCGCTCCTCGAGGTAGGCGCTGAGGCGCCGCGTGAGCACCTCCTCCATCGCCGCATAGTCATCGTTACCCGGTACGTCACGGACCTTGAAGCGCCGATACTCCCGCTTGGCAGGCAGACCGTCCTCAAGCACCACCATCGAGCCCACGTAGTCCGTGCCTTGAAGGTGCGCCATGTCGTAACACTCGATCCGCAGCGGAGCCTCGGGAAGCCCCAGAAGGTCCTGCAGTTCGCTGAGCGCACGACTGCGTGTGTTGTGGTCCGCCGCCCGTCGCATCCGGTGCCGTACGAACTCTTCCTTGGCATTGCGCGTCACCATCTCGTGCAGCTCGCGCTTGTCGCCGCGCTGGGGCACCCGGATCTGCACGCGCGAGCCACGGGCATGCGAGAGCCATTCCTCGTAGGTGGCGAGATCGTCCGGCTCGCAGGGAACGAGCACCTGTTTGGGGATTCCGGCCGCCGCCTCGTCCCCGTACATCTCCTCGAGAATCCGGTCAACGAGACCGCCGGGGGTCAGTTCCTCCACCTTGTCGAGCACGAACCCCTTGCGCCCGACGACACGGCCCTTGCGGACGTAGAACACCTGAACAGCAGCCTCAAGCTCATCGTCGGCGAGCCCGATCACGTCGAGGTCCTCGCTGCGCTCGGCAACCATCTGTTGCTTCTCGATTGCCCGCTGGACCGCGGCGAGCCGGTCTCGCAGGCGTGCCGCCCGCTCGAACTCGAGGCCCTTGGCGGCAGCCTTCATGTCATCCGTGAGGCGGTCGACGATCTCGTCGGTGTCACCCTCGAGGAACTTGCAGAACTCCTCGACCAGCTGACGGTACGGCATCTCATCGATCTCTCCCACGCACGGACCCGAGCACTTCTCGATGTGGAACAGCAGGCAGGGCCTCCCCAACCGGTGGTGCTCGTTGAACTTGCCGGGCGAGCACGTACGGATGGGGAAGGTACGAACGAGCAGGTCGAGCGTCTCTCGGATCGCGTACGCGTGCGGGAACGGCCCGAAGTAGCGCCAGCCCTTCCGCTTGCGCCCACGGGTAACCATTGCGCGCGGCCACTGCTCGTCCTCACTCACGGCGAGGAACGGATAGCTCTTGTCGTCCCGGAGACGAACGTTGAACCTCGGTCGGTGCTGCTTGATCAACGAGTACTCGAGCATCAGCGCCTCGACCTCGTTGCGAACCTCGATCCACTCCACCGACTCGGCGGTAGCCACCATCTGGGCCGTGCGCGGGTGCAAGTTGCGCGGGTCCTGGAAATAGTTGGACAGACGACTCCGCAGCGACGACGCCTTGCCGACGTAGATCACCCTGCCCTGCGCGTCCTTGAACTGGTACGAGCCGGGGGTCTCCGGGATCGTCCCTGTAGGCGGTCGCTGAACCATTGCCGCTGCTCTACAGCGTGCGGCCGGCGAGGGTGCCGACGAGAAACCGGCCCGTGTGGCTGGCCGGGATCGCGGCGATCTGCTCGGGCGTGCCCTCACCCACGATCATGCCGCCGCCCGAACCCCCCTCGGGACCGAGGTCGATGATCCAATCCGCGGTCTTGATGACGTCCAGGCTGTGCTCGATCACGAGCACCGTGTTGCCCTGGTCCACCAGCCTCGACAGCACGGTGAGCAGTCGCCGGACATCCTCGAAGTGCAGCCCTGTGGTGGGTTCGTCGAGGAGGTAGATCGTGTGGCCCGTCGAGCGCTTAGCGAGCTCGGAGGCAAGCTTCACACGCTGTGCCTCGCCGCCCGACAGCGTGGGCGCGGACTGACCGAGACGCACGTACCCGAGACCGACGTCGAGCAGGGTCTGCATGTGCCGCGCGATCGACGGCTGGTTCGAGAAGAACGACACCGCCTCCTCGATCGGCATGTCGAGCACGTCGGCAATGCTCTTTCCCTTGAACGCAATGTCCAACGTGTCGCGGTTGTAGCGCGCACCCTTGCAGACCTCGCACGGCACGTACACGTCGGGCAGGAAGTGCATCTCGATCTTGATAGTGCCGTCACCGGAGCACGCCTCGCAGCGCCCACCACTCACGTTGAACGAGAAACGACCCGGAAGGTACCCCCGAACCTTCGCCTCGGCCGTAGTCGCGAAGAGCTTGCGGATGTTGTCGAAGACACCGGTGTACGTGGCCGCATTGGAGCGGGGCGTCCGCCCAATGGGCGACTGGTCCATGTCGATGACCTTGTCAAGCAGTTCAATACCTTCGATGGTCTTGTGGCGGCCAGGCGCTTCCTTCGACTTATAGATCTTCTGCATCAACGACGGCAGCAGGATGTCGCGGACGAGCGTTGACTTGCCGGACCCCGACACCCCGGTCACCGCGACGAAGCAGCCAAGCGGGATTTTCACGTCGATGTTCTGCAGGTTGTGCTCTCGCGCCCCGACGATCTTCAACCATTCCTTGCCGGGCTTCCTGCGGTGCTCGGGCACGGGGATGGAGCGCTTGCCGGACAGGTACTGGCCCGTGACCGACTCCTTCACCTTCGTGATTCCCTTGACGGGGCCGGAGTACACCACCTCGCCGCCGTGCTCACCCGCGCCCGGGCCGATATCCACGATCCAGTCGCTCTCGCGGATCGTCTCCTCGTCGTGCTCCACCACGAGCACGGTGTTCCCGAGGTCCCGGAGCCGGAGCAAGGTGTCGATCAGGCGACGGTTGTCTCGCTGGTGCAGCCCGATCGACGGCTCGTCGAGGACGTAGAGCGTGCCGACGAGGCCCGAGCCGATCTGCGAAGCGAGGCGGATGCGCTGCGCCTCACCGCCGGCGAGCGTGCCGGCCGAGCGAGACAACGTGAGGTAGTCGAGCCCCACATCCAGCAGGAAGCCGAGCCGTGCGTTGACCTCCTTCACCACCCGCTCGGCGATGAGGCGGTCCCGTTCGGACAACTGCAGACCCGTAAGGAAGTGGGCGGACTCGCCGATCGGCATCGCGCAGACCTCGGCGATGTTCCTCGAGTTCACCGTGACAGCGAGCGAGGAAGGCTTGAGCCGCGCACCGCCGCAGGTGGGACAGGGGATCTCCCGCATGTACGACTCGTACTGCTCGCGAGACCAGTCGCTCTCAGCGGTTTCGTGGCGGCGCCGGATCCAGGGGATCACGCCCTCGTACGCCGAGTTGTACTGACGCACACGCCCGTACTTGTTGCGGTACTTCACCGTCACGTTCCCGGCAGCGCCCTGGAGCACCACGTCCTTCTGCTTGGCGGTCAGCTTCTTCCACGGCACGTCGAGTTTCAGCTTGTGCTCCTCGGCAATCGCCTCGAGCATGCGGTCGTAGTACTGCGTATGAGCCGAGCGCCATGGCGCGATAGCACCCTCGGTGATCGACAGGTCAGGGTCCGGTACGACGAGCTCGGGATCTACCTCGAACGTGGTGCCGAGGCCATCACACTTCTCGCAGGCGCCGTACGGCGAGTTGAACGAGAAGTTGCGCGGCGCAGGTTCCTCGAACGAGGATCCGCACTCGGGGCACGCAAGGTGTTGCGAGAACGTGAGCAGCTCGGGTGCATCCTGGCCGTCCTTCGGGAGGATCTCCACCTCGGCAACACCCTCGGCGAGCCGAAGCGCGGTTTCGAGCGAATCGGTGAGGCGCCTTCCGATGCCTTCGCGCATTACGAGACGGTCGATCACGATCTCGATGCGGTGCTGCTCGTACCGGGCGAGGCGTTCATCACGCTTGAGGAACTCCGCTATGTCGGACACCTCGCCGTCGATGCGGGCGCGCACGAACCCCTGTCCGGCGATGTCCTCGAGCAGCGTGGCGTACTCTCCCTTGCGGCCACGCACCACGGGGGCGAGCACCTGGAAGCGGGTCCCCTCGGGCAGCGTGAGGATGCGATCCACGATCTGTTGCGGCGTCTGGCGCGACAGGCGGGTCCCGTCGTTCGGGCAGTGCTGCACACCGATGCGGGCGAACAGCAGCCGCAGGTAGTCGTACACCTCGGTGATGGTGCCGACAGTGGAGCGCGGGTTGCGAGACGCCGACTTCTGGTCGATGGAGATCGCCGGCGACAGGCCCTCGATGAAATCCACGTCGGGCTTGTCCATCTGGCCGAGGAACTGGCGCGCATAGGCACTGAGCGACTCGACGTAGCGGCGCTGGCCCTCGGCATAGATAGTGTCGAACGCGAGGCTCGACTTGCCCGATCCGGACAAGCCGGTGAACACGATGAGTCGATCCCGCGGCAGGTCGACCCCAACGTTCTTGAGGTTGTGCTCCCGGGCGCCCCGGACCACGATCTTTGTGCTGTCGGCCACGTCAGCCTGCCTCCCTGAGTTCGCGCCGGAGCTCGTTGATCTCGTCCCGGAGGCGCGCTGCATATTCGAATTTCAACTCGGCCGAGGCCTCGTGCATCTCGTCCTCGAGCGTCTGAATGAGCCGGGCAAGCTCCTGCTGAGGAAGGGTCTTGAGCTCCCGCTGCACCTTGTCGCGCTCCCGGTTCCGCCGCTGCCCCTTGCCCGGCACGGGTGAGCTGCTGTCGGGCCGCAGCAGCGACAGGATGTCACCCACCGCCTTGCGGATGGTCTGAGGATTGATGCCGTGCTCGAGATTGTGGATCACTTGAAGCCCACGGCGGCGGTTGGTCTCGCCGATCGCACGCTCCATCGACTTCGTTACCCGATCGGCGTACATCACCACCTGCCCGTCGACGTTGCGGGCGGCGCGACCGATCATCTGGATGAGGGAGGTCTCGCTGCGGAGGAACCCCTCTTTGTCCGCATCGAGGATGGCGACGAGGGACACCTCCGGGAGGTCGAGACCCTCGCGGAGCAGGTTGATGCCCACGAGCACATCGAACTCTCCAAGCCGCAGCGCCCGGATGGTCTCGATCCGGGCGATCGTGTCGATGTTGGAGTGCAGGTAGCGCACACGCAGGCCCTGCTCGAGAAGGTACTCGGTGAGATCCTCCGCCATCTTCTTGGTGAGCGTGGTGACGAGGACGCGGTCGCCCATCTCTACCCGCCCGTTGATCAACTCGATGAGGTCGTCGATCTGGCCCTTGGTCGGCTTGACGATCACCTCCGGGTCCACCAGCCCGGTGGGGCGCACGATCTGCTCCACCACCTGCTGCGACACACGGAGTTCGTAGGGGCTCGGCGTGGCGGACAGGAAGACGCACTGGTTGATGCGCTCCATGACCTCCTCGAAGCGCAGCGGGCGGTTGTCCCGGGCCGACGGCAGACGAAACCCGTGGTCCACGAGGATGTTCTTGCGGCTGCGGTCGCCCTCGAACTGCCCGTGCAGCTGCGGGACCGACACGTGGCTCTCGTCCACCACGATGAGGAAGTCCTTCTCGAAGTAGTCGAGCAGGGTGAACGGCGGCTCCCCGGGGCTACGGCCATCGATATGCATCGAGTAGTTCTCGATGCCGTTGCAGTAGCCGACCTCCTGCATCATCTCGAGGTCGTACTGCGTACGCATGCGGAGCCGCTGAGCCTCGAGCAGCTTGCCCTCCGCCTCGAACTCGGCGAGGCGCTGCTGCAGCTCCTGCTCGATCCCGACGATCGCCTTTCGCATCCGCTCGTCGCCCGCCACGTAGTGCGTCGCCGGGAAGATCATCACCTCGGAGTGGTCACGAAGCTGCTCGCCGGTGACCGTGTCAACCACGGTGATGCGATCGACGGTGTCGCCGAACATCTCAATGCGCAGTACCGACTCCTCGTAGGGCGGATGCACCTCGATGGTGTCGCCGCGCACACGGAAGTTGCCGCGGCCCAGCGTCATGTCGTTGCGGTCGTACTGGAGGTCCACCAGGCGCCGGAGAATGGAGCGCTGGTCGTAGTCCACCCCCACGTGCAGCTCCAGCAACTGCCCGCGGTACTCCGCCGGGTTGCCCATGCCATAGATGCACGACACCGAGGCCACGACAATGGTGTCCCGCCTCGTGAGCAGTCCGGCCGTTGCCGAGTGTCGCAACCGGTCGATCTCGTCGTTGATCGACGAGTCCTTCTCGATATACGTGTCGCTCGACGGGATGTACGCCTCGGGCTGGTAGTAGTCGTAGTACGAGACGAAGTACTCCACCCGGTTGTTCGGAAAGAACTCGCGCATCTCCTGTGCCAACTGCGCAGCGAGCGACTTGTTAGGCGCCAGCACGAGCGTGGGCCGCTGGACCTTCTCGATGGTCCACGCGATCGTTGCGCTCTTGCCGGACCCGGTGATCCCGAGCAGGGTCTGGAACCGGTCCCCCCGCTCGATGCCGACGGCAAGCTGTTCGATCGCCTTGGGCTGATCCCCCGCCGGCTCAAACTCGGAGACGACCTCGAACCGCTGCACGGCGTTCACGCTATCAGCGAACGCCCGTTCGTCCGGGTTGGTCAGAGGACCACGACGGAGCGGAGGACATCGCCCTTTTCCATCTTGTGGAATGCCGCCTCCACGTCGTCGAGCTTGATCGTCTCGGACACGAAGCGATCGAGGTCCAGACGACCCTGGAGGTAGAGCTCGATGAGCATCGGGAAGTCCCGGGAGGGCAGGCAGTCGCCATACCAGCTCGACTTGAGCGAGCCGCCCCTGCCGAACACCTCGATGAAGGGCAGGGTGATCTCCATGCCCGGACGGGGAACCCCGACGAGCACCACGGTGCCGGCAAGATCCCTCGCCTCGAACGCTTGGCGATAGGTCTCGGGAACGCCCACGGCGTCGATGGCAACGTCGACACCGTTGCCGTCGGTGATGTCCTTGATCATCTGCACCGGGTCCGACGTGCGGGCGTTGACGGTGTGGGTGGCGCCGAAGCTGCGGGCCCACTCGAGCTTGCGCTCATCGAGGTCGACGGCGATGATCGTCTTGGCCCCTGCAAGCCGTGCGCCGGCGATCGCTGCGTCGCCTACGCCTCCGCAGCCGAACACGGCCACCGTGTCGCCGCGACCGACCTGGGCGGTGTTGATGGCAGCCCCGATGCCCGCCATGACGCCACAACCGAGGAGCCCCGCCGCTGTGGGCGGTGCCTTCGGGTCGATCTTGGTGCACTGCCCTGCCGCCACCAAGGTCTTCTCGGCGAACGCGCCGATCCCGAGCGCCGGCGACAGCGGGGTGCCGTCCTCGAGCGTCATCTTCTGCGTGGCGTTGAACGTGCTGAAGCAGTACCACGGACGTCCACGGCGGCAACTGCGGCAGTGGCCGCACACGGCACGCCAGTTCAGGATGACGAAATCCCCGACGGCGACCTCGCTCACGTCCGGCCCGATGGCCTCCACGATCCCAGCAGCCTCGTGGCCGAGCAGGTACGGGAACTCATCGCCGATGCCGCCCTCCCGGTAGTGGAGGTCGGTGTGGCACACGCCGCAGGCCTGAACCCGCACGAGCGCCTCGCCCGGACCGGGGTCTGGAACCAGAATGGTCTCGACACTGACCGGAGCCCCTTTGGAGCGGGCAACTACCCCACGAACGCGATGCATGCGGCGAGAGTACTCACGACGCCCCGGCTATGTCCGCTTCGCTCGGCAGCGGGTCGGCCGGCGGCAGGCTGCGGATCCACGACCACAGGTCGCCGAGTTGCGCCTCGAGGTGTGCGCGGTCACCGCCATTGTCCACAACACGGTCCGCAATCTTTAGGCGGTCCTCGCGCGATGCCTGACGGCTGATGCGCGCCCGCGCGTCGGCCTCGCCCAGCCCGCGGTAGGCCACCAAACGCTCCACTGCAGTCTCCACGGGCGTGTCCACCACGATGACCGAACCGACCCCGAAGCGCTTGCGCCCGTTGTTCTCCGCCATGAGCGCAACGTCGACGATGACGACATGGTCGGTGCCCTCCTGTTCGCGGATCCGGCGGCGCATCTCGGCATTGAGGGCCGGGTGCACGATCTCGTTGAGGTCCTTGAGCGCATCGGCATCGTTGAACACGATTCCGGCCACCTTGGCGCGATCCAGTTCACCGTCGGGGCCCACGATGTGGGCGCCATAGCGCTCCACCATCCGCACGAACACTGGCTGGCCGGCACGTTGCAGTTCCTTCGCGATGGCATCGGCATCGACGACGATCGCTCCCCGCTCCGCGAGGGCGGCCGACACCGTCGACTTGCCCGATCCGATACCCCCGGTCAGCCCCACCACGATCATCGCGGGAAGCCTAGGGGACCCCGACCGGGTCCCTCGGGCCTTCAGGCGAGCTTCAGCCGACCTTGGCGCGCGGGAACGCCTACTGCCTCCGTGACCACGCTTCCCGAAACGCACACCGAACTTCCGCCCGCCCCCGTCCGAAGGGTGATGGTGATCACGAGTCACCGCACCCTGCGTCAGGCGCTGTGCCGCGCCCTTGCCGAGCAGGGAGTGACCGTTACGACCGACGCCCCGCACGGGCGCGAGGCACTGGTGGCTGCGCTCGGCGCCGTACCCCACGTCGTGGTCGTGGACGTCTGCACCGACCCAGCCCTCGGCATCGACACCTGCAGGCAGTTCCGGAAGGCGGCAGTGAACACCCGGCTGGTAGCCCTCACCCCCCGGGTGGGCAGCGAGGCTCACGCCGTCAGGGCCACAGGCGTAGACGGCGTGGTGTCGAGCGACACGTCCGTAGAAGACCTCGCCGCATTCATCCGCCGCGTCGGCATGCCGACGCGCACGACCGCCAGATCACGCCATCACGCCAACCGGCAGGCGCGGGTGCTCAGCAATCGGGAGTGTGAGGTGCTCACGCTGGCGGCCTCGGGGCTCACCGACTCCCAGGTCGCCCAGAACCTGTACCTGAGCGTCAAGACCGTGAAGAACCACCTCCACAACCTTTACACCAAGCTTGGCGCGCGCAGCCGAACCGAAGCCGTGGTGATCGCTGCCCGCCAGGGCCTCATCACGCTGTAGCCACTCGGGCCCCAGGGGAACTGAGGGCGCCGAAGTGTGAACATACGAAGCAGAAAACCGCTCTCTGTGTTCAAACTTCGTGGATGGGCGGGGAGCCACGATGCGGTTGACCGCGCTGTAGGTCTACACCTCGGCCCGGTCACGTCCAACAATGACAGCAGCAGGTCAGCCGCGTTGGAGTACTCCGCTGACGAGAACCCAACCGGCGGGCAGTGATGTCGGATTTCCCCTGATGCCGCTGGAGACGACGCCGTAGATGTTGGAGCCGGAGAGGTTGGTCCACTGGAGGTTGGCGTCGGTGAGGTCGGGGTAGTTGAGGATGGCGTAGTCGACGTTGGCGCCGGTGAGGTTGGCGCCGGTGAGGTTGGTGCGCTCGAGGTTGGCGCCCGTGAGGAAGGCGTAGCTGAGGTTCGCGCACTTCTGAGCACCGTTCACCGTGATGCACCGAAACTTTGTGCCCGTCAGGTTGGCGCCGCGGAGGTCGGCGCTTTCGAGGTCGGCGCCGTCGAGGTTGGCGCGGGTGAGGTTGGCGCCCCGGAGGTCGGCGCCGTCGGTGAGGATGGCGTCGGTGAGGATGGCGCCGCGGAGGTTGGCGCCGGTGAGGTCGAGGCCGGCAAGGTTGACGCCAGCAAGGTTGGCGTTCGGGCAGGTTGCGTAGGGGCCGATGTCGCAGCCGTTGATGAGGTAGCCGGAACGGCTGCTGCTACCGGAGGTGGTGGCGATCACGATGACAGCGGCGGTCACCGCAATGACTGCGGCTGCTGCGCCGACAATCAGGTGCGGCGGCGGCGTTGTGTGCGGCGTCCGGTCGCGGGCTGTTCGGTGGTCGGGATCATCACCCGAATTTACCTAGCCGACCGGCGACGGTCACTGATCCGTGCCGGCGACATGACCGTCGAGCAGGTCGACGGCGGGCTACGCCTCACCGTCGCCGACTGGCCGGGCGTGGTTGTCTCTGCGTGATGCTGAACATGGTGGGTCGTTCTGAGCGTCAAGACCGTGAAAAACCACCTCCACAACCTTTACACCAAGCTTGGCGCGCGCAGCCGAACCGAAGCCGTGGTGATCGCTGCCCGCCAGGGCCTCATCACGCTGTAGCCACTCGGGCCCCAGGGGAACTGAGGGCGCCGAAGTGTGAACATAC
>CAEZYY010000052.1_pt1 | contig 17574 bp, 19 predicted proteins | sample 7265861 | NCBI WGS metagenome assembly CAEZYY01 (sample SAMEA6813946, study PRJEB35770) | freshwater metagenome | biome: Freshwater; feature: Freshwater reservoir; material: water | place: Czech Republic | collected 2016-08-15 | depth 30m m | reverse complement strand
GAAGAAGAGGTAGAGCAGCGCGAGGAATGCAAATTTCAGGACGGTCAGGACGTTGTCGGTCATCGGGCGTGGCTTCTAAGACGCCCCGAAGCGCATGTGGGTTGCCCCCACGCTGATGACGTCGCCGTCCTGCAGGACCTGCTCGCCGTCGATCCGGGTGCCGTTCACCAGGGTGCCGTTGGTGGAGCCGAGGTCCGACACGATGAACACTCCGCCTTGACGGCGCACCTGCGCGTGGGTGCGGGACACGTTGAGGTCCGATACCACCACGGCGCAACCGGCGAGGCGGCCGATGACGGCGGGCTCCAACCCGAGCGGTACGCGTTCGCCGGTGCCGAGGGTGAGGTGCGGTTCGGGGCGTGCAACCGGTGGCGGTGTGACGCGGGAGCCCCGGCCCACTGGTGCCCAGGGGGAGTCCGCGAGGTTGTCCGGCGCGGCCGGGTGGGTGGCACCGGCGCTCGAGTCGGCCCATCCGGACCCGGACTCAAACTCCGGGCCGAACCCGGTCTCGAGGTCCCCGGGGAAGTCGGTGGAGAAATCTGTGGGGTAGGGGTCGCCGGTGGCCTGCTGCATCTGGGAGACGACGTGGAACCGGCCGGCCCGCATGTCGTTGCGCTCCACGAAGTCCACGGTGACCGGGCCCATGAAGTAATAGCCCTCTTGGGCGGCGTAGTCGTGGGCGGACTCAATCAGTTCGGCGATGAGGGCGTCCTGGATGCCGGAGAAGTTGGCGATGTCCGCAGGGCTGAGGAACAGGGCGTACTGGTTGGGGACGATCCGGCGGCCGTGGACGTCCACCGAGCGGTGTTCGTCCATCTCCCGGAGCATGCGGCGCCCCAGTTCCACCGGGCGTACACCGGTCTTGAAGGCGCGTGAGAACACCCCATCCACCATGCGCTCTAGGCCTCGTTCGAAGTTCTGCAAACCCACAAGTACATGGAGCGTAGTCATCGCCGAGGCTTGGATCGGGTCGCTTCGCTCGGGTACGTGCTGGTGACGACCGTTGTTTTCAGACGACACACCCAGATGCCTCGCTGTACGGACCCCGACCGGTGGCGCTGTGGGCACGGGTTGGGGGCATGGCAGGGGCTTGCTACCGTGGGGTCCTCACTCGGGCGAGTGGCGAAATGGCAGACGCGCTGGCTTCAGGTGCCAGTGTTCGTAAGGACGTGCGGGTTCAAGTCCCGCCTCGCCCACCACAATCTCTTGCAGGTTCCGGGTCTACATCGGGCGGACAGGTCGCCAGAAGTAGACCGAGATTCTCGGGAGTTGTGTCAGCCGACTCGGGCTTCGGCCCAAGGCAGCATCTGGCGCACGAGGTCATCGAATGCGGCGATGCCCAGTTCGAGGTCTGCCTCGGCGGTGTCCTCGATGTGCGTGTGCGACAGGCCACCGATGGACGGCACGAACATCATCACCGTCGGCACGCCCGAGCGGGCCATCTCTGCAGAGTCGTGCATCGGGCCCGACGGCATCACCTCACGCACACCGGAGCGGGCCTCGACGATGTTGGATGCGAACTCCACGAGGTCGGGGTGGAACGTGATGGGGTCGATGGACCACAGCACGTCGATCTCGGCCTCCACGCGCTCCTCGGCTGCGATGCGGTGCACGAGTTCCTCGAGCCCGGCGACCAATTTGTTCAGCACGGCCTTGTCCAGGTGACGCATGTCGACACTGAACTCGGTGCGCCCGTTCACGGCGGTGGGCACGCTCGGGTGCACACGCCACACACCAACAGTCGTGAACGCATCGTTGTCGAGGCCGAGCTGGCGCACCTCGATCGCCATGCGTGCAGCAGCGAGCGTTGGGTCCCGGCGCAGCGGGATGGGCGTTGCGCCGGCGTGAGCGGCCTGGCCCTTCAGACGGACGAGCCGACGCTGCACGCCGAGGATGCCGTGCAGTGCGGCAAGGCGGCGACCACGGGCCTCGAGCAACGGACCCTGCTCGATGTGCAGCTCGGCGGAACCGACGATGGACGACAGTGCGTCGCCAGCAGTGAGCACCGTCTCGAGCGACACGCCGTACTCGGCCACCACGTCGCCCAACTTTCTGCCGGCGTTGTCCACGAGCCCGCGCACGTCGTCCACCTCGAGGGTGCCCGACACGGCGGCCGAGCCGAACAGCGAGCGTCCGAAGCGGGCGCCCTCCTCGTCTGCCCAGTCGACAACGCTCACTGAGACCGGCAGGTCCACGCCGTCGCGGTGCAGCGCACGCAGGATCTCGGCGCCGGCGAGCACTCCGAGGCAGCCGTCGAGCCAACCGCCGTTGGGCACGGAGTCCAGGTGGCTGCCGAGCACGATCCGCTCCGGGCGCTTGCCGCGCAGGGTGACCCACAGGTTCCCCGCCGGGTCCGTGGTGGTCTCCACGGGGATGCCCTCGAAGGTGGAGAGGAACCACTCGCGGGCCTTGGCCCACGGCTCGGTCCACGCGAGGCGGGCGCTGCCGAGCGGCGGTCCGTCGGACGGGCGGCCACCCACGGTCTGGGGGATGCCGTCGACGGGCTGGGAGCTCAGTAAGCGGAGTTCGAGGAGATCGGCAACAACACGGCGCGGATCAGCAGGCATGGTGATTGTTCTACCGAGAGAACGTCGGGTTTGCTGGGATCGGCGCCCGGGTTCAGCGGGAGGCGAACAGCGTGAACAGGGCAAGTAGCACGATGGCGAAGGCCTCGAAGAGGCGCACGCTCCGGCCGTACTGGGCGGTGTTGGGTGCTGCTGAGTCGGCCACGCACGCGTTGGACGGGTTTCCCTTCTCGTAGAGCACGTCCATCTGGGTCCCCTTCGTGAGGAAGAGCTGTTGTTCGAGCGGCCAGGTGTTCCCGAGGGTGTAACGCTTGCCCTTCACGAAGTACTCCACCTTGGCGTAGTGCGCGCTCGGCGCGGATTTGGAGTTTTTCACCTTGGCGGTGTCCACGATGGTGCCGACGGTGGCCATGCCGTTCTCGCGCAGGAATCGCCGTTGGGCCATGGTGCTCCGGTTGCGCTTGAGCGCAAGTTCGCAGACGACCACGACGAGGATGATGAGCGCGAGTCCGACGATGAGCTGGGGCACGGGTCAAGCCTTGCAGACCGGACCGGGGCGGTTGTTCACCGGCGAAGGCGAACAGGAGTTCGCTAAAGATTGGGGAATGGGGACATTTTCGGGAGATCGTTCCCGCTCATCGTGGGTATGAGTTCTCAAGAAATATCCCGAAGTGAAGCCACCGGGGGTTCTCTGTGTGGCAAGTTTCCCGAAACGGAGGTGTCCATGATCTGTCCCACTTGCGGAAACGACGCCGGCAGCGAGCTCAACTGCGCTGCCTGCGGCAACCCGGTCGCCCCAACCGATGAGGCCATGTCGGCACACGACGAGGTCATTTGGTCCGCCGATGAGCCACCCACGGCGGTGATCCCGGCCGTTGAGGCCACGCCGAGCGCACCCGGCACGCCCCGGGACCCAACCGCACCGAGCGGTGGCCAGCCCCGGCCACCCAAGGATCCCACCTCGCCGAGTGCCAGTCGGCCGCGCCCGCCCAAGGAAGTGCTGCTCAGGCGTCGTGTGGTCATCGGCGGTTCCGCGCTGCTCGCCGTCGTTCTGCTCATCGTGATCCTTGTGGTCACCGTGGGGGGAGGCTCCGACAAGACGGCATCCCAGGACTCGGTGCCCACGAGCGATGTGAGCGGCCCCACCGACAGTGCGCTCGGTACCGGGCCGTCAGGAACCGACAGTGTGTCGTCCTCCTCAGTGGTGGGTGCGTCGGGTGTCGGAAGCACCGAGTCCCTGTCGAAGGGTGCAACCGGCCCGGCCGTGTCTGCCGTGCAGCAGGCCCTGCTGTATCGCAACTACGAGGTCACGGTGAGCGGCGTATTTGACGACGCCACGGTCCTCGCCGTCAAGAAGTTCCAGAAGGACATCAACCTGCCGGTGGTCGGTAAGGCCGGCCCGTCCACCCGGGCGGCGCTCGGCCTGGGAGAACTGCGCAGTACCGAGTTCTCCTCGTACAAGCAGGCGGTCACCGCGGTGGTCACCTACCTCAACAAGGGGAAGTACGGCCTGTTGCCCAAGGATGCACTCAAGTCGCTGTACGGGTTCCGCCAGATCACCAAGGGCAAGCGCATCGTTTGGTCACTCGAGAACCTCGAGGTGGCCCGGTTGGTCGCCGAACCGCCGACCGGTCAGGGAGTGGCAGCGCTCAAGTTGCTCAACCAGTCGACGAAGAAGGAGCACACGCTCACCCTGTGCTTCACGCAGGCCGCTCCCATCCAGTGGTGCGGACTTTGGTTCTACGACTGACCTCGCCTTCGGGAACCCACTGACACCCCACCGGTAGTGTCCGCCACATGGCATCTGCCCGGTTCCTCCACGCCGCCGACCTCCACCTCGGCGCACCTCTGCAGTCCCTCGGTGGGCTGCTCAGCCCCGCCGCGCACGACCGCATCGTCAGCCTGTCTCGCACATCGTTCGGCCGGCTCGTCGAGGTGGCGCTGCGCGAGCGGGTCGAGTTCGTCGTGTTCGCCGGAGACGTCTTCGATTCGTCCGAGCGCGATCCCAGCGCACAGCGGCGGGTCATCCTCGGGCTGCGCAAACTGACCGAGGCCGGCATCCGCGTCTTCATTGCGCACGGCAACCACGACCCTTTGCTCGCGCAGTGGAAGGGCCGATCCGAGTTGCCGTCCGGTGTCGAGGTCTTCCCGGTCGGTGAGGTGGCGTCGCATCGGGTGGGTCTCAGCAACGGTGTGGAGGTGCAGGTGGCCGGTGTCAGTTATGGGGCCACCGCCGAGTCGAACAATCTCGTTCCGCTGTTTTCGGGCCTGTCCGGCGGCCCCGTCGTCGGTGTGCTCCACACCAACGTCGGTGGCATCGGGGCACACGGCAACTATGCCCCGTGCAGCGCCGCCGATCTGATGGCGGCTCCCGTCAATTACTGGGCGCTCGGCCACATTCACGATCGTCAGGTGCATGCCACACCGAAGGGGTTTTGGGCCTATCCGGGCAACCTGCAGGGTCGCTCCACCAAGGCCACCGAGTGTGGGCCAAAGGGTGTGCTCGTGGTCGACATCGACGGCGGTGGCGGCCTTGCCGAGCCACAGTTCCATGAGTGCGATGTCGTCCGGTTCCTCCGCCTTGATGTCGATATGTCCAGCGCGGAAGATGAGCAGCAGGCACGAGATCTCGTCATGCGGGCCGTCGAGCAGGAGGCTGATGCACAGCCCAATCATGCGCTCTTGCTGCGGGTCGAACTCGTGGGTGCCAGTTCTGCCGCAGCGACGATCCTCAAGGGGTTCGACAGCCTCAGGAACGACGTCGTGCACGAGGCCGAGCAGGTGCTCGGTGATGGCGCCATCATCAAGATGCGTAACTCGTGTCGGCCGGCTCTCGATGCCGTCGCCGAGCGACAGCGAGAGACCTTGCTGGGGAGCGTGCTGAACCGCCTGGACAGCGACGACCGCGAGGAGCTCACCCCCGAGGTTCGTGTCCAAGTCGAAGCCCTGCTCGTCGAGCGACTGGCGGTGGGGTCGTGAAGCAGCTTCGCCTCACCGGCGTGAGCAATGTCGACTTCGGTCGGCACCGGGGCTTTTCCTGTCTGGGCCTCGACCATGCCTTCGTGGTGGTCTACGGAGCCAACGAATCCGGCAAGTCCACGCTCGCCGAGTTCCTCACGTGGTCCATCGGCGGCCCATTTCGTACCTATGCCAACGGAAGCGAGCGGTTCCGCATCGACGGAGTCGAACGGGTTGGCGGTCGTGTCGAGGCGACGCTGGGTGGAGAACGGCTCGATCTTGAGGCGCGTTTCAAGCTCAGGTTGCGCGACAAGCCCAACGATCTGCGCTCTGGAACCATCGCCGCACGTTCACTCGACAGTGCCGACGCGTTCGGCTCATTGTTCAGCGGGCTCACGCCCGAGGATTACGTGCTCATCTATCGGATCTACGGCGTCGACCTCAGCTCCTCGGGTACCGAGAACGACTTCTCGGCGCTGTTCTCCAAGTTCGCGAGCGGTGGATCCACCTCCACACTCGAGCCGCGCGCCCAGGTGGATTGGCTCATCGGCAAGGAGAGGGAACTCGAGGTGTTGCGCAAGAGCCGCAACCAGGAACTGAAGGCGCTTGTGGCGCGCATCCGAGACGCCGAGAAGAGGCCCGAGCAGGTGGTGGCAGAGCAGCAGCGCATCGCGGTGCTGGCAGGTCGCGTCTCCGAGATCGGGAAGCAGCTTGCCGCAATGCAGGCCGAGCAGGCGCTGATTGCGCGCGTGATCGCTGGGGTCGGCGCGTTACGGCGCCAGCACGAAGCACGGGCCTCGCTGAGCGCGCTGGCGGAGGTTCCACCGGCATGGGCGGCAGTGCTGCCGTCGGTTGCGGACATCAAGCGCCTGCGAGACGAATTCGAGGACGTGGAAGAGAAGCAGCGAGCAGCGAGCGCGGCTGCTGGCGCTGCCATCGCGCGCACGGGCCTGCGTGCGGCCGATCTTGAGGGCAAGCGACTGTCCGCGGCCGAGCGTTCCCAGATGCAGGCTGCTGCTGCGGCGGTGCACGTTGCAGTCACGGCCCAGTCGGCTGTCGAGACACACCTGCAGCAACTCGTGCTGGAACATCGACGTGTCGAGTCCGAGGCGAATTCAGCTGCGGGGTCGGTCGGCTTGTCACGGGAGCAGGCAGAGGCGCTCGCCAATCAATCGGGTCTCCTCGATGGTGTGACCAACGAAGGGCTGCAGTGGGCCAACGCCGCGCAAGCCGTCGCTCGCGCCCGTGCAGAAGCAGCCGATGCCGAAGCGGCACTGCAGACCGTACGCGAGAACGTCCCCGCCCCTTCCCCGCCGTCTCCCCCTGTTCCCGCTCCGAAGTGGGGGCTCAACCCGTTCGTGGTGGCCGCAGTGGTTGCGGTAGTTGGCATGCTGGGGCTCGTGTCGCCCTGGGCCTCGCTCGGGTCCGGCCTCGTTGCCGCTGTCGTGTTTGCAGTGGTGCGCAGCAACCGCAAGCCGGTGCTGCCGCAACAGGCGCCGGTTACGGTGCCCTCCGCCGGGGCACCACCCGAGGTTGCCGCTCTAGCCGCCCGCATGGGTGTGCTGGCGAGCGCCCGGAGCAACGAGGGCGATCGAGCACGTCGCGTCAGTGAGGTTCTTGCGGTGTACGGGGTGGTGCCGCCGACACCCGAGGATGCCCCCGCAGTCATCGCAGCGTTGAAGAACCTGGCGGGTTTGGTGGACGCTGCTCGGCGCCTCTCGCTCAACCTGAACGACGCGCGGGGTGGTACCGAACGTGCAGCGGGCGAACTGCAGCGTTGTCGCGAGACGTTCGCCACCATGCTGCGCGAGCGGGGCGCAGAGGGTGTGGTGTCGGTTGACTCGTTCCCTGAGTGGCTGGTGGAGTACGAGAACGCCCTGAATGCCAGCGAGTTGTTGCAGCAACTCGTTCGTCGGCAATCGGAGCGTGCAGCGCAGCTTCAGCCACTCCTCGCACCGATCGCCGATGAGGTGAGTGGCATGTCGTGGGGTGCGTTGCTCGAGCGCTTCACGTCATTCGTCGAGCTGAGTGCCCGGCACAACAAGGCCGAGCAGGAAGTACGTGAAGCAGGGATCGCTGTCACGGGTGCCGGCATGACCGATGGGCCGGTGCGAGCACTGCTGGAACGCTTCCCCATGGGCGATGGCCTCTCGGCTCAGCAGCGTGAACTGTCCGGTCGGGTTCAGGTGATGGAGGACGAGCGCATTGCCGCGACGGAGGAGCGGACGCGGCTCACCGTGGAGTTGGAGGCAAGGCTGCAGACCGAGGTGCTCCCCGAACTGCTCCTCCAGCGGGGCGAGCTCGAGGAAGCGCAAGCCGAGTCCGAGCAGGACCTTGTTGTCGCGCGACTTGCGCGTGAACTGTTGGGTACCGCCATCGACGACTTCGAGAAGCAGAACCAGGATCCCGTCATCCAGCACGCGCAGCGGCTTGTCGAGCAGGTGGTGCCGTCGTGGGGCACGCTCATGATGACGTACCCGGCGGGCGGCAAGCCCACGATCACAAGAGACAGCACCAGCGGGCGGTTGTTGAGCGATCGTCTCTCCGACGGGGCGCGTGCCCTGCTGCACCTCGGCATCCGGTTGGCCTTTGCCGAGCGCGACTCCGAACGCCGGGGGCTGGCCCTACCTCTCATCTGCGACGACCCGTTTGCGCACTTCGACGACGACCGCACCCGCGGGGCGCTCGAACTGCTGAGGGATACCTCGAAGCGCCATCAGGTCATCCTTTTCACCTGTGAGACCGGTACGCGAACCCTTGCGGCAGATCTCGGCGCACACGTCATCAACCTCTGACGTCTAGCCCCGGCGATTGATGTGCTCGGGATGAAGAACCGTCTCCACCGGGGCATCGAGGTGTCCCGCCTACCGAACGGACGTGGCTCCACCCTGCGCGTCAACCCCTCAGCGGAGTGGGCCGTTCGAAGACGCCCCGAGCCGCGCAACCTTGTCGGCCAGCGGCAACGTGTGGCGCTGCTTCTACGCTGTGAGCATGCGCTTTCGATCGGTGTTTGTTGCGGTTGGTTTGGCTGGGGCTGGGCTCGCATTGGTCCCGTCGGTCCCGTCGGTTTCGGCGTCGGCCGGCACGGGGCCGCGTCCGCCGGCCGGGGCTAACCTCGTGATCAACACAGCTCAGTTGAAGTCGAGCATTTCGTTCCGAAAGAGTTCGTTCAGCACCAAGAGCTGTTCATATGTAGAGGGCTCGATCACCGGAACGGGCAAGCGGGCGCTCATGCGTTTCGATGTCTCTGCCGCAAATCGCGGCACGGCAGCGATGGAGCTGGGTAGCCCGGTTGGGTCCAGTTTGTTCCAGTGGGGTTCGTGTCATGCCCACTATCACTTCTCTGGGTACGCGGTGTACGAGTTGTTCCGTAGCGACCCGCGTGTATCGCAGTCTGCGCCGCTTGTTGTCGGGCGTAAGCAGGCGTTCTGTCTTGAGGACTACAACGTGGATCCAGGTGCAACGGTGACGCCGGGGCCGGCGGTGTACACGTGCTCAAACCAGGGCATCAGCGTGGGCTGGGCAGATACCTACGGCAGCTATCTCGACGGACAGTGGCTCGACGTAACCGGTGTGGTGCCGGGCAGCTACTGGTTGCGCGTCATCGTCAACCCGTACAACGTGCCGGGCACGGTGTATTACGCGCCGTCGTCCGCAGCAGCGCTGGCGATCCCCGAGTTGGACTACACGGACAACACGGCGGTTATCGCTGTCACCATTCCACGCATCAGATAACTGCGTAGCCAGAGAGCCCGAAAGGGCGTCAGCGCTACACAGTTCGCCGGGCCTCAGTGCTCTAGGAGGCGGGCGATGGCGGCCACGTGACGGTGGTCCGTGCCGCAGCATCCGCCCACCACCTTCAGACCGGGCATGACCGTGCGCAGCACCGCGTACCGGGCGGCGAGATCGTCGGGGTCTCCGTCGTCCAACTCGGTCATCACGTCGAGTTCAGCGTGGCTCAGTTGCGACGCGTTGGCCCGGAGACCACCAATCCGCGCTGTCCACGCCGAATCGCGCACCGGCACGTTGTCGAAGTGCGCCGGGTGAGCGCAGTTGATCATGTAGTGCTCCGGGTAGGCACCGGTGGCAGCGTCGACTGCGGCGATGGCTTCGTCGAGTCCCATCGACGACGGCAGCCGGCCATCGGTTTCGAGCGTGAACGAGATCACCACCGGGAGCCCGGCTGCCTTTGCGGCCTCAGTAACGCCGATGGCCTCGTCGACGTAGCCGAGGGTGAGTGCGGAAACGAGCTCGGCCCCAGCTGACGCCATCCGGTCGATCTGGAACGAGTGGTAGGAGGCCGCCTCAGCGGCGCTCATGGTGGCGTCGATGCGGTACCCGTCACCGCGGGGTCCAACAACACCGCCGAGGATGCACGGGCCGCTGCCCGACCAGCCGGCCTTGACGCTTGCGATCAGTTCGATCGACAGGTCGATATGGCGGGCGAGTTCGTTCCGGTCGTGGCCCAGGGTGGCGGCCCAGTCCGGATTCGCCCGCCAGGTGGGAGCGTCGAGTTCGAGACCCATCCCGTGTCGGGTGGCGATGTCGACAAAGCCGCGGTAGTAGTCGAGCAGCAACTGTCGGCCCGGTTCGTTGGCCACCAGTGGATAGGCAGCAAAGCCCGGCAGGTCGATGTTGTTCTGGAACAGCAGCCACGTTTCGAGACCGCCGTCGGTGATGACGGTGGTGTCGGCGGCGAAGACGTACGGGCGGTTAGGTGCCATGTCTCCAGCCAAACACATCGCCGACCGTTGTGACGCCCGGGCGGCTCCGGGTTCGGCCGCCGGGCACACGATGCTCGGAGGCACCCGCAAGCTTGGACCACCATCGGTGTCCAGTACAGTCCCGGCCATGAAGGCACTCGTTGTTGGGGTTCTCGCGCTTTTTGCGTTCTCGGCTTGTTCGGACAACCGGAGCGACGCGAAGGTTGACTTCGAGGTCGTTGTGGACCTCACTTCCCGCCAGACCGACGCACGACGCTTCGATCGCGACGGCCAAGCGACGACGGGTGCTCTCGTCCTCGACGGCAAGGGGCGCGGCGCCGGTGGCGACGTGGGCGTGGTGGTTTGGGGGCTCTTCAACTATCGCAACGCCGCGGGTACGTTCGCACTCTCCGGTGAGTTCGACTTCGGCGATGGCAACACGCTCTACGCCTATGCCAACGCCGGGCGGACGACGGTCTCGGATGCCGGGGCTCATCTGGAGGCCACCCTGACCATCGTTGGCGGCACCGGGAAATTCGAAGGTCGCCGAGGCGAGGTCACCTATTCCGCAGACCGCGCCGTCACCGTCGGTTCGCCGCTCGTGGCAACCTTCCGCGGCCGGTTCGACGCTGACTGACGATGCTGACTGAAGGCGTCGGTTGACGATGTCTCGCCCCGTCGTGCCTCGCCCTGATGCCGGGGCCAGTCAGTTGATGTGGTGAACCACGGCGGTTCGGCGAACTGTGGCGTCACAGTGCCGTTATCGGCATCCTGGCGACACAGTTCGCGCTGTCTACGGGAGTGGTGGACGCTGGCTGAGTACGTATTCCACACGTGACAGATCGCGGGCCCAGTGTTCGGTGTCCGTGCATACCGAACGGATCGCCATGAGGCAATCGGTGAAATCTCGATCGAGATGCCGCCAATGCAGCGGCTCGTGGTGTGCAACCCGATTTCGAAGTTCGTGGAGGCGCCCTATTCGTTGGAAGAATCGGGTGGGGTCTTTGCTCTCGAGGTTCGGAAACGCCTTGTGTCCGATTGCAGGCCACAACGTCGTGCGATACCGCTTCGTGAGCAGGAAGCGCCAGAACCCGAAGTTGAGCTCGGAGACGACGGCACTGGGCGTTATCGGCTTGCCTGCCCGGACGAGTCGCAGCTTGGCCTTCTCGATGTCGCTCATCGCCTGGGGAAGGAGAAGACCGTGACCGTTGTCGAACCAGTGGCCCGGTACGCCCTTCTCTGAGCACCAAGAAGTGAGCTTGTCGTGAAGGGCGTTCCTGACCGTGATCTCGACGTGACCGAGAAGCTCGAACATCGCACCGGACACGGAGCAGTTCCACTCGTAGAGCCTGAGCGCCGAGGGAAGGTGATTGCTGGTTGCCTGTAGGTAGCTCGCCAATCGATCTCTGCCCAGCCGGTCGCGAAGTGTTTCATTGTTGACTGTTGACACGTTCTTGTCCCTCGGTAGGATTTCGAACGAAGACCCCGGAACCGTCCCTGCCTAGGCAAACGGCCGGGGTTTTGCCTTTTCCCGCACCATGATCTGCGGGCGTCAGCGCGTGCGTTTCGTTGTGTTCCTTCTTCATGCAGCGCACCGTACGGACAGGGTGCGCGAGGGTTCTCCGACGACGTTGTCAGCGGGGGCGGTAGATGTCGGCGCGATGGTCGATGCGCAGCACCATCACGGTTCGGTGCTCTTTGTCGAGTTCGTACACGATGCGGTAGGAACCCCGGCGTGCGACGTACAGGCCGGCGAGTTCCTTGCGCAGCGGCTTGCCCACGCGGGTCGGGTCGTCGCACAGGGGACCGAGCATGAACTCGACGACGGCCGCAGCGATCTTGTGCGGCAGGCGTGCGAGGACTCGTTCGGCACCTGCATGGACGGCGAGCGTCCAGGTGCGCTGGCTCATGGGTTCAGGTACTTGGCTCGCAAGGCGTCGCCGCTCACGGACTTTCCTGCAGCGATGTCACGACGTGCCTTGTTGATATCCCGCAGGGCGTTCGGGTCCGAGAGCAGGTCGAGGGTCTCCTCGAACGAGACGAACTCGTCGTAGCTCAGGATCACGGCCACAGGCTTGCCCTTACGGGTGACGGTGATCTGCTCGTTGTGTTCCTCCACCCGGTCGATGACCTCGGAGAACTTCGCCTTGACCTCTGCGAGCGGAAGTATGTCAGACATGACCATAAATATAGTCATCGTGTCGGAACCTCGTTCGTGGTGTTAGCGGGCCGCAGCGAGGGCGGCGAGATCGCTCACGCACGTGAGCGATGACCGGGCGAGTCAGACGATGTCGGTGAGCCGTGATCGTTCGGACCGGGTCACAGCGCCACAGCGTCCGCAAGTGCGGTGGCTGCAACATCCTGCTTGAGGAGGGAAGCCGGGGTGACGTCCACCTCGAACTTGAGTAGTGCTTCGAGGGCCTCGGTGAGTCCGATGAGCGGCAGGAGCCCATTGCCGACGTCGATGTCTACGAGCAGGTCGATGTCACTGCGCTCTGTTGCGTCCCCTCGGGGACGTGCGGATCTGGAGCATGGCCATGCTTTCGACCTAGTTGCATGTACAGCACATGCACTGGCGTAGGGCTGGCGCAAAGTGCGCCAGGGTTGAGCGAACGTCGACGGCGGTACACCCGACCTGACTGGTACGATAAGTGGCTCTTCGCGTTTCAGGGTTGGATCGTGGGTAGAAGGGTCCAGTCGGGCTTGCCGGCGTAGAGCAGGCAGCGGACTCGGTGGTGTCGGAAGTTCACGAGCCCGAACGCGACCCGCTTGATCCGTTTCGCGACGTTGTTCACGGCCTCGGTCGGGCCGTTGCTGACGTGCGAGCGATGCCACGCGACGATCTGGGCAGCCCATCGGGTGATGGTGCGCCCGAGCCGACGGACCTCGAACGGCATCTCCGGGTCGGTGAAATCACGTCCGATCTCGGTCACCCACTCGGCGGCGAGCGCGTGGTCGGTGTGGTCGTAGATCTGGCGCACGACTTCTTTCGCGTTCCACGCGAACCACACCTCGCGGTGCGGGTCCCCGGCGCGTAGCAGGCCCATCAGCCGGTTGTGCTGGTCGTCGGATAGCCGTTCACGGGCGATCGACAACCGCCGGCGTGCGCGCCACAACGGATCATCACGACGACCGCGATGGCCGACGGTCTCGTTCTGCACGCGACGCCGGCACTCATCGAGGGCGGTGTTGGCGAGCTTGACGACATGGAACGGGTCAGCGACCTGGACGGCGTCGGGCAACATCGTGTCGAGCACCGCCCGATACGACGCCGACAGATCGAGCGTCGCCCACTCGATCCCCGCCAGCCAGTTCGGGTCACGGGTGGCCAGCCACCGGCACGGCTCCACCGCAGAGCGCCTAGGCACGACATCGAGGAGTTGCCCGCGGCGCACGTCGACGATCTGGGTTGACCACAACTGGGTCCGGAACCGCCCGACACGCGCGAACAACGTCTCGTCCAACCCGAGCGCGTTCACCGCGCCGATCCGGTCCGGGTGATCAATCAACTGCTCACCGACGGCCACGACAGCATCCATCACCGCATGCCACCCGCACCCCAGATCCCGGGCGACATCAGACACCGCTCGACCGTTTCGGCCGACCTGGACCGTCGCCCACCGGGCCGCCCGTGTCGTCAACGCGCAGCGGGCCGTGCCGAGCTCACGGTTCTCATCACACCAGGACCGGCCACACGCCGTGCAACGCCGTCGTTGCTTACGCCACACGAGCCGCGTCGGGCGACCGAACACCGGCAGATCAACCAGCACGACCTCGCGAACGCCGTGGCGGTGCACGACCCCGCCACACGAACATTCAGCCCGGTCGACAGCACTGGCGATCGTGATCCGCAACCACAACGGCCACTCACCAACACCGATCACGGTGACGTCGGGCAGGCCGACCAACAGCGCGCACATGCGCGTAGCATCAGTTTCCAAGCAGGGGCTCCCAGGATCGAGCGACGTAGAACACCGCCAGATTCACAGAGCCCCTGCGCCGCGCCCGGGATCACCCCAACCCGACCACCCAACCCTCAAACGCGAAGCGCCGCGTTAGTCGTAGCTCGGGCAGTACCCCTCGTCGCTGTGCTGAGCCCGCGTGTGCCCACAGCTCTCGCATTCCTCGCTCGCCTCGTCGAGGTCTGCATCGATGCCGGCGATAGCCCGACGAGCGCGCCGCTCGGCCTTCTTCTTGCCGCTCCGGTACCAGAGGTACGCGCCGAGAACTCCCATCGCTACTTCGTCTCCAGCGCGTTGGTGCCCGTTTGGCCATCATTATCGATGGCCCACGGGTCTGCTGCGAGTTCCAGCAGGGCTTCGGCATGTGCCTTCAGCTCCGGCGGTGCAACACGGCAGAGTTGGATCACCATCCAGAGCGTGAGGTAACGCTCGGGGATCTCGTAGATCGGCTCCGTGATCACCTCGTCTCCCTCCTCGCGCAACGGGCGAGTGAGGCCCCGAACGTACTCGGGAAGCACGAAGCACGACTGTCGATCCTCGGGCGTTCCGGGCCGCCAGGTGGTGACGCGGTAGGCGACAGGCGTCGGCTCCCCCGTGCTGTCGAGGCCGGAAATGACGTATCGCTTGGGTGGATTGCGAAGCATGCCCCCCTAACGCGCGACAGGGCTCAAACCGTGAGGTCTGCGCCGGCCGCCAGCGAGCGCGGCCTCACTCCTCCCCGTCGGGTGTTGCCGAGTTCGAGGTGTTGTTCATCTCGGCGGCAATCTCCGCGGTGACCAGCTCGAACAATGGCTCGTCGTGTGCGCTGGGCGACGGGCAGATCGGCTCGGGCAGCCACTCAACATCACGAGGGCATGGACGGCGGAGAGCCAGCAATTCCTTCGAGAGGAGCACGTTCGAAGCCAGAATCGCTTGCTGTACGAGCCAACAACCTCCGGCCATATGGCCGGCGGAGGAGGGCGACGTAGGCATTCATCCCAAGGGTTCGATCTGAGGTATCGAAGTTCACCAGTTCCCAACCCTCCGACCCGAGCTGGTTCAGGTCAGCGATCAGGCCCTCTAGGTTCAGCGTCGTGCGCTTGATTGAGTGATATTGCCACAAGGTGACCCAGATCGGTTCCGGCTCGGGAAGCGGAGCGGGTTCGGGCATCGCCTCGAGACCCGTGCGGCTGGTCCACAGGGGTGCATCACCCACGCTGACCTCTCGCCCTTCCTCGGGGAGGGTGCTCCCGAAAAATCTTGCGAGCGCCAGCGCAGACGCGTGGCTCGTCCAGAACTCAATGGGCTCAGTTGGGCCGAGAAGTTGAGCAGCAATTGCAAAGCTGTTGCCGACACACCGAATCCGCAAGCCTACGAATGCGTCGGTTGACGACACAGAGCGTGTCGTCCTTTCCGTCTCGAGATGCAGCGCGTAATTGGCCAACCAGATGTTGCCGGTCGGAGTGGTCGGATCCTGATTGGACGTGGTCATGGTCTCCTTCAGCGCGCTGGACCGACGGCACGCACGGCGGCGAGTAGCGAGCGGCGGGTTGTCTGTGTGAACGAGAGGGTCTGCACTTGCGTCACGGCCTCACTCCTCGCCATCGTTCGTCGCCGAGTTGGAGGTGGTGTTCATCTCGGAAGCCGATTGCGTGGTGACCAGCTCGAACAGTGGCTCGTCGTGTGCGCTGGGCGACGGACAGATTGGCTCGGGCAGTCGCTCGGCGATCTGTTCGAGGACGTTGATGAAACGACGGAACGATTTGGCCGAGATCGGCGCAAACGTCACGGTGTCGTGGTCCTGGAAGCGGGCCCAGTCACGCGGCACGGGCAGGCCAACGTCCTCAATCGCTCGACCAAAGCCCCGCAACTGCGGCTCCTGGCGCATTACTCGAACGTAGGTGTCCTCCAGCACTTCGGTGAGCGTGAGGATCGGATCAGCGGCCGGCTGTGCCTCGGCATTGGGCACTGACACTGCCGGCACCTTCTTGGCTGCACGCTTGCGGGGCTTGCGCTCCGGGCCGTCGCCGGGCTGGTTCTCCGGGGTGGTGTCGGCAGGGCTCATGGTGTCTCCTTCTGGACTGGCGGGACTAAGGATGAACGCGCGTTCAGCGCACAAATGTGACATCGGGCTGTGAGGTGCCCGAGGAGGCATCTTGAGAATTGCGGCAGGACTTCGGTCGCGTGGGACAACGCCCAAGAGGGGCCCTGCTACTCCGTGCGGCTTTGGATATAGGCGGAGATCATGATGACGATCGCGGCGTAGATCATCCCGCCGATCACCGTTCCGAGACCGATGAAGCGGGTCTCGGTTGGGTCGAGGGTTCGCCCAGCCGTACCTATTAGGACGAGGCCGACAGCGATCCCGCCGAGCCCGATGATCCAGCCGACGACCTCGACGATGGTCGCCGCGACGTGGGCCCGGCTGGCAGCTGGACTTGGCGGACGCTTGTCTGGAATGGAGTGGATGTCTGTCATGAGTTTCTCCCTCGGAGAGGATTGCCGGTTTAGGAAGTTCGGAATCGACTATTTGTGGCGCATACCACCGGGCTTACGCCGCGGTGGCGAACGCCAACTCGTCGTAACGCTGTGACGTGACCTGCAGGATCTCGTTGCGGTCCAACTCGATCGCCTCGTTCACCACCCACGAACGCCGGCCGTTGTGGAACAACTCCACCCCACCGCCGTGACGCCGCGCGTTCCACTCCTTGCTGGTGAACACACGCAGCACGACACGGTTGCCAACGCACCCGAGCACGAGTGCCGGGCGCACCTTGTCCTCGTCACGCTCCTGGTACGGCACGCGCGCCTGCACCACGGTGCCGGGGGTGAGTGCACGCCGGGACACCGGCCGCACGCCGTTCAGCTGCTCCACCAGTCGCTGCGCACCCTCGTTCTCGTACTGGTGCCGCTGCTGACGCCCGAGGTCACGGGCACGCTTGTTGTTCTTCATCTGTCCGTGCATGGGATCCCCCTGTGGAATCGACCCCGGAGCCGGCCATCGGCCCGGGTGGAACTGTCCTGACGAAGAAGATGAAACCACAGGGGTGTCACTGGGTATTCCGATCAATGCGTGCATCCCGGACAGGAACAGAACTCCCCTGCTCAGGCACGGTCTAGCACCGATGACACGGCCCATTTGGAAACTATGACATCCGCGCGCCTAGGTTCGCGGACCGACAAGCGCCGTGAAGCACCCAAATAAGGACACCAGAGGAGCCGACGTGTCATCCTCCGATTTACTCGAACGTTTTCAGGCGCGCATTGTCGGTGGCTTGCCCACAAACCGAGTGCTCCGTGCCGCCTGGGCCGAGGAAGTTGCCGCCCACTACTTGGGAAATTGCCAGTTCTCCGAGCCGTGGACCTATTTCGACTTCGACTGGGCGGGCCGGAAGGTCTCCGTGAAACATTCGGTGGGCAGCGCAGCCCGATTCGCCGTGGCCCGAT
>CAEZYY010000051.1_pt1 | contig 17980 bp, 23 predicted proteins | sample 7265861 | NCBI WGS metagenome assembly CAEZYY01 (sample SAMEA6813946, study PRJEB35770) | freshwater metagenome | biome: Freshwater; feature: Freshwater reservoir; material: water | place: Czech Republic | collected 2016-08-15 | depth 30m m | reverse complement strand
TCGATGGCCGCAGCCCGGCTCGGCTATGTCGTCGCGCCCACGTGGGTGGTGAGCGAACTCGAGAAGGTCATCCTCCCGTACCACCTCGACACCGCCAAGCAGATCGCCGGTCGCCTCGCGGTCGGGTACGTCGACGACATGAACGCGCGCGTGCAGCACATCGTGTCCGAACGCGAGCGCATCGCCGCCGCCATGGCACAGATGCCCGTGCAGCAGTGGCGCAGCGGTGCGAACTTCATCCTGTTCCGTCCGCTCAACACGAGCGGCCGCGCCGTGTGGCAGGGTCTGCTGGACCGCAGTGTGCTCATCCGGGACTGCTCGGGCTGGCCGCGCCTCGCGGACTGCGTGCGCGTCACCGTCGGCACGAAGGAAGAGAACGATGTGTTCCTCAACGCACTTCAGGAGGTGCTGGTGTCATGAGCCGTGTCGCAACGCGTGAGCGCTCTACGAAAGAGACCTCGATCAAGATCTCGATCGACCTCGACGGCACCGGGAAGACGTCAGTCTCCACCGGCCTGCCCTTCTACGACCACATGCTCGAGCAGATCGGCCGTCACGGCGGCTTCGACCTGAGCATCGAGGCAACCGGGGACCTGCACATCGACAGCCACCACACGGTGGAGGATGTTGCCATTGCCCTCGGTGAGGCGTTCCGGGAGGCACTCGGCGACAAGGCCGGTGTGCGCCGGTTCGCGAGCGGCCGCTTTCCGCTCGACGAGGCACTCGTGGACATCGCGTTGGATCTCTCCGGCCGCCCGTTCGTCGTGTGGGAGGTTGACATGCCCGAGGTGCTGCCGCTCGGCAACCCGCCGTTCGACCCGCAGCTCGCCGAGCACGCAATCACCAGTTTCGCCACCGCGGCGGCCATCACGCTGCACGTGTCGCTCGTGCGCGGCCGCAACGTGCACCACATCATCGAGGCCGCCTTCAAGGGCCTCGCCCGCAGCCTCCGCGATGCAGTGCGCGTGGAGGGCGCTGGGGTGCCGTCCACCAAGGGCGTCCTGTGAGCGCCTCTGGCAAGCCGCTCATCGCCGTACTGGACTACGGCATCGGCAACCTGCGCTCTGCGGAGAAGGCACTGCAGCACGTCGGTGCAGACGCTCGCCTCACTGCCGATGCGGGCCTCGTGCGCGACGCCGATGCTGTGGTGCTCCCCGGTGTCGGTGCGTTCGGCGCATGCATGGATGCGTTCCGAGCCGCAGGGCTCGAGACCGTCACGCGCGACGCCGTTGCGTCGGGCCGGCCGTTCCTCGGCATCTGCGTGGGCATGCAGATGCTCTTCTCGCGGAGCGAGGAGGACCCGCACGCCGTTGGGCTCGGCATCATCCCCGGCACGGTGCGCTGGATCCCCCCGGGGGTGAAGCGCCCGCAGATGCAGTGGAACCGACTCGCCCTGCGTCTTGCTGCAGACCCCATCTTCACCGGCCTCCCGGCAGAGGACACGTGGATGTACTTCGTGCACTCCCTGCACGGCGTTCCCGACGACCCGTCGGTAGTTGCGGCCACCACGGAGTACGGCGCGGCGCTCAACGTGGTGTTCCGCTCGGGCAACGTCGTCGCCACCCAGTTCCACCCCGAGAAGTCTGCGCACGACGGCCTGCGCCTGCTCGAGAACTTCACCCGCATCGCCGCAGGAGCACTTGCCTGATGGACCTGTTCCCCGCCATCGACCTGCGCGGCGGCCGCGCCGTTCGCCTGCTGCAGGGCGACTACGCCCAGGAGACCGTGTACGGCGACGACCCGGTAGCGCTCGCCGAGTCCTTCGCTGCGGCCGGCGCGAGGTGGATCCACGTGGTGGACCTCGACGCCGCACGGACCGGCGACCCCGTCAACCGCCCGGTGGTGGCCGCTGTGGCGGCCGCGGTTCGCGGCCGGGCCAAGGTGCAGACCGGCGGCGGCGTGCGTTCCGTCGCCGATGCCGAGGCGCTCGCTGCGGCAGGAGTTGCGCGTGTGGTGATGGGATCTGCCGCGGTGAAGGACCGCACGCTCGTGGCGTCGGTATTCCGCATCGTGCCGGTTGCCGTCGGACTGGACCACCGGGACGGTGATGTGGCCCTTCATGGGTGGACGCAGGGGAGCGGTCTGAACGTGATGGACCTGCTCGACTGCTACCCGGATGCCGAGGCGTTCATCATCACCAACATCGCCCGGGACGGCATGCTCACCGGGCCCGACATCGAGGGTCTCGCTGCGGCCGCTGTGGCCTCCCCCATCCCCGTTATCGCGAGCGGTGGTGTGTCATCGCTCGACGACCTGAGAATGCTCAACCGGGTGTCCGGGCTCGCGGGTGTTATCACCGGCAAGGCCATCTACGAGCATCGCTTCACCGTCGGTGAGGCGCTCGAGACACTGGCAGAGCCGTCGTGAAGGTGGCACGCGTCATCCCGTGCCTCGATGTCGCCGAGGGCCGCGTGGTGAAAGGGATCAACTTCGTCGGCCTGCGTGATGCCGGTGACCCGGTGGAACTTGCCGCTCGCTACGACGCCGAGGGTGCCGACGAGTTGGTGTTCCTCGACATCACCGCGTCGAGCGACAACCGCCAGACGATGGTGGACGTGGTTGCGCGTACTGCGGACCAGGTGTTCATCCCCTTCACGGTCGGCGGCGGTATCCGCAGCGTGGAGGATGCCCGGCGCATGCTCCGTGCGGGGGCGGACAAGGTGAGCGTGAACACCTCGGCGGTGCAGCGACCGGACGTGATCACCGAGATCGCGGCGGAGTTCGGGTCGCAGTGCGTGGTCTGTGCCATCGATGCGCGCTCCCGCCCGTCGGGCGGCTGGGAGGTGTTCCTCCACGGTGGTCGGACACCCACGGGTATCGATGCAGTGGAGTGGGCGGTGCGCGCGGCCGGGCACGGCGCCGGCGAGATCCTGCTCACCTCGATGGACCGCGACGGCACCAAGGACGGATTCGACCTACCGCTCACGAGAGCGATCTGCGATGCAGTGGACGTACCGGTGATCGCGAGCGGTGGTGTGGGCAACCTGCAGCACCTCGTGGACGGTGTGACGATCGCCGGTGCCGACGCAGTGCTCGCAGCATCGATCTTCCACTTCGGCGAGTACACGATCGCCGAGGTCAAGGAAGCGATGACCCGCGCGGGGATAACCGTCAGACCAGCGCGCTGACGAAGTCCTTCGTCAGTTCGGTCACCGTGCTGCTGTGCCCGGCGAGGAAGTGATCGGCCATCGGCACCGTGACCATCGTGGTGTTCACCCAGGTGGAGGAGTGCCCCGCAGCGGTGGACGGTGGGGAGTACTGGTCGTGCTCGGGGACGAGCAGGTGCTTGGCGCGACTGTCTGTGGCCGAGGCGGGCGTGCCTCCCATGACCCCGAGTGGTGGGGCTACTGCGAGCCATGCGGTAACCGACGCGTGGTCCACATCGAGCGCCACCATCGAGCCGAACGAATAGCCCGCGAGCACGAGCGGTCCGGTGCCGAACTGGGCGCGGGCGGCCTCGAGCGCCGAAAGCACATCGAGGCGTTCGTCGGTGCCGCCCCCGTGGGTGCCCTCGCTGGCGCCAACGCCGCGGAAGTCGAAGCGCACCGTTGCCAACCCTGCGTCGTGCAGTGCCCTGGCAATGGCTGTCACCACGGGGTTGAGGCGGTTGCCTCCGTACAGCGGGTGCGGGTGACACACCACGGCCGCGCCCCTGCAGCGTTCCGGCACGGCGAGGTCTCCGTGCAGGGCGAGGCCGTCGGAGGTGTGGAGCGTCAGCGTGGAGAACTGCATCGCCGCACGGTACCGTCAATCGTCATGGCTGGCCCGACCGTTGCAGGACCGTCTGGGGGCAGTGACCAGAAGCTACCCATCAAGATGATGAGCGATCGGTTGCTCGTGCACATCCCCGAAAAAGAGGGTGAGCGCCGCTCCACTGGTGGCATCCTCATCCCGGCAACGGCGCAGATCTCCAAGCGACTCACGTGGGCCGAGGTGGTTGCCATCGGTCAGAACGTGCGCTCGGCCGAGGTGGGCGATCGCGTCCTGTTCTCCCCGGAGGACCGCTACGAGGTTGAGGTTGGCGGCCTTGACTACATCATGCTGCGCGAACGGGATATCCACGCCGTGGCCGCCAGCCGAATCGAAGCCTCCACCGGGCTCTACATCTGATCTGATCGCATTATGAGCCCGCTTCGTCTACGCCCGTCACGCGAGGAGTTCCGCTCGTTGGCGGCACAGCACACAGTGGTTCCCGTCTGGGTCGAACTGCTTGCGGACCTCGAGACCCCCGTTGCGGCCTACGTGAAGCTCGTCGGTGACGAGCCCGGGTTCCTCCTCGAGTCCGTTGAGCACGGCGAGCGGTGGAGCCGCTTCTCGTTCGTCGGTCGCCGCCCGCGTGCGACGCTCATCTCCCGTGGCGGGCATCTCACCGTGGAGGGCAACCTGCCGGACTCGGTGCCCCTCGACAAGGGGATGCTCGGAGCCATCGAGTCCCTCCTCGAGCTGTACCGCGCCCCGCTGTTCCCCGAACTGCCCCCGTTGCAGGGTGGGGTCATGGGGTACCTCGGCTACGACGTGGTGCGCGAGGTGGAGCACCTCCCCAACGTTCCGCACGACGACCGCAACATGCCCGACGCGATCATGAGCGTCATCGGTTCGCTCGCGGCCTTCGACCACTGGCGCCAGCGCGTGTACCTCATCGAGAGCGTTCCCGTGCTCGGCATGTCCGAAGCGGAGCTCGACACCGCGTACGACGAGGCAGTTGCGCGCGTGGAGGAGGCGATAGCGGACCTCGCCCGCCCGCTCGCCTACGCGCCGGTGCCGCCCCCGGACCCGTCCGACGAGCGCCCGGTGCTCAAGTCATCCATGCCGGACGGCCAGTACCAGCGCGCCGTCGAGGTGGCGAAGGAATACATCCGTGCGGGAGACATCTTCCAGGTGGTGCTTGCGCAGCGTTTCGACCTGCAGCTCGACGCGGACCCGTTCGACATGTACCGCGTGCTGCGCCAGGTGAACCCGAGTCCCTACATGTACTTCGTGCGCCACCCCGAGGTCACACTCGTCGGCTCGTCGCCCGAGCCGATGGTCCAGTTGCTGCAGGGTCGTGTGATCTCCCGGCCGATCGCCGGTACGCGTCGTCGGGGTCGCACCGACGAGGACGACCGTCGCATGGCTGCCGAGCTGCGCGAAAACCCGAAGGAGGTTGCCGAGCACATCATGCTCGTCGATCTCGCACGTAACGACGTCGGTCGGGTGGCCCAGTTCGGCTCGATGCACGTCGATGAGCTGATGACGCTCGAGAAGTACAGCCACGTCATGCACCTCACGTCTCAGGTGAGTGGCGACCTCGTACCGGGGCGGACCCCGATCGACGTGTTGCGCGCCACGCTGCCCGCAGGCACAGTGAGCGGGGCGCCTAAGGTGCGCGCCATGGAAATCATCGACGAGCTGGAGCCGCTCAAGCGGGGCCCCTACGCAGGCGTCGTCGGATACGTGGACTTCTCCGGGAACCTCGACACGGCTATCGCGATCCGCACGATGTTTGTCGGGCCGCACTTCGCCTCGTTGCAGGCCGGCGCGGGGATCGTTGCGGACTCCATCCCCGAGGAGGAAGACTTGGAGTGCCACAACAAGGCAGCGGCGCTCGCTGCGGCGGTGCCGGCGGCACGTCGGATGACCATACGGCGGCGTGAGAGCGGGACACCCGCATGAACGAGCACTGGCCGTACGACTCGGTCCAGGTCGAGGGACCGGACGCGCTCACCTATCTGCATTCGCAGCTCTCCCAAGACCTCCGCAGTCTGGCGGTGGGAGGAACCACCTGGTCGTTCGTGCTCGAGCCGACCGGCAAGGTGGATGCCCTCGTGCAGGTACTGCGCACCGGCGAGGAAGGTTTCGAGCTGAGGGTGGATCGTGGGTCCGGCGAGGCGCTCATGGCGCGACTCAACCGCTTCCGCATCCGTGTGAAAGCAGAGGTGTCGCCGGGCGCCGGTTCCGAGGGCGACGCTGCTCGCTACCACGACGAGCGCGTGCGTGCGGGTTGGCCGGCAATGGGTGTGGAGATCACGGACGCCACGATCCCCGGTGAATTGCCGCACGTGGTGGCGCAGGCCGTCAGCTTCACGAAGGGTTGCTACCCGGGGCAGGAACTGGTGGAGCGCATGGACAGTCGCTCAGCAAAGGCGCCGCGCCGTGCCGTGCTGCTGCCGATGCCTGTGGGGACAGTGCCCGGCGACGCAGTGACGGTCGACGGCGAGCAGGTCGGTGCCGTCACCTCGGTGGCTACAACCACCGAGGGCAACGGTGATGGTGTCCTCGCCATTGCGCTCGTGCGCCGTGGCGTCGAGGTGTCGGGCGAGATCCCGCTGGGCGCACCCACCGCGGGCTGAGCAGTGGCGGGCACCAAGGCGTTGCTGGCGCTCGACGCTGCCGGCATCTCGTACCGGGTCCACGAGATCCCGGCAGACCCGGGTGAGATTGGCTACGCCCGTGCCGCAGCGGCGCACCTCGGGGTGGACGAGTCGCGTGTGTTCAAGACCCTCATCGCGATGGTGGACGGCGAACCGGTTGTGGCCGTCATCCCGGCCAGCACGCAGTTGTCGCTGAAGCACATCGCAACCGCTGCAGGCGGCAAGCGCGCCGAGATGGCCAAGCCGGTCGATGCCGAGCGGCTCACGGGCTACGTCGTTGGTGGCATCAGCCCGATCGGCCAGAAGAGGGCGCTGCCGACGTTCGTGGACGAGACAGCCATCCTGCACGACACCGTGTTCGTCTCCGCCGGCAGGCGGGGCATGGACGTGGAACTGGCACCCGACGACCTGCTGCGCGTGATCCGCGCCACCTACGCAAGTGTCGGACTTTAACCGCAGATATCTTGCCCTTCGATTGGTCATTTGATCTGCAATAGTCGGTCGTCTAGGTGATTTCACGTGACTATTGAGACGTTCTGAAAGGCACTTGAAATCCGTGGTACGGTCGCCTTAATGGTCAATCGAACTGGGGTCAGGGCGCGCGAAAGTGTGGCGTAAACGAGAATCTAAGCGGAGCCCGGCTGAGAACCCACTGTCCCCGCGTCGGTGGCGGACTGTTGGGCTGGTGCTGGCCGCAACCGGGCTTTCGGCGACGTTTGGCGTAGCCCGTGCTGATGCGTACTATCTCAACGGCTGCAAGTGGGGTACCACCAGCATCAAGTTCTACGTACCCTCGCCTTTAGTCTCCTACACTTCATGGTGGAATGGGGCGAACAGTTGGTCCGGTCTGCAGGCTCAATACGTGGCGGGAACTTCATCCTCTCACCATGTTTACGGCAATAACGAGAACCGTGGAAATACCGTGATTTGGACAGGAGCGACACGCACTAAGGGCACTGTCCAGTCCCCACCTTCGTGCACGGGCGGGTTCTTTTCGGCTGGCCAAGTCGAAGTCGTGATCAACTGGTCGCTCGTCACCACTTATGGTTACAGCAGTTCCCAGATCCGGATGGTGGCAGCTCACGAACTTGGCCACGCCTTCGGTCTGGCGCACAATCCGGACAGCCTGGCTCGCTTGATGTACCCGTACGACAGCCGAACGGTGATCACACCGCAGACCGATGACAAGGCAGGCGTCAATGCGATCTACTGATCGAGTCTTGGTGAGCGCGCTCGCCGTTCTGTCCCTGTTCACGGTTGCTTGCTCGACGCGGGACGGTTCCTCAACGGATGCCCTGCCGGTCATCCGGGCCGAGGGTTCGCGGGCTCGGGAGTACCACAGCCTCGACGAATTGGCCACCGGGGCGAGCGCCATCGTCGTCGTTCGGCCGACGGGTCGCGAGTCTTCGGTTCCACTCCCCGCGACTGAGGGCGGCACCTTGGGCTCCGCTCCGACGCCGTTCGTCGAAATGAGGGTGCTGATGGTGCTCTCCGGAGCCGTGAGCGGCACCATCGTCCACGTCGTGAGCCCGGGCATCGATGAGCGAAACGGGGGCCAGGCACTCGCGGTAGGTGGCCCGTACCTCCTGTTCCTCGCTCCTGCGATGTATGGCCCGAATCGCCCCGTTGGTGGCTATGCGATCGTTGGAGGTCCCGCTGGAGCATTCGGGTCCCGGGGCTTGTCCGGGGGTTTTGACCGGATCGACGGCGAGAGCCCGTCGTTGCCGCAATCGATCACGCTCGGGACCACTCATCTCCCCGCCGTGGTCCGCACCGAAGCCGAACTTCTCGCCGCTGGCCCCTGAGATAGGTTGCCATCGCTCGTCAACCCAACTGGCCTGCCCCTGGGTGCACGGCGGTGATGGTCGATGACGAGAGCGTGGGCCTCGTTATCTCGGTGACGAGTGGCAGGTGTTCAAGACGCTCATCGCGACGGCGGCCAGTAGCGTCGTCGAGTGATGGCGACGTACCTCGACAAGATCCTCGACCGTCACCGCGAGGTGGCCGCAGCGGACCGACGCCCGCTCGATGCTCTCGTCGCCGAGGCGAAGGCCTGCCCACCCACCCGCGGCTTCCGTGCGGCGCTCGTCGGCGGCGACGAACTGCGGGTCATCAGCGAGATCAAGCGCCGGTCGCCCTCGAAGGGGGCGCTGAACATCGACCTAGACCCAGCCGACATGGCGCGCCGCTACGAGGCGGGCGGGGCCAGTTGCCTGAGCGTGCTCACCGACGTGGAGCACTTCGGGGGCTCGGTGGCGGACCTGCAGGTCGCCCGTGCTGCCTGCTCGTTGCCAGTGCTCCGCAAGGACTTCACCGTGTCCACCCGTGACGTGTGCGATGCACGGATCATGGGGGCCGACTGCGTCCTGCTCATCGCTGCTGCGCTCGAGCCCGCCGAGCTTGCCGACTTCCATGCGCTGGCGATCGAGATCGGCCTCGACGTACTCGTGGAGATCCACGACGAGCGAGAACTCGAGCACGCGCTGGCAGCGAGCGCCAAGCTCGTCGGTGTCAACCAGCGGGACCTCATCACGTTCCAGGTGGACCACGAGCGGGCGGTCCGCATGGCCGGGGTTATTCCCGATACGGCCGTGAAAGTGGCCGAGAGCGGGGTGCGGGGTCCGCACGATGCCCGCTCGCTGCGGGCGGCCGGTTACGACGCGGTGCTGGTTGGCGAGACGCTCGTCACTGCCCCGGACCCGGCGGCAGCCCTGCGCGCTCTGCGCGTCCGCGTCTGAGCAATATCCCTCGCCGTCCGGCAGGTGCGAACCGGTACCGTGTCGTTCGTCATGTTCGTGAAGATCTGCGGGATCACCACCGAGGACGACGCCTTGCTGGCGGTGGCCATGGGTGCCGACGCTGTCGGGTTCGTGTTCGCCCCGTCACCGCGACAGGTCACTGCACTCGCCGTGTACGACATCGTGCGCCGCCTGCCGCCCGAGGTGCTCACCGTCGGCGTGTTCCGCAATGAGTCCCCGGGGCGAGTGGTGGACATCGCGAACCGGTCCGGCGTGAAGGCGGTTCAGTTGCACGGCAACGAGCGCCCCGAGGAAGCCATCGAGATCGCCCGCTCCATCCGGCGCGTGTACAAGGCGTTCCCCGCAGGCTCGCCGCTCGTCCAGCGTGCTCGTGAGTACCCGTCGGACATGGTGCTGGTGGACTCTGCCCAGCCCGGTAGCGGCGAGGTGTTTGACTGGACGATGGTGGAGAGCGTGCCCAAGGGTCTCAAGGTGATCCTTGCCGGTGGTCTCACGCCGGACAACGTGGCACACGCCATCGAGGTGGTGGACCCATGGGGTGTGGACGTGTCGTCCGGCGTGGAGTCCTCGCCGGGGCGCAAGGATCCGCGCAAGGTGCGCGCCTTCATCACTGCAGCGCGTGCGGCTGCTCCCGAGCCCTACCGGGGTTCGGACGAGATGCCGTACGACTGGGCCGACGAATAGACAGCGACGAGAGCAAGCGAAAGGTTCGATCATGACTTTGATGGCTGACCCCACTCCCGAGGGTCGTTTCGGCGACTTCGGCGGACGTTTCGTGCCCGAGACGCTGGTGCCCGCTTGCATCGAGCTTGAGGCCGCATTCCGCGAGGCATGGGCAGACACCGTGTTTCGCGCGACGCTCGACGAGTTGCTGCGCGACTACGCCGGCCGCCCGTCGATCCTCACGGAATGCCACAACCTCGGCGCGGACCTCGGTATCCGCCTGCTGCTCAAGCGCGAGGACCTCAACCACACGGGCAGTCACAAGATCAACAACGTGCTCGGTCAGGCGTTGCTGGCCAAGCACATGGGCAAGAAGCGGATCATCGCCGAGACGGGCGCCGGCCAGCACGGTGTGGCCTCGGCCACCGCCGCTGCGCTCATGGGCCTCGAGTGCAAGGTGTACATGGGTGCGGTGGACGTGGAGCGTCAGGCGCTGAATGTGTTCCGTATGAAGCTGCTCGGTGCCGAGGTGGAGGCCGTGGAGTCCGGCAGCCGCACGCTGAAGGACGCCGTGAACGAGGCCATGCGTGATTGGGTCGGTTCCGTCGAGAGCACCCACTACTGCCTCGGGTCCGTGATGGGCCCCCACCCGTACCCCTGGATGGTGCGCCAGTTCCACCGGGTGATCGGTGAGGAGGCGAACCGCCAGTGCCGCGAGATGCTCGGCGCGGACCCGGACGTGGTGGTGGCGTGTGTTGGCGGTGGCTCGAATGCCATCGGCATCTTCAGCGGTTTCGTCGACACCAAGGCGCGCATCGTCGGGGTGGAGCCCGCGGGCGGCGCTGCCGTTGCGCGCGGCGTGCCGGGCGTCGTGCACGGCATGAAGAGCTATCTCATGCAGGACGAGTACGGCCAGGTGCTTGAGGCGCACTCCATCTCCGCCGGTCTCGACTACCCGGGAATCGGGCCGGAGCACTCGCACCTCGCCTCCATCGGGCGTGTCGAGTACCCGAACGTCACCGACGCCGAGGTGATCGATGCCTTCCAGACGCTGTCGCGCCGTGAGGGGATCATCCCGGCGCTCGAGCCCGCACACGGTCTCGCATGGATCCTCCGGGAGGCAGGGAACATGCAGGGGCAAACGGTGCTGCTCAACCTGTCCGGCCGTGGCGATAAAGACGTCGGCCAGATGATGGACATTCTCGGCTGATCGACAACACTGGTCGGACCATGCGACATCTCGGACCCCTCGAAGCGATGCTGCGCGCAAAGCGCGATGCCGGCCGCAAACTGCTGATCCCGTACGTCACCGGCGGGTACCCCGGTTGGGAAGCGGCAATCCGTGCGGCGGCGGCGAATGGGGCCGATGTCGTCGAGGTCGGCCTTCCGTTCTCCGACCCGGCAATGGACGGGCCGGTGATCCAGCAGGCCTCACAGCGAGCGCTGGACGACGGGGCAACGCCCATCTCGATCATGGACGCGATCAGTGGGCTCGACGCCGGGATCCCGATCATCGTGATGTGCTACTACAACACGGTCTTCCGGGCCGGCCACGAACGCTTTGCCCAGAACCTCGCGAAGGCCGGTATCGCCGGTGCCATCGTCCCGGACCTTCCTCTCGAGGAATCCGGGCCGTGGACGACGGCGGCGGACGCTGCCGGCGTGGAGACGATCATGCTCGCCGCACCGACCGCGCCGGACGAGCGACTACCGCGCATCTGTGCGCGTACGAGGGGCTTCGTGTACGCGGTGGGCTTGCTCGGCGTGACCGGCGAGCGCGACTCGCTGGCGGCATCGGCAACGGTGATGGCAAGGCGACTGAAGGCCATCACCGACATCCCGGTGCTCATCGGTGTTGGTGTGTCGAACGCGGCGCAGGCTGCCGAGGCCGTGCAGGTAGCCGACGGCGTTATCCAGGGTGCGTCGGTGGTGCGCCGCCTGATGGACGGCGGCCCCGATGCAGTGGGCGACTACGTGGCCGAGGTGCGCGCCGCGATCGGTGAGTGAGGGGAGAGCCATGACGGGATGGATGAGCGGCGAGCGCAAGTGCGAACTGTGTGAGGCGGCGAGGATCACCGAGTGGTTCCACGAGGACGATCTCTGTTGGATCGCCGAGTGCGAGATCTGCGCCGTGCCGATGGTGGTGTGGCGGGAGCACGACAACAGTCCGCCCGACCACGTGAAGATCGAACTGCACGCACGGCTCGCCATGGTGGTGGAGACGCACTTCGAGTACGAGCACTACGTGGACGACAACATGCGCAACATCCCGGATCATTACCACGCGCATGCCCGCCCGCGCGGTGGGTTCTTCGGGCACGGCGCGAAGCGCAAGGGGGCCTCGTGATGTCTTCTGCCGGTGGATTCCCCAGGCCCCAAGATGTGCTCCCGCACCGGCCTCCGTTCCTCTTCGTCGACGAGATCACTGCGCTCGTCCCCGGTCAGTCGGCCACCGGCACGTGGCATCTGCAGGGCGACGAGTGGTTCTTCCCCGGGCACTTTCCCGGTCGTCCGACGCTGCCCGGTGTGCTGATGTGCGAGGCAATCGCACAGGTTGGCGCAATCGCCGTGCTGACCGATGAACGCTTCGCGGGCAAGTTGCCGTTGTTCGGCGGCCTCGATGCCGCCCGGTTCCGCCGTCAGGTGAGCCCTGGGGACACGCTCGAACTCGTTGTGGACCTCGGACGCATGTCGGCCCGTGCGGGCAAGGGCGCAGGTAAGGCGCTCCTCAACGGTGAGGTTGCCTGTGAGTGCGAACTGCTCTTCGTCGTCGTCAACGCCTGAGAGGAATCAGCTGGGCGGAGCGAGGATCAGGGTGCCGTTGTGGCCGCCGAATCCGAACGAGTTCGACATGGTGGGGCCGGGCTCCCACGGTTGCGGTGCGCCGGTCACGAGGTCGATCGTGAAACTTGGGTCGACGTTGACGGTGCCGGCAGTCGGCGGGATGAGCCGGTGCTGCATGGACAACAGCACTGCAGCGGCCTCCAGCGCACCTGCGGCACCGAGCGCATGACCTGTGACGCCCTTGGTGGAGACGACGGCCGGGCCGTTTGGGCCGAACACGTGGGCGATTGCGGCTGCCTCAGCGGCGTCATTGAGCGGCGTGGACGTGCCGTGTGCGTTGATCTGTTTGATGTCCGACGGCGCAAGCCCGGCGTCCTCGAGGGCAAGCTCGATACAGCGGATCGCCCCGACACCACCGGGTGACGGCGCAGTGATGTGATGGGCATCGGCATTGCTGGCGGCGCCGAGCACCTCGCCGAGGATCGTGGCGCCACGCTTCTTGGCGTTCTCCCACTCCTCGAGCATCAGGACCGCAGCGCCCTCGCCGAGCACGAAACCGTCACGGTCCCTGTCGAACGGCCGGCTCGAGCCGCTCGTGGACAGTGCGGTCATGTTGCCGAAACTGGCGATGGCGATGGGCACACCGGCAGCCTCAGAGCCTCCGGTGACCGCAGCGTCACACATACCCCAGGCGATCTGGCGGGCGGCGTAGCCGATGGAGTGCGTGGACGCCGCGCACGCGGTGCAGATCGTCTCGTTCGGGCCGCGGAGGCCGTATCGCATGGAGATGGCAGCGCCGGCGGCATTGGCCATCATCATCGGCACGAGGAACGGCGACACACGCCGCTCGCCCTTCTCGACGAGCACACGGATCTGCTCCTCGAGCGTGCCGAGACCGCCCACACCGGTACCGAAGATGGTGCCGATACGGCGGCTGTCGATGCCGAGGTCCCCGGCCTGTGCCATCGCCTCCGCCGCAGCGGCGAGCGCCATCTGCTCGACGCGGTCTGCGCGACGGGCGTCCTTCGGACTGTCGAAATAGGGGAGGGGATCCCAGTCGGGGATATGGATTGCCTTGTGATCCGTGATGCCCGGGCCGAGGAGTCCTTTCCAGAACGCTTCCTTGCCCAGACCGCACGGGGCCACGACACCGAGTCCGGTGATCGCAACCCGCCGCGCGCTGCCTCTCATGCGATATTCCTTGTCAGAGCTTGCCGGTGACGAGCTCGAAGGCCTGACCAACGGTCTTGACGCCTTCGAGTTCTTCCTCGGGAACTGTGATGTCGAACTCTTCCTCGAGCGCCATGACGAGCTCGACGAGGTCGAGGCTGTCTGCGTCGAGGTCGTCGCCGAACAGCGCCTCGGGTACCACCTTGCTGGCATCGACGCTTAGCACGTCGACGGCGCACTTGCGGAAGCGTTCCCAGTTGTCAGCCACAGTTTTCTCCTTGTTATGAGGTACGGGTACTCAGCCCCGGACCGGTAGTGGGTGAGTTTGTCAGTGTCCCATGCCGAGGCCGCCATCCACGGGGATGACTGCGCCGGTGATGTACGAAGCGTCTTCGGAGGCGAGGAATGCCACGACTCCGGCAATCTCCTCCGGGGAGGCCATCCGTCCGAGCGGGACGGCGTCGGTGACCTGCTTGAGGCGGTCCTCGCTGAGTACAGCGGTCATGTCGGTGGCCACCGGGCCGGGGGCCACGACGTTGACGGTGATGCTGCGCGAGCCGAGTTCGCGTGCGAGCGAACGGGCAAAGCCCACGAGACCGGCCTTGGAGGCGGCGTAGTTCGCCTGGCCCGCGGAACCGAGCAGGCCGACCACCGAGGACACCAGCACGATGCGGCCCTTGCGTGCCCGCAGCATCCCTTGGGCGGCGCGCTTGCAGACGCGGAACGCGCCGGTGAGGTTGGCGTCCACGACGGAGACAAAATCCGCCTCGCTCATCCGGAGTAGGAGGGTGTCTTTGGTGATGCCCGCGTTGGACACGAGCACCTCCACGGCGGAACCGAACTGTTCCTCCACCGACTTGAACGCAGCGTCCACCTCAGCGGTGTCGGTGACGTCACACTTCACGCCGAAGAGGCCCTCCGGCGGGGGCGAGGAGTTGTACGTCACCGCAACCCGGTCACCGAGCGCAGCGAAGCGCTGTGCGATGGCAAGGCCGATTCCGCGGGAACCGCCGGTAACGAGCACGACGCGGCTCATGCGGCACCGCCTCCCCAGCGGAGCACGGCGCTCGCAGCGGTCATCCCGGCACCGAAACCGACGAGCAACACGTAGTCGCCGGGCTTCACGCGGCCATTGTCGAGCGCGTCCACGAGCGCGAGCGGGATGGAAGCCGACGACGTGTTGCCGGCGTACTGAAGCACGAGGGCGGCCTTCTCGATCGGCACGTTAAGGCGCTCGCAGGCTGCCTGGATGATGCGGATGTTGGCCTGGTGCGGTACGACAAGGGTCAGCTGGTCCGCGGTGATCCCGGCGGCGGCCATGGACTTCTGGGCGGAATCCACCATGATGCGCACCGCCCTGCGGAACACCTCCCTGCCCTCCATCTTGAGGATGCCGCCGAGCTCTGCATAGAGGTATTTCTCGGCTGAGCCGTCCGCGTCGACGTCCCAGCCCAGCAGTTGGCTGCCGGCGTCGGACGCCTCGAGCAGAACAGCACCCGAACCGTCCGCGAAGAGCACCGCCGTGTTCCGGTCCGTCCAGTCGGTGATGCGGGAGAGGGTGTCGGTCCCGATGACGAGCACCTTCTTCGCACCCATGGCGATTAGGCCGTGAGCATTGATGAGCGCATAGACGAACCCGCTGCACGCAGCGTTGAGGTCGAAGGCCCCGCACTTGAGCCCGAGCGCATGCTGGACCGTGGCCGAGGTGGCCGGGACAGAGCGGTCCGGGGTGGTGGTGGCGAGCACGAGGGCGTCGACCTCGGTCGGGTCCACACCGGCCATCTCGAGCGCTCTGCGGCCGGACTGCACAGACAGCGACGCCGTCGAACCACCGATGCGCCGCTCACGGATGCCGGTGCGTTCGATGATCCATTCGTCGGAGGTCTCGAGGACGCGGGAGAGGTCCTCGTTCGTGATCGTCTTCTCCCCGAAGGCAGAGCCCCAACCGATGATGACGGCGCCGCGTGCGCCCGACGGGATCGCCGGCACGTCAGGAGGTCCTCAACCAGGCGATGGGCTGGCGGCGCGTGACACGTTCGCCGTCCACCGCAATGTACGACTGCAGGATCCCGGCGAAGGGGGAGCGGACTTCCTCGCCACCGATGTCGCCGAGCACGGTGCCGACCTGGATGAACGAACCGTCGGCAAGCGTGCCGATCGGGGTGAATACGCCGGCAACCGGGCTGACGACCACGCGCTCGGTGGCGAAGAGATGTTCACCCTGATGGGCGACTACGGCAGTGCTCTTGCCAGCGTTCACCCATTCGATGAGCTTGTCGAGCTCCTCGGGCGTGGCAACCGAGATCGTCCGCGCGTTGTCGAGGGTTCGCTTGGCCATGCCGGAGAGCACACCGCCCGGCCCGAGCTCCACGAAGTCGACGACGCCGAGTTCTGCCATCGTGAGCAGCGAGTGCTTCCAGCGCACGGGACTGGAGAGTTGCGCGGACAGCAGGCTCGACCAGTCGTCGCCCTTGTCGTGGGCGAGCGAGTCCACGTTGGAAATAACGGGTACCTCGGTGTCGCGGGGATTCGCGCTGGCGATTGCGTTCCGGAGACGGTCACGGGCGGGTGCCATGTACGGCGTGTGGAACGCACCGGCCACCTGGAGCGGCATGACCTTCTTACCGCCCATCTCCTTCACGATTGCCGTGGCCTTGGCAACGCCCCCGATGGAACCGGCGATGACCACCTGGCCGGGCGCGTTGAAGTTCGCCACCCACACGTCGTCGTCCGCACGCCGGCACGCCACCTCAACGTCGTCGTCGTCCATGCCGAGTACAGCGGCCATCGTCCCGGGATTGGTCAGGCCAGCCTCGTGCATCGCGTCGGCCCGTTCGCAGACCAGGCGGACCCCGTCCTCGAAACCCAGCGCACCGGTTGCCGACAGCGCGGTGTACTCGCCGAGGCTGTGGCCCGCGCAGAAACTTGGCTCGAGCCCGAGGCGCTCCACGGCATCGAGCACCATCAGGCTCGACACGAACGTCATCAACTGGGCGTTGCGGGTGTCCTTCAGTTCATCGGCATCGGCATCGAGCATGAGCCGTGCGACGTCACGCCCGGAGATGGCCGAAGCCTCGTCAACCAGTTCCCAGCTCTCGTGATCCACCCAGGGGCGACCCATGCCGGGCCGTTGGGACCCCTGGCCCGGAAAGGTGAAGGCAAGCATTGGTTGCGGGTGGACTCCTCGTGCGTGTCGGGTCGGGGGGACCCTGACCTCACAAACTATTCGGTCGGGCGGCCCGGGTGTGACACCGATGCCGTTGTGCAGGGCATTTGTAACCTTCGCAGGCCGGGCAGACACACGTGCGGGAACGGTGGTCGACCTCGTGGATGGCGCCGCCAAGACGTCCTGATGACGGGTTCGGGTTCTTGCCAGCCGTGCCGCGATTCAGTAAATTCGAGATATGTTTCACTACGGAGGGTGCACAGGCACCGCCCTGCGGAGGAGAAATCATCATGAATAAGTCGTTCAAGATCGGCATCGCCGTGGCTGCGGCGGCAGGTTCGCTCACGTCGGTGGCACTCATTGGCGTCGGTGGGGCGAATGGAACCGGGCCTCACTGGGAGTACCAGGGAGAAGAAGGCCCGAACCACTGGGGTGAGCTCGACGCTAGCTATCAGGCCTGCGCCGACGGCAGCGCGCAGACACCAATCAACATCACCAAGTTCGAGAAGAAGAACCTCAAGAATCTCGTGTTCAACTACAACCACAACGGCGTGGGCACCGTGGTGAACAACGGGCACACCGTGCAGCTGAACGCTGATGCCGGCCAGTCGGTGACGATCGGTAACACGACGTATCCGTTCCTGCAGATCCACTTCCACACCCCGAGCGAGCACGAGATCAACGGCAAGCACTACCCGCTCGAAGTGCACTTCGTGCACAAGACCGACGGTGGTGAGATCGCCGTGGTCGGCATCTTCGTGACCGAAGGCCGCAAGCACAACCACGCATGGGATGGCTTCGTCAGCGCGCTTGAGGCTTCCGACAGCACGCCGGTGAACGTGGACTGGGACGAGATGTTCCCGGAGAACAAGCAAACGTTGCGCTACAGCGGCAGCCTCACCACGCCGCCCTGCACCGAGGGTGTCGCCTGGAACATCTTCACGACCCCCGTTGAGCTCGACCGTGAGCAGATCAACGAGTTCATCAACACCTACAACGGGAACATGCGCCCCGTGCAGCCGATCAACGGCCGCAAGGTGTTCCTCGACAGCACGCCGAACAGCTGATTCGGGAGTGCGTGTGGCCGG
>CAEZYY010000049.1_pt1 | contig 18463 bp, 18 predicted proteins | sample 7265861 | NCBI WGS metagenome assembly CAEZYY01 (sample SAMEA6813946, study PRJEB35770) | freshwater metagenome | biome: Freshwater; feature: Freshwater reservoir; material: water | place: Czech Republic | collected 2016-08-15 | depth 30m m | reverse complement strand
GTTCCGATCCGGCCGAGCGCGTGCGCCGAACCGAGACCGAGCAGCCGCTGGTAGGCCGCGCCGGCATCACCGAGCCCGGCGCGCTGGTTGATCTCGGTGAAGACCGCACCCGGACGAATACAGCCGACCCGGATACCGACGGGCCTGAGTTCCGCGGCGAGCACCCGCGTGAGGGTCTCGAGAGCGCCCTTGGTGGCGGCATACGGGGAGGCACCTGGGAAGGCGCGCTGGGTGTGCACGGAGCCCACGAACACCACGCAGCCCTGGGTCTTTTGCAGATGAGGCTTGGCGAGCCCGGTGAGCATCATGCCCGCAACAACGTTGGTGTTGAAGATGTCGAGCAGTTGCTGTTCGTCGAGCTCGTCGATGGCGCCGCGGTACATGTTGCCTGCGTTGCTGAGCAGTGCATCAAGCTTGCCTCCGCCGTGCGCTACAGCAGCGTCGATCATCGAGCGTCGGTCGGCGTCCACCGTTACGTCGCCCGCGACTCCGAGGCAGTTGGGCCCGATGGCAGCAGCCTCGGCTTCGATCTTGTCGCGACGACGACCGGAGATAGTGACCTTGGCGCCGAGCTTGCAGAAGTGCTCGGCCGCGCCGGCTCCGAGGCCCGAGCCCCCACCGGTGATGAGGATGGACATTCCTTCGACGGGTCGCATCAGCGATTGCCTTTCGGGTCGTTCGTGGTAGGCGTCATGCCCGGCTTCACACCGACCGCGTCAACGGACTGCGGCCGGGGAAGGCCCGCGATCACCGAGATGGTGACGCCGCCGTCAACGAGGATCTCCTCGCCGGTGATGTATTCCGACGCATCCGAGAGCAACCAGAGCACGGCGCGTGCAATGTCGTCCGACGTACCGAGGCGCCCCAGTGGCACGCGGGACTCGCGTAGCGCACGGATCTGCGGGTCTGCGTAGATGGGGCCAGACATGCCGGCATCGATGAGGCCCGGAGCGATGGCGTTCACGCGGATGCCGTGCTGCCCCCACTCCACCGCCATCTGTTTCGTGAGCAGCGCCACTGCGCTCTTGGTGGAGCCGTACGCGCCAGCGTTCGGGCCGGGCATCACACCGTTCATCGAGGTGATGTTCACCATCGAACCGCGACGGCCCTCGGCCACCAGTCGCTTGGCAACCGCCTGTGCCACGGTGAACGTTCCCGTGAGGTTCACGTCCACCACGGCACGCCACTGATCAAGTGTCTGGTCGAGCAGCGGCCCGAAGCGCACGATTCCTGCGTTGTTCACGACCGCATCGGGCGTGCCGAACGCGTCGAGCACGGCGTTGACCCCATCGGCACCGGTGGTGGAGCACACGAAGCCGGTGGCCCCGGGGATCGTCGCAGCGGTCTTGGTAACGGATTGGTCGACGTCGAGCAGCGCAACGCGGTAGCCGTCCGCGGCTGCCGCTGCGGCAATCGCTGCGCCGAGCCCGCCTGCGGCGCCGGTGACGAGAATGGACTTGGACATCAGAGTGCTCCGAACAGGATGGGGTACGAGCTGTAGTGCTTGCGGACGCTCGCCGGGTCGAGCACCGGTGGCGCTTCGGGATCCCGGCGGCCGCCCGCCTCGAGCACGGCGTGGGCCATGACCGCAACCGTGCCGTAGAGGCGCTGTGTGGTGCCCCCGCTCATGTCGCCGTCCACGAGGCCTCCGTCCAGTTCCTGACCGATGCACGCATGCGTGCCGGCCCCGAAGCTGAGCCCCCACGGGGCGGCGCCGTCGGGAACCTGACGGTGCGGGTCGAATCGGTTACCGGTGGGCCCCCACACCGAGGCGTCACGGTTCGCGGCCTTAAGGTCGAGTACGAGGCGCGTCCCGGTGGTGATGGTCCGTCCTGCCACCTCGAAGTCCGACACTGCCTCGCGCCACGCAACCGGGCTCGCGGGCTCGAGCCGGAGCGACTCGTGCATGCAGCGCTGCAGGAACGCCTTGTCAGCGCGGGCCCGTTGGAGGTCCTCGGGGTGATCTGCTCCCCACGCCCACACCTGGTCAAGGGTGTGCGTGAGCGAGTTCGCCGTGGAGTGTGCACCGGCCTGCAGATAGAAGGCGATCTCGCGCCGGATGACCTCCTGCGGGAGGTCGAGACGGTCCTGATTCCGCAGCAGGGTGGTGAGTACGTCCTGGGGGAGTTCGTTCTCGGGGCGGGTGCCGGCGGTGACCTCGCCGATCAGCGCAACCCGCCGTGCGATGGCCGGCTGCAGCACGGACTCGTCGAACTCGTCCATGACAGCGAGTACCTCGGCGCGCACCTCGTCCTTGTTCCGGGTGGAGTGGACGAGCGTGGCACCCTCGCTGAACTTCTTGACGATCCCGTAGAGCCGTTCGGTTGCTTCCGGGTCCGCGCTGTTGTGGTCGATCCCTGCGACATGGGCGGTGAGGCTCATCGCAAGGCGGTAGCCGATCACGATGAGGTCGCCGCGCCCCGCTGCACGGAACGGCGCAAGGGTGTCGGTGAGGGTTTGCGCGAGGAGTTGGTTCTCCCAGACATCGAAGACCTCACGGCGGAACAACCGGTTCTCGAGCCGCCGGCGATCGCGATGCGGGTCGCCGTGCAGCGTGAGCAGGCAGTCACCCATGACGACAGCGCCCTCGTCATAGAGGGCCTGGCGGGCTTCCTTGCGGCGCAGCGCCTCGTTCACGTCGCGCCAGCCGGTCAGTTCCACGACGGGTTCATCCATGACGGTTCCTGAGCCTTCCTTGCCGGTTCACCGGCTTGCTTCGGCGTCCCGGTACGTCGTGAGGAGACTAACGCCGACCCCGGGCCTTAGCCATCTGGCGGAGGCGTTCGGCCGGTTCGCCATGGTCCGACCGCAGCCGCATGAGTTCCTTGGCCGTGCGCCAGTACTCCTGGATGGACTCGTCGCCGCTCGTGCGACGCATGAGCAACTGCATGGCGATGTCGTGGCGCACATACTCCACCGAGACCGCTACGACAGCAGCGTCGTCGGTGTATGTACCCCAGGTGTCGGACCCGTCGAGGCCACCAATCACTGCCCGTTCCCGGTCGCCGGCCACGACCATGAGCCTGCATCCCACGTTGTCGAGCACCTGGTCGGGGCTCGAGAACTCATGCTGGTAGGAGTAGCCGATCGGCTCACCCGGGTCGCCGAAGCAGAGTACGGACACGTCGACGCCCTGGTCTGTGGCCCGACGCAGGTCTGTGCGGAGCACGTCGAGCTCCTCGGGCCAGACGGAGACAAAGATGTCTGTTCGGGCGGCGCGGATCACGTCCTGGCAGCGGTCCAGAAGGTCAGGCCTCCCGCTGATCGCGTGCGTGAGGCGGGCCTGCGCCGGGGTGGACAGCAGATCGAAGCCGGACTCGAGTGAGTTGACCACGTGGTCCATGTTCGAGCGGAACCGGCTCGTCAGCATGGCTGGCGACAGCGGGACGTATGACACGGAGTCGCTCTCGTCGGCGACCTCGTATGCGGCTCGGCGGGCAGCCAACTTGCCGAGCACCTCGTATACCGTGCTGCGCGGCACACCGGACCGCTTCGCCACCTCGTACCCGTTCAACGGCCTTCCCGCCTCGACCAGCGCGGTGTAGGCCTTGGCCTCGTAGGCGGAGAAGCCCACCGCCTGCAGTTGCACGACGAGTTGCTCGATGAGCGTCTTGGCCTCTGTCACGAACGCGAGAGTAGTGAACTGGTGCTGGGTACGCGTGGCCCGGCTACGACGAGGCGGCGCCCGGGTGCGGCAGCAACCCGATGAGCGTCTGGGTGAACCCGCCGTCCACCACGAGCGTCTGGCCGCTGACGTACGACGCGTCGGTCGACAGGAGAAACGCGACTGCCGTGCCAATGTCGCGCGGTGTGCCGATACGGCCGACAGGCACCATGCCGCGGCGCCGCTCGTGCAGCACCGGGTCCGCGTACACCGCCTCGGCCATCGCCGTACGGGTCATGCCGGGGGCGACGGCGTTCACGCGCACGCCGAGCGCCCCCCACTCCACGCTTGCCTGCTGGGTGAACGCGCTCACACCTGCCTTCGCGGCCGTGTACATACCGACGTCCATCTGCGGGGTGACGGCCGCGATCGAGGACAGGTTCACGATGCTGCCGGAGCCGTGCACGGCAAAGTGGGCGAGTGCTGCCTGGGACGCGAGCACGACTGCCCGGAGGTTCACCCGGTACACATCGTCGAGCTGCTCGGGTGTTACCGAGGCGAGCGGCGCGCGCCGGTGGATCCCGGCGTTGTTCACGAGTGCATCGAGGCCGCCGAGGAGCGTGGCCGCTCGGTTCACGATGCCGGCCGGGTCCGCCCCCACGTCGCCCGGCACGCTGACGCCACCGAGGCGGTTTGCAACGCGCGCTGCGGCGTCACCATCAATGTCATTCACGGCCACCTGCCAGCCGCGCTCGGCGAGCACCATGGCGATCCCCTCGCCGATGCCACTTCCGGCGCCGGTGACGAGCACCTTCGTCCGGGCGGTTGCCCGACCGGTGCCCGCGCCCGTGCTCACACGAACCTCGAGGCGATGTGCGGTGCACGGCGATCCATCCGCGTGAGCCGGATGGCGTTCGCGTTCAGGGTGCCCCGCAGGTCTGTCACGTCGGGTCCGGTGCCCTTGTCCCACCCGCCGAAGTTCGTGCCGAACACGAGGTGCTCCGTACCGAGCTGGGCGAGGGCGAACTCGAACTCGCGGGCGCCCGCCACGTGGCAGTCGAACCACAGCCGGGACACCGCCTGGTCGAACGCACCGGGCTCGCTGATCCACGCCGGTGCTGCCTTGCGCCGCTCGGCGATCTTGCGCAGCTTGCTCATACCCATCGGCGTGAACCCCCCGCCGTGCGAGATGCAGATGTCGAGCGTGGGGAAGCGCGTCGTGACCCCGCCGAACACGAGGGTGGAAACGGCGAGCACCTCCTCGAAGGAGTACTCGAGCACGAGGTCGAGGTCGAAGCGCCTCACCCTTGGGTCCCGCAGCGGTCCGTCGATGCCGGACTGGGTGGGGTGCATGAAGAGCGGGACGTCGAGCTCGACGCAGGTGGAGTACAGCTCGTCCATCGTCGGGTCGTCGAGGAACCGCCCGACGTCGGTGCCGATGTAGCCGCCCAACAGCCCGAGTTCGTTGACGCAGCGGCGAAGCTCGCGGCATGCGGCCGGGACGTCCTGCATGGGCAGGGCGCCAAGGCCGACGAAGCGGTCCGGGTGTGCGCGGACCTGGGCGGCGAGTTCGTCGTTGTGGACCTGGCAGAAGTCGATCGCCAGATGGGCGTCGATGAAATGGAGGTACGTGAGGGGGTTCGGGGAGAGCGCCTGGACGGAAATGCCCTGCTCATCCATGGCGGCGAGGCGAACCTCGACGTCCCCGATGATGGATCCCCGGTACCCCACCCCGTCGAGTCGGTAGTTGCCCACCTGGAAGAAGGGGCTCCCGTCGGGATTGCTACCGATCGAGGGTCCGCACCAGCCCGCCGCCCCCATCGACCCCTCGAGGAAGATGTGCCCGTGGAGGTCAATAATGCCGTTTTCTGCCATGGGAAGCCCTGTCGTGTCAGAATGGATGGGGAAGTAGTGAGGTAAGTAACTACCATAGGAACTTCGACTCCTTTCCAATCGTGAACAAACCAGGGGGAAATACATGCGATCCACGAGTAGAGCGCGGCTTGTCGCGGTCCTGACGGTCGGAGCACTTGCTCTGGTCGCAGCGGGCTGCGGTAGCAAGAAGACCGCAGAGACCACCGTTGCACCGGACACCACGGCAGCAGCAGAGACCACCGTTGCACCGGACACCACGGCAGCAGCAGAGACCACCGTTGCACCGGACACCACCGCTGCAGAACTGACCGGTGTCGAGCTGGCCAAGGCCCGCATCGCCGAGTTCAGCAAGACCCCGACCGATCTGGGTCTGACCGAAGCCATCAAGTCCATTCCGAAGGGCGCCAAGGTCGTCTACGTGCAGTGTTCGGTGCCGGTGTGCGCCTCCATTGGCGAGGGCATCAAGGCCGCAACAGAGGCCATCGGCGGCGAGTACGTTGCGATCGCGCACCAGGACACCGCCGACACCGTGCAGGCTGCGTTCCAGCAGGCCATTCAGGCCAACCCCACCATGGTGATGACGTCGGGCAACCCGCGCGAGTGGTTCGCCGATGAGCTCAAGCAGCTCAACGACAAGAACATCCCTGTCGTCGGCTGGTCGATCCCCGAGGCCTACAAGACGGATGGCTTCGCCGCCAACCTCGTGACCGGAGATGACTACTGGTTCAACGGTGTGCTGTTCGCCGACTACGTCACGGCCAAGACCGAGGGCAAGGGCAACGTGCTCTTCATCACCATCCCGCAGTTCCCGGTGCTCGGCATCGAGATGCAGGGCTTCAAGGACGAGATCGCCCTCGTGTGCCCCGACTGCAAGGTGCATTACGATGAGGTGACCGTTCCCGACCTCATCGCTGGCAAGCACATCTCCACGCTCATCGCTGACCTGCAGGCCGACCCGTCGGTCAACTTCATCGTCACCGGCTTCGGCGACATGATCATCGGTCTCCCCGACGCTCTCGCCGGTGCCGGCGTCGGCGCAGGTGTGCCGATCATCTCCCAGGCGGGCACCCCGCTCAACTACGCGATGATCGCGGCCGGGCAGCAGGAAGCCGACATGGCCCTGCCCACCTCGTTCCTCGGTTGGCGTGCAGTGGACGCAGGTCTGCGTGCGCTCAACGCACAGGACACCGGCGTCTTCGCTGCCCGTCCGCTGACGACGTTCGCCGACCACGCCAACGTCGCCATTGCCGGCGTGCCGCTGCAGATCCTCACCAAGGGTGCCCTCACGGACCCGGCAGTCGCCTGGCCCGGCATCGAAGGCTTCGAGGCTGCGTTCAAGGCTCTGTGGGGCGTCTCCTGACGTCACCCCACGTCCAGTGATGTGACTCGGCTGCCGCTGACGTCCGGTTCGTCCGGTCGTTAGCGGCAGCCGACCAGCATTTGGGCAACAATGCACCTGCCATGACCGACCAGCCCACGCGCCAACAGCCGCTCATCGACATCGAGTCGTTGAGTAAGAGCTTTCCCGGCCAAGTTGCGCTGAACAACGTGTCGATGCAGATCCTGCCCGGGCAGATCCACGCACTCGTGGGCCAGAACGGTTCGGGAAAATCCACCCTCATCAAGATCCTCGCCGGGTACCACCAGCCCGATCCCGGCTCGATCGTGCGTCTCCACGGCGAGACCGTCGACATCGCAACCCTCGATCCCCATGAGCGCGCTCATCTGCACGTCATGCACCAGGACCTCGGTCTCGTGCGGTCGCTCAGCATCATGGAGAACCTCGCGCTCGGTCGTGGCTACCACACTGGCGCGCTCGGCCGTATCAACTGGGCCAAGGAAGCAGCGCGCGTTAGCGCTCTCCTTGCCGAATTCGACGTGCGGGCCGACCCGCGAACACTCGTACAGGCACTCGCCCCCGCCGATCAGGCCATCATCGCCCTCGTCCGCGCACTGCAGGACTGGGGTGACGGCGAGTGGGGGGTTCTCGTGCTCGACGAGCCGACCGCCTCGCTGCCCAAGCCCGAGGTGGACCGCCTGTTCGCCGCCGTGCGCCGAATCGCTCAGCGCGGTGGCGGCGTCATCTTCGTATCGCACCGACTCGACGAGGTGTTCGACCTCGCAGACCACGTCACCGTGCTGCGTGACGGGGTCGTGGTGGGCTCGCAGCCGCTTCGTGAACTGGACCAGACCAGGCTCATCGAACTCATCGTGGGCCGCGCCATCGACGACCTCTACACCGCACCGCCCGAGCCGATGTCCGAGGTTGCGGTACAGACCGAGAACCTCGCCGGGGAGAACCTCATCGATCTCGACCTCACGGTGCGACGCGGCGAGGTGGTCGGTGTCGCCGGCCTCGTCGGCTCCGGCCGTGACGAAGTGGCGGCGCTGCTCTTCGGGGCCAAGCGCCCCGTGCGCGGCGAGGTCCGCGTTGGGGGCCGAGTTGTCAGGGCACCCCGGGAGGCGATCATCGCCGGGATGGCACTGGTGCCCGCAGACCGCAAGGGTCTCGGTTGTATACCCGAGCACACGGTGCGGGAGAACGTCGTGCTCCCGCGCCTTGGGCCCTTCGGCCGCTTCTGGCTGCGCCGGGACGCCGAGCGAAGCGAGGCCGTGCGCTGGGTGGTAGAGGTGGACATCCGCCCCGCAGACCCCGAGCGACGGATCATCACGCTCTCGGGCGGCAACCAGCAAAAGGCTGTGTTGGCCCGGTGGCTGCGCACCTCCCCCTCGGTACTCGTGCTCGACGAGCCGACACAAGGAGTGGACGTCGGCGCCAAGGCGTCCATCTACGAACTGCTCGCCAAGTCGGCTGAGGGTGGCACCGCCATCATCATGTGCTCATCCGACGCCGAAGAACTCGCCCATGTCTGTGATCGCGTGCTCGTGCTGCGCGGCGGCAAGGTTGCCACCGAACTGTCCGGGGGATCGCTGACATCCGATCGCATTGTGCAGGAGATCCTCAGTTGAAGATCGCTCGTTCGAAGTTCTCCCCGGGGAACATCAGCATCGTCTATCTCTACGTGGTCGGGTTCGCCGCCTTCTGGATCTGGATCCCCGAACTGTGGATCAACTGGACCACACACAAGTCGGTGCTCAACATCGACATGTCTACCAAGGCCATCGTTGCAGTGGGCCTGGTGGCACCGCTGCTCACCAACACGTTCGACCTCTCGATCGCTGGCGTCATCAGCCTCAGTTCGGTCATGGTTTCGTGGCTGCAGACCGAATATCACTGGAACATGTGGCCCGCCATGGCGCTCACCCTCGTGGTCGCCCTCGCGTGCGGTGCGGCGAATGCACTGCTCGTGGTCGGTATCCGGATCAACTCGTTCATCGCAACGCTTGCGTCCGGCGCGGTGATCACCGCGATTGCCGAGTACACCTCGGGCGGCGTGCAGGTGCAGGTGCCGAACACCTTCAAGAACGTCGCGAAGAGCCAGATGTTCTGGGGCATCCAGGCCAAGGTGGGTTACCTGGTCGTCATCGCGCTCGTGCTCTGGTACGTGCTCGAGCACACGCCGGCCGGCCGCTATATGCACGCAACGGGAGACGGCCCCGATGCGGCGCGCCTTGCTGGTGTGCAGACGAAGCGCTACGTCGTCCTGTCGCTGCTCATCTGCTCGGTGGTCGCAGGTTTCGCAGGCATCGTGTCGGCGGCACAGACCGCCGGCAACGCAACGGCTGGTGGTCCGTACCTCCTGCCCGCATTCGCTGCTTGCTTCCTCGGCTCCACCCAGTTCCTCGGACGCTTCAACGTGGGGGGCACGGTCGCCTCGATCTTCGTGCTCGCTAGCCTCGTTGCGGGTCTGCAGCGCTCGATCGAGAACCAGGGGATCCGGCGCATCCTCGACTCGCTGTTCTTCGGTCTCGCGCTCATCGCTGCGGTGGGTCTCTCAAAGTTGCTCGAGCGCTATCGCGAGCGCACTGCATTCAGGATGCGTGCGCTCGAAATCAACCGGATTTCCGAACCGTCCGGTCACGGTCACTGATCCATTAGGAGAATCCCATGTCTGCCCGCAAGCCCCGCAGTACCAATCCGCTGATCTCGTCACCCAATCGCCTCAAGCTCGGCGTGTTTGGCGTCAACGTCAGCAATGGCTGTGCCATGACGGATATGCCTGAGTCCCTGAAGGCCGAGTGGAGCGAGTCTGTTGCGGTGGCCCAGGCCGCCGAGGCCTGCGGTATTGAGGCCATCATCCCTGTTGCGCGCTGGCACGGGATGGGTGGCAACGTCAACTTCAACCATCGCAACTTCGACCCGTTCACCTGGGCCGCCGGTCTTGCCGCCGTCACGAAGAACATCGGCATATTTGCCACGTTCCACGTGCCCACCGTGCACCCCGTACGCGCCGCGAAGGAAGTGGCAACGATCGACCACATCTCCGGTGGTCGTTTCTGCCTCAACATGGTTGCGGGCTGGAACGACAAAGAGATCAATATGTTTGGCGTGCCCCAGCGCGGTCACGACGAGCGTTACGAGTACGCCGAGGACTGGGTGAATGTCTGCAAGGACCTCTGGACCAAGGAGGGGTTCTTCGACTACTCGGGCCCGTACTTCGACGTGCCCAACGCGTACTCCGAGCCCAAGCCCGTCCAGAACCCGCACCCCGTGCTCATGTCCGCCGGGAACAGCGAGCGCGGCCAGCACTTCGCAGCCAAGCACTGCGACGTGAACTTCGTGGTGGCACCGAACATCGAGACCGCAGGCCAGATCGCCGCGAGCGTGAAGAAGCTCGCCCGCGAGACCTACGGGCGGGACATCCTCGTGTTCGGTCAGGGGTACATCGTGTGCCGTGACACTGAGGAGGAGGCCGTTGCGTACCGCGACAAGTACGTGAAGGAGAAGGGCGACTGGGAAGGCGTGCGCAACCTGCTCGACACGCTCGTACCCAATTCCGAGAGCGCGCTCGGCGACGGCTGGGAGTCCATGGCCTCCAACCTCATCGCCGGCTACGGCGCCATCCCGCTGGTCGGCACCGCCGATCAGGTGGTTGCGGGTATGAAGCGGTTCTCCGATGCCGGCCTCGACGGCATCAGCATCTCGTGGGTGGACTACCTCGCTGGCCTCGATCAGTTCGACAAGGTGCTCCGACCGAAGCTGATCGCGGCGGGTCTCCGCGACAGCTGAACCCGATTGGGCCAGACTGGGTTCATGGCGCCCCAGGCATCAAGGAACCTGTCAACACTGATCGTCCAGCTCACCGACACCCATATCGTCGCCAACGCGCGGCTGTGCCACAACGAGATCGACACGTCGTCGTTCCTCCGTGCTGCTGTGGAGACCGTTCGCCAGCTCACGGTGAGGCCCGCCGCTGTGCTCATCACGGGTGATCTCGTCAACGAGGGCAGGGCAAACCAGTACGACCACCTCAAGGTGTTGCTTGCGCCGATCGTGACTGCTGGGATGCCGCTGTACCTCATGCCGGGTAACCACGACAACCGTGAGGCCATGCGGGAGGTGTTCCCCGATCATGGGGAATTGGGCAAGGGGCCCTCGTGCGATTTCGTGGCCGACATCGGTGCGCTCCGGCTCGTCGGCCTCGACACGCTCATCGACAATGAAGCAGGCGGCGATCTCTCGGCGAATCAACTGGAGTGGCTCGAGCGGACGTTGCAACAGAAACCACAGAGGCCGACGATCATCGCCATGCACCACCCTCCGTTCACCACCGGGATCGGTCACATGGATGAGCAGGGACTTTCCGCTGATGCACAGGCAGCGATGGAACGCATCGTGTCTGTGAACCCCCAGGTGGAGCGCGTGACGTGTGGTCACCTTCATCGCAACATCTCACGACGGTGGGCGGGAACCATTGTGGCTACTGCGCCGAGCGTTGCCCACGCGGTGGCGTTCGACCTGCGCCCTGGTGCGCACGGCGCCTGGAACTACGAGCCCCCGGCAATCACCGCACATCACTGGAACGGCTCACACCTCGTGACCCACCAGATCGGCTCCGGCGACTTCCCGGCCACGCGCTACGGGATGTAACCCCCAGCGTTCGCGGTACGAAAATGCTGAAAACGTGCCTTGGGTATCGAGAACAAGCGGGGTCAGCGGCTGCTCTGGCCGTCGTCCACCTTCACCACGGTGCCGGTGACGAACTCGGACTGCGGTGCCACGAGGAAGAGCAGGGTGGAGTCCATCTGGGTGGGCTGGCCGAGCCGCTTGCGGGGGAAGCCACGGGTGATGTCGCCCATGCGCTCGAGCATTCCGTCCATCATTTCGGAGGCGAACGCCCCGGGGGCGATGCAGTTCACGTTGATGTTGAACGGGGCCCACTCGCTCGCGAGCGCTTCGGTCATGCGGTTCACTGCGGTCTTGGTAACGGCGTACAGCGACGCGCCGCCCCCGTTGGTGACGAACCCGGCCATCGAGGAGATGTTGACGATGCGGCCCGGCTGCTTGAGCTTGATGAGGCGGCGCGCGAACTCGCATGAGATCAGCCACGGTGCACGCAGGTTGGTGCCGAGCACGGCGTCCACAAGCTCGGTCGACATCTTGGTGGCGAACTGTGCGTCGGGGATACCAGCGTTGTTCACGAGGATGTCCACCGTTCCCACCTCAGCCTCGATGCGGTCGAATGCGGCAGACAGCGCAGCATCGTCGCGAACGTCGAGCGGGATCGCGATCGCCTTGCCACCGCGCGCGTTGATGTCCTTGGCGACAGCCTCGACCCGATCGAAACGGCGACCCGCGCAGGCAACCGTGGATCCGGCCTCGGCGAGCACCTGTGCGAAGCGCAGCCCGAGACCCGACGATGCGCCGGTAACCAGTGCGATGTGGCCCGTGAGGTCGATGTGATTGCTGGTCATGGTGTCGGGCGCTCCTGAAGCAGTCGGTGGGTGGCTGGTCCTCACCTTAGGACAACGGCGAAACCACTACAGTGCTGGGTTCGTGGGATTGACGACCTGGAAACCGCCCGAACTCGACCGGACCGGCCGCGAGAGTGTGCCCCTGCGCAAGCGTCGTCTCGACATCGCGCTGATTGGCTTCTTCACGTTCAACTTCGTCTTCGTGTCGAACATGATCGACCTCGAGTGCGTCCTCATCAAGGACACCTCGAACTTCAAATACCCGGTCTGGCCACCAGAGCCCGTCGTGAGGCTGATCCACTGGTACGGGAGGAGCTACGACCCGCTGCTCATGGCCCGCCCGCCATTTTGGATGGTCACCATGTTCTTCGACGTCTACGTCTTCGGGCCGTTCTACGCAATCGCGGTCTATGCGTTTATCCGGGGCCGGGATTGGATCCGGCTGCCGGCAATTGTGTGGGCGACGATGATGTTCACGATCGTCTGCATCATCCTCAACGAAGAGGCGTTCGGGAAGTACCGAACGGATCACCTGCCGCTCGTGATCGGCGCCAACCTTTCGTGGTTGATCTTCCCGATCCTTGTTGTCTGGCGTGTCGGTGGCTCTGCCCATCCGTTCACGGTTACAACGAGCACCGTGTCTGACCAGTGACCACCGGCCTCGGTTTCGTCGATCGGTACGGCCCGTGGGCTGTTGTGGCGGGAGCATCGGAAGGCCTCGGGCGGGCGTTCGCAACCGAAATCGCCCGTCGCGGGCTGAACCTCATGCTGGTCGCACGCAAGGAAGCAGCGCTGCAGCAAACCGCTGGTGAACTGTGCGAAGCACATGGAGTCGAGACTGCCGTGCTGGCACTGGACATGGGTGCACCCGACGCGATCGATCGGATCGCCGATGCGGTAGGCGATCGCGAAGTCGGGTTCATCGTCGCGAACGCAGCGTTCGTGCCGATCGGGCAGTTCTCCGAGATCGCACCTGCAGACCTCGACCAGGCGATCGCGGTGAACTGTCGCGGCACGCTGCAACTCGCGCGCCGCTTCCTCCCGCCGATGGCAGCGCGCGGGCGTGGCGGCATGGTGGTGATGGCGTCGATGGCCGGCCTGCAGGGAACGCCGATGCTCACCACCTATGCAGCCACCAAGGCGTTCGACCTCGTGCTCGCCGAGGGCCTCTGGCAGGAGTTCGGCAAGCACGGTGTACACGTGATCGGCTCGGCGGCCGGCGCGATCGCCGACCCGAACCTCGCCAAGGTGAAGACCAAACGGGCACCCGGCACGTTGTCTCCCGATGCCGTGGTGAGCGAGACACTTGCTGCACTTGGCAAGGGCCCCAGAGTGGTGCCGGGCCGCACCAACAAGTTCGCCTCGGTGCTCATGAGCAGACTGTTACCGCGCCAAGCCGCGGTTCGCATCATGGCCATGAACACCAAGGACCTGCGCGCCGGGTAACCCCCTAGCCTTGACGTGCGGCGTTGATGCGTCTGCCCGGTTCTTCGATCCAGTACTCAGACATCACGAGGTGTGCCATGGACATCAACTCACTCTTTTCGGTGAAGGGCAAGGTTGCCCTCGTTACCGGTGGTTCGCGCGGTATCGGCGAGATGATCGCTGCTGGCTACCTCGCCAACGGGGCGAAGGTCTACGTGAGTTCCCGCAAGGCCGATCAGTGCAACGCGACTGCCCAGCGTCTCAGCGAGGTGTACGGCGGCGAGTGCATCTCCCTGCCCGCCAACCTGTCGGACCTTCCCGGCGTCGAGTCGCTCGCTGCCGCGATGCGCGAACGTGAGGAACACCTCGACATCCTCGTCAACAACGCCGGTGTGTCCTGGGGTGCGCCCCTCGACGAGTTCCCCGAGGTGGGCTGGGACAAGGTGATGGACACCAACGTGAAGGGTCCGTTCTTCCTCACGCAGAAGTTGCTGCCGCTGCTCGAGAAGCGCGCCACGAACGACGACCCCGCCCGCGTCATCAACATTGGCTCCATCGATGGACTGCGTAACGCGGTGTTCAGCACGTTCTCCTACGGACCGTCGAAGGCGGCACTCCACTCGCTCACCAAGTTGCTCGCGGCACACCTCGGCCCGCGCAACGTGATCGTGAATGCCATCGCACCCGGACCGTTCCCCACCTGGATGCTGAGCACCGGTGTTGGCGGCGGTGGCGACGTCGAGAACACGAACTGGGACGCCGTCGGCCGGGGCAACCCCCGTGGCCGTGTCGGCACCCCGGAGGACATCGCTGGCCTCGCCATCTTCCTCAGTTCCCGTGCGGGCGCCTTCACCGTTGGCGAGGTCATCTCGTGCGACGGCGGCACGATGCTCGTCTGAACCGCTGGCCGATTCTTAGCGAATTCCCGAAGATGAACCCGTGATCAACGGTGCAACACTCCGGGAACTGCGGCTCCGGGCGGGTCGAAAGCAGGCCGATGTGGCCACGGCCGCCGGCATCCCAGCGTCGGTATTGAGTGCTTACGAGCGCGGTCACCGCGATCCTGGTCTTCAGGCGGTGTCGCGAATTCTTGACGCGCTCGGCCTATAGGTGCGCTTTGTGCCGCGGCTTGATCCCGCAGAACAGGCACGGATTCTCGTCCAGGTGCTCGAACTCGCGGAGGCATTGCCCTATGAGCCTGAGCCTGAGCCGTTGGCTAAGCCCCGGTGGGGGACGACGAGCGGGTGGAGCGACTCCGCCGGCTCGCCGGGTGACTAGAGCAGTTTGCCGATTGCTTCCTCGCGCAGTTCGCGCTTGAGGATCTTGCCCGACGCCGTGCGCGGGAGTGGCTCGGTGACGGCCAAGACGTAGCGGGGCACCTCGAACTTCGCGAGGTGACCCTGGAGGAACGCGCGAAGGTCGTCCACGTCGAGGCCGGGTTCCGCGTACACGGTTGCGCCAACCTCTTCCCCCAGTCGTTCGTCGGGCACCGAGTACACGGCGGCCTCGCGCACCTTCGGGTGCATGAGCAGGGCCGCCTCCACGTGGCCGCAACCGATGTTCTCGCCGCCGCGAATGATGAGGTCCTTGATGCGGTCCACGATGAACAAGTACCCGGCATCATCCAGATAGGCCACGTCGCCGGTGCGGAACCAGCCACCGGGCAGGAACACCTCGTCGTTCACCTCAGGCCGGTTCCAGTAACCATCGAACATCGACGTTCCGCGGATGAGCAGCTCGCCGCGTTCGCCGGCCGGCACCTCGCTGCCGTCCTCGTCGATGATGCGCAATTCGAGCACGGCAGAGCAGCGGCCCGAGCTAGCGGGGCGCTCTAGGTATTCGTCGCCCACGATGAACACGCCGATGGCGTTGGTCTCGGTCATTCCCCAGCCCGTGTTGGGCGTTGCAGACTCGAGTGTTGCGTCGATCTGTCGCACCTGCTCGGGAGCACGAGCGGCTCCGCCACCACCCACTACTCGCAGCGACGAGAGGTCTCGATTGGTGCGTCGTGCCTCGTTGACGAGATCGTGTGTTACCGCAGGCGGTCCCGTGAATGCACTGATCTTCTCCACCTCGATGAGCTCGGCAGCCTTCTCGGGATCCCACTTGTACATACAAACGATCTTGCGCTGCGCCCGGTACGACGAGAGGAATACGGCATGCGATGCGGTGACGTGGAACAGCGGGATTCCGAGCAGTGTCGCTGCTTGCGCAGCGGGCGGCGCGAGGGTGAAACTGCGCTCGAGGCCGATGGCGGTGCCATCAAGTTCCCAAGAGAACAGCGCGCTGAGTACCGCACGGTGTGACGAGACGACACCTTTCGGGTAGCCCGTCGAGCCCGATGTGTAGAAGATGATCGCCGGGTCGTCCGGGTCGATGTTCGCAACGGGCATCGCAACGCCAGCCGGCACTCGTTCCAGTGCAGCCGCGTACACCTCGGTACGCGCAGGAAGCACATGCGGGTTGAGCCCGCGACGGGCAACAAGTGTGTCGACATCGGCGGCCGAGAGTGCGGCCGAGACCCGCGCGAGTCGCTCCTGGTCCACGATGAGTACCTTGGCCCCGCAGTCGCGCAGCCCGTACTCCATCTCGTCGGGCTGCCACAGTGCGTTCATCGCCACAGCAATCGCCCCAATGCTGGTGGCCGCCATGAACGAGATGATCCACTCGGGGTAGTTGCGCATGGAGATCGCCACGCGGTCGCCCTTGCCGACGCCGTAGGTGTGGACGAGGAGGTGAGCCAGTCGTGACGCTTGTTGGTACGTCTCTGCGAACGTGAGCCGCTCGTCTTCGTAGACGAGGTACTCAGCGTCGCTCACCGTGTCCTCGTACAGCTGGCGCAAGGATCGGGGAGCGTTCTTGAACACCCGGAAGGTGCGCCCGTCCCGTTCGACGGTCTCGAGCTCGTAGGGCTGGCCGGGAGCAGTGAGCTCGGCGAGGACGTCCTCGCGGGTGCGGATGCGCATCCCCCCATGTTGGTTCGCCGGACCAAGGAGTTCCAACGTGTCGAACCTGTTAAAAATGAGCATGAAGATTTCCCGGCGAGCAGCAATCGGCGGTATCGCCGCTACTGGTCTGGCGCTGCTTGGGGTGGTTGTCGGGTCGTCGGCAGCAAACGCGGTGCTCCCGAACGATCCCGGGCACGAACGCCACGGGCACCACAAGGGCAAAGGCAAGGGCGGCAACCTGTTGCGCAACCCGTCGTTCGAACTCGATGCGGCGGGAACGACGATTTCGAACTAGACGGTGGCCTGATGTCGGGTATGCAGATTTTCGTGAAGACCCAGACCGGGAAGACCATCACACTCGACGTTGAATCCAGCGATTCGATCGAGAACGTCAAGCAGAAGATCCAGGACAAGGAGAACGCGCCGCCCCCGCTGCAGAAACTGGTCTTTGCCGGTCAGTCCCTGGAGGACGGGCAGACGCTGGCGGCCTACGACATCGGCTCGCAGACCACACTCCATCTGGTGATGAGGTCGGGAGTGGTGACCTACGACCTGGTGAATGCCTCCACACCACCACTCGGCGCAACGAATCTTGCGTGTCTGGAGCCAGGGGCAGTGATGAGTCAAACGGTCACCGGCATCTCGTCGGGCAACTTTTTGCTCGGCTTCTATGCCGAGGGCGAACTCGGTTTCGCTGTCGAGTTCTTCGACAAGCAGGGTGCGTCGCTACGCGTCGTGTCGGGCACCGCATCGTCGGCCGAACTGGTGCCGTATTCGCTCCCGTGCACCGCACCATCGGGCACGAAGTCGGCTTCCGTTACGTTTACGGCCGGGAGCAACATGGACCCGAAGGGTATGTGGGCCGTCCTGCTTGATCTCGTGAGCTTTGCCCGGGCCTGAACCAGCGCCGTCCCGGGTCGCTGACGCCGAGACAGTTCCTCGATGAGCGATCTCTGTCTGGCCTGCGGGCTCTGCTGCGACGGAACACTGTTCGAGGCGACTGCACTCACGGTGCGCGAGGACGGTCGACTGCTCGCCGATCGCCAGGCGGTGTTCGTGAGCGAGAAGGGCACACAACGGTTTCAGCAGCCGTGTCCGGCACACGAGCGCGGCCGCTGCTCGATCTACGACGATCGCCCCGAGGTGTGTCGGGACTTCCGCTGCTCGGTGTTGACTGCCGTCGATTCCGGTGCACTGGACGAGGTAGGTGCTCGTGCGCTCATCGCCCGGGCGGTGGAACTCCGCGACGTTGCGCGCCCCGGGCTTGCCGGTCTGCTGCAGGCTTCGCGACCCGATCCCACCGCAGCGCTTGCCGCAAGCGTCGGTCTTGCCGCCTCTGCGGTACCGACCGCGCTCGTGGCACCGACGTTCGTTGGGTTGTACAACGCCGTCGCAGCGCTCGTTGACCGGCAACAGGACCCCAAAGCGTTCCGCGAGCAACACAGCGAGGTGATGAGGGCCGCCGAGGAACTCCGCGAACTCATCGGCACGTCGTTCTTCGCGGGCGAGAACTCCTGAGCGGAGCGGTGCGCTCTGCAACACTGTAAGGACGTACCGGGCGTGATGCCGTGCGCCCGGCCGAGTAACGAGGAGCCATCAGCATGGGCGATGCACAGAATCCGGTAGGCGTTGAGCAACAGGGCCGTGTGCTCGTCGCCACGATGGACGACGGACGCGCGAACGCGATGACGCTCACGATGACCGGGGCGCTTCGGGCGGTGATTCGCGATGCGGAGAACGATCCCGGTATCGGCGCCGTGGTGATAGCGGGCCGCGAGGGCAGGTTCTCGGGTGG
>CAEZYY010000047.1_pt1 | contig 19088 bp, 18 predicted proteins | sample 7265861 | NCBI WGS metagenome assembly CAEZYY01 (sample SAMEA6813946, study PRJEB35770) | freshwater metagenome | biome: Freshwater; feature: Freshwater reservoir; material: water | place: Czech Republic | collected 2016-08-15 | depth 30m m | reverse complement strand
CATCCTGAAACCGGCCGTCCGTCGCTGTTCATCGGGCGCCACGCACACGCAATCCCCGGCCTCGAGTCGGAGGAGTCCGAGCAGTTGCTCGACGGGCTTCTGGACAACGCCTGCCAGCCACCGCGCCTCTACGAACATGATTGGCAGGTCGGCGATCTCGTCGTGTGGGACAACCGGTGTGTGCTGCACCGTGCACGCCCGTGGGACTACACCGTGCCGCGCCTGATGAAGCACACCCGCATCCAAGGCGAGCTCGCCTCCGAAGGCGTCTCGGCCTAACTCATCGCCTGCGGTCAGAACAGGGTGCCCTGCGCGGGTTCGTCGGGGTCCGGGCCGGTGGTTGTGACGGGTGTCTCGAACGGCCCTGCAGCAGCGGCCACCGCAAGACGGTCGACGAGATCGTTCATCGCATTCCCCGAGTGCCCCTTCACCCAGCGGAACGACACGTTCCCGCGCTGCAGCACCAGTTCCACGAGCGGCCGCCAGAGGTCCTGGTTGGCAACAGGCTGCTTCGACGCGTTCTTCCAGCCACGGCGCATCCACCCCTCCCACCAGCGGTCCCTGAAGCAGTTCACGACGTACGTCGAGTCGCTCGTGATGATGATCGGATGCTCCGCCGGCAGTGCCTTCAGGGCCTCCAGCACGGCCTGCACCTCCATCCGCTGATTGGTGGTGTGCGGCGCGCCCCCCGAGCCCCAGACCGCTCCGTCGGGCGCAACCGCCCACGCCCAACCGCCCGGACCGGGATTACCGGAGCATGCCCCGTCGGTGAACACGATGACGGGCTCGTTTGACACACTTCCACTCTGGCATGGGCGAGAATGGGCGCATGATCTTTGACGGATTCGTCCACTCGCTCCCGGACTTCGATCCCGAGGAGACCAGGGAGTGGCTCGACTCGCTGGACGCCGTGGTGGACACCCACGGCAAGACCCGGGCCCGCTACCTCCTCTCTGCGCTGCTCGATCATGCACGCGAACTGCAGGTGTCGTTCCCCGCAACAGTCTCCACCCCGTACGTCAACACGATCCCTGCCGAGTACGAGCCGTGGTTCCCCGGTGACGAGCACATCGAACGGCGCATCCGCGCGTACGTGCGCTGGAACGCTGCTGCGATGGTGGTGCGCGCCAACCACCAAGCCGAGGGCATCGGTGGTCACCTCTCCACGTTCGCGTCATCGGCCAGCCTCTACGAGATCGGCTTCAACCACTTCTTCCGCGGCAAGGAGGACGGCCAGCCCGGGGACCACATCTATTTCCAGGGGCACGCAGCACCCGGTGTGTACGCCCGCGCGTTCCTCGAGGGCCGCCTGAGCGCGGACGACCTCGACCACTTCCGTCGGGAGATCGGCCGCGGCGGCGCGGGCCTGTCGAGCTATCCACACCCGAGGCTCATGCCCGAGTTCTGGGAGTACCCAACGGTGTCGATGGGCCTCGGCCCCATCACGGCCCTCTATCAGGCGCGCTTCAACCGGTACCTCCACAACCGCCACATCGACGACACCTCCCAGAGCCGTGTGTGGGCCTTCCTCGGCGACGGGGAGTGCGACGAACCCGAGACCCTCGGTGCCATCTCGCTCGCCGCCCGCGAGCACCTCGACAACCTCGTCTTCGTGGTGAACTGCAACCTCCAGCGCCTCGACGGACCGGTCCGCGGCAACGGCAAGATCATCCAGGAGCTCGAGGCGACGTTCCGCGGAGCCGGGTGGAACGTCATCAAGGTGATCTGGGGTTCGCGCTGGGACGAACTGCTCATGAAAGACAAAGACGGCGTCCTGCTCCAAAAGATGAACTCCACCGTGGACGGCGAGTTCCAGCGGCTCACCAACGCCCCTGGCAGCGAGATCCGCGAAACGTTCTTCGGCCCGGACCCCCGGCTCCGCAAGATGGTGGAGCACCTGTCCGACGAAGACCTCATGCTGCTCCCCCGTGGTGGCCACGACTACCGCAAGTTGTATGCGGCCTACAAGACGGCGCTCGAGAACCTCGGCAGCGGGCGCCCCACCGCGATCCTCTGCAAGACGGTGAAGGGCTGGACGCTCGGTCCCGACATCGAGGCGCGCAATGCCACCCACCAGATCAAGAAGATGACTCGTGATCAGCTCATCGCGCTGCGCGACCGTCTCTACCTCAACGACGAGATCCCCGACGACGCATTCGAGGGCGACGACCCGCCGTACTTCCGCCCGGGCGAAGATTCCGTCGAGTACCAGTACCTCATGGAGCGTCGCCGCGCGCTCGCCGGCTCGGTGCCCAAGCGCATGATCCGCACGCGCAAACCGCTCGGCCAGCCGGCCGATGAGCCATTCGCCGAGATCATGGCGGGCTCGGGTGTGCAGGCGGCCTCCACCACCGTTGCGTTCACGCGCCTCCTGCGCAACCTCTGTCGCGACGAACAGATCGGCCCGCGCGTGGTGCCGATCATTCCCGATGAGGCCCGCACGTTCGGCATGGATGCGCTCTTCAAGGAACTGAAGATCTACGCGGCCGACGGGCAGAAGTACCGCCCGATCGACGCGAACCTCATGCTGTCCTACGCGGAATCCGCGAGCGGGCAGATCCTTGAGGAGGGCATCACCGAGGCAGGCGCAATGTCCAGCTGGATCGCTGCCGCCACGTCGTACGCCACACGCGGCGTGCCGATGATCCCGTTCTTCACCTTCTACTCGATGTTCGGGTTCCAGCGCGTCGGCGACCTCATCTGGCAGGCCGCCGACAGCAGAGCGCGCGGCTTCCTCATGGGCGCCACCGCCGGGCGCACCACGCTGCACGGCGAGGGCCTGCAGCACCAGGACGGGCACTCGCTCGTTCTCGCCTCCACGGTGCCGGCCTGCCAGGCGTACGACCCGGCATTCGCCCACGAGATGGCCGTCATCGTCAAGCACGGCATCCGTCGCATGTACGGCGGCGAGCAGGGCCAGAGCACCGATGACGCCGATGTCTTTTATTACCTCACGCTCTACAACGAGAACTACCCGATGCCCCCGATCCCGGATGAGCCGGGGATCGAGGAGGGGATCGTCCGCGGGTTGTACCGGTGGGCCGAGTCGCCTGCGGGGACCAACGCCCGCGCAACCCTGCTGTTCTCCGGTTCGGCCAACGGTGCGGCCCGCCAGGCCGCAGCCGACCTCGCCGAGCATTTCGGCGTGGGGGCCGAGCTCTGGAGCGCCACGAGTTACAAGCGTCTCCGCGAGGAGGCACTCGAGGTGGAGCGCTGGAACCGGTTGCACCCGGACCGCCCACCGCGCACCACGCTCGTCAATCACCTGCTCGCCGACGCGCCCGGGCCGATCGTGGCGGTGACCGACTTCATGCGGATCGTGCCCGAGCAGATCGCCCGCTTCCTGCCGGGTCGCTCGTTCACCCCGCTCGGAACGGACGGCATGGGCCGCAGCGATACGCGTGAGGCGCTGCGGCGGCACTTCGAGGTGGACGCCGCCCACATCGTGGTCGCAACGCTGTCGGGCCTCGCTGCCCAGGGCGAGGTGAAGCCCGAACTCGTGATGGAGGCCATCCGCCGCTACGGCATCGACCCGGACACGCCGTTCTCGCTGTACGCGTAATTCCGCCGACATAGGCTCCGCTCCGCTTCGCCATAGTTCGGCGTGCGGCTCGTCGCTGGCGCTTCCCTCGCCGCGCGAGCGTCGCTGCGCTAGCAGCAGCGAGCAGGAGCCCTATGCCAAAGCGCAGCGGCGGCTATGGGCGACCATCAACGCGGAGGCTATGTCGGCGAGTTAGAACGAGTTCCGCTGGCGGTCAAGCCAGCCGAGCAGGATCGCTAGTGCTCGCGGGTCGTGCCGCAGCCGGTGGCCCGCTCCGGAGATAATCCGTAGCTCGGCAGAGCCGTGCGCCTGTGCGATCTGGCGGGCCTCCGACGTCGGTACCGCCTCGTCGTCGTCGCCGTGCATCACGAGGAGATCCCGCGGAGCGAACCGGCGGGCCGCGTCGAGCGGGCGGAAGCGCTGGAATTCGCGCCCCCATTCATCGAGGTTCGGCGGGAACCTCGGCGTGCGAACGGCGCCGATCTCCCTGGCGTGCTCGAGAAAGCGACGCGGTTGGTCCGCCCAGTCCTCGAAGCCGGACCGTGCGCCGAGCATCACCGCACCGCGTACACGCGGGTCGTCGGCCCCGACACAGAGCGCTATCGATCCGCCGGTGTTGGTTCCGACCAGCCACACCCCGAGCGGATCGGTCTCCTCCACGACCACATCGATGGCACGCTTCAGGTCATCTACCCAGCCCTGCAGTGAGAAGTCGCCCTCGCTCTTGCCGCAGCCGCGGAACGTGAACGTCATTGCCGTCCAACCGAGCTCGTTCGCGATCCGGTCCATGAGCTCCGGGAACGTCGAGGCGCTCTGGCGCGCGTCGAGCGGCCCGATCGGAAAGCCGTGACACATGATGAGCGCCGTCGTGCGGGCGTCCCTGCCGACGGGTCTCGCCGTGTGCCGGGAGAGCCTCAGGCCGCCGGAGACGAATTCACCGTTCACGGACGAGCACCCGGAGATCGCAGAAGCACCGACCGACGGTCAGGAGCGGGGCTTGCGGTACGTGCGGGCCTTCTCGCCGGGCTTGGCGAGCCGGTACCCGCGGTTGCGGGCCTCGGGCAGTGTGTCGGGCCCGAAGCACAGGTAGGTCTCGGCCGCCATGAGCTCGTCGATGACCTCGGTGTCGGTCCAGGTGTCGAGGTCGTACACGAGTTGTGTGCGCTTGTCACCGACGTAGCGGTAGTGCTCGAAGCGAACCGGTCGTTCCATGCCCCAGACGCTACCCAAGCCGGGCCCCGTCAGCGAAGTACCGCTGCCGAACTCAGTTCAGGTTGATGTCGGGGTCGTTCGCCTGCGGGCCAACTGCGCCGATCGCAGCGAAGTAGGCCGTGTGGGTGTCGATCACGTGCGCAACGTCCTCGTCGACCACGTCCATCCCCGCTTCCTCGGCGCGGGCGAGCAGGTACGCCACCTCGGAGATCTCGTCAACGATGATCGGCAGCGAAATGTCTTGGCGCCGGTCCACCACCTTGTCGGGCTGCAGGCCCTTGGCGTGGAGCCACCGCATGTGGATCGCCAGCAGCTGCTCGAGCTCGTCGTAGGTGAGCCTCGCCTGCGCTGCGGCGGGCAGATTGTCCGCCACGTAGTCGATCGCCTGCTCGATCTCGTAGACGGCTCTCGGCGCGAGGGCGTCCAGACGGTGTGCCTCACGGCCGACGGTGCCGGCGGCGATGGCGAACACGATCACGCCGGCGACGATGAGGATGACGATTCCGGCTCCGGTCACGCTCCCGATGCTAGGCGCCACCCGTCGTGCTCCAGCCAAAACGCGACAGAGCGGCAGGTTTCCCCGCCGCTCTGCCCAGTTGTTTCGAGTTGTCGCTGTTACGCGGGCTCAGATGCCGATGCGCTGTGCGAGCTGCTCGCGGTGGTACGTCGGGTCTCCGAAGAGGAGCTCGGACGACTTCGCACGCTTGAAGTACAGGTGCGCCGGGTGCTCCCAGGTGAAGCCGATGCCGCCGTGGATCTGGATGTTCTCGGCCGTGGCGTGGAAGTACGCCTCCGAGCAGTAGGCCTTGGCGAGCGAGGCCACCGACGGCAGTTCCTCGTTCATCTCTGCGGCACACCACATGCCGTAGTACGCAGCGGACTTGGCTGACTCAACCTCGAGCAGCATGTCTGCGCACTTGTGCTTGATGGCCTGGAACGAACCGATCGGGCGGCCGAACTGCACGCGCACCTTGGCGTACTCGACGGCCATGTCGAGTACCTTCTGTGCACCGCCGACCTGCTCGGCAGCGAGGCCGACAGCGGCGAGGTCGAGCACCTTGTGGAGCACGCTCCAGCCCTGGCCCTCGGTGCCGATCAGCTTGCCGGGCGTGTCCTTCAGCTCCAGCTTGGCCTGCTTGCGCGTCTGGTCCATGGTGGACAGCGCAGTGCGGGTGAGACCGGCAGCGTTGCCCTCAACGGCGAACAGGCTCGTGCCCTTGCCCGTCTTGGCGGCAACAATGATGAGGCCTGCGGTATGGCCGTCGAGCACGAACGACTTCGTGCCGGTGATCTTGAAGTCGCTGCCAGAGCCGGAGGCCGTAGCGGTGATGCCGCTCTCGTCCCACTTGCCGGAGGGCTCGGTGTAGGCGAGCGTCGCGATGGTGGTGCCTGCGGCGATGCCGGGCAGGTACGCCTTCTTCGCTGCCTCGTCACCGGAGAGCAGCAGCGTGTTCGCCGCGAGCACGACGGTGGAGTAGTACGGCGCGCACAGCAGTGAGCGGCCCATCTCCTCGAGCACAATGCCGAGCTCGACGAACGAGTAGCCCGAACCGCCGTACTCCTCGGGGATCGCGAGACCCTGCAGGCCCATCTGCTCACCCATCTGGCTCCACACGGCGGCGTCGTAGCCGTCGGTGGTCTCCATGAGCGCACGGACATCGGTCTCGGCGGACTTGGCATCGAGGAACGCGCGGACGGTCTTGCGCAGTTCTTCCTGTTCTTCGGTGAAGGCAAAGTTCATGCGGTCATTCTGGTCGGCACCCCGCTCCCCCGCAAGGCACAATGTGTACACTGGTGTACTCATGCGTCGAATTGGTATTCGAGAACTCCGGGCGGGCGTGGCAACCGCCGTGCGCCAGGCCGGGTCCGGCGAGCGTTTCACCGTCACCGTCGACGGCAGACCGGCCGCTCAGCTCGGCCCCCTCGAAGGGGCCGACAACACCGTCGGGATCGACGACCTGGTCGCTGCGGGCCTGCTCGTCGCCCCGCGGCGCTCCGGTCCAGCCCGGCCCACGGATCCCGTACCGGCCTGGGCGGGCGCCCGGCTCGACCGCCTCCTGCGGGAGTTGCGCGGGTGACGCTGTACGCCGATGCGTCTGCGCTCGTCGCGCGTCACCTCGATGTGCCGGCCCGAGCCGTGGCCCTCGAGGCGTTCGCAAACAACGCCGTGTGGTGCACCTCCGCAATGGCCCTCACCGAGGCACTTGCCCTCATCGACCGGCTCACCGACGACCTCGACGTGCGGGAGCAGGTGGAGGACCTCGTGCGCCTCGACTGGGACCGGCTGCACCTCGTGCCGGTGGACCAACGCTGCCTCGACCGGGCGGCGGTGCTCGCCCGCGAACAACCGCTCCGCCTGTCGGACGCAATTCACCTCGCAGCAGCAGACCGGCTCCCGCGACCGCTGGCGTTCCTCACCTTCGACCCAGCCCAGATTCCCGTTGCGCTGTCGCTCGGCTTCGACGTGGTCTCGACGTGATCCGACCGGGACCCGTGCGAGAATGACACTCATGAGCACCCTGCACTGGAGCGACAGCCGCCTCGAGGTCCACCGCGTGGTCGTCGGACCGTACGAGAACAACGTGTTCGTCATCCGCTGCAAAGAGACCGGTGAGGGCATCCTCATCGACGCAGCAAACGAACACGAACTGCTGCTCGAGATGTGCCAGCGCCTCGGCGTGAAGCGGGTACTGGAGACCCACGGCCATGGCGATCACATCCAGGCGGTGCCCGCCATGCGTGAGGCCGGCTACGAGGTTGCCGTGACGGCGCTCGATGCGCCACGCCTGAAAGAGGTGGGCTACGACGTGTTCCTCGACGACAAAGAGATCATCGAGGTAGGCCGCCTGCGCCTCCACGTCATCCACAACCCGGGCCATACCGAAGGTTCGGTCTCGTTCAAGGTAGAGGACGCTCCCCTGCTGTTCAGCGGGGACACCCTGTTCCCCGGCGGCCCTGGCAACGCCACGTTCGACGGCGGCAGCTTCGAGCAGATCATCCACTCGATCGACACCAAGTTGTTTACCTTCCCGGCCGAAACGATCATCCTCCCCGGCCACGGCGGCGACTCAACGATCGGCACCGAGCGCCCCCACCTCCGGGAATGGGTGGACCGGGGCTGGTGAGCCCCGGCGCCCGGCCTGTCGTGCTCGGGTGTGACCGATGCAACAGACTGTGGTGAACTTCTGGGGTGCCGGGAGAACCCGGCAGAAGCCGTACACGTCTGGAACAGCATGAATCTCCTCGTCCTCCTCGAAATGTCCTCCGGCGCCATGGGCGACCGGGTGACCGTCGGTGCGCTCGATGGTGGGCTCACCTTCGAGCAGCTCTTCGATCGTGCCGCCCGGGGCGCCACGTACCTGCGCAACCATTCCGGAGAGCGCCTGCTCTATGCGGGTATCTCCTCCCCGGTGCTCCCGGTGGCGATGTATGCGTCGTCGTGGGCCGGCAAGCCGTACGTGCCGCTCAACTACCGCCTCGCCGACGACCGACTCCGCATGCTCATCGGCCGCCAAACCCCAGCCGTGCTCGTCTGTGACCCGGGCACCGAGGATCGCTTCGCCGGCATCGAGGGCATCGAGGTGCTCACCACCGATGCATTCAACGCCGCCATCGACGCCGCAGAAGCCGCCGAACCCGACTGGTCGATGGACGAGGACGATGTCGCCGTACTGCTCCACACCAGCGGCACCACGGGTGACCCGAAGATCGCGATTCTCCGCCAGAAGCACCTAACTGCGTACGTGCTCGGCTCCATCGAGTTCATGGGCGCCGGCGAGGAAGAGGCCACACTCGTGTCGGTGCCGCCGTATCACATCGCCGGAATTGCCGCGATGATCACGTCGGGCTTCTCGGGACGACGCATCGTGCAGCTACCCACGTTCGAGCCCGCCGAGTGGGTGCGCCTCGTTCGGGACAACGCCGTTACCCACGCGATGGTTGTGCCGACCATGCTCGGGCGGATCCTCGACGAACTCGAGGACGGACTCGGGCTGCCGAGCATCCAGCACCTGTCCTACGGTGGTGGCCGCATGCCGCTTCCCGTCATCGAGCGAGCGATGAAGCTGCTGCCCCAGGTCAATTTCGTGAACGCCTACGGCCTCACCGAGACCTCGTCGTCGATCGCCGTTCTCGGCCCGCAGGACCACCGTGACGCCTGGTCGTCAGACGACGCGCTCGTGCGTCGCCGCCTCGGCTCGGTCGGCAAGCCGCTGCCCACCGTGGAGATCTCCATCCGCGGCCCACTCGGTGAGGAACTACCCATCGGCGAGAAGGGCGAGATCTGGGTGCGTGGCGACCAGGTATCGGGCGAGTACGCCTCCAAGCGAGCGCTCAACCAGGACGGCTGGTTCCCGACGAACGACGCCGGCTCCTTCGACGAGGGTGGCTACCTGTTCATCGAGGGCCGCATCGACGACGTGATCGTCCGCGGCGGTGAGAACCTCTCCCCCGGCGAGATCGAGGACGTGCTGCTGCAGCATCCGTCCGTGCGCGAAGCGGCTGTGGTCGGCATCCCGAGCGACGAGTGGGGTGAGGCCGTTGCCGCCTTCGTCGTGCTGCACGACGGCCGGGCGATGACTGCCCAGGAGGTTTCCGACTGGATCGTGAAGCACCTGCGTTCCTCCCGCAAGCCCGAGCACATCGAGTTCCGTGGCGACCTGCCGTACAACGAAACCGGCAAGCTGCTGCGCCGGGAGCTGAAGGCCCAGTTCACCCCGGCCCCGTAACGGCTTCGGCGTCGGCACCCGAGAGCGAGTAAGAACTACCTATCCATCACCGCACATCCGGAGGTCCGTGCATGGCAATCGACAAGTTCCCCGTCGAGGCGACACACATCATGATGTTTGCTCGCGCGATCGGCGACACCAATCCCATCTATTCCGACGCGGAGTACGCCAAGGGCACCGAGGTCGGTGCGGTAATCGCACCGCCCACGTTCGTGCAGGCGAGCGCCCAGTTCGACGACCAATACCCGTTGCGCCCGATGCCGGGCAAGCCGTGGTTCGGCTCCGGCAAGGAGGCCACAGGCCTGAGGAAGGACCCGAAAGGTGACGGCGGCGGAAGCGGCGGCGGCAACGGCGGCGGGCTCCACGCGGAGCAGCACTACGAGTACCACCGGCCGCTACGTGCCGGCGAGGTGCTCACCGCCACCAACCTCGCACTCAAGACCTGGGAAAAGGAAGGCCGCCGCGGCGGCAAGTTGCTGTTCAGCGAAACCACCACCGAGTACCGAACGGTCGCGGGCGAACTGGTGGTCACTGCACGCGGTGTTGGCGTGCGTACCGAGAAGGTGGTGGAGTCCAAGTGAGCCTGAATGCAAGCGAGCTCAAGGTCGGCGACAGCCGCGAGGTGGTCGTCGTAGACGACCTCTCCCGCACCCAGATCGTCATGTACGCCGGCGCGTCGGGTGACTACAACCCGTTGCACACCGACGACAAGTTCACCCAGGAAGTCGCCAAGTACCCGTCGGTATTCGCCCACGGCATGCTCTCCATGGGCATGACGGGCCGGGTGCTCACCGATTGGGTGGGCGACGGACGCCTCACCAAGTACGGCGTGCGCTTCACCAAGCAGGTGTTCCCGGGCGCAACCCTCACCACGACGGCAACCGTCGAGGCGATCCGCAACGAGGGCGGCGTGAACTACGCCGACTTCATGGTGGTCACCAAGGACCAGGACGGCGATGCCGTGATCACCGGTACCGCCACCGCACGCCTGGACTGACACACGCCAGCGATTATCCTGGGTCTCGGTCCGTTTTTTGTGAGGGGTTCACAGGAGACAGACCGAGATCTCTGCGTTGTCAGGCGAGCGCGGCCGAGGCGAGGATCGAACCATCGGCGCGAACGGCAGCTGCGTGGTACCCGTCGAACCCGGCGAGCCACTCGATCCCGGGTTCGCCCATCACGAACACCGTCGTGGCGAAGGCATCGGCCCACGCAAGACTTGGGCCCATCACCGTAACGGACACAAACGTGGCCGGCGGGACACCCCCACGGGCGTTCCAGAGATGACTGCCGCGCTCGGCGGTTCCCGACGTAGCGACCGCGCCGTCGGCGATATCGAGCGAGGCGAGCACCGAACCGGGCCGGAACGGATCGGCGATACCGATTCGCCAGCGCTCGCCGGGGGACGGCTCGCCGCTCACGACGATGTCACCCCCGACCGACACGTACCAGTGCTCGAGTCCGCGTCGAGCGAGGGCCGCCGCAGCCCGCTCCGCTGCCCACCCCTTTACGAAACCCGCCGGATCGATCGGTCCGGCGAGCCCGGCGCGACGGATGTCGAAGGCACCCGCGCTCGCCTGCTCCAGCCACGTGCAGGCGTCGAGCACGTCGATCACCTCGCGGCTGCAGTCGACCGGATGTATCGCGCCACTGTTGATGCGGCTGATCTCGCTGTCCGGGCGGAACGTGCTGAACAGCGCCTCGAGCCGGTCGAGTTCGACGAACAGTTCATCGATCGCAGCCTCGATCTCGCTCACGGGTGCCACATCGTGCACATGCACACTCGCCATCGTTCCCATCGCCGGGCGGATGCGCCGCACGACTGGGGTGGCGGTGCTAGCGCGTTGCGACATCGATGATCGCCTGCAGTGAATCGATGTAGCCAGCGGTCGTGTACGTGGCACCCGACACCCCGTTGATCGCAGCGCTTTGTGCTGCCATCGCCTGCTTGTTGAGTACCGGTACTGCACGGTTGTTGATCCGCACCGAGCGGTTGTCTGTGGGCAGTTCGATCACCTTGACAGAGCAGATCTTCCCGCTGCTTGCCACCGATGCCTGCACCTGGACTGCGCCGAAGCGGTTGTACTGCGTTGGCCCCTTGTAGCTCCGGCATGTAGATCCCGAGACCGGCGCCACCGTGGCCACGACCGTTGGCGGAGCGCTGCTGGACGACGTGCCTCCGCCGGTGCCGCGGGTAGACCGTTGCGGCACAGTAGGGACCGTGCTCTCCACGCCACCAGACCCGGAGGAGTCGATCACCGTCACTGCTCTCGTCGGGGCCGTTGTGTCGCTGGCGACCTGCTCGAGCCCGCTCGTCGAGCCCGACCCGGCGCCTGCGGGGCGGTCAAGTGCCATGACGAGCGCCCCTGCAGCCCCGCCGAGAGCGATCACGGGGAGCACACGTCGGGCCAACGTCGGGGAGCGCCGAGCCGGATGTTGCTTCGAGCCAGTCGGGCGGTTGTTGTAGGGATTTGGGGACATCACATCACCACCAGGGTCGTTCGAAGTGAACAGAAGAGGTCGGAACGCCAGCGGCACGGAGACCCTGTCGCGCGGCCGACACGAGACGATCCGGCCCGCAGACAACGACGGCCCGTTGTGCGAGGTCGGGAACCGCGTCGCGGAGCAGACGGGCCGAGAACGGGTCCTTCACGGCGAGGCTCGCTGACGGGCCAACCAGGGTCCGCAGCGTGCCGCCGCGGGACTCGACGAGAACACGTAGTTCGTCGAGGTGGAGCAAGTCCTCCTCACTACTCGCACGGAACAGCACCACCGGGGCGTTGATCGCTGTCATCGACTCGACCATCGCCCGTGCCGGTGCAACACCGACACCACCGACGATGAAGAGCACCTGCTTCGAGCCAATCGACTCGGTGGTGCAACTTCCATAGGGCCCCTCGACGGCCACCCTTGTGCCGAGCGGCATCGCTGCGATGGAGCCCGAGGCATCGCCCCGGTTCTTGATCGTGAAGCGCAACCCGGCGGACGAGGGTGCGGCGGAGAGCGAGAACGGGTGTGCCTGCCACCACCAGCGCGCCCGGAGGGGCCGGAGAAAGAAGAATTGGCCGGCGCTCGCCTCGATCGCACCGAGGCCACGACCGGCGAGACGTACGGCGACGGTGTCGGGCGACTCCTGGCGCACCTCGGCGATACGCAGCGGGCGTAGCAACGAGCGGAGAGTGGTGCCCCAGCGGCGGATCACCAGCAGGGCGATGAGCGCGACATGGAGCCCGATCCACAGAACCCGGGCGAGCGTGTCGTTACCGAAAATGTCGCCGGTCACGAGTTGGTGCCCGAACGACATCGCGAAGCCCGCGTAGGCAGCGAGGTGGACGAAGTACCAGGTTTCGTAAGACATCCTGCGGCGCACCGAGGCGAGCGACGAGATCGTGACGACAGCGATCAGGGCAGAGCCGACCGTGGCGAGCGCCATGTACGGCTCGCGACCGGTGAGGTCCTGCACGGCAGCGAGGAGGCCGCCTGCCGAAGCCCACGCAACGAGCGCTGCAGCGATGTGGACGCCGACAAGGAGCGTCATCGTCTCGCCGAGGATGCGGTGCCACACGAACATGCGGTCGAGACCGATTCGCCGTTCGACCGAGCGGGGCCGTCCGACAAGCGCGAGCCCGACGAGGCCGAACCCCGAGGCGAGGAGGCCAGAGAGCTGCGTGATCGAGGTAGCGGCGTCACGCCAACCCCGGCTGAGCGCCGCAACACCACCGTGGCGAAGCCAGAGCCCCACGATCACGATTCCGAGGGCCCCTACGGCAGCGAACAGGTCCGAACCGAGTGCGGAAGTTGTTCGAGCGCCGGGCAGGAAGTGCGGCCGCCGGGCTTCCAGCGGCCGGTGGCCCACTCCGGTGAACGGCCTCTGGGGTGCCTGGATCATGCTCCCCATGCTGCGACTCCTCCTTGGGAGAATCCTGAGAACTCGCCGGGAAGTCGCTCAGGAAGGTCGGTCGACCACCCCACGGCCCGGAAGACCTCGCAGAATCCCCGTGTATAGGCCAGACTTGACGTGTTACCGGGCGACGAGCAGGGAGAACACGATGGGATCACGCGTGATCATCAAGGGCGGAACCGTGGTGGACGGCACCGGCGGGCCCTCCCGCATCGCTGACGTAGCCATCGAGGGCGACCGCATCGTTGAGATCGGTGTCGGTCTCACCGGCGACGAGGTGATCGACGCAACCGGGTCGGTGGTGGCACCCGGGTTCATCGACATCCACACCCATTACGACGCCCAGGTGTTCTGGGACCCGGCGCTCACACCGTCGTGCTACCACGGCGTCACCACGGTCGTTGCCGGTAACTGTGGCTTCTCGTTCGCGCCCATCAAGGCCAAGGACATCGACACCCTCACCCGCACCATGGAAAAGGTGGAGGACATGGACCCACAGACGCTCATCGAGGGCGTGCCGTGGGACTTCGAGACCTTCCCGGAGTACCTCGACTCCGTCGAGCGCCACGGCAGCCTGCTCAACTTCGCGGCATACATCGGCCACACACCGCTGCGCCTGTACGTGATGGGCGACGAGGCGATCGGCCGTGAGGCCACACCCGATGAGGTGGACCAGATGGTCGCCATCGTCAAGGACGCTATGGACGCGGGTGCCTGCGGTGTCGCAACGAGTTTCGCGGCCACGCACCGGGCGGCGGACGGTCGCCCGATCCCGAGCCGCTGGGCCGAGAGCGAGGAGATCTACCGCCTCTTCAAGGCCGTGGCCGACACCGGCCGTGGCGTCATCGGCATCAACGGCGGCGACAACCTGCCGTTCCCGCAGTGCTACGACATGCAGCAGCGCGTCGGTATCCCGTTCACGTACACCGCGTTGCTCACGTTCCCGAACGGGGCACACATCAAGGCAGCCGAGATCAACCGTAAGGGCTGGGAACGCGGCGCACAGGTGTGGCCGCAGGTCTCGTGCCGACCGTTGTCATTCTCGATGACGATGCAGGAGCCGTTCACGCTCAACATCAACCCGGTGTTCGGTGAGTTGATGTCGAAGTCCGTGGAAGAGCGCAGGGCCGCGTACGCGGATCCCGCGTGGCGCCAACGTGTGCTCGTCGGCTGGACCGACACGAAGTTCCTGCCGCCGCAGTGGGCCTCGTTCGAGATCATGGAGTCAACGGCCCACCCGGAACTCGTTGGCCAGCGCATCCAGGCACTCGCTGAAGCGGACAACAAGCACCCGCTCGATCTGCTCCTCGACTTGACACTGGAGGAGGCCGAGCCCAGCGACATTCGGGTGAAGAACATCCTCGCAAACGGAGACCCCGAGGGCATTGCGATGCTCCTCCAGGAGGAACACACGACACTCGGCCTGTCGGACGCCGGTGCCCACGTCGGCCAACTGTGCGACGCGCCGCTGTCGACCGATCTCCTCGGCAACTGGGTGCGCGAGCGCAAGGTGCTCAGCATGGAGACTGCTATCCGCAAGCTCTCCGGCCTCCAGGCTGACATCTTCAACTTCACCGACCGCGGCTACCTCAAGCCCGGCTATCACGCCGACGTGGTGGTGTTCGACCCGAAGACCATCGATCCCGGTCCGGTGCGCCGTGTGCGTGACTTCCCGGCCGGGGCCGAGCGCCTCACTGCGGACCAGCCGACCGGGATGCACTATGTCTTCGTGAATGGCACCGCCATCCAGCGCAACGGGGTACTCGTGCAGTCCGCTCTCGACGACCTGCCCGGCCAGATGGTGGCCCCGAGCCCCTGGTAACCCGGGGCCAAGGGTGAACATCGAGACACCCGCAGCGGTGGTGGACGTCAGCATTCTCGACCGGAACATCACGTCGTGGGCGGCACAACTGGGTGCGCGAGCAGTGGGCGTCCGCCCGCACACCAAGACGACCAAGTGTGCCGAGATCATTCGCCGTCAGGTGTCCGCCGGTGCTGTTGGGCTGACTGCCGCCACGATCGGTGAGGTGGAAGCACTTGCAGACAGCGGCTTTGACCACTTGTTCCACGCTTATCCCGTGTGGGCTGGCACGCCCGAACGGTCGCGCAGAATCAGGACGCTCCACGAGCGTTGCAACCTGATGGTGGGCGTGGAGTCCGTGGAGTCGGCTACGGCACTTGCCAGCGCTGTGTCGGGCGCCTCCCACCCGCTCGCAGTCGTGCTCGAGGTGGACTGCGGGATGCTCCGTTCGGGCGTGGCGCCCGACGCGATCGCCCCGCTCGCCCGGGCGTGCCAGGACCTCGGCCTCGACATCCGCGGTGCGTTCACCTACGGCGGCCACGCCTACGCGAACTGCGACGCACCGGCCGCTGCCGGCGACGACGAGGTGCACGCGCTTGCCGCCGCTGCATCAACCCTGCGGGACGAGGGTGTTGACGTCCGGGTGCTGAGCGCTGGTTCCACCCCGACGGCGCGGCGCTCGGCACGCCCGCCGGTCACTGACGAGCGACCGGGTACGTACGTATTCATGGACCGCCAGCAGCTGGCGCTCGGCGCTGGGACCCTGAAGGACGTCTCGCTGTACGTGCTCACGACCGTCGTGGCGAGCCACGCCGACGGGCGTTTCGTGCTCGATGCCGGGTCCAAGGTGCTCTCCACCGACAAGCCGGCATGGCTGGAGGGTTTCGGGTTCCTGCCCGCGTACCCGGCGGCCACCGTTGACCGACTGTCCGAGCACCATGCAGTGGTGAGCGCCAACGGTCAACGACCGCGGGTCGGCGAAGTGGTTGCCCTCGTACCCAACCACTGCTGCGTCGTAGTGAACCTCACCGACTCGCTGGTGGCGGCTGACCGCTTCGACCCACTCGACGACGACCTACTGGGGGCCGTGTGCGATCACGAGCGCTGGGGACTCATCAGTCGGGGCAGCAACACCTAGCCACCGACCTGGCGGAGCATCAACCCGGCGAGGGAAGCGCTAGCGACGAGCCGGACGAGGCCTATGCCGAAGCGCAGCGGAGGCTATGGCCGAGCATCAACCCGGCGTGATGCCGTGCCGCTTCTCAACGGCCTCACGGTCGCGCGGGTCCGCTGCGGCGAAGCGCCGGACCATCTCGTCACGCAGGCCCTCGAACGACACCACGGCGTCAATCACCATCTCCGAAGCGAGGCGGTAGAGATCCACGTCTGCCTCGTACTCCCTGCGCCGTTCCTCCACGAATGCATACCGCTCGGCCGGGTCCTCGATCGCTGCGATCTTGTTGGCGTACACCGCGTTCACCGCGGCCTGCGGCCCCATCACGGCGATCTTCGCGGTGGGCAGGGCGAGTGTCGCGATCGGGTCGAAAGCGGGGCCGTTCATTGCATAGAGGCCGGCCCCGTAGGCCTTGCGGACCACGACACAGATCTTCGGAACAGTCGCCTCCGTGATCGCAGTGATCATTTTCGCGCCATGGCGGATGATGCCCTCGCGCTCCACCTTCGTGCCGATCATGAAACCGGGCACGTCCGCCAGGAACACGAGCGGGATGTTGTAGGCATCGCACATCCACACGAAGCGTGCTGCCTTGTCCGCAGAGTCCCCGAACAACACACCGCCCTTGTGCATCGGGTTGTTCGCCACGAACCCGACCACGTGACCGTCGAGGCGCCCGAACCCGACGGTGAGTTCCGGTGCGAACAGGGGCTTCACGGCGAAGAACGATCCCTCGTCGACGATGCAGTCGATGAAGCGGTGCATGTCGTAGCCCATTGCCTCGTCGGCGGGCAGCGCTTGGGCCGTGAGCGGCTTCACCGGGTCCAGTGCCTCGAACACGTCGGGGGTCTCACGCCAGTTCGTGGGCAGGTACGAGAAGAACTCCTTCGCCTGGGAGATCGCGTCGGCGTCGTCCACGGCGAGGTTGTCGCCGCAGCCGGACACTGTTGCGTGCATGCGGGCGCCACCCATCTCCTCGAGCGTCACGAACTCGCCGATGACCTCCTCGGCCATGCGCGGCGAGCCGAGGTACATCGACGCATTCCCCTCCACCATGATGACGATGTCGCAGAACGACGGGATGTACGCACCACCGGCGGCGGACGGCCCGAACAGGCAGCAGATCTGGGGCACCTTGCCCGACAGCCGTACCTGGTTCGCGAAGATCCTCCCGGCTCCACGCCGGCCCGGGAACAGGTCCACCTGGTCGGTGATCCGGGCACCCGCGGAGTCGATGAGCCAGAAGATGGGCACCTCGTGGCGGAGCGCGTACTCGGTAACGCGGATCATCTTCTCAACCGTGCGAGCGCCCCACGAGCCTGCCTTCACCGTCGGGTCGTTCGCCACGACGCACACGGTGCGCCCGTCCACGCGGCCGACGCCGGTAACCACGCCGTCGGCCGGCAGGTCTGCCGCCATTGTGTTGGAGAGCAGGCCGTCCTCGACGAACGATCCCTCGTCGAGCAGCAATGCCAGACGGTCCCGCACGAACAGCTTGTTCTGGCGCGCGAGTTTCTCGCCCTCGCGGTGGAGGTTGCCGGAGGCCGCCCTCTGCCTGCGCTGCTCGAACTCCTCGGTCACCCTGTCCCCCTTCGTCCGCTGGAATGACGGTAGCGCCCCCGCAGTGCCGGGGTGGACCCCACCCCTCGCTGTAGGTGATACTGCGGATGCTGTTTCTGGCACTGCACCAAGGGGGGACCGCAGCCATGATGACTGGGGAAGAGTACAAGAAGTCACTTTTTGATGGACGGGCGACGTATTTCGCTGGCGAGAAGGTGGATGACCTGCCGGGTCACCCGATCCTTGGATCGTCGGTGCAGAAGGCGGCCGAGGGCTACGACTGGATGTTGGCCCGCGCGGTGAACGGGCGCAGCCCGCTCGCAGGCATCCCAACGAGCGCTGAGGAACTGCGCCAGAAGGTCGATCTGGTTCACCAGAGCGGCATGATCAGCCACGTCACGTACACGTCGATCATGACGCTCGCAACGGTGTGCGGCCGAATCAAGGAGACCGCTCCGAAGTACCTGGAGCCGATGAATGCCTTCATCGAGGAGGCCCAGCGCCGTGACATCCGCATCACCCAGTGCATCACCGACGCCAAGGGTGACCGTTCGCGGCCCCCGGGCAAGCAGGACGACCCCGACGCGTACGTGCACGTGGTGAGCCGCCAGAGCGACGGCGTCGTCATCCGCGGCGCGAAGCTTCACATCACCGGCGCCTCGCTCGGTCACGAACTGATGACCATTCCCACCAAGGCGATGAAGGTCGGCGAGGAGGACTACGCGATCGCCGCGATGATCCCGGTGAACGCCCCGGGCGTGAAGATCATCAACACGTCGTACGCGCCGCGCCATCACGACCTGCGTGACTTCCCCGTGTCGGGCACAGACAATTACCCCGAGGGTTTCGTGATCTTCGATGACGTCTTCGTACCGAACGATCGCATCTTCCTCAACGGCGAGGTGTCCCAGGCCTCGGTGTTCGCCCATTCCCTCGGCCTCTGGGAGCGCCTCGGCGGTCTCTCCGGTCTGGCGGACGGTGCTGACCTCCTCGTGGGTCTGGCCCAACTCATCGCCGAGGCGAATGGTCTCGCCGGCGAGGCGCACATCAAGGAGAAGATCTCCGAGATGATCATCCACGCAACCGTGGTGCGCGCCTGTCTTGAGGCCTGCCTGATGCACGCCGAGGTCGGCCCGTTCGGGGCTGCGTTCCCGAACGAGCTGTACACCAAT
>CAEZYY010000046.1_pt1 | contig 20376 bp, 20 predicted proteins | sample 7265861 | NCBI WGS metagenome assembly CAEZYY01 (sample SAMEA6813946, study PRJEB35770) | freshwater metagenome | biome: Freshwater; feature: Freshwater reservoir; material: water | place: Czech Republic | collected 2016-08-15 | depth 30m m | reverse complement strand
GGTCGAGCAGCATGACTGCGGCGATCATGAGCGGCACGATGAGCGCGATGACCCGCACCGATGTACGGGTACGCGCCCGACCGACCCAGATCCTCGAGCGCAGCCGCGCCTCCTCGCGGGCCGTGGACGCAAGCTGGCCGAGCAAGCCTCCGAGGTCTCGCGCCTCGCGCTCCGCAGCCACCAGGAGTGCAGCGACAACGAAGTCCGCCACCGGGTGTGCAACGTCTGCCGCGAACTTGCGGAGTGCGTCGCTGGTCCGCTCATACTCGAGGCGAGCCGCCAGATGCTCCACCGCGGGTGCGAGCACGACCGGAGCGAGCGACGCTGTGGCGACGAGCGCCGTCTGCAAGCCGCTCGACGCCCCGAGGGTGTCCCTCAGCTGCTCGGTCCAGGTTGCGATGGCCTCTACCCGAGCGATCTCCTCTGTGGAACGCCGCGATCGACTGCGGCGGCTCGGCAGCCAGGTACCGAGGCCCGCTGCGAAGGCTGCCGCAACCGGCCAGCGCGTGAGCAGCAGCACAGGGGTGCCGAGGGCGAGCCCGAGCGACAGCCGGAGAGCGGCGCGGTCCACGCGCCCACTGAGGCCGACAAGGAGCAGTCCCGGGCGGAGTACCGTCCGCCCGAGCACGCCCGCCAGCAGCACGAACACACCGAGGCCGGCAACCGCGCCGAGCACGGCAGCGAGCGGTGCTCCCCGTAGTACGGCAACCATGGCGCTCACCACCAGCCCCGGGGGTTATCCATCACCGTCAGGTCGAAACCCGCTGCCCCGAGCGCAGCGAGGGTGGCGTCGCTCATCGGGTACCCGGGCTCAGCGCGTCCGTCGAAACCCGGGCAGAACACCTCGTTGGAGATGATCATGGTCCCGTCCGCATCAACGACCTCACGCACACTCGTCACGTGACGCGTGGACCCGACGAGTTCGAGGTGGACCACGAAGTGCACCGCGTTCGCCACGAGCAGGTTCACCGTTTGTACGGGGAGCCCGGTGTCGGCCATCGATACGTAGGCAGCAAGCTTGGGGAACACTGACTTCGTCGAGTCCGCGTGCATCGTGCACATCGACCCGTTGTTGCCCTGGGACATCGCCATGAGCATCGGGAAGGCCTCGGCACCACGAACCTCCCCGAGCACCACACGGTCGGGGTCCATGCGCAGGGCCATCCGGGCGAGGTCCGCCATCGTGATCGCACCCCGCCCCTCCGTGTTCGCAGCGCGTGCCTGCAGCGCGTCGAGATCCGGGTGCAGACCGGGGAATCGGTCGAGGCCGAGCTCGAATGCATCCTCGATCGTCACGATCCGCTCGACCGCGGGCACCTCGTTCAGCAGCGCTCGCATCAACGTGGTCTTGCCGGACCCGGTGCCGCCAGCAATCACGATGTTCCTCCGTGCCAGCACCGCCGCCCGGAGGAACTCGACGAGGGCGCGGTCCACCATTCCCCGCTCCTGCAGCTGGGAGAGGCTCGACAGCTCAAAGCGGTGCCGGCGGATCACGACGGAGGGGCGTTGGGACACGGCCATCACCGCGAACAGTCGTGAGCCGTCGGGAAGCTGCAGATTGAGCTCGGGGTGAGCTGCGTCGAAGCGCCGTTCGTCACTGCCCATCCGGACCGCTGCCAGGCGCACGAGGTCAACCAGTTCCTGGTCGGTGTCCGCCACAGGCGACACACACTGCCGGGACCCGTCACGGAGCTTGAGCCAGACCGGTTCCGAGCCGCGGATGTGAATGTCGCTGACGTCCGGGTCGTCGAGGAGCGGTTGAATCCTTCCCATCCCGAGCACCAGCGCGAGGACGGCCCGCTGGAGATCGGACTCCTCGGGCCCGGACAGCAGGGGCAACCCGTTGCCGAGACGATGCGCTGCGATCCGGTCGAGTTCGTTGCGCATCAACTCCTCGACAAGTGCCTTCTCCTCGCTCCATGCGTCTGCATCGGCCCGGCCTGCAGGTCGACGCAGACGGTCCTCGACGAGATGCTCCGCTATCGAGCGCGCAATCCCTGTGGGCTCGGGCTGGCCCGATCGGGTCGGTGCGGTGCCGTTGCGAGGGAGCAACGATCCGGGTTGTGTTGCCATGGTGTGTTTCTCCGTTGATGGGTCGGGCGCTGTGTGGTGGGGTTTCGATCGATCCGGGCCGTGCACGACTACTGGGTGCACGGGATCGTCGTTTCGGAAGGGCAGGGGATCAATGGGTCGATGAACCCATTGGTGACGGCTCGTTCCCGCAGAGCGTCTCGGTGAGCACGGACACCGCCGACGCCCAGGCGTCCCGGCGCGCCGCCGGGCCCACCCTCGTCCTCGATGGCTGCTTGCGATCCTCCGGCAGGCAGGCGACCACGGGAAGGCCGGTGGCATCGGTGATCTGTCGACCGCTGTAGGGGCGCTCCCCGACGGCAACCAGTCTCAGGCGCTCGCGCCGGTCGACACGGTCCAGCAGGTGGAGTACCTGCACGATGTCCTCGAGCGCCGACCTGATGACGAGCAGGAGCGGATCGGCAACCTCGATCAGCGGGTTCGCCGGTGAGTCCGTTCGCCACCGCCCGAGATCGGCGACGACACGAAAGTCCGCCTCCCCGAAGGTGTGCGCCAGCGACGCTCCACTTGCCCGAAGTGCGCCGGACGTCTGCTCGCCCGACGGATGCGCAACGATGATCGGAGTCTGTGGGTTCACCCGCTGCGCGTAGTGGGCGAGTTCCCCGGTGTCGAGCGAGCGCCTCGCCGCACCCGCGAGGTCGGTGAGGTTCGGTACGAGCGACAGGTCAAGCCGTGCCGCAAGCACACCGCCATCCGGATCTGCCTCCACGATGAGCGCAGGTCGACCGGTGTCGTTCATCCGAGCAGTGAGCGCGACGGCGAGCGACGTGACCCCCGGAGATCCGTGGAGCGATGCGATCCCGATGAGCGACACGTCAGCCGATCCCCGTCGTGCCGGATGGACGAACCGTGCTGTCGAGGGTTGCCGGGGACAGGCGGGCGAGACGAATACTTGTTGCACCCGCGATGTCGAGTACCGATGACTCGGGAACGAGCACGCTCACGTTCGTACGCGAACCGGCCGCCATCTCCAGCCGTTCGACCGAGCGGACCACCGCCGGCTGCTCGAGCGCGACGACCCTCGTGCCGGCCCCACCAATGGGGTCTGCCGCAGAGACCAGCACGACGGCAACCCGATCCCCGACGGCGAGGCCCTGCGGGAAGTCTCCGGCTTCGAGGGAGAGCCCAACTTCTGCCTGGGTCGGGCCCACCTCGTCCACCGGACGAAGGAGTGCGCGTTGCAGCGGCGTGCCGGGATCGACGTCGCCGATCACGACACGGCCCCGCAGCTCGGAGGGATCGCTGATGCCGACGATTCGGTCGCCCGACACCGTTGCCCAGCGGACCGAACTGGGGTCGAGCACGTCGCCGCGCGGGATCGAGCGGGCAGCCACGAGTATCCGCTCGCTCGGGCCCCGGGCGGCCCAGAGCACCGAGCCAAGCGTTCCGGCGGCAACGAGTCCGAGACCGAGCGCCATCTCCGGGACGCGGATGCGTGAACGAAGCAGCGGTGGGAGGTTCGGGCGCGCAAGCCGCGCCGGGCGCGGGATCAGCCTCCGCTGTGGTGTTGGGTTGTTCGGATCGACCATGACGACTCCTCACTCGTTCGGTCTGTCGATTTTCCCGGGCACTGGCAGGCCGTCCAATAGGTCGATGGGCCCAATTCCGACGGGTCCGTCGCGGTACGCACCCGACCGAGATCGCTGCGCGCGCCCGTAGCCTTGACGCCAATGAACCGTCCCACGCCGTCGATGCCCGTACAGGCCAACGACCCGTGCTGGTGCGGCAGCGGACGCAAGTTCAAGCGGTGCCACCGCTCTCTGGACGGTCGCGTGGTTCAGGGCACGATCAGCCCGATGCGCTCCGTGCCCGAGGGGATTGAGCGTCCCCCGTATGCGGAAACTGGTTCGGCCCCGCGCTGGGACGAGCCGAGGGTGAAGTCACCCGAGATCATCGAGCGCATGCGCGTTGCGAGCACGATGGCAGCCGAGGTGCTGCGCCTCGCCGGCGAGTTTGTCCGGCCCGGTATGACCACCGACGAGGTCGACGAGTACGTGCACCGGCTCACGATCGAGCGAGGCGCCTATCCCAGCCCTCTCAACTACCACGGCTATCCCAAGAGCGTCTGCACCTCGGTCAACGAGGTGATCTGCCACGGCATCCCCGACTCACGGGTGCTGCTCGACGGTGACATCGTGAACATCGACGTCACCTGCTACGTCGGCGGGGTGCACGGTGACTGCAACGCCACGTTCGCCGTGGGTGAGATCGACGAGGAGAGCCGTCGCCTCATCCGGGTTACCGAGGAATGCATGTGGCTTGGCATCGACGCCGTGGTGCCGGGTCGACCGGTCAGCGATATCGGCAAGGCCATCGAGAAGCACGCGAACGAGCACCAACTCGGCGTGGTGCGCGCCTTCGTCGGCCACGGCATCGGCCAGCAGTTCCACACCGATATCCAGATTCTCCACTACTTCTCGCCCACTGCCACCACCATCATGAAGCCCGGCATGACCTTCACCATCGAGCCGATGATCACCGTCGGTAACTGGCAGCACAAGCTGTGGAACGACGGATGGACGGCGGTCACCGCCGACTACAAGCGAACCGCCCAGTTCGAGCACACGCTGCTCGTTACCGACAGCGGCGTCGAGGCACTCACGGGCGGGCCGGGTTCGGTCAGCCCGAGCGCTCCCTGGAACCGTTGACGCGCTGCTCCCACCAGTCGTAGAGATCGGCGCGGTGGGCAAGCCCGTATGCGTGGATCATGTGGCGGCCACACCCGTACACATCGCCATTCTGGAGCGAATCGGACGCGTCCTTCCACGCCGTCCGGTCCGCTGGGAGGGGAAGTGCTGCGAGGTCGCTCGCCGTCACCCGGATCGCCTGTGCCGACAACCCGGTGCCGATGCGCTGCAGCGCGATCCATGCTGATGCAACGGGGGACGTGAGCATTGCGGCAGCCAACCACACGTCGCCCGCGTCGTGAGGCACAACTGAGATCACGGGAACGGACGGCAGCCACTCTCCTCGCTCGTCGACAACAGCCTCGATCACCTTGGTCTGTGACGCAACGAGCACCTTGGGCACGAGCCGCGTTCGCGCCCACGCCTGCAGCGCTGAGCCAAGCCGCGACACGTCGACGCGCGGCGCGGCGTAGCGCACCTTCGCGAAGCGGGTTGCGCGCGTACCCCAGCGGCACTGCGCCACGTCGATCAATCCGCTCGTGACGAGGGGTGGACCGTCAACGTCGTCACCAACGGCACCGACAAGTCCGTAGTACTGGTCTCGGAAATCCGCAGTTGCGATGGCGATGTCGCGCAACAGGCCGTGCCCACTCCCTATGGCGAGCGGTGGGATGCCGACAACATCGGCAACGAGCCAACCCCACGACGCGGTTGCCAAGCCCTCGTGTCGGACGGGGTCGATGGGCCGGGCATCTGGCCCGTGGAAGCGGCGAACGCCATTCGGCACAGCGCTGTCCCCGACAACGAACCCAAGGATGCAGGTGCGCACGTTTGCGTCGAACATGGACTCGTCCGCCCACCAGCAGAGGTCGATACGTGCTGCGCGCTCGACGGCCTCACGGATGGGTGCCACGTCGCGCGTTGCGAGCACCGACATCGGGAGCACCAGACCGACGCGGCCACCGGGGCTGCGGACGAGCCGTGGGGCGAGCGCAAGGAACTCAGCAGCAACATCGGCATACGGCCCGCCACCGAGGCGAGAGCTTCCGCCGCGGGCGGTACCGGTGGAGAGTTGCGAGAGGTACGGCGGGTTGCCGATCACCACGTCGAAGGCGTGCGAGTACTCGGGTGCACCGAGCACCTCACGCGCATCGCAGCGGAGCACACGGCACCCGAGCCGACGCTCGGTCTCGGCAGCTGTTGTGTCGTCCAGTTCGACGCCGACGAGGAACGGAGCGGGATCGATCCCGTATCGCTCGGTGATCGCCCGACCCGCAGCCTCGAGCAACCGTCCGTCCCCGCACGCCGGGTCGATGACGAACGGCGGTGTCGCCGAGGTTTCGCACCACGGCAGGAGTACCTCACGCACGAGCAGGTCAACGAGTGCTGGAGGTGTGTAATAGGCCCCCAAGCGCCTTCGCTCGCTCCTCGACCCCCGTGATGTCACACCCCCATCTTTCACGGTGGGGGTGCTGCGGCCTAGCGTTCGGCCTGTGGACCCTGATGACCGCCTTGTTACCCCTGCCGATCGATATGTGAGGTTCGATCGCCAGGAATGGGCGGACCTGCGTGCCGCCACCCCCCTGACCATCCGGGAGAAGGATCTCGAGGCGCTGCGCGGCATCAACGAGCGGATCGACCTCGCCGAGGTGGAGGCCGTGTACCTCCCGCTCACCCGGTTGCTCAACCTCTACGTGTCGGCCACGCAGAACCTCCACAAGGTCACAGCGACGTTCCTCGGAACCATCTCACCGAAGGTTCCCTACGTCATCGGGGTTGCCGGATCGGTGGCGGTCGGCAAGAGCACGTTCGCACGCATCCTTCAGGCGCTGCTCTCGCGCTGGCCGGACCATCCGAAGGTGGACCTCGTGACCACCGACGGCTTCCTGCACCCGAACCGGGTGCTGGTCGAGCGCGAGATCATGAACCGCAAGGGGTTCCCCGAGAGCTACGACACCAAACGGCTCCTGCAGTTCCTGCGCGAGGTGAAGGCCGGCACCGAGGAGGTGCGCGCTCCGGTGTACAGCCACGTCGTGTACGACATCGTGGAGGGTGAGGAGATCGTGGTCCGCCACCCCGACATCCTCATCATCGAGGGGCTCAACGTGCTGCAGATGGGGCCCCCCGGTTCGGCCCCCGAGTTCGTGTCCGACTACTTCGACTTCTCGATCTACGTGCATGCCGAGGAGAACGACATCCGGAAGTGGTACGTGGATCGCTTCCTCAAACTGCGCGAGACGGTGTTCCAGGACCCGCAGAGTTTCTTCCAGCACTTCGCGCATCTCACCCAGGACGAGGCGGTCACCACTGCCAAGGGGATCTGGCGAGAGATCAACGGGCGCAACCTGATGGAGAACATCCTGCCCACGCGCCACCGGGCCTCGCTGACACTCACCAAGGGTGAGGATCACCGGGTGACCGGCGTCGAACTCCGCAAGCTCTAAAACGCAAGGTTCCCGGTCGATTTCTTGCGGACAGGTCACAAGAAATAGACCGGGAACGCCACAGGTGGCTTGGACTAGGCGCTCAGGACGATGGTCGCCGCCACCTGATCGATGCTCCGGTTGCCCACGCCGTCCCGTCGGCCGAACCAGACGGTGTAGGTACCCAGAGGCGAGCGGTCGTAGAAGCGCACCGTCTGGGAGTACACACCGTCGATCTCGTTACCCGAGATTCTTGTGACTCCAAGGTCGCCGTAATCGACCACCCGGGTCCCGTCCGCTAGGGCAAAGCCACCGTTGGCAAACCACGCGTAGGAATAGTCCACACCACTGGGGTCCGCTGCACGCCACGTGATGGTGATGGTGTCGCCCACCGAAGCGGCTGACGGCATGCTCACCTGGCTGATCGTGGGCGGCGAGTCGTCATTCGAACCGCTGACTACCTCGAAGGTCACCTGCGATGTCCCGAGAGGCTCAGTGGGGGTCCCTTCGCGACTGGACACCAGGAAGAACACTGTGTACTTGCCGTTCGGGGCGTTGGCGGGCACGGCACAGCCGGCGCGATAGCGGCCAAGTCGTTCGTCACCCGAGATACGGGATCCCATGATCGGGAAGTCGCACCAGTGAACGAATCCACTCGCACCTCCAACGCGGGCACTGGTCTGCTCGATGCCGTTCGAGTCCTCCACACTCCATTCAATGAGGAGCGTCTCGCCGGCGCGGATCTGACGCGGGACCGACACGTTGAAGACAGCGGAATTGCTCAGGATCACCGTCACGGGAGTGGTATCGATGGTGACATCGGGCGCTGGGCGTTCGGGCTGTGTGAGCGCGGGGAGTGGCGACGACGGGTCCGACAAACCGCCACTGGCCGGGAGTTCGTTACTGGTGTTAGCCCTGACCACAGTGCTCGGAGCAGTTTCGACGAACAATGTCTCATCAAGCAATGCCTGTGCCTCGGTGAGTTCCTCGGTTGCCTCCGCGGGGTCGAGCGTGGTGGTCGGTCGATCAGCCGAACGATTGGCAATCGCCAGCGTGCCCGCGACACCCCCGAGCACCAGCGTGGCCGCGGCCACCAGCAGGAAACGGCGAGGCCGGGAAGACGCTGCGGAACGGCTCAGTTCGGTCGAGGGCACCGGCAACTCGCCAGGGGTGGGGCTCTCGGAAACGATGTCGTGGAGGGCGGAGCGGATGGAGTGGTCGAGCGGATCGTGTTGGCGACCGTTCATGAGAGGGCCTTTCGGAGATGGGCGCGTGCGCGCACGAGGTGACGATGGACCGAGCCGAGGGAGATCCCCAGCACTGCAGCGACGTCTCGTTCCCGGAGGTCTTCCCAGTAGACGAAGTAGATGACGGCACGCTGCGTGAGGCTGAGTTCTGCCACGGCTCGGCGAACGTCGACATTCGGTTCGTGCGCGGCTGACGATGCTGGCTGCACCGCTGCGAGGTCACGCATCCATTGACGCTCCCGACCCCTGCGCAGGTCGTGGGCCCGGTTTGCCACGGCACGCATCAGGTAGGCGCGCGGGTTGTCCACGCGTCCGCTGATGACAGCCGGGGCGCTGCGCAGGAAGGCTTCCACCGCAATGTCGTGGGCGTCTGTCGAGCCCACGAGCACCGTGGCGAACCGCATCATCACCGGCGCGTGGTTACGCCAGAGATCGTCAGTGCGGTTGCCGTCGATGCCGGTGGTGGGAGTGTCGTCGATGTCGAACATTCAACGCGATGACGCCGCCGCCCACCCCTCCGCGTGACAGGTCTGAAAGATTTTTCGCTCATCGGCTGCGGCCCGTGAGCGTCGCTGCGCCAGCAGCAGCGAACACGAGGCCTATGCCGAAGCGAAGCGGAGGCTATGGCCGAGCAGTTACCGGTGGATGGCGTTGAGGTAGTTGTAGACCGTGATGCGCGAAACGCCCATCGCGTCGGCCACGTCCTCTACCGCACGCCGGAGGGTGAACGCACCGCGCTCGTCCAGCAGGCGGATTGCGCGTTGCTTGTCCTCGCGGGACAGGTCCGGCAGGCGACCGCGGAGGTCTCGCTCCACACCCTCGATGAGTCGGTCGAGCGCCCCGTGCAACGGCGGCAACCGCACCGCCACCACGAGTTGGCCCTCCCACGCGATCGGGATGTCGGAGGGTTCACGACTGTCTGCGGGTACGAACTCGCCACCCATTGCCTGAACGAGCGGACGGATGGCCGCGATGAGCGGGTGCTGCTGGTTCATGGGGTGTCCCCGTCGAGCACGTCCACCTGGAACGACACGTGTGTCGCACCGCCCCACAGCGCTGCGCGCAGCACCTCCTGGATGAGCGAGGGTGCCTCGCCGGCGGACACGACCGCCTCCGAACTGAACGGTCCGCGGGACAGCGTGTAGCCGCGACCCTCCACCGCCCGCCACGCAGCGAGGACGTGTTCACCGGGCTGCGCGTCCACGAACGGCTCGACGGTGAACTCCAATCGCACTCGGCTCATCAGACACCTCACCGTGAACGGGCCGCCACGTTGACGGGTCCGGAACCACGAGCATACGAATCACAACAGCGGCAGCACCAGCGACACACTGTCCGGCACGAGATCGAGCGAGCCAGCAGCCCCGCGCTGCACCTCCTCGAGCGTCATCCAACGGGCTTCGGCAACCTCGCCGTCGGCAAATCGCACGGGGCCGTCCCAACGCACGCGGTACACCGTGGCAATCTCCGCAACGTCGGCATCCTCGTAGGCGCCACTGCCGAGTCGCTGGAACGCCACGTCACCGATACCCAGTTCCTCGGCGAGTTCCCGCACGGCACCCCCGTCGTAGGTCTCGCCGGAAGCCAGCACGCCGCCGGCCGCGAGGTCCCACCGGCCCGGCCATACGTCCTTGTGATCTGCCCGACGATGAACCAGCACGTCGCCCGACGGGTTCGTCACGGCGATGAACACGGTTCGGTGACGGAGCCGCTGGGATCGCATCTCGCTGCGAGTGACCACCGCAGTCACCACGTCGTGCTCGTCAACGACATCAACAAGTTCGTCTGCACTGGCCACGGTGGAGTCCTACCATGCGGTCATGCCCGATCACACACTGGACACGCTGGTCGAGGAATCCCACGACCTCCTCCCGGCCGCCGTCGACCTGCGACGGGAGCTCCACCGCTGGCCGGAACAAGGCATCCACAACCCGATCACCCGGGATCGCATTCTCGAGTCGCTGGAGTCGCTCAATCTCGGTGTAACCCGCCACACCACCACCTCGGGCGTCGCCGCGCTGCTCACCGGCGCGCTCCCGGGGCCCACGGTGCTGCTGCGGGCCGATACCGATGCCCTCCCGATGCCGGAGGACACCGGGTTGGACTACTCGTCCCGTGTGGAGCGGACCATGCACGCGTGCGGCCACGACACGCACGTTGCGATGTTGGCCGGCGCGGCCAGACTGCTCGCTGCCCGCAAAGACACGCTGCGCGGGCGGGTGCTGTTCATGTTCCAGCCGGGGGAAGAGGGGCACCACGGCGCCCGCTTCATGCTGGAGGAGGGCCTTCTCGACGTCCCGGCCCTCGCCGACGGCACACCCTCGCCAATCACCGGTGCTTACGCGCTGCACACCACGTCGGCGGCGCACACGGGTGTCATCGCCTCCCGCCCTGGGCCGATCATGGCATCGGCAGACCGTCTCCTCATCACGGTGACCGGTCGCGGTGGGCACGCATCCGAGCCATTCCGCACCATCGACCCGATCCCGATTGCGTGCGAGATCGTGCAGGCGCTGCAGACCATGGTGACCCGGCGCATCGACGTGTTCGACCCCTCGGTGGTTACCGTCGCCCGTATCACTGCCGGCACCACCAACAACGTGATCCCCGAGACCGCCGAGATCGAGGGGACAATCCGCGCCGTGAGCGAGCGCACCCGCTCGAAAGTGCACGACGGCATCAAGCGGGTGGCCGAAGGTGTTGCCTCCGCCCACGAGGCGTCGGTATCCGTGGAGATCGACTACGGGTACCCCGTCACCGTCAACGGCGTCGATGCAGCGAACTTTGGGCTTGACCTCGCGAGGTCCATCGTCGGCCCGGATCGCGTCGCGACCCTTCCCCACCCCGTGATGGGTGCCGAAGACTTCAGCTATGTGCTCCAGCGCGTGCCCGGGGCGATGCTGTTCCTCGGCGGGACTCCGTGGGACAAGGACACGGCAACAGCGGCACCGAACCACTCGAACCGGGTGTTCTTCGACGAGCAGGCGATGGTGTCGGGGATGGCGATGTACGCGGGCATGGCGCTCCGCCACCTCGACACGCAGCCCTAACCGCAGCGTTCTCGGTACCGAAACGCGCCTTTTTCTGTGGTGGGCTCAGCGAGTGAACGCAGGGTTCTCAGGCATCGAGGCCAGCGACAACCTGCTCGATCTGCACCCGCGCATCGCCGATGCGCTCCCGACAGCGGCCGATGAGTTCGCGCGCCCGGGTGACACGGTCCGTGAGGCGGTCCACGTCGACGTGGTCTCCCTCGAGCTCGCGCAGGATGGTCTCCAGTTCCTCGAGTGCCTCGGCATACCCGAGGTCGGCTGCGGGCTTCTGCTTCTGGCTCATGCTGACTCCCTGATGGTTTCGTTCACGGGTTGGTTCCCTGCACGGTGCTGCGGATGGTTCCGTCCGCCACGGTGGTGACGAGCGCGTCGCCAGGTGACGTATCGGCGACGGAGCGCACCACGTTTCCCTTGCCGTTGCGCGTGATGCTCCAGCCACGGGCGAGCGTGTGCACCGGGTCGAGCAGCCGAACATGGTTCTCGGCCGAGTCGAGACGCGCTGTGGCGCGGCTCACGTGGGTGCGGGTGGCGACAACGAGCCGCTGCTGAGCGGTAGCCGTGCGCGTGAGCGCCTGGTTCACCACACTGGCGGCGAGCGGGGCGAGGCGGCCTGCGCTGCCGCTCAGGCGCTCGTCGGAGCGCTCCACGACGGCTCGTGTGGCCCTCGCGATGCGGTGGGCAATGCCGTCGAGCTGACCGGACCCCGCATCCACAACGGAAGCCACCCGTGCGGTAATCGCGTCCCAGACGGACTCCGCATCCTCCCGGAACGCGAGTACCTGCTCGATCAGCCTGTCAGCAACGGCCGTTGGCGTCTTGAACGACTCGTAGGCGACGTCGTCAGCGATGTGCCGGTCGATCTCGTGGCCGATGCCGGTGAGCACCGGGAGCGGGCTGTCCATGATGGCGAGCGCAATCTGCTCGTTGTCGAACCAGGCGAGGTCGTTCTTGGAGCCACCGCCCCGGATCACCACGATGACGTCGATGTCGCCGCGCGCACCGAAGCGCCTGATACCAGCGCTCACCATGCCGGGGCATTCCTCGCCCTGCATCCGGGCATCGAGCTCGACCACCCGGAAGCCGATGCCGGCCGTGTCGAGGTGCTTCACGAAGTCGTTGTACGCGGCGGAGTCGATACTGGTGACCAGGCCGACGTTGAGCGGCACCGGGGCGAGGTAGGTCTCCTGGTTGGCCGCAAAGCGACCGGTGGCCTGCAGGCGACGAATGACGTCTTCGCGCTGCGCCGCGAGGTCGCCGAGGGTGAATCTCGGGTCGAGATCGTTCATTTTGAACGACACCCGACCGGTGGGGGCGTACATGTCGAGCGTGCCGAAGATGCGGACCTTCACACCGTCGGCGAGCTCGAGGTTTGCCCGGGCAAGCTTGGGCCGCAGGCGAGTCTGGACACCCATGAAGAACGCCACCGAGATGACGGCACGCTGGCCGTTCCGCTCCTCGACCAGATCGAAATAGAGGTGCTTGCCCGCTGCGGGGCGAAAGCCCTTGATCTCGCCGCTCACCCACACACCCCGGCCGAACCGGTCCGCCAGCGAACCGTTGATCTCGTCGATGAGTTGCGAGACGGTGAGCGTGGCGTCTGCCGACTCTTGCTGCTCGTCGAACTCCAGTGCACCCTGCGACATGGAACCATTCTGGCCCATCGGTGTCACAGGAATGCTCGGGAGGGCCGGGTATGCCGGTGGCACTACCGTGGTGTTGTGCGAGAGTGGCGATCAGCAGCAGGGGCAGTGCTCCTGGGCATCTGCGTTTCGCTCCTCCTCCCCGCCGCTCCAGCACCCGCCGCCACGGCCCGGCCCGCGCCGGCAACCATCCGCCCGGAACTCCTCGGGGACGCCGAACAGGTGGTGGTGGTGTCCACATCCCGATGGGGCACCACGTCCGGTTCGGTGTCGATGTACCAGAAGGTCGGCAGCACGTGGAAACGGGTGGCCGGTCCGTACGGCGCTCGAACGGGTCGCAACGGCCTCAGCCCGGCCCACGTCGAGGGAGACGGCACCACACCCGCTGGCTCGTACCCGATCCTGTCGGGCTTCGGCTGGTACGCCTCGGCACGGACGAAACTGCCCTACACGAGGGTGGCACCCGGTGCCTGCTGGATCTCGGACCCAACACGCCCCGACTACAACACGAGGGTCGTCGAACCGTCGTGTGCGAGCCCGAACGAGAACCTGTACCGGATTGCCCGTTCCGGGCCGTACCGGCGGGCGATCGTGACGGGATACAACATCGAGCCGACCGTTGCCGGTGTGGGCAGCGCAATCTTCCTCCACGTCCACGCGTATTCGCGCGGGAAGTCGAGGGCCACCAGCGGCTGCGTGTCGCTCACCGCCTCGCACCTCTACTCGCTCTGGCGACGCCTCGACCCGGCAAAGCGCCCACGGGTGATCATCGGCCCGGCTTCCTGGCTCAGGGGCACCTGAGCCCCTGCCAGCGTCAGTCGGCAGAGCCCGCAGCCTCCTGCCGCGCATAGAGACCGCCGAGTGCCATCAATTCGTCGTGTGAGCCCTGCTCCGCGATCCGTCCCTCGTCAAGCACCACGATGCGATCTGCGTTGCGGATGGTGGACAGTCGGTGAGCGATGACGATGGCGGTGCGACCGGCGAGCGCGCCATCGAGTGCTTCCTGCACGAGGGCTTCGTTTTCGTTGTCGAGATGGCTGGTCGCCTCGTCGAGGATCATGATGCTCGGGTCCTTGAGTAATAGGCGGGCGATCGAGAGGCGCTGCTTCTCCCCGCCGGACAGCCGGTACCCGCGCTCGCCCACCACGGTGTTGTAGCCGTCGGGCAGCGCAGCGATCGTGTCGTGGATGCGAGCACCCCGACAGGCCGCCTCAAGCTGTGCTGCGGTGGCGCCAGGGCGCGCGTACCGCAGGTTCACCGCGATCGACTCGTGAAAGAGGTGGGGGTCCTGGGTGACCACGCCGATCGCAGCGCGTAGCGACTCCTGCGTGAGGTCACGCACATCGTGCCCGTCGACGAGCACACTGCCGCCCGTCACGTCGTAGAGGCGGGGCACCAGATTCGCCGTCGTCGTCTTGCCGGATCCCGACGAGCCCACGAGGGCAACGGTCTCACCCGGAACCACGACGAGGTTCACACCGCTCAGCACGTCGCGGTCGGGGTCAGCGTTCTGCTCCATACCGGCGGTCGACAGTGACGCGATGGACACCGATGCTGCTGCCGGGTACCGGAAGAACACGTCGCGGAACTCGACCCTGCCGACCGGGTTCACGAGCTCGACCGCTCCCGGGCGGTCCTGAATGGCCTCGGGCGCGTCGAGCACCTCGAAGACCCGCTCGAAACTGACGACGGAGGTCATGAGGTCCACCCGGGCGTTCGTGAGCCCGGTAAGCGGCTGGTACACCCGTGCAACGAGGGCCGCTAGCGCAACGAGCGTTCCTGCCGTGATTGACCCTCTCACGGCCAGATGTGCCCCCACGCCGTAGATCGCCGCTGCCCCGATCGCGCCCACGAGTCCGAGGGCCACGAAGAACACCCGCCCGTACATCGCCGAGCGAATCCCGATGTCACGAACCTCGGCCGCGCGGCCCGAGAAGGTGTCCACCTCGTCCTTACGGCGCCCAAACAGCTTTACGAGCAGCGCACCGGCAACGTTGAAGCGCTCCACCATCTGAGTGTTCAGTTCGGCATTGAGGTTCATCTGCTGGCGCGAGATCGTCTGAAGTTTGCGACCTACGCGGCGCGCCGGGATGATGAACAACGGCAGCACCACGAGCGACAGGAGCGTGAGGCGCCACTCCAGGCTGAACATGGCAGCGAGTGTCGTGAGGAGCACCACCACGTTCGAGACGATGCTGCCGAGGGTGTTGGTGACCGCGTTCTGCGCGCCAACGACGTCGTTGTTCAGCCGGCTCACGAGCGAACCGGTCTGGGTGCGGGTGAAGAAGCCCATCGGCATGCGCTGCACCTTGTCGAACAGGGCGACGCGCAGGTCGTAGATCAGACCCTCGCCGATGCTTGACGACCACCAGCGCTGGAGGACCGCGAGACCGGCATCGAGCAGTGCCGCAGTCACCACGATCGCAGCAAGGATGTTGATCTGCGAATGGCTCTTCGAGGGGATCGCCGAGTCGAGGATGCGCCGGAACGCGAACGGGGGCACGATGGCAACGAATGCCGACAGCAGAATGGCAACGAGGAAACCGATGATCGCTCGGCGGTACGGCCGCGCGAACCGCCAGGCACGGCGTAGTTCGCGGCCGGTCACCCGTGCGCCCTTCACGGCATCGGTGTCACGCGGCATCATCATGTGGGGTCCCATGCGCATTGACCCCGAGGCTACGAGCAGCGGGTGCCCGGACCGCTGACGTGGTCGTAGGATCAACTCGTGCGTTCGCGTTCTTCCGCCGTCCTACCGGTGGCGGCCCTGCTGCTGCTTGGCGCGTGCGGGATCGATAGAACCGGAACCATCACCAGCGATTCGTCGCTGCCGAGGACCACCGTCGCGACAACGGGTACGGATACCTCATCGACCGGGGCCATCCCCGCATTGGGTCCGTCCACCACGCTTCCGGAGAGGGACGTCCCGGTCCTCCAGTGGTCCCCCTGTGGAGAGGGTCTTGAGTGCACCACGCTCGTCGCGCCCCTCGACTACTTCGCAACCGGTACCGAGAGTGTCCGGCTTCCCGTCGTGCGTCACCTCGCGCTCAAGCCGAACGAGCGCATCGGTTCGCTGCTCGTGAACCCCGGCGGTCCTGGCTTCGGTGGCACCTATCTCGCGCGGAACGCCGCCACCATCTTCACCGAGGAGATCCTCGATCGCTTCGACGTCGTGGGCTGGGACCCCCGCGGTACCGGGGAGTCGGTGCCTGCAATCGACTGCATCGACAACTACGACCCCTATTTCGCCATCGACCCCACGCCCGACAGCACTGAGGAGCGTCAGGCCATCATTGACTCGGCCAAGTCCTTCGCCGACGCCTGCGCCGAGCGGACCGGGAGCCTGCTCAGCCACGTCTCCACGCAGGACTCCGCCCGCGACATCGATCTGCTGCGCCGCGCCCTCGGCGAGCCCGAGGTGTCGTACTTCGGCTTCTCCTATGGCTCCGAGCTCGGCGCCAGCTGGGTCACGATGTTCCCCGACACGGTTCGGGCAGCGGTGTTCGACGGCGCCGCCGACCCGAACGCGAGCGCCGCCGAGGCGACGATCGACCAGGCCAGGGGCTTCGAGATCGCGTTCAACGCGTTCCTTGCCGACTGTGCGACGAAGTGCTCGTTCCCGAGGGGCGAGGACCCGGGCACGGCGTTTGATGACCTAGTCGCCGCGATCGACGCGAACGACTACCCCACCGTGGACAGCCGGCCGAGGCTCAACCTCGGCATCACCTACACCGCGGTTGCCAACGCGATGTACGCAACGTCGCTCTGGCCCGCCCTCGACGCCGCCCTCAACGAGGCCCGGGACGGCAACGGTGCCGCACTGCTCAGGCTCAACGACGACTACTACCAGCGCCGCGACGACGGCACGTATGGCAACGAGATTGAGGCCTTCCTCGCGATCTCCTGCGTCGACGACCGGGGTCCGGCCACCGTCGAGGAGATCGACGCCTACAGCACACGCCTGAGGAAAGCGGCACCGAGGCTCGGCGTGTCCTTCGAGGGCGGCTATGCGTGCGTGTTCTGGCCCATCGAGTCCGAGCCGAACCTCGTGATCACCGGCAGGGGAGCCGGGCCGATCGTGGTGATCGGCACAACCAACGACCCGGCCACCCCGCTCGAGAGTTCGCAGAAGATGACCCGGTCCCTCGAGGGCGGTGTTCTCGTGAAGGTGACCGGCAACGGGCACACGGGCTACACGCGGAGTGCCTGCGCCCAAAAGATCGTGAACCGCTACCTCATCGACGGTGAACCGCCTTCTGCAGAGGTTGAGTGCGGCTGAGCGGGTGTGACGTCAGCTCGGCCGGTCCGGCACGCGGCTGAGCAAGACGCCAGCGGTCTCGAGCGCTGTGAGTTCATCGTCAGCGAGCCCGAGCAGGTCGTGCAGCACTTCCCTGTTGTCCTCGCCCCGGTATTTCGGCACGCCGCGCACTCCCACGTCGGCCCCGGAGAACCGCCACGGCGCGTTGGGAACGAGGATCTCACCACCGCCTCGATCGGACACGGCCATCACGCTGGCGCGCTCCCTCGACCATTCCGAACCGGCAACCTCCCGGGTGGAGCGAACGTTGCCCATCGCGAGGCCGTTCGCCTCGAACACCTTCTCGATCTCGTCACCGTTCGGGAACGTAATCGCCCACGCCTGCAGCTCGTCGTACAGCTCCTGCAGGTGAGCGAGGCGTGACGACGGGTTCGCGTAACGCGGGTCCTCCTGCGCGAGATTCGGCCTTCCCATGGCCGCGGCGAACTGGGCGAAGTTCCCGTCCTCGGCCGGGTGACCGGTAACCACCACGCTGCGGCCGTCGCCCACCGTCAGGATCACGTAGTCGCCCGGCTGGTAGCTGCGCACCTGTCCCTCGGGTACCGGACCGTCCCAGAGGTCCGACTGCAGGTGCTCATTGACGCTGAGCAACGTGTCGAGCATCGAGATGTCGATGTGCTGACCCTTGCCGGTACTCGAACGCTGGAACAGCGCCGCACAGATGGCGATTGCCGCCTCGAGCGACGTGTACACATCACCGTGGCTGTGTTCGTCGGTGACGTACGGGAAGTCCGGTCTGCGGCGGCGCTGTGCCTCCACCTGTGACCGGGTGAGTCCGCTCTCCGCCTGGATCACCGACGCGTAAGCGCGGCGGTCCTTCCACGGACCGGTCTGGCCGAAGCCGCTGATGCTCGCGTAGACGATCCTCGGGTTGATCGCAGACAGCTGCGCATAGCCGAGACCGGTCCGGTCCATCACCCCGGGCCGGAAGTTCTCGAGCACCACGTCGGCGCGAGCAGCGAGGCGGTGGAGCAACGACACCGCCTCGGGCTTCTTGAGGTTCAGCGAGATCACCCGCTTGCCCACGTTCTGCTGCACGTAGTAGGTGGCCAGCGAGTTCACCCGCGGCTGTGCATAGCGCGTCATGTCACCCTCGGGTGGCTCGATCTTGATGACGTCTGCCCCGAGATCGGCGAGCGCCCGAGCGCAGTGGGGTCCGGACAGCACCCGGGAGAAGTCGAGGACGACGACGCCGTCGAGCGGACCGGGCCCGCGTGACTCGGGGGCAGCAGGAAGACCGAACGTGTTGCTCATACGAGTCAGTCTGGCTGGTCAGGGGCCCTCGCGACGGTGCCCAGACGCGGTCAGGGCCGGTGCCAACCCCCCGATGGCACCGGCCCTGATCGGCGCAGCCCTTGCGGGCGCGACGCCCGGTTGAGTGACTCAACCGGTGGTCTGTTGACCTGTTGAGAAATCTACGGCCGGAATCGCGTTATGAAAAGGGTCACAGGCAAAAAACATTGTTTATGACAGTCGCGCAATGTCGGGTTAGTGCTGTTACTTCGGAGCGCCGAGCTCCCTCGACCGCTCCGTAGCAGCCTCAACCGCCGCCAGCACCGCTCCACGAACCCCGTGACGCTCGAGTTCTCGCAGGCCAGCGGCCGTGGTACCGCCCGGGGAGGTGACGTTCGCCCGGAGCGCCTCGGGAAGTTCCCCGGTTTCGGCGAGGAGCCGGGCAGAGCCGAGCAACAACTGGGTGACCGCTGCCTGCGCCGCGGGCCGCGGGAGACCAACGAGCACACCGGCGTCAATGAGCGCCTCGGTCACCAGGTACAGGTAGGCCGGGCCGGACCCGATCAGACCCGTGAAGGCATCCAGTTGGGCCTCCTGAAGGCGCACCACAGTGCCCACCGCGGACAGGATCGACTCCGCCCACAACAGATCCTCGGGGCCTGCGTGGGAGCCGGGGGCAATGGCAGACGCGCCGGCACGCACCAGTGCAGGTGTGTTCGGCATGGCGCGCACAACGGCAACAGGGTGTCCCGCAGCCTGTTCGAGCGCCGCCACGGTGACCCCGGCGGCGATGGAGAGCACCCGCGTTGCGCCGGACTCCACGGCTGCCTTCACCGCAGCGGCTGCATCACCCGGCTTCACGGCGATGAGCGCACCCTCGGCTTCCGGTATCGACGGGACCACCGCAACTCCCGGGTACCGCTCGACAAGCTGCGCTCGCCGGGTGGGAAGCACCTCGACGACAACGAGCGCGCCCGGCTCTGCCCACCGGGCCTCGAGGAGGCCGCCCAGCAGGGCTTCACCCATGTTTCCGCCACCGATGATCGCAAGGCTGTACGTCACGGCGGTCAAGGTACCGGTGCGGGGGCGGTCGGCGCAGGGTATTCCCCGTGCCGACCACCCCCATGACGGCCCGGCCTTCCCGACTTCCCGATCAAGCGGACGGACCGTCACCCCTACTGGGTGCACGGGCCGGGGCGACCGGAAGCGGTTACGCGGGGAATCTCGACGCGAAGCCGATGCGAAGCGCCGGACGGAAGCACTGCTCGACGTATGAGTAGAGCGACCCGAGAATCCGGTCCATCTCCCCCTGGGACAACGACGCCACCGCGAACTCGCCGCGGAGGAAGACGGCGTCCTCGACCCCGATCGAGAAGTGGGCCCCCACGAGCTTGTCGTTCCTCCGGAGGAGGTGTTCGTAGAACGCGGCGTGGTTCTCCTCCGGTGCGGGCATCACATAGGTCTCGTAGCGCAACGTTCGCTGGCCGAGCGTGAGCCACACGGTGGTGAACTCCTTTTCCGTGCCATGCATGCGCACGTACCAGCGCCGCTCGTCCGGCTCGCCACGCTGGACGTCGACGACCATGTCGCCGCCCCCGGCGCGGAACGAGGCGAGCCATTCGTCGATCCGGCGCTCGACCACCGCCAGTTCGCCGTCGTCGAAGCACTCGTTCATGTCAGTCGCAGCTCACGAGCGCGCCGGCACGCAGGTCCGAGTACATGCGGCGGAGGCGGGCCGCGGCGAGGC
>CAEZYY010000045.1_pt1 | contig 21227 bp, 19 predicted proteins | sample 7265861 | NCBI WGS metagenome assembly CAEZYY01 (sample SAMEA6813946, study PRJEB35770) | freshwater metagenome | biome: Freshwater; feature: Freshwater reservoir; material: water | place: Czech Republic | collected 2016-08-15 | depth 30m m | reverse complement strand
TGCGGTACTCGATCGAGCGGGTGGAGCCACTGCCCACCTGTGCCGCTACTGCGCCGCCTGCGGTGAAGAACACCACCTTGCGCTCGTCGTCTGCTCCGAGGCCCTCCTGCGCCTGCACCGCGTCATAGCCGGCGGTCTCCGTGGCGACGACGGCCGGGAGGTTGGTCGGGTCCATGCACTCGAGCGGCACCGTCGTGGTAGGTGCCTCGGTGGTGACGGGTGCCTCGGTGCTTGCCGTATCAACGGTCTCCACGGGTATCGAGTCGGTGGCGAGCGGCACGTCGGTGCCCGATGGGGCCGACGTGGTGGTACCCCCGATAGCGATTGCACCACCGGAGCGCGCACCCGGCTTTGCGTTGCACGACACGATCGCACCGGCGGCAACGAGGCCCACGAGTGCAAGTCGGAGTCGTCTGGATCGGCCGGTCGGGTACTCGTTCACAACGGAAATCCAACCACCTCCGGGGGCGCCAGCGGTGGCACCCCCGGACAATCAGGGTTCTCGATCACGCCCGGAAGTCCCGGACGAGGGTCGAGGATGCCTTGTTGGAACAGGATCAGCAAGACGTGATCACGTTGCGGTGGTGAACTTCCACCAGGTTCCGTTGTTCGCCAGGCGGGTGCCGGTCGTGTTGACCGCCCGCACCTGCCATTCGTAGGAGGTCTTGCTGGCGAGCAGGCCGAGTGTCACGGTCCTTGCACTGCCCACGGACACCCACGAACTATTGCACACTGAGTTTCGGTTCGTATCGAAGCAATATTCGTACGAAACGACACCGGTGCTGGCGGCCCATGTGAGGACCAGCCCGTTGCGCGGACGGCTGGATGCGTTGTTGGACGGTGCGGACTTGTTGAACGAGGTGGGGATCGCGCCGTTCACCGTGATGCTCAGTGGCTTGGCACTCGTCCGGCCGACGCCGTCCGTTGCGGTGACGGTGAAGTTGCTGGTGGCGGCAGTCGTCGGTGTTCCGCTGATCCGGCCCGTTGATGAGGCGAGGCTTAGCCCGGCCGGCAGTGAGCCTCCGGTAACGCTCCACGTGTAGGTGCCCGTGCCACCCGAAGCCGCGAGCGTGACGCTGTACGACGTGCCGACCGCCCCGTTGGCCAGCGACGCGGTGGTCACCGTAACGGGTGCGGCGATCGTGATGGAGAGGGACTTCGTGGCGACCAGTGACGCGGAATCGGTGATCTTGATGCTGAAGCTCGAGGTACCCGCAGCGGTTGGGTTGCCACCGATCTCGCCGGTTGACGGGTTCAGCAAGAGCCCGGCGGGCAGCGACCCACTGTTGACGCTCCACGCGTACGGAGTCGTTCCGGCGGACCCGGCCAGCGTCTGGCTGTACGCCGCTCCGACGGTGCCGACCGCGAGTGAAGCAGTGGTAATGGTGGGGCTGTTGACCGGGCGATCGGTGCAACGCAATGCGGTGCCGTCCGCGAGCACGGCCTGGTTGTAGCCGATCTGGGTTCCGACGGTGCCGTCCGAGTTCTCAAGGCCGACCGTGGCAGATGCACCGCCGTTGGATGTGGACGAACCGGTGACCGTGTCGAGGTACTGCAGGGTGATTGCGCCGGTGGCCTCATCGAGCACGACCTGGTTGGAGATCTCCGACCCAACGGTTCCGTAGTGCGGCACGTTGTTCCACGTGACGACGAACTGTCGGTTCGGGCTCGAGCCGATCGTCATGCTCCAGACCGAACCACCGGCGGCCGGGTTGAGATCGTCCCACCAGGGGGCGATGACGTTCTCGGGGTCACCCGCAGACGGGATGGGGGTGTTGGCGAACGCCGTGGCGGCTCCGGACCCGACACGGACGAATCCATTCGAGGAGATCTGGGCAGACGTGAAGGAGGTGCCGAAGAGTGGGAAGGAGAACGGCAGTGTGACCGATGTCGAGGCATCGTCTCCGAGGGTGTAGAGGCTGGGTGTGCCGGCTGTCGTGTCGATCCAGGAGAACGAGGTAGTGGTACAGGCGTAGGCCGCCGGCGGGCTTGCCGTGGTGCCGGTAGCAGAGGCACTGGTGGCCGAGGTTCCGCCACCGAAGTCGTTGACGGCGCGAACACGGAAGCAGTACGCGGTGGAGCCTGTCAGCCCGCCCACCGAGAACGACGTGTTGGCGGCGCCGATGGTCGCAACGAGTGCGAAGGTGCCACAGGCGCTGTTGGCGAACGGCGCCTGCTCGATCTCGTAGTGCTGCTCGTTGCTTGCCCCGTCGGTCCACGCGAGGGACATGCGGTTCGCACCAGCGGCAACTGCCGTGAGCGACGTGGGCAACCCGGAGACCGCTGCTGTGGGAGCCGTACAGGCGGTCACCATGGCGCCAACGTCGAGTCGCCCGCTATTCGCCACCTTGCCGGTGAGCGAGAGCGTGGGCCTTGCGCTGTCGACGACTGCTCGCTTGAGTTGTCTGGCACTGAGCGCCGGGTTGATCGAGGCGCAGAGTGCGATGGCTCCGGAGACGTGGGGCGTGGCCATCGACGTGCCGCTCAGCGAGGCATAGGTGTCCACCGGATAGGTGGACCACACGCCGGATCCGGGTGCAGCGATGTCCACGGTGGTTGCGCCATAGCTCGAGAAGCTCGAGAGCGCGCCCGATGAGGTGAGGGATGCAACGGCGATCACACAGTCCCAGCCGCGTGTGCCGCCCTTGGTGCACTCATAGTTAGACGGGTACGAGCCGGCGGCGTCGTTATTGGTGGTGGAGTTGCCGGCGGCGGCAACAAAGAGGATCCCCTGGTCTCCGGCATTGTTGATGGCGTCGAGCATGGTGGTGGAGGAGCCGCCGCCACCCCACGAGTTGCTCGTGGCGACGATGTTGAGGCCCTTGTTTACCTTCAGTGCCGTGAGGTAGTCGAGACCGCGAGCGGCGTCGGAGGTGTAACCGCCGCTCGGCCCGAGGAACTTGGCGGAAACGAGCGTGACGGCCCAGTTGACACCGGCCACCCCGCTGCCGTTGCCTCCGATTCCACCGATGGTTCCCGATACGTGCGTGCCGTGAGTGTCCGACCCCTCGGTGGAGTTGCCGTCGAACACCGTGTTGTTGTTGTTCAGGAAGTCCCATCCGTGGATGTCGTCGATGTAGCCGTTGGCGTCGTCATCGATCCCATTGCCCGCGATCTCGTCGGGGTTGGTCCAGACGTTCGCCGCGAGGTCCGGGTGATCGAACTGGATGCCCTCGTCGATCACACCTACCGCCACGGAACGAGACCCGGTGTACCCCTGAGCCCAGGCCTCTCCGGCACCGGAGCCGAACTCGTTGGCGGGCGACGTGCCGTCGCCCTGCATGCCCCAGAGACTTCCGTTTGTGAAGTACGGGTCGTCCGACGTTGCTTCAGTGGTGAGGAGGTAGTCGGGCTCGACGTAGCGGACACCCTTGGTGCCCTTGACACGGGCGACAGCGGCGGCAACGGATTCACCCTTGGCGAGCGAGAGCACCTCGGTGTGCTTCGCCCTCGGCGACAGCACCTTGGACGAGGAGGCCTTGGCGGAGGCACGAATGGCGGCCTTGTCGGTGAGCGTTGCAGTGTTCGAGTAGCCGACGAGCAGCACGCCCGGGCGATGGGGAGCAAGGTCTGCGTCGGTGATCGGGGATGCCGAACGGGACGACTGCGGCGAGGCATCGGCACCTGATACCGAGGCCACCAGCACGCTCGCGGCGCCGAGGGCGCCGATTGTCATCCAGTGTGCAATCCGCTGATTCCGCTTGCGTTCCACCCGTGCCCGCATAAACCACGCTCCGCGCTCGTCCCAACACCCATCGTGGAGAGTAGCGCGCGTTGGGCCGGTGTCCAAGGGCAAGTCTTGAGAAAAAAGAAGAATCTCGGTCTAGTTCTCGTGAACAAGTCACAACAACCAGACCGAGATTTCCTGAGTGGTGGTCGAGACCGGCGTCGATCCGGTGACCTTCCGCTTTTCAGGCGGACGCTCTGCCGACTGAGCTACTCGACCGTACACAGACAGGGCTTCGGCAACCCCGCTGCTCAGCGGTCCCGACGGGACTCGAACCCGCGACCTCCGGCTTGACAGGCCGGCGTGAACTCCAACTTCACCACGGGACCAGATGAACTGGCCAGCACCCCCAACGGGATTCGAACCCGTGCCGCCACCTTGAAAGGGTGGTGTCCTAGGCCACTAGACGATGGGGGCTAGGTACGTTCTCGTTGTGAGCGTTGCAACACTACCAGCAGGCACCCAGGAACGCGCCAGACGAATCTGCAACCCCATCCGGCGTGAGTTCAGCCCCTGCTGAGGGCCTGAACAATCTCCTCGAGCAAGCCCGAGAGGTATCCGTACAGCGCGGCTTCTGCGAAGTGGGGGTCGTTCTCGTCGAGGCGGTGGAGGTCGTCGTCCTCGCTGACGTCGAGCAGGGTTCCCAGCACGAGGCGGACCCCGTTGACGCACTGCATCCAGCCAAGAAGGGCGGCCTCGTCGATGTGTTTGGACTCTGCGGTCCTTGCGAACGTCTCCAGGGCCGCGACTCGCGAGGCCACCAGTTCCTCCCGCATGAAGCGGTGGTATTCGGCGTCCCGCTCGACGTCATCGGTATACGCAGTCGGGAACAGGCGCCTCGCCCGTTCGTCATCGGGGTGCTCCATCACTTCCCGTAGCTGCGGAAGGAGATTCGCCAGCAGGTGGCGCTCCTCGGCCGGGAGGTTCAGGTCGAACCCGCTCCCGTTCGCCCGAACCCGCCAGCGGCGTCGACGTATCGCCACGTCAGTCGTCCTGCTGCATCGTGGCCCACAGGCCATGTTCGTGGAGGCGGAAAACATCGAGTTCGGCCCGCTCACGGGGGCCGATTGACACGACAGCCCGACCCTTTTCGTGTACATCCATCATGAGCACTGTGGCCTTCTCCAGCGAATAGCCGAAGAGTTTCTGCAGAACGAAGGTCACGTACGACATCAAGTTGATGGGGTCGTTCCAGACGAGGACCACCCAGGGGCGATCCGGCCGGACGTCGGTGTCGCTCGTGGGCAGTTCGACTTCCGCGGGCGCGGTGGACGCAACGACCGGGTCGCACTCGGGCAACGACGAAAAAACCACAAGGGTCATTCTCGCTGCTCCAAGCCGCCGCGGCGCTCATGTCGGATAATCAGTCGGATTCCGGGGTTGGTCACGGTTCCCGGCTAGCCGTACGCTCACACTGCTTATGGCCGTCGGAACACGCCCGCTCGTCCCCTCCCGGCTGGCACCTGCCAAGCGGGTTGGCGGGCGCGAGACCGGACTCGTTCACGGTGTGCGCCGGGCCCCAACGACCACGGTGGGCGGCTACATCGCCCTCACCAAGCCGCGGATCATCGAGCTGCTGCTGATCACCACGCTGCCCGCCATGGTGATGGCCGAGCAGGGGTGGCCGCCGCTGCGCCTCATCGTCGCAACACTGATCGGTGGAACACTCGCTGCCGGCGGTGCGAATGCCATCAACATGGTCATTGACCGGGACATCGACGCCCTGATGGAGCGCACGGCCTCGCGTCCGCTGGTCACCGGGTTGATCGCCCCCCGTAATGCCCTGATCTTCGCTGTGGCGCTCGAGCTGGTGGCGTTCGGCGTGCTCTGGGCGTTCACGAACCTGCTTGCCGCAGTGCTGGCGGTGAGCGCGACTGCCTTTTACGTCTTCGTGTACACGATCTGGCTGAAGCGCACGAGCAAGCAGAACATTGTCATCGGCGGCGCTGCTGGGGCGGTTCCGGCGCTGGTCGGTTGGGCCGCGATCACCAACTCGATGGCGTGGTCACCGGTCATCTTGTTCCTGCTCATCTTCTTCTGGACACCGCCCCACTTCTGGGCACTGGCGATTCGTTATGCCGACGACTACCGCTCGGCCGGCGTTCCGATGCTGCCCGCTGTGGTCAGCCCCAAAGAAGCAGTCCGTCACATGATCGGCTACACGGTCATCTTGGTGGCGATCTCCTTGGTCCTCATCCCGGTCGGCAACCTCGGCTGGATCTACGCCATCTCGGCTGGCGTTCTTGGTCTGCTCTTCCTCGCTGGTGTCATCGATCTGGGGCGTAACCCCACCACGGCCCGCTCGATGCGGGTGTTTGGCTTCTCTATTTCGTACGTCACCCTGCTTTTCGCAGCCCTCACCGTTGACGTTCTGGTGCGTTTCGGGTGGTAGTGGCCGTGCTCTGCGGGGGATTTCCGATCCGGGCAACCCGGGTGGGTAATCTGGCCCCTGTAGACCCATCTCTTCTTTTCGTCCGGCCGGGCAAGTTCGCGCCGTCGCGGGCAAAAGGACGCACATGACCACCATTGATACCCATCCCGATTCCGCTGTAGCGGCCGATGAACCGTCCGCGAGCGGACAGGTTCTTGCTCACGCGGCCTCGCTGGTGACTTCCTCGGACCACAAGCGGATCGGACGGCTGTTTCTCTACCTGAGCCTGTTGCTCGGTACCGGATTGATCGGGCTGGGGGCCGTGCTCGGGTTCGACCGGATCCAGACCGGAGACACGTTCATCAACGTCAATGCGCTCGGGCAGCTCTTCTCGCTCTGGCGGGTGGGCCTCGTGTTCATGCTGGCGATCCCCTGCATGCTCGGTGTGGCGATCTCCGTCGTGCCGCTGCAGATCGGCGCCCGCTCACTTGCGTTCCCCCGGCTTGCGGCCCTTGGACTGTGGACCTGGCTCACGGGCTCGGGCATCGTGATCGTGTCCTACCTGCAGAACGGTGGGCCAGGTGGCGGTAAGGAAAGCGCCGTCGACCTCTTCCTCGCCGGGCTCGGCCTGACGGTGATTGGTCTGCTGTGCGCAGCGGTCTCCCTCGCCACCACGGTGCTGACGAGTCGGGCGCCGGGCATGACGCTAGAGCGTGTGCCCGCATTCGCCTGGTCAGCGCTGGTCACCGCAGCATCGCTCATCCTCGTGCTCCCGGTGCTGCTCGCAGCGCTCATCTACTTGTTCGCGGATCACCGCTTCGGGGTTCGCACCTCGATTGACGCCAACGGCTGGGGCGGCAACGAGATCTACCCGTGGATCCGCACGGCACTCTCGGGTACCAGCACGCTCGTGTGGGCGCTGCCGGTTCTGGGCTTCGTCGCCGAGGTGGTTCCCACCTTTGCCCGTCGCCGCAATATCCTGCGAGCTGGCGTATTGCTCGGTGTCGGCATCGTTGCCACCGCCAGCCTCACCGGTGTCACCCAGGTCAGTCACGGAATCGGCCCGTGGAGCGCCCTGAGCGGCGGTGACCGCTTCAAGGACATGGTGGACTACGCATTCTTCACGCTGCTGCCGGTAGTCGGTCTGCTTGCGGTCATGGGCGCTGTCACGCTCACCCTGCTCGTGGGCCTGAAGGCGAGAACGCTCCGGCTCGAAGCTCCGTTGCTGTTCGGCCTCGGTGCTGTCGCGATCCTCACGCTGGGCATCGCAGCGCACCTGCTCGAGCCGATTGCGGATCTGCAGCTCTCGGGCACCGTCTACGAGGAAGGTGTCTTCTTCGCAATCGTGTACTCCGTGGTGATTGCTGCACTGGGTTCCATCTCGTACTGGGGTCCGAAGATGCGTGGACGAAGGATCCCGAAGATCCCGCAGATGCTCCTCGCGCTGGGTGCAACCGGGGCAGCAGCGCTTGTTGTCGTTCCGAACCTCATTGCCGGCTTCAACAACCAGCCTGGTCTGTTCGGTGTGCGGAATGCCTCGGAACTCGTTGAGGGCTGGACCAACGAGGCCGCTCCCGAGTTCCTCAACGTGCTCACGTCGGTTGGCCATGTCCTGATGGCGCTGACCATCCTCGGCTTCCTGGCGCTCGCAGTGCAGGCTTTCGTCACTGGCAAGTTCGTCGGGGACGATCCGTGGGACGGACAGACGCTCGAGTGGGCAACCTCGTCGCCGCCACCGGTGAACAACTTCGTCGAGCTGCCCATCGTTTCGTCGGCCGAGCCGCTCGCCGACCTCAAGTCCGCCGGGAGTGATGCCTGATGCTCGCTTTGCCCCCTGCCCCGGCCCCGGCGCCCCGTCGTCAGGTCCTGGTTGGCACGGCCCTGTTCTGCGGCGCTGCTGCAATGCTGGTCGGCGCCATGACGGCACTCTGGTTCCGCTTTCGGGACAACGCCGGCACCACGGTCTGGAAGCCCAAGAAGGTGATCATTCCCGAGGTTGCCACCAACACGATGTGGATCACGGCCTTCCTCGCCTGCGTCATGATCCAATGGGTTGTCTACTCGGCCAAGCGCGGCGACCGTCAGCACACCGCCGTGGGCCTCGGGATCGTGATGATCCTCGGGCTCGCTCACCTGAACTCCCAGGCCTACGTCTGGAAGAAGGTTGCTCTTCCCGTGAAGGGCGATACTGCGTACAACTCAATGTTCTACGCGATCACCGGAACCTTGTTCGTTCTGGTGGTTGTCGGCATTGTGTACGCCCTAGTGGGTGCGTTCCGCTACATCGGCGGCCGCACCAAGGACCGGGAAACCCTTTCCGGTTTGGCCCTCTACTGGTATTTCCTCGCTGCGCTGAATACCGCAGTGTGGTTCACCGTCTACGTCACGAAGTAGGACCGATGTTCTCCACCGGATCCAAACTGTTCTTCGGAATGACAAGCGCCGCTGTGGCGGGCATTGTCGTGTTCGGCTTCTTCCAGAACGGCGACGCAGTCGCCGTGGTCGGCCTAGGCGCAGCAGCCTGCGCCCTTGCCCTCATCGCCGGGGTCGTGATCTACACCCGGGACGCCGACGTCTCTGCAGCAGATCCCACTGCCACCGCTTCGGCCGCGGCCGCGAGCCCTGCCTCGGGTGCGAGCCTCTGGCCGCTCGTTGCAGCGCTCGGCGCCGGTCTCGTGGTGATCGGTCTCGTCACTGACAAGCGGTGGTTCATCGGTGGCTTCATCACGCTCACCGTTGCCTTGGTCGAGTGGATGGTGCAGGCCTGGGCAGAACGGGCAAGTGCAGATGCCGGCTACAACAGGGCAGTCCGCGGATTCATGCTGCATCCGCTCGAGATGCCGATCCTTGCCGCTGTCGGACTCGGTTCGCTCATCTTCGCCTTCTCCCGCATCATGCTCCGCTCCGACAGCACCGTCGGTCCGGTGCTGTTCATTGCTGTTGCGTCCCTCGTCACGATCTTCGGCTTCATCTTCGCCGCCAAGCGTCGGCCGAGTAAGGCCGTTATGGCCGGGATCTGCAGTGTCGGTGCCGTCGCCATCCTCGGTGCTGGCATCTGGACGGCAGCGGTCGGCGAGCGCCACGAACTCGCCGAGGAGGGAAAGATCTTCCGCGACGAGCCCGGTCACCCCTCAGAACGCAGTAACTGTGGTGAGGAGATCACCGAGGCAGATCACCATGCATCGGGATCGCTCGCCGCGAAGTCGAGCACCATTGCCCAGGTAATCCTGCGGGACAACAAGCTCTCGGTGGAGACGTTCGGGGATGCGGCCAGCAGTGTGGTGTTGGGTCGGGGCCTCACGGTCAACATCATGTTCAAGAACGAGAACCCCGAGGGTGAGGAGCGCCGCTTGGCCGCTGCCTACCTCGTGAATGCCCTCGATGCGAACGGCAAGCCGACCACGGACCTCGCCCAGCAGATCGTGTGCACCAACGCCATCGACGGCGGCAAGGTGCAGCTGATCACGATCAACATCCCGAAGCCCTCGGCCGCAGCGCCGCCCGGCAAGGAGTTCAAGTTCTACGTTCCCGGGATCCCCGGAGCGGAGATTCCGATCGAGGTGCTCGCATGAACCACGATACGAGAAGGACAGGTTCCCCCCAGACCATGACCGTTCACGTTGAGACCCGTCAGACTGTCGCGCGCCGCACTTGGCGACGCGTTGCCGGGGGTACCGCACTGTTGGGCGGCGCCCTCTTATTGTCGAGCTGTTCAAGGAACTCCCCGCAGGACACGTGGAAGCCCAAGGGGGACTCCGCCCGAAAGATCGACAACCTCCAGCGGCCTGTGTTCCTCGTGGCGGGCATTGTCGGTGTGATCGTCTTCCTTGTGGTGGGGTACGCCGTTACCAAGTTCCGCGACAAGGGTCAGCCGATTCCCAAGCAGAGCCACGGCAAACCAGCGCTCGAGATCGTGCTGACCATCATTCCCTTTGTCATCCTCGCAACGATCGGGGCGTTCACTGCCCGCACGATCGTGCAGATCGCAGACACGAAGGGCTGTGAGATGACGGTGAACGTCACCGGCCAGCAGTGGTGGTGGGAATACGCGTACCCGGCCACGGCTGAGAATCAGAAGTACGGCATCACCAAGCCGATCGTCACCTCCGGTGAGCTGGTGATCCCGGCCGGCACCTGTGTGTTGCTCCGTGAGACCAGCCGGGACGTGATTCACTCGTTCTGGATCCCTGCGCTCAACGGCAAGAAGGACGCAGTACCCGGTCGTGTTCACGAGAACAAACTTGAGGCCGATGCCCCCGGATACTTCGCCGGACAGTGCACCGAGTTCTGCGGTCTGTCACACGCAAACATGCGGCAGTGGGCGATTGCGCTGAACGAAGAGGACTTCGCCACGTGGGTGCAGAACCAGCAGCGAGTGGCAACCGTCTACGCAGAGACCGATGACTCCCCCGAGGCGCTGGGGTACCGCGCCTTCCGGCAGAACTGCAGCCGTTGTCACCAGGTGAATGGCATGCAGAATGCCGACGGTACGCCCACGATTGCAGCCCCAGAGAACAACATCGTTGCTGGATCGGTCCCGAACCTGACTCATCTGATGACGCGCTCCCGCTTCGCCGGCGAGACCTTCCCACTGCTCAACAAGACCTGCACCGAGCGCCTGACGAAGGCAGCAAGCGAGCAACTCGGCGCCGTCTACCTCGAGGGTGTCACCAGTGACTGCCTGAACCGGACCCAGTTGGAGGCTTGGCTGCGCAACGCACCGGGGGAGAAGCCCATGTACGTCAAGCCCGATGCAAAGGGTCTTTTGCGCGGAATGCCGAATCTGGGTCTCTCCGAGAAGCAGATCGACAGCATCGTTACCTACCTGCAGACGTTGAAGTGACGGGAGCCGAGTAAATGGCAATCATCGAACAACCACGAACAAACGTCGCCCTTCCGGCCGGTACTGGCGCCCCCGCGCTGGTCACGCCGAAGGAGGCAAAGGGCATGTTCGCCCGTCCGGTCGAGCCCAAGGGCTGGCGGGACTGGGTGTTCACTGTCGATCACAAAAAGATCGGCATTATGTACGGCGTCGTTGCCTTCGTGTTCTTCATCGTGGGCGGCCTTGAGGCGATGCTCATCCGGCTGCAACTCGCAGCCCCCAACGGCAAGGTGCTGAGCGCCGAGCAATACAACCAGATGTTCACGATGCATGCCACCACCATGGTGTTCCTCTTCGTGATGCCCATGGCCTCGGCGTTCGCTAACTACTTCGTCCCGCTGCAGATTGGTGCCCGAGACGTAGCGTTCCCGAGAATCAACGCATTCGGCCTCTGGACCTTCGTCGCCGGAGCAATCTTCGTCAACCTGTCCTGGTTCCTCGGTGGTGGTGCTGACGGCGGTTGGTTCATGTACGCACCGAACTCAACCAAGATGTTCTCACCCGGGCACGGCGTGGACTTCTGGGCATTCGGGCTCCAGATCACGGGCATCGCCTCGCTCACCGGTGCGATCAACCTCATTGTCACCTGCATCAACATGCGGGCGCCGGGCATGAGCCTGTTCAAGATGCCCATCTTCACCTGGATGATTATGGTCGTGCAGTTCCTGCTGGTGTTCGCGATGCCGGTCATCACCGTGGCGCTGTTCCTGCTCAGTTTCTCCCGAGGTTTCGGCGGTGCCTTCTTCGACGTGAAACAGGGTGCCGACCCCTTGCTCTGGCAGCACCTGTTCTGGATCTTCGGCCATCCAGAGGTATACATCCTCGTACTCCCGAGTTTCGGCATCGTGTCCGAGGTGCTTCCGGTGTTTAGCCGTAAGCCGCTGTTCGGGTACAAGTTTGTGGCCATCTCCGGTGCAGCGATCGGCTTCGTTGGCTGGGGTGTGTGGGCTCACCACATGTTCGCCAGCGGTCTCGGACCGATCTCGGTTCTCGTGTTCTCGATGGCCACGATGATGATCGCCGTGCCAACCGGCGTGAAGATCATCAACTGGACGCTCACGATGTGGGGCGGCAAGCTGCGGTTCACCACGGCGATGCTCTTCGCTATCGGACTCATTGTCGAGTTCACCATCGGTGGGCTGTCCGGCGTCACCCACGCTGTGGCGCCGTCCGACACACAGCAGACCGACACGTACTACATCGTCGCGCACTTCCACTATGTGCTCTTCGGCGGTGCGATCTTCGGCCTGTTCTCCGGTTTCTATTACTGGTGGCCAAAGGTGTTCGGCCGACTCCTGAACGAGCGCTGGGGCAAGGCGAACTTCTGGCTCATGGTCATCGGCATGAACCTCACCTTCGGACCGATGCATATCGTTGGTCTCCAGGGCCAGCCGCGCCGTATGTACCGGTACGACGAGTCGAACGTTCATGCACGGTTCTGGAACGCAATCTCGACGGTCGGAGCCTTCGTGCTGGCGCTCGGGATCCTCTGCTTCATCGTGAACGTTGTGATCACGCACCGGAGCAAGAACCCTGCTGTGAAGGCCCCGCTCGACCCGTGGGATGCCCGCAGCCTCGAGTGGATGACCTCGAACCCGCCGCCGGCGCACAACTTCGATGCGATACCGACGGTCCACGAGCTCGACGAGTTCTTCCACCGCAAGTACGCCGTTGACCACGAGACGGATGAGATCAAGCAGATAGCTACCGCCGAGCAGATCATGGCCGAGCAAATGGCACATGCGGAGAAAGACATCCACCTCCCGTCGCCGTCCTACTGGCCGCTCGTGGTGTCCCTCTCGCTGCCGATCATCGGGTTCGGCGTGATCTATTCGCACATCCTCATCGCTGTGGGCGCACTCGTGACGATCCTCGGTCTGTTCGGGTGGAGCATGGAACCCTCGGTGGCCACCAAGGACGACTACGAACCGCCGGCACCCACCGATGACGCGATCAAGGAGTTGACGGCGTGAGCACTGCCGCAGTAGCCGAACACGGCACTTCCCACGACGATCACGGCGGCGGGCACGGTCACACATCGACGGGTCTTTCCAACAACAAGCTCGCGATGTGGCTGTTCCTCGGGTCCGAGTGCCTGCTCTTCGGCGGGCTGATCTCTACGTACATGCTGTACCGGGGCCGACACGTCAAGGGTCCGGGTCCGGATCAGGTGTTCAGCATCCCGTACACCTCGGTCAGTTCCTTCGTGCTTCTCATGAGCTCGCTCACCATGGTGCTGGCAGTCGCCGAGGCGCAGAAACGCAACATCGACAAGGCCAAGCTCTGGATGACCGTCACCGCTGTGCTCGGTGCGACGTTCGTGGGCGGCCAAGTATTTGAGTTCACCGAGTTCTACCGCAAGGGCCTCGGATACACCACGAGCCTGTTCGGCTCGAGTTTCTACACCCTTACCGGATTCCACGGGGTCCACGTCACCGTCGGAATCATCATGCTGATGGCCACGGTCGGGATGCTCAAGTCGAACAAGGTGCCGGGTGACAAGGCCGAGGTCATCGAACTCGTCGGTCTGTACTGGCACTTCGTCGACATCGTGTGGATTCTCATCTTCACACTCGTCTACCTGATCCCGGCGTGAGGCAAACATCATGAGCACCGCTGTCGAACACGCAAGCCTGGGAACCGACCCCAACGCTGAGCACACCGAACACGCCGGTCACGGCAACTCGCATTATTACCTCGTTGCGCTGGCGCTTGCGATCCTTACGGGTCTCGAGGTGCTGCTCAGCTACATCGACATCGGCGCAGCGTTCATGCCTCTGCTGCTGACTCTGATGATGATCAAGTTCATCATGGTGGTGCTCGAGTTCATGCACCTGCGCAAGGACGCGAAGGTGTTCCATTTCCTGTTCTGGAGTGGCTTCCTGCTTGCGATCGCCGTCTACATCGGCTTCCTCGCAACCTTCAAGTTCTTCCTGCAGCCGTAACCCACGCCCACGGAGGCGTCGTCATGCTCGCAGAAGCAACCACGTCCGCAGCCGAACAGTTGGGGAGGGTCTGGAAGTTTCAGGCTCACCCAGAGGTTTGGGTCATCATGCTGGGCATCATCGCGGCGTACGTGTACATGGTGCGCGTCATCGGTCCCGAGGCTGTGACGGACGGTCGGGTAGTCACCAAGAAGCAGGTGATCTGTTTCTCCGCAGCAATCCTGATCTTCTGGTCGGCATCGGACTGGCCCATCCACGACCTAGCGGAGAACTACCTCTACGCGGCGCACATGGTGCAGCACCTGATGATGTCGTACTTCCTAGCGCCGCTGTTCCTCCTCGCCATCCCGGAATGGATGGGGCGTGCACTCATCGGCAACGGGCGGGCCTACCGAGCAGCGAAGTTCGTCTGCGCCCCCATCGCTGCGGGAGTGATCTTCAACGGCTACGTGATGGTCACCCACATCCCTGGTGTCGTCAACGCATCGGTGGGCAATGCGCTCTTGCACTACGGACTCCACACGGTCCTCGTGGTGACCTCGCTTATCGCGTTCATGCCGGTCTGTGGGCCGATCCCGGAATGGCACATGAAACCTGCCGGCAAGATGATCTACCTCTTCCTCGAGTCCGTCGTGCCGACGGTTCCCGCGGCCTGGCTGACGTTTGCCGAGGGAACGGTCTACAAGCGCTACAACGTGCCGGTCCGCGTCTGGGGAATTACCGTGCAAGAGGACCAGCAGGCAGCCGGCGCCATCATGAAACTCGGAGGCTCGGTGTACCTCTGGACGATCATCGGGGTGATCTTCTTCCGGCACTTCATCCGTGGCCAGTCACGCGAGATGCACCTGCGCGGAACCGACGAGGCGCCGATCACCGGGTACGTGAACGACGACGAGTCGCTGACCTACGACCAGGTCGTGAAGGCATTCCGCGAGTCCCCTGCTGTCGTTGAGCCTGCTTCACCACGCAAGGTCGACTGACGTTTACTCCCAGCGGAAGAACCGGGCTGCTGCGAACGGGGTGACGACCGCCCAAGCGGCAAGCACGACCCAGGCCAGACCCGGGCGGTCGCCGGCGGCCGTCAAGGTGTCGCGCAAGACGTCCGCAAGAGCGCCGGACGGCAGCACCCTGGCCACGGCCCGCAACCCCACCGGCAGGTTCCCAAACGGAATCACCATGCCTCCGAGCAGGAGCAGCACGAGGTAGATGCCGTTCTGGGCGCCGAGGTTGATCTCCGCGCGCAGCACCCCGGCGAGCAGCAGCCCCAGACCGCCGAACGCGATCGTCCCGAGGACAACGGCGCCGATCGCAGGGGCCCAGTTAGGCCCTGTCGGCTCCCAGCCGAGCGCATAGGCCACGGGCACAAGAATCGCGAATTGCAGGATCTCCACGGAGATGACGGAGGCGATCTTTGCGGCAAGCAGCCGACCCCGACCGAGTGGGGTGGCGCCCAGACGCTTGAGCACTCGATAGGAACGCTCGAACCCGGTACCGATCCCGAGGCTCACCATCGCCGTGGACATCACCGCAAGAGCAAGGATCCCCGGTGCAAGAAAGTCGATGGGATCCGTCGCGGAGCCCTTTGGCAGCACGTCAACGAGGCTGAAGAACACGAGGAGCATCGTGGGGATGCCGACCGTCAGCAGGACCTGCTCACCGTTGCGCAGCATCAACTGCAGCTCGGCCCGGAGCTGTGCGAGCAGCGGTCTCATGCCGAAGTCCCGTTCGTGAGGCGACGGAACACGTCCTCGAGCGACGTCTGGCCGGCGCGCAGATCCAGCGGCTCGAGCCCGTACTTTTCGAGAAATGCCGTGAGCGAGGCCATGGAGCCGGCGCTGGCGCCCTCGATGACGTAGTACTCGCCGTCCCGCCCGACGCGCTGGTCGAGTGCCGAGAAATCCGGTGTTGTGACATCCGCGGCCAGGCGAAAGCGGATCTGCCGCTGGCCACCGCGCAGTTCGTCGAGTGTTCCCGAGGCGAGGAGGCGACCGTGGTCGAACACCACTGCCCGGTCCGCCACGCGCTCGGCCTCGTCGAGCTCGTGCGTCGCAATCACGACACAGCACCCGCGCGCCGCAAGGTCGCGCAGGATCGAACGGATCTCGGTGCGGCCGTTCACGTCCACCCCGGAGGTCGGTTCGTCGAGGAAGGCGACATCGGGCCGCGCAGCGAGAGCCATGGCCAACGAGAGACGCTGGCGCTCGCCCCCGCTCAACCGTCGCCATGTGGACCTCGACCGTGAGGTGAGACCCACCCGTTCGAGCAGCTCGCCGGGTTGCTCACGGTTGCCGTAGAGATCACAGAACAGGCGCGCAACGTCTGCCACCCGGGCAGATGGGTACACGCCGCCGTCCTGGAGCATGACGCCCATCCGCTCGGAGAGCTTTCGCTGTTGCGCGGCTGGGTCGAGCCCGAGCACACTCACGCGCCCGCCGCTGGCCCTGCGAAAGCCTTCGCAGACCTCGATCGTGGAGGTCTTCCCGGCTCCGTTGGGGCCGAGCACGGCGGTGATGGTGCCGGCCTCTGCGGTGAACGACACACCGTCGACTGCCACGAGATCTCCGTAGCGCACCCGGAGGTTCTCGACGCACACAGCCGGATCGGGCACACTTCAAGGCTACGCCGCCTGCAGTTCATCCGGGGAAATGGGCCGGGACCCGAGATGGCCGAGCGATAGATTCTAGCGACGTGATCGACGTTCGTCTGCTCCGTACCGACCTCGAGAGCGTGCGCGCGCGAATGGTGCGCCGTGCCAAGCCCGAGTTGCTGCTCCAGCTCGATGAAGCAGTGGCCCTTGATGTCCGGCTCCGGGAACTGGCGACCGAACGGGACACGCTGCGGCGCCAGGTCAACGACCTCTCGAAGCAGGTCGGCCAATTGCGACGTGACGGTCGGGCTGAGGAGGCCGATTCGGCAATGTCCCAGAGTCGTGAACTCGGCGAGCAGGAACGCGCTCTCGCAACGCAGACCTCCGAGGTGGACGAGCAGCTCCGGCAGGTGATGCTGCGCATCCCCAACATCATCAGCGACGAGGCACCCGAGGGTGTCTCGGACGAGGCCAACCCGGTAATCCGGGTGCACGGCCTCGACGGCAGGACATTCGCAGATCACCAGCGTGTCCCACACTGGGAGACCGGTGTCGCACTGGGGATCCTCGACAACGAGCGCGCGGCGAAAATCAGCGGCGCGATGTTCACGATGCTGCGCGGCGCAGGCGCAACGATGGCCCGGGCCCTGTGTCAACTAGCGCTGGACCGCAACGCGGACGCGTTCGAGGAGATCCGGCCGCCGACGCTCGTCACGACGGCCACGCTCACCTCCACCGGCCAGTTGCCGAAGTTCGCGGACGATGCGTATGCGATCGAGCGCGACGACCTGTGGTGCGTCCCCACCGCCGAGGTGCCGCTCACGTCCATCAGCGCCGGCGAGATCCTCGACGAGGTCGAGCTTCCCAAGCGCTTCATGGCCTATTCGCCGTGCTACCGACGTGAATCTGGCTCGGCCGGTCGGGACACACGCGGCCTGCTGCGCGGTCACGAGTTCGACAAGGTGGAGATCCTCGCGTACGCCGCCCCGGAACAGGGGCGCACGCTGCTCGACGAGTTCGTTGCACGCGCAGCCGGGACGATCGAGGCCCTCGGCCTTCCCTATCGGGTGATCGCTATCTGCAGCGGTGACCTCGGTCAGAGCCACCACCTCAGCTTCGACATCGAGGTCTACGCACCCGGTTGCGACAAGTGGCTCGAGGTGTCCTCGGTCAGTTGGTTCGGCGATTATCAGGCCCGACGCGCCGACATCCGGTTCCGCCGCACCGGCCAGAAGGGAACCGAACACGTGCATACGCTCAACGGTTCCGCGCTTGCGGTGCCGCGCGTGCTGGCCGCGATCCTCGAGAACTACCGCCTGCCCGACGGTTCCGTAGCGGTACCCGACGTGTTGCTGCCATACATGCGCGGCATGACGACGATCGGGCCCAAGTGAGCCTCGACCGGCGCATCGACTACGAGACCCATGGCTTCGACGCGGCCGAGGCGGATGCTGATCCACTGCGCCAGTGGCGACTGTGGTTCGACCAGGCCGTTGAGGCGGAGTGTGTGGAGCCCAACGCGTTTGTGCTCTCCACCATCGGCGACGACGGCATCCCGGACTCGCGCAACGTGCTTGCCCGCGGCGCGGACGGACAGGGCATCGTGTTCTTCACGAACTACACCTCGGCCAAGAGCCAGCACCTCACCGCCCGCCCCGTGGCGTCGGCGGTCTTTTCGTGGCTTGCGGTACATCGACAGGTGAAACTGCGTGGTCAGGTAGAGCGCGTGAGTGCAGCGGAGTCCGATGCGTACTTCGCGTCCCGCCCGCGCAACTCCCAGATCGGTGCATGGGCGTCCCCCCAGTCACGGGTGATCGCGAATCGCAGCGAGCTCGAGGCACTCGTGTCCTCGGTCGAGGCACGCTTCGAGGGCGCCGACATCCCGCGCCCGGAGCACTGGGGCGGTTGGAGAATCGTGCCCGAAGTGGTCGAGTTTTGGCAGGGACGCCCGAGCAGACTGCACGACCGGATCCGTTACCGCCGATCCGAAACCGGCAGCGCTGCCACCTGGATCGTCGAGCGCCTCGCGCCGTAATTCAGCTCGGGCATAGCCGCCGCTCCGCTTCGGCCGCTCCCGAACGACGACTCGTCGCTGGCGCTTCCCTCGGCGGTTGCAACAGCCCGCTAGCGGTATTCGAGTGCGGTAGCAGCGAGGCCGGCGATCAACGCTTCCGTGTGCGGTACGAGGCCCGGGCCTTCCCAGTCCCACCAGAGCGGGCTCGAGCCGCGGACCCGCGGCGGAAGCTCCAGTTGCACGCCTGCCTTCGCCGGGAGGTTCACGGGGTTGTGTTCGTGCTGGCCCCTCAGCTCGGTCGGGATCGCCTCGAGGTCCGTGATGATGTCGTACGCAGGGAGCGCGGCGCGCAGGTTGGCGCCGAGGTGATCGGCAAGTTCACGGTTGCGGCCGCCGAGTAGCAGGCTCGTGAAGAAGTTCTGCCGGCCGAAGCCGTGCACGGTGATGACCACATCGACGTGGTCGAGGAATGCTGCCATCACCGGGGACTCGTTCGGACGGACCTTTGTCGAGGGGATGTGCCACTGCAGGTCGGCCGGTTGGTGAACTCCGTAATAACTCGCCCCCGAGGCCTCGGCGGCACGCCGCGCGATCACGTCGGTAGCGACCTCGAGGGAGCCGCCGTGGTACGCCATGAAGCCGAACGTCCCACGTAGTTCGCAGACCTCGTCAACACCGGGGTGAGCGAGCAATTGGGAGAACAGGGTCACGGGGACACCGTGTTGGCATCACCGGAGCGCTGACGGCGGTTCCGGGCCACGGCGAACACTACGGCGCCCGCGGTGACGCCCACGAGCACGATCGCCAGCGTGGTGACGCCCACGCTGTTCAGCCAGTTCGCCACCTTCGTCTGCCAGTTCTCGACCTGGCTAACGGCGCCGCCCTTGTTCCCGCCCGGATTGCGGACCTCCGAACCCCAGTACCAGACGAGATAGGCGCCGGTCAGCATCATGAGCACGCCGGCCGCGAGGTCGAGGTGCTCCATGGCTCGGCGCAGGACACGGAGCAGGCCCGTGCGGGCGAGTGCGAGGGCGACCGTGAGCGCGGTGAGCGTGACACCCATGCCTACTCCGTACAGTGCTGTTGCGAGCACGGCACTTGCGTAGCCCTCGTTCTTGGCGCTCGCGAGTGCCGGGATGAAGAGCCCAATCGTGCACCCGAGCGAAGCGATCGCATAGGACACCCCGTACAGGAACATCGAGACAATGCGGCGGTCGTTGCTCGAGCGGACGAACTTGGGCAGGTTCATCGAGAGCCTGAGTCCGAAGATCATCGCGAGGCCGAGGGGGAGGAGGGTGATGCCGATGATGAGGCCCAGCCAGTCGGAATGCTGCGTGAACCACGAGAACCCCGCCTCGACGAGCAGTCCGATAACGAGGAATACCGAAAAGAAGCCGGCAGTCACGGCGGCGCTCACGACCAGCGCACGCTGGATACTCGCCCGTTGCGTGCCCGGCCGGGCTCCCTCTGTGCCGAGGAAGTACATGAGGTAGGTAGGCAGCAGGACGAAACCACAGGGATTCACCGTGGCAAGCACGCCGCGGAGGAAGTTGAGGGCGAACTGTCCAGAAAGTGCAATCACGACAGCATCGCCCGGTTGATGAGGTCGCGGAGCTGGCCCTCAGTGAACGATTTACGGAAGGTCGCAACGACGGTGCCGAACCGGGACACGAGGACCGTGGTGGGAAACCCGGTGAGGCCCAGCGCGTCAACACTGCGCTGTGTGCTGTCCAGCAGTTGACGGTAGGTAGTGCCCCGTTCGGCGGCCACTCGTTGTGCGGTGGCGGCGTCGTCCTGTGGGTTGATGCCGATGAAGGTCAGCCGGCCGGCGAACTCGGTTGCCAGCGCCGCAAGGGCCGGCATCTCTTCCTTGCACGGAGGACACGTGGCGTACCAGTAGTTGATGAGCAGGGGGGTGCCATCGGCGAGCGAGGGGAGCGATACTGCAGTGCCGTCGAGATTCGATACGAGCACATCGGGGAGTCGCACCGCATCGGGTGCCCCCGGACCTTGGGACATCGTTCGTCCGGGCGACGAGTTACCGCAGGCGCTCACGAGCAGGGCGAATCCGAGCAGCACGGCGGTGGTGAGCCGAGACGGTCGGGATCCGGTGCACGCCACAGTGCCCGAGGCTACTTCCGCACCGGCGTTGCGGGCCCCCGGGGGGAGGGACCTGCAACGCCAGCGGACCGAGTCGCGGGCTCGCTGAACGTTGCCCGCAACTGGCGATGGTGTGTCGCTATGCGACCCGCTCGGGGGCGAGCACGATGCGACGCGGTGGCGCGGGGACCTCGTCGACCACGAGCACCGGACGCGGGTGCTTGGGCGGGCGACCCCGGCCGCGCTTGTGTGCGACGGGCACCCCGTCGACGAGCAGTTGGCCTCCCCACACACCCCAGGGCTCCGCGCGTTCAACGGCCCCGGCCAGGCAGGCCTTGGCCAGCGGACACTTCGAGCAGATCGCCTTGGCGCGGGCGATGGTTAACGCGTCCTCGCTGAAGAACAGGTGGGCCAGTGTTCCGTGGCCGTCGCGACAGCGAGCCTTTGCCCAGGGGTCCATCGTCAACGAGACGTCTGCGGATGCACCGGTAGCCGTGCCCAAGGGGACAGGTCCGGTGAGCAGTTCGGGTTCGAGGAGGGAGATGGCCAACATGGCAACGGTTCTTTCTCTGGGTGCTTCGAGTGTCGGGACGGGGAGAGT
>CAEZYY010000044.1_pt1 | contig 21262 bp, 18 predicted proteins | sample 7265861 | NCBI WGS metagenome assembly CAEZYY01 (sample SAMEA6813946, study PRJEB35770) | freshwater metagenome | biome: Freshwater; feature: Freshwater reservoir; material: water | place: Czech Republic | collected 2016-08-15 | depth 30m m | reverse complement strand
GCGAGGTCCTCAAGGCCTGCCATGAGCGAGAGCAGCGGGTTGATGGGCGCGCCCTCATATGCCGTCTCCCTCACCTCCGGGTCCGCAATGTCCGAACCGATCCCGGGGATCACCGACATTCCCTGCTCGAGGAAGTCCTCGAGCATCTCGATGATCTCGGGCGGTTGGGGCTGGGTTGCCGGATTGATACAGACGAGCCCGAGCACCTCGGGGTGCATCGATCCGACCCACAGCGTGAGGGCCCCGCCCATGCTCAGGCCGGCGACGACGACACCCGACGAACGGGACGCAAGCCGCTGGTAGGCGTCCTCCACCGCTGCCGTCCAGTCCGCCCACGTGGTCGGCACCATGTCCTCCACGTGGGTTCCGTGACCGGGCAGACGCGGGAGTTCGACGTGGAAGCCGGCCGCCGCGAATGCCTCGGCGACACCGCGCATTGATCCCGGGTTACCGGTGAACCCGTGGATGCAGAGCGCACCGGGGGCGCCCTGCTCGGCGGCGTGCGACCACGGATCGGCGCCGGGGAGAATCGGATGGCTCATGGACAAGTGTCTAGCAGCAAGTGCAGGGAACCCAGAGCGGTTCCCGGGGCGCCCGCGTTCAGCGACGGTCCGGACGCGTAGCCTGTCCGGGAATGCCCCAGAGCCCCGCCAAACGGCCTCCCTACGGAGCGCGACGCGTCTCGCCGTCGCATCCCCGCGGCCGACGCCGAGCGGACATGAGTACGTGGGCAGCGGTCGTCCCGGTGCTCACGCTTGTTCCCGGTTGGCTGCTCGCCATGGCACTGTTCTGGCTGCCGCTGCGGCTTGCCCTGCACACGAGGTTCTGGGTGTTCTGCCTGATCTACCTCGCAATCGGCACGCTGCTCTTCCTCCGGCCGGTGCAGCGCGTGGCACTCGTTCGGCTCGTCGGTGCGCGCCGCCTCACCCGGGACGAGCGGGCGATCGTGGACCCGGTGTGGGGACAGCTCACGCAGTCGATGAGGTCATCGCCGCGGCGTTACGTCCTCGCCGTTCTCGACGCCGACGACCTCAACGCGTTCGCGTGCGGGGGCCACCTCGTGGTCGTCACCTCCTACGCCATCAACGTCCTGCCGGACTTCGAGCTCAGTGGGGTGCTCGCCCACGAACTCTGCCACCACCTCGGTCTCCACACGATCGCCCTCACCGTCCGGCACTGGTTGGGCGTGCCGGTCACCGTGCTCGCGCGCATCGGCTTCTTCCTCGAACACGTCGCCCAGGCGGCGACGGCCTCCTTCGCCCGTCGGTCGGGTGGGCTCACAATCGTCGGCACCGCAATCGCCACCGTGCTCCGGATCGGGGCCTGGCTGATGCTCGTCACCGTCTTGCTGTCGAACGCCCTGTCGAACCTCGTCGGTCGCACGGCCGAGTTCGAGGCAGACAAGCGGGCCGTTCAGCTCGGCTACGGTCCGGCGCTGTCGGCGGCCCTCCGTCGCTTCGTGAGCACCGGACATGCTTCCCCACCGAACTCGTGGAGGGCGCGGGCGTTCGCCTCGCACCCATCAGCACGCCTGCGGATCGCCCGGATCGACGCGCAACTGCGCGAGCGGCAGCGGCACCCCGACCGGGCCCGGCGTCCGCTGCAGGCCTGAACCCCCACGACTCTGCGGTCAGACGGCCCGGGCGTACACCGCGTACAACGGGTCGCCGGGCGTGCCGGGTGGGGTGCGCAGTTCGATAACCGGCTCGTCCCACCCGAGTCCGGGTTGTGCACTCCGCCGGTAGTAGAGAGCGACGAGCAGACCGTGCTGCTCCTCGCTGGTCTTCGTCCAGCCCTGGATGACCTTCGTCGGGAAGTAGCGGTTCGAGAACGTATTGACGAACAGACCCCCGGGCCTGAGCACGCGGCGGACCTCGCTGAACACATCGAGCGGGCGGATCAGGTAGTCCACGGACACACAGCACGTCACGGCGTCGAAGGAGGCGTCCTCGAACGGGAGCGTCGGGTCGTCGTTCAGGTCGTAGACGACGGCCTCGCTCGCCTGTTGGTTGGCGGTGAGCTCCGCAGCATTGAGCCCGAGCACCACGAGCTCCGCCGGGGCAGTCCGGAAGTGCGAGATCCACGACGACATGAGGTCCAGCACCCGGCCCCCAATCCCGAGTTCCTCGTACAGCGCGCCAACCGCTGCGATCGCACGGTCGTCGATGTGGGTGACAAAACGGTCGTGCTCGTAGAACATGGAGTCAGGGAGTGGGTCCACCCGGGAGAAGAACCCGGGAGGGAACGGAAGCTCTTGCGGCGGGCCGAGATCTGGCTGTCCGGCAGCCCGTTCGCCCGGCGTTGGCGTCGTTTCGTCGCTCACGAACCCCACGATGGCATGCCCGGCGCCATTTGGGAGTGTCGCAGGGGCCCTCGGGCTTCTAGCCTCGGCTCTGATGTACCGCTACCTGTGGACCCCACTGACGCTCGGACCGGTGACGGTGCGAAACCGCATCGTGTTCTCGGCGCACCTCACGAACTACGCGAGGGACGGCAAGCCGACCGAACAGCACGCCGCCTATTACGGCGCCCGGGCGGCCGGCGGGGCGGGGCTCATCATCACCGAGGAGCACTCGACCCATCCGACGGACTGGCCGTACGAGAAGCTCATCCACGGCTTCCACCGCGATGTCATCCCCGGGTACCGCCGCATCACCGACGAGGTGCATCGTCACGGCGTGCCGATCTTTGCCCAGATCAACCACAACGGCGGCCAGGCATCTTCGATGTACTCGCGGCTACCCGTCTGGGCACCGTCACCGGTGGCCGACCCCCTGTTCCGCGAGGTGCCCAAGGCCGTGTCGCATGCCGAGATCGCAGACATTGTCGCCGGGTACGCACTCGTGGCCGAGCACTGCGCCGAGGGTGGCTTCGACGGCATCGAACTGCAGTGCTCCCACTCTTCGATCGTGCGCGGGTTCCTCTCGCCGGCAACGAACAAGCGGACCGACGAGTACGGCGGCAGCCTTGTGAACCGGGTACGCATCCTCGCCGAGATCGTTGCGGCCGTTCGCAAAGTGGTCGGCAACCGCCTCGCGCTCGGCGTGCGCATCTGCGGCGACGAGTTCATCGACGGGGGAACCACGATCGACGAGGCCGTCGAGGTAGCCAAACTGGTTGAGGCAACCGGCCAAGTGGACTACATCAACACCTCGATCGGGGTTGCTACCGCAAGCCTGTTCATGATCGAGGCGTCGATGCACATCCCGCCCGGCTACGCGATGTTCATCCCCTCGGCGATCCGCAAGGCCGTTGACCTCCCGGTGGTGGGCGTCGGCAGGTTCAAGGACCCGCTGCAGGCCGAGCGCGCGCTCGAGGAGGGTCACTGCGACCTCGTCGGCGTGGTGCGTGGCCAGATCGCGGACCCGGACTTCGCGTCGAAGTCGCGGTCCCGCGCCACCGAGGACATCCGTCTCTGCCTGTCGTGCAACCAGGAGTGCGTGGGGCGCATGGGCCTGAACCGCTGGCTCGGCTGCATCGAGAACCCGCGCACCGGCCGTGAGTCCCAGGGGGTCGGTCTGTCCCGCCCGACATCGAAGCGCCGCAACGTCATGGTGGTAGGTGCCGGGCCGGCCGGGCTGCAGGCCGCCATCGCAGCCGCGCGCAACGGCCACACCGTGACCGTCTACGAGAAGGAACCGGTTCCCGGAGGGCAGGTCCGCATCGCGGCATCGGTGCCCAACCGCGCCGAGTTCGGCGACATGATCCGTAACCAGATCATCGAGTGTCAACGGCTGGGCGTCACCATCGAGTACGGCGTGGGCGTGTGGCCCGGCCTCGTCGAGGAAAAGAAGCCCGACCACGTGGTTGTCGCCATGGGTGCCGAGCCTCAGCGACCGTGGTGGGTGCCCGGCGATGCGCAGCGCGTGTGCGACGTGCGGGACGTGCTGACCGGCGCTGCCTCCCCCACCGGAGCCGTGGTGGTCATCGACGAGATCGGCTTCCACCACGCAACCTCGGTGGGTGAGTTGCTCGCCGACCGCGGGTGCAGCGTGGAGATCGTCACGCCGGGCATGGTGGTCGGCCAGGACCTCGGCATCACGCTCGACATGGAGAACTGGTGGATGCGGGCCACCAAGAAGGGCATCGTGCAGACCACAGACCTCGTCCCCATGGGGCTAGAGGTGGGCGAAGCCGGGAACACGCTGAATCTCTTGCACCACCCCACGGGGTCAAACGTCGTGCGGGCACCTGACTGGGTGGTTCTCGCCGTTCCCGGCGGCCCCGTGGAATGGCTGTACAGCGACCTCAAGGCCGCCGGCTGGAGCGTCGACCGGGTGGGCGACTGCCTAGCACCCCGACGCGCCCATGCTGCCGTTGTCGAGGGCGAGCGGGCCGGCGCCTCCGTCTAGCTGGTTCGAACCGTTAACCCCACAGGGTGACGGTACGAGCCCAACTCGCGCCGGTTAGCGTCTCGGGGAACATGTACGCAGGGATCATCAGCCAGCTCTTCGACAATCTCGACGTCTGGTCGAGCAACTATTGGTATCTCGGCGTCATCTTCGGGCTCGCCTACCTCGACTCGGTGCTCCCGATCGTGCCCAGCGAGCTCTGCGTCATCATCGGCGGCGTAGCCGTGTCGACGGGCGGTGCCAGCTACAGCCTTTGGCTCGTCATTGCGTGCGGCGCCGCAGGGGCGTTCCTCGGGGACAACAGCGCCTACGGCCTCGGCAAGCTGTTCGCCGATCGCTTCGAGCGCCGAGCGTCCCGCAAGGCGGGATTCCGCAAGCGGCTCCAGTGGGCCCACGACCAGCTCGAGAGTCGGGGCGGCCCGCTGCTCATCACGGCCAGGTTCATCCCCGGCGGCAGGACAGCACTCACCCTCGCGAGCGGCATCACCCGCCAGCCCCATCGTTGGTTCGCCGGCTGGGCGGCAATCGCAGCCGTTGTCTGGGCGGGCTACGCGGCCGGCCTCGCCTATGTGATCGGCAAGCCCTTCGCCGACAACCACACCGCGGCCCTGCTCGTCGCGTTCGGCGCGGCTCTGGTCGTCAACGTGGCTATCGAGGTTGTCCGGAAGGTCCGTGGGCACGTGAAGCCCGTAGCGGTCCCCACCCTCGAGGTCATGGAGACAGCGATGACGGATCCCCAAACGTGACCGGCAGCACTCCCGGGCTCTAGCCTCAGTTCATGCTCGCTGTTCTCTTCGCCCGAGATGGGGCCGTTCCGGCCGGTGGCGACGAGGTCGTCGCCGAGTGTGGCGGGAGGGTGCTCGTGTGCGGCACCGGTGCACACGAGGCAGCCGCAGCCCTGCAGGTTCAGGGGGCACGGGCAGTGGAGACCGGACAGTTCGAGCCGGGGACCCTCGCCCAGCAGATCGCGCCGCTCCTCGATGACGACATCGTGGTGCTGCCCGGAAGTCCTGATGGTCGCGACCTTGCGCCCCGGCTTGCTCATGTGCTCCGCCGCCGCTTACTCGCCGGCGCGATCCGGGTCACCGAGCACGAGGTGTTTCTCGCCCGCGGGGGCGGCAGGGAGATCCACGAAGTCACCGTGGACGGTCCATTCGTTGCCACCATGGTGCCCGGCGTTCGCGGCACCGTGCCCACTCCTGAGGCGGACCACGGTGTCCCTTCGGTGGCCGAGAAGGTGGTTGCGGGCACGGCCAGCGGGACCGACTGTGCCGTACTCGAGGTGCTCGGGCCGGATGTAGCCACCATGGATCTCGCCGAGGCACCGCGCATTCTCGGTGGCGGTGCCGGTCTCGATTCCTCCGAGCGCTTCGACCAACTCACCCGTGTCGCCACCGCACTCGGCGCCTCCGTGGGTGCCACCCGTGTGGTTACGGACCGGGGCTGGCTGCCGCACGCCCGCCAGATCGGTACAACGGGGTGTGTGATCGACCCCGAGTTGTACCTCGCCTTCGGGATCAGCGGGGCGGTCCAGCACACTGCTGGGCTCGGGCAGCCGCAATACATCCTCAGCGTGAACACCGATCCCCACTGCCCGATGATGCAGCTCGCAGACCTCGCGATCGTCTGCGACGCGAACGCTGCACTCGACGCACTCGAGGCGCGCATGGCAGAGCGGATGGCTGGTCAGCGTGGCTGAGGGCAACGTGGACTTCGACGCGATCGTTGTCGGCGCGGGGCCCGCGGGGTCGTGCGCTGCGCTGGAACTGGCGCGCGCCGGCAAGAGCGTGCTGCTGATCGAGCGCGGCCCGTTCCCCGGAAGCAAGAACATGTACGGCGGCGTGGTGTACCCGCGCATCCTTGACGAGCTCGTGCCCCAGTGGTGGGAGGAGGCACCCATCCAGCGGTGGGTCACCCGGCGCTCCACCATGATCATGACGCCTACCCAGGCGCTCACGATCGACTTCCGGTCCCAGAACTGGGCCGCACCGCCCTACAACGGCGCCACTGCGTACCGCCCGGACTTCGATCACTGGCTCGCCGGCAAGGCAACCGATGCCGGAGCACAACTGTTGTGCTCCACGGTGGTTACCGGTGTCCTGCGCGACGCGGCGGGGGCCGTCATCGGCGTGCGGACGGACCGACCTGACGGGGACCTCACGGCAAAGGTGGTCATCGCCTGCGACGGGGTCAACAGCTTCATCGCCAAGGAGGTCGGCCTCTACGGCAAGGTGGACGCGGCCAACTACACGCTCGGCGTGAAAGAGACGCTCGCGCTCCCCAAGGAAGTGATCGACGAACGGTTCGGAGTGCGCGGCCGCGAAGGCGTGGACTTCGAGGTGGTCGGTTGCACCGAGGGCGTGAACGGAGGCGGGTTCCTCTACACGAACCTCGACACTGTGTCGCTCGGTGTGGTGCTGAAGCTACCGAGGCTCGCAGCCCAGAAGAAGCGCCCCGAGGAGATCATCGCGTCGTTCAAGAAGCACCCGGCGATCGCGCCGCTCATCGAGGGTGCGGATCTCAAGGAGTACTCGGCGCACGTCATCCCCGAGGCCGGGTACAAGATGCTCCCGAAACTGGTCGGCCCCGGGCTGCTAGTGGCCGGCGACGCCGCTGCCCTCTGCCTCGCTGCCGGTATCTGGCTGGAGGGGATGAACTTCGCGATGGCATCGGGGATGTATGCCGGTCGTGCTGCCGCACAGGCGGTAACCCGCGGTAACACCGGGCCGGACGGCCTGAAGCCATACCTCGAGATGCTCAATTCCAGCTTCGTGCTCAAGGACCATCGCAAACTGCAGCACATCCCACACCTCGTGCTGTCTGACCGCGTGCAGAACCAGTACCCGGCGTTCGTCGCGAACATCGTGGAGCGCATGTTCCGGGTGGACAATCCCGCCCCCAAGCCGGGCCTGCGCCGCATCGTCCGCGAGGAGCGCAAGCGTGCCGGAATCCGTTGGCGCGATCTGTTGAGCGATGGTTGGACCGGCATGAAAGGTTTTAGCTGACATGACTGCATTCCGCACCGACTGGGGTTCGATCAGTTTCGACGACCGCATGTCGACCTCCGAGTTCCGCATCCACGAGCGGGCGCACATCGTGGTGGACGGCGATGCATGCCGTGGCTGCAGCACACAGGAATGTGTAGTGGCCTGCCCGGCGCGCCTGTTCGTGCCGACCTCCGACGGTGGCGTACTTTTCAACTACGAGCAGTGCTTCGAGTGCGGCACGTGCTACCTCGTCTGCAACACCGAGGGCGCCATCTCCTGGAACTATCCCGAGGGCGGTCACGGCATCGTCTTCCACCAGACGTGATGGTGGACCGATGACCGTTGTTGCCTGCCTCAAGTGGCTCACTCCCCATGATGCCGACGACCGCTTCGGCGGGATCTCGCCGGCCGATTCGTCCGCCCTCGAGTGGGCACTCCGCCTCGGGGCGGCACGCAACGAGCAGGTTCTTGCCGTGGCGGTCGGACCCGCCGCGGCAGATACTGCCCTGCGCGATGCGCTCGCGTGCGGGGCGCACCGGGCCATCCGTGTGGACTCAGCCGACGAACTGTCGAGCAACGATGTCGCCGCCGCGATCGCTGGTGCAATCGACGGGCTCGACGTGTCGTTCGTGTGCTGCGGCGACTATTCACTCGACCGCGGCACGGGTTCGGTACCCGCGTTCCTCGCAGCACAGATCGGGGCACGCCAGGCACTTGGGCTCATCGAGATCGTCCTCGGCAACGAGGTGATTGCGCTGCGGCGCCTCGACGGAGGGCGGCGGGAGCGTCTTCGTGTGGACGCGCCGGCGGTGCTCTCGGTGGAGGGAGCCACGGCAACCCTGCGACGTGCATCGCTCTCGGGCGCGCTCGCGGCGCGCACGGCACCGATCGATGTGCTTGCCGGTCCGGTGGGTTCGCACCTGCCGACCGCGCGCCGACCGTACCGGCCACGCGCGCGGGTACTGCCACCCCCGCAGGGCGAGACACTCGACCGGGTGAGGTCGCTGCTGAGCGGCGGTACCGCCACCAAGTCCCACGGTGTCCCGGTGGAGCTTGAGCCGGAGGAAGCCGCAGACCGAATCATCGCTGCGCTCGACGAATGGGGATACTCGTGAAACTTGGCGTATTCGGACTGAACAGTGGAGCGGTACACGGTGCAGACTCGGTTGCGGTGCTCGCCCCGCTCGCCGAGCAGCTTGGCTACGACTCGTGGTGGGCCGGCGAGCACGTGGTGCTCCCGTCGCCCCAGGTGCCGCCCTCCCCCGTCCGGCCGGAGACCCCGATGGTGGACCCGCTCGTGCACCTGCCGTTCGTGGCCGCGTTGACTCGCACGATGGCACTCGCTACTGGGATCATCATCATCCCGCAGCGCAACCCGGTGGTGCTCGCGAAGCAGGTCGCGTCGCTCGATGTGATGTCTGGCGGGCGCTTCTGGTTCGGTATCGGGGTGGGCTACCTCGAACCGGAGTTCCGCGCGATCGGCGCCCCGTTCGACGACCGTGGCCCGCGCACCGACGAGTACCTCGATGCGATGCACGCGCTCTGGACCCAGCCCGCGCCAATCTCGTTCAGCGGGCCCCGTGTGCAGTTCTCCGGGGTGGACGCGAACCCGCGGCCCCTCCAGCACGGTGGGCCCCAGATTGTGGTGGGCGGTCACGCTGCCCCTGCCTTCCGTCGGGCAGTGGCGCGAGGCCACCAGTGGTACGGCTTCTACCGGTCGCCGGAGCAGGTGGGCCAAGACATCGCCGCGCTGAGCACCGCTGCCGGACAGGTTGAGCGCCCTGCCCATCTCGGGCGCCTAGGGATCACCGTCACTCCGTCCGGCCCGCTCACGGCCGAGATGGTGGACGCGTACGCTGCTGTGGGCGTTGACCGCATCGTCACGATGCCCGGTGGAACGTCCCTGCAGGCGACGATTGACCGCATGACCACTGAGGCCGCCCTTGTCTAGGGCGGTCCTGGGGACAACTGCGGCCTCCCTCTAGCCGTCGATCATGCGGATCGCCGTTGTGGGTGCAGGAATTGGCGGCTCCGCGCTGGCGCTGTCACTCCGTGCTGCGGGCTTTAGGGATATCGACCTCTACGAGGCTGCCAGCGAGGTTCGCGAACTCGGTGTCGGGATCAATGTGCTGCCGCACGCTGCGCGCGAACTCACCGAGCTCGGTCTCGCGCGAGAGCTTGACAGCGTGGCCGTGCGGACGGCCGAGCTGAGCTACCACAACCGTTTCGGCCAGCAACTGTGGATCGAGCCGCGCGGCATCGAGGCCGGATACCGGTGGCCCCAGTGGTCGATCCATCGCGGACACCTGCTGGGTGTTCTCCTCGGCACAGTGAGGCAGCGCATCGGTGACCACCGGATTCACCTCGGGCACCGCGTCGATCCGCACGACCTCACGATGATCGATGCAGACGTGATCGTTGGGTGCGACGGGGTGCACTCGGCACTGCGTCAACTGGTCGTTCCGGGAGAGGGCGCTCCCCTGTGGAACGGCGTGACCATGTGGCGGGGCGTGACCGTAACCGACTCGTTCCTTGGCGGGCGACGAATGGTGATGGCCGGACGCCTCAGCCGCCGGGTGATCGTCTACCCGCTTCGTGATCTCGGCGACGGACGCCAGTTGGTCAACTGGGTGGTGGCGGTGCGAACGGGCGATGGGCGGCCGATGCCGAAGCAGGACTGGACCGCTGAAACGGACCCGGCCGAGGCTCTTGCGGAGACGGAGGGGATCGAACTCGACTTCCTCGACCTCCGGCACCTCATCGGCGGGTGCGAGTCCGTGCTCAAGTACCCAATGGCCGATCGGGAACCGATTCCGTCCTGGCGGACGGGCCGGGTCACGCTCCTCGGCGATGCGGCACACCCCATGCAACCCAACGGATCGAACGGCGCTGCGCAGGCCATCCTGGACGCGCGCGTGCTGGCGCGCGAGTTGGTAAGACATGCAGGCTCCGCAACGCCGCTCGCAGCGCTCGACACCTACGAGGCCGAGCGAATCCCCGCTACGACGGCAGTGGTCCTCAGCAACAGGAGGGCCGGACCGGAGCGCATTCTTGATCTGGCCGCTGACCGCAGCCCCAACCGGTTCGAGCGTCTCGAGGACGTGGTTTCCGCCGCCGAAGTAGGAGCGATCGTCGAGGAATACCAGCGCACGGCGGGGTTTGATCCAGATGTGCTCAACAACCGTGCCTCGCTCCACGCGCGACTTGAGGGCTGAGACCTTCAGCACACAGCCGAGTGCGAACCGCGCTCGCCCGTTCCTCCTTCACGGCCAAGCCCCGTGCGTCACCCACCGAACTAGCCTGCGATCGTGGGCGAACTGGGCGCGACGACGTGGACGACAGTGGGATCGCAGCGTCGCGTGTTCGTCGTGGTGCCGATCGGGTCGCTCGAGCAACACGGTCTGCACCTTCCACTCGGTACGGACACCACGATCGCAGTTGCGCTCGCACGTGCTCTCGGTGAGCGCCGCTCCGAGGTGCTCGTTGCGCCCCCCATCGCCATCGGCGCGAGCGGGGAGCACGCCGGATTCCCGGGAACGCTGTCGATCGGCAGCGATGTGCTCGCGGGTGTTGTTGTCGAACTGGTTCGCTCCGCCGACTGGGCCACCGGAGTCGTGCTCGTGAACGGTCACGGGGGGAACAGCGCCGCGTTGTCCGGGGCGATCGACACGCTGCGCTACGAGCAACGCAACGTGCTGCCGTGGTGGCCGACCCCGCCGCGTGACCCGCGCAGCGACGCTCACGCCGGTTGGCTGGAGACGTCCGTGATGATGCACCTCGAGCCGGGTGCTGTTCGGACCGACCTGGCGGAGCCCGGCGATACCCGGCCCCTCGCGTCCATCTTCGATGACCTCCGACAGCGCGGCGTACGGGGCGTTTCTCACAACGGGGTGCTGGGCGATCCCACCGGAGCGAACGCCGAAGACGGCGCAGCCGTGTTCGCCGCCTGGGTGGCCGACCTCACGGCGCGCTTCGACGCGTGGGCCACATGAGCCGCTTCGAGCTCGACCCGTCGGCACGGCTCAATTCGGACCGCCGTGTGCTGATCGGCGGGTCGCCCGTCTCGCTGTTCCGTCTGAGCGCCCGCGGCTCTGCGATCATCGACCGGATTAGATCAGGCGAATCGCTCGCGCCCGGACATGCTGCGCTCACCGATCGGCTCGTCGCCGCGGGGGTGCTCCACCCGGTCTACGAGCCCGGACACGGACCGACCGCGTCGGACGTCACGCTCGTGATTCCGGCGTACGGGGCCGACGCCAGACGGGTGCAGGGCCTGGCCCAGCGCACCGGGGCGGCACGCACCATCGTGGTGGACGATGCCTCCCCCGTTCGCTTCCCGGAGGTGCCCGGCATCGAGGTGTTGCGACTCGGCACGAACCGCGGGCCGGGCGCCGCTCGCCAGGCCGGCCTCGAGATGGTCACCACACCGTTCATCGCGTTTCTGGATGCCGACACCGAGGTGGACGGGGGCTGGCTCGACGCGCTACTGCCGTGCTTCGCTGCGGAGTCCGTCGCCCTCGCCGCTCCCCGCGTTCGTCCCCGTCCGACGGAGCCCGGGGCACCAGCGATTGCGGTGTTGCTCGCCCGGTTCGAGGCGCTACGAGGGCCGCTCGATCTCGGGCCGGTCCGCGGGCGGATACGGGCGGCGACGCGAATCTCGTACGTTCCCGCTGCGGCGCTCGTGTGTCGAACGGCCGCGCTCCGGGAATGTGATGGTTTCGATCCCGGCATGCGGCTCGGCGAGGATGTGGACCTGGTGTGGCGGCTCGATGATGCCGGGTGGATGTGTCGGTACGAGTCGGCGACCGAGGTGCGCCACGACGTCCGGCCCACGCTCGGGGCGTGGCTCCGCCAGCGGTCGGGCTACGGATCCTCGGCGACCGACCTCGCCCTCCGGCACCCCGGTTCGGTGTCGCCGGTGCAGGTGTCGGTCTGGAGCGCGGTGTCGTGGGTCCTCCCCGCGATCGGGCTCCCGGCACTCGGCGCGGTCGTTGCAGCAGGCTCGACTGCAGCGCTCGCGCAAAAACTGCCCGCGATTCCGGACAGAGCGGCGCAGGCGGTCAGGCTTGCCGGCCTCGGACACCTGCACGCAGGGCGCATCCTGGCCACCGCCCTCATGCGTTCGTGGTGGCCAGTCGCGCTCGCGGGCGCGCTCATCTCGCGCCGGATGCGCAAGGTGCTGCTCGTCTCAGTCGCCGTACCGACCCTCCTCGAGTGGTGGAAGGTACGTCGATCGCTCGATCCCGTCCGGTTTGCAGCGCTGCGGCTGCTCGACGACGGCGCCTACGGGTTTGGACTCTGGCGAGGTGCATGGCGTCGGCGCTCAGCGGCCGCTCTGCTGCCGGATCTGACGAACTGGCCCGGTCGGGCGGCACGTCAAGGTTCGAACGGGACGGGGAATGCCACACCGGTGGGGGGCGCTCAGCAGTAGCGTCCCGACCGATGGGTTTGACGCTGTATGTCGACACGGCCGCATGGCGGTCCATGATCGACGGGGTTCGGCGGGATTTCCCCGACCTCATCCCAGTGGTCAAGGGGAACGGCTACGGCTTCGGGCGAGCCTTTCTTGCTGAGCAAGCCGCAGCGTTTGGCGCCACCGAGGTGGCGGTTGGCACCGTGTTCGAACTGGGGGCCATCGCCCATCTGCCGCTCCGGGCAACGGTGCTCACCCCCAGTCTGGATCTGGACAAGGTGCAGGTTCCTGAATCCGCAACGCTCACCGTCGGCTCCTTCGAGCAACTCGAGCATCTGGTTCGACACCGGCCTCGCGGCCCGGTGGTGCTGAAGGCGATGACCACCGTCCGACGCCATGGTTTCGACGTGGGTGACATCGCTGCGGCTCTCGACACACTGCAGTCAGCAGGGGGCGTGCTCCACAGTGTTGCACTGCACCCCCCGCTGGCGGGTTCCGACGAGGAACGCCGAGCCGAGGTCGAGGCGCTGATCGATCAACTACCGGATGAGACGACCGTCACACTGAGCCACCTCGGCTCGGAGCACTACGCCAGGGTTCGCGAGCGGTACCCAAAGCGCAGGTTCGCGATTCGTCTGGGCAGTGTGCTGTGGCACGGGGACAAGTCGACGTTGGTGCTGCGGGCAACCGTGATCGATGTTCACGAGGTGCGCGGCGGTGAGCGTGTTGGCTATCGCGGCGTTGCGGTGCCGAGCGACGGGTCCATCGTGATCCTCGACGCCGGCACGTCGCATGGCGTTCATCCGCTCGCGAATGGTGACAGCCCGTTCCACTCCTCCCGGCGGCGATTGGCACTGGTTGAGGCGCCACACATGCATGTCTCCCTGGCCTTCGTTCCGGCAGGGGAACCGGTGCCTGCAATTGGTGACGAAGTGGATGTGCAGCGGCCGCTGATCTCGACCGCCGTAGACCGGATTGCCTGGCTCTGACACCCAGAGAGACCGACTATCCACCATCAGTGGGATAGTTCCGAGTAAATTCTTGGTTACGGGGCGCACGGGCGGAGAACCTGGCCGATCGCCTTGACACATCACGGTCCGTGGCATAGGCGCCTTGCATACTCACTTTGAGTGCAGGATTCGCCGAAAAACGGCCCCCAGAGCGGAATACGTCCAGCAAGCGGCCGGAGATTTCTGACCCAGGCATCAGCTCGAACTGATGTCGTTCGGTGTCGGTATTCCCTTTTTCTGGTACTTCCGTTACCCTTCGCTACGCCAAGTGCGGTACTCATCTCCCTTAGTGGGATTCCACCCGGATTCCGGGAGCAATCACACGCAGGGCACTTGAGTCAACACAAAGCGCGAACGCTACTCATGCGAAAGGCCAACACCATGAAGAACAAGATCCTCGCCAACATCTACCGCTTCGCCGGAGCTTCCACCATGGCGCTCGGCATCGTCGCAGCCCTCAGGCCCCGCAGCGGCCGTCTCTGGTGAACCACTTCTAACGATCAAGGAGAGCAGAACCATGAAAAACAAGATCCTCACCAACATCTACCGCTTCGCCGGAGCAGCAACCGTCGCGCTCGGCATCGCCTCTGTCTTGATGCCGCGCAGCGGCCGTCTTTGGTGACCTAAGAGTCGCCACCCCCTTGACTGCTGCCCCGAGAGGCAAAACCATCAATATCGATACCACCCCGCAGAGTGCGCACGGGTTCCGCGAGCCATTTGAGCTGTTTGCGTTGAGCCTTTCGCTTGCCGGCACCGCGGCATGGCTGGTTGTTCCTTTCTTCGTTCGCCCGATCTCATCCCACCCTTGGCCGACGGTGGGAATAATCGGCTTGGCCGTTGTGGCGATGTTCATCAAGGTCGACGTTGTCTCAGCGGGCCGTCACATGACTTCTTTCGTGATGACCGACGCTGCCCTCGTATTGGCTGCGCTACTTGCAAAACCCGAAGCGATCCCGCTTGCGATTTTGGCGACGATCGCCTTCGCTGTAGTTCAAAACCGCCCACCGATGTCCAAAGTCTTCTTCAATCTGGGGCAAGAGTGGCTCGGCTCGGCCCTTGCTCTTCTACTTTTCAGCGCTATCCGCGATGACAAACTCGTATCCGTGAGGACTGGCTTCGCCGCCCTCGCGGCAGGCGCGCTCGTTGGCGTCGTCAGCGCTACCGCAATTGCTATTGGTTCACGCTTGACAGGCAGTGGTTCACACCGTTCCTCCGCCCAGTCGCTCCTGATAGTGGTAGCTGGCTCCTTCGGAAATGCAGCTATCGCTCTCCAGCTCGTCTACCTCGCGCATGTCTCACTCGCACTGGCCATCGTGCCGTTGATGCCGCTGGCGCTCATCTACCTTGCGATGAGAGGTATCAAAGACCAGCAACACAGCAGTGACCGAGCTGAACTTCTCTACAGGGCAACGAGCAACCTGCACGAACAACCCAATCTTGACGATGGTCTTCTCGGCGCGCTTGAGCAGCTCCGGCTTGCGATGCGCGCTCACACCGCTCGAGCGGTACTACTTACCCCACAAGGTTCCGTAACTTGCATCGCAGGCGATTCTCCGGCGGCTTCCCTCGAAATGAAAGAAGCGTCGCCCGCAATCGACAGTGCCGCGCGCCGGCTGGCCAACGAGCTCCCCGGGGCTGTCCTGGTGCGATCGGCGTCGCCGATGGCAGCAGATGGAGCCTTCTCGGCATTTGCGACCGAGGATGCGGTCTTTGCTCCGATCCGCCGATCGGGGGAAGCAGCTGGGCTCGTAGTCATCACCGCCGCGACCGGCGGCCTCTGCGAGCTCTACCAAAGCGATGTCGATCTGGTTGAGGTCTTGGCGAAACAGACAGGTCTGGCACTCGAACGGGGCGCGCTGGAGCAATCCTTAAGCCAACTCATTGAGCTTGAGCAACGTCTCACGCGCCAGGCGTACTACGACGCCGTGACTGGGCTAGCGAACAGGAACTTTCTCAATGAGGAACTTGAGCGCCTACTCATGGAGGAGCAACGCGCCGCTATTCTTCTCGTGGATCTGGATGACTTCAAGACCGTCAACGACAGCCTCGGGCATGTTGCGGGGGACGAACTCTTGTCGATCATTGCGGACCGCCTTCGCGAGTGCGTTGGGGCGCTTGGGCTCGTAACAAGGGTCGGAGGAGATGAGTTCGCGATCTTGCTCACAAGGATTCCCGACCTTGATCTCGCAATCCGCGTTGCGTCTCGAATCATCGAGCAAGTGCCAGCCCTTGCCACCATCGGGGGACGAGAAGTCGGGGTCGGGGCTTCCATCGGGATCCGTCTGACGGAGGGGACACCCGATTCCCCGATTGACGTACTACGCGACGCGGATCTTGCGCTGTACAACGCTAAGTCTCAAGGCAAGGGAAGATTCGCCTGCTACGCGCCCTCGATGCACCTTGAAGTTCAGGAGCGCTTGGTCCTCACTGCTGCCCTCACAAACGCTGTCGAGCGGGATGAATTCACTCTCGTATTCCAGCCGATCTACGAATTGTCCACGGGAAGGCTTTCGGCTGTTGAAGCACTCGTTCGTTGGCGACATCCCGAGCGGGGAGAGCTACTGCCCGACTCGTTTCTGGCGCTGACAGAGCAGACTGGGCTGATCGTCAGTCTCGGTAAACACGTTCTCCGACAGACACTGGCGGCGGTACGGGCATGGTCCGCCGTGCTCGGTGACTCTCCCTTCTACGCTGCCGTGAACGTCTCCGGACGCCAACTTCAAGAGCCGGGCTTTGCGAATATGGTGCTCGAAGAGGTGCGCGACTCTGGTCTCCCCCCCTCAAGGTTGCTGCTTGAGATCACCGAGTCGGTGTTCATCGAGGACACTGAGGAGATCCGTGTCGCGCTTGAAAGGCTGGCCGAATCGGGGATTCGATTGGGCCTTGACGACTTCGGGACTGGTTACTCGTCCCTAAGCCAACTGCACCGCTTCCCTCTAAGCCAACTCAAGATTGATCGCTCGTTCGTTAGTCGTCTCGATCGAAATTCGGATGACCGAACGCTTGTGAGCGCGATCATTCAACTCGCAGAGGCCATGCGGCTTGACGTCGTGGCGGAGGGCATCGAAACCGACACCCAACTCGAGATGCTCAAAGGTCTTGGATGCCGTAGAGGGCAGGGCTGGCTGCTGGGAAGGCCCCAGCCCGCCGACTCCCTGGCGGCTTTGCTCAGCGCTCAGGTCAAGCAGCCGCGTCTCTCGTCAGTTTGATCCCTACGGTTGCACTGATCTCGCAGGCAGCCAGGAGCCCTGCAGCCACTCGCCGATTTCGCGAGCCTTCTTGATTGCGTCAACATCAGTTGCAACAGGCCGACCGACCGTGTCGCAAGCTGTCATCTTGATAAACAACGACCCGACCAAGTCCTCATCAGCGGGCCAGATCTTGATGTTGAGGTCTACTGCCCGGATGATTTCGAGCAGCGAGACAGCACGAGCAGTGATTTCCTTCTCATCAAGTTGCTCCGCAAAGGCTGCCAACGGTAATACAAGGCGTAGCACCGAGGATGGGCTGAGATCGTCGCCGCTCTCAAATGAGAGCGCGGCCGCTATCGCCTTGATGCCGTCCTCGGGTCTGCCTAGGGCAAGATTAGCGAGCGCGATTTCCGTGTACGCCGATACAACGGAACCTCCCGTGGCAGCCATCACGGCGCTTTCAGCTGCGAGTGTGGCCCACCGGTGAGCGGACTCGGGATCTGGCCGCAGGCGAGCGATCCATGCCAGGTCGGCCAGAGTCTTTGCCTCGAACTCAACCAATCCGGCGCGCGAAGCTTCATTGACCAAGAGTTGGGCTGTGTAACTCGCAGCGTCCAAGTCGCGGAGCGCGCCGGCAAGCCAGCACGCCGCGTGGAGCGCTCGACACCGCACTTCCGTACTTATCGAGCCCCGCGCTAGCAGTAACGCTTCGTTAACCAGCGGCGTTGCGGTCTCGAAGGTCCTTTGGTGCACGCAGTTCTCCACCAACGAACTGAGAGCGTGGACGATGCCATCGCTATCGTTTGCTTGTCGGAATCTCTCGAGCGCAGAGTAGAGCAGCATGTTCGACTCCTCGACCCGGTCCTTCCGGCCGTGGATTCGGCCTAGGTAGAGCTCCGTCTGCGCACGCCGCCGTTCATCATGCTGCGGGCGTCCCAAACTCTGTTCGTACCAGCGACCCAGTTCTTCGGCCCGACCGCGAGCCATCCACCACACGTAGAGACTGTTCGTAAGCTCCGCTGCGTCGTCGCTTGATGCGTTTTCCAATGCCCACAGAACTGCGGCGCGCACGTTGTCCACCTCAAGTTCCAGGTGGTCGAACTGTTTCGCGCCTGCGCCAACCCGCCCTCCAGCGGCCTCCACCCCACGGTGCACCCAACGAATGAGCCGATGGTGCGCATCCGCGGTCTCGCCCAGTCCGCCAAGCACTTCCCCCGCAAACTCGCGAACCGTCGCAAGCAGTCGAAAGCGGGGCACTGCCTTGCCGGGAAGACGGGTCAACATGCTGTGACGATCGAGTTCCTCGAACGAGTCCAGCAAGCAAGCCGACCCAGGGGCATCGCCCCATATCTGCTCCACGTGGGCGAGCGAGAAGCCACCGGAGAAAACCGAGAGGCGGGCCAGCAGGGTCTGTGCATCAGCCGAGAGCAACCCGAAACTCCACCCGATCACGTCCCGCAGACTGCGGTGGCGTTGCTCGCCTGCCCTGTACGGGGCTGCGACGACGTCAAGCCTCGACACCAACCGCTTGCGAAGTTCCTCAACACCCAGCGTTCCGGAACGCGCCGCTGCCAGTTCGATCGCCAAGGGTAAGCCGTCAACCCCCTCGCAGATCTCGCCAATCACCTCAACGTCGCCGTCGTCGAACAGCAGGCCCGACTGGAAGCGTTCGGCCCGTTCGATAAACAGTTCCACTGCCGGCACCTCCCGCAGCGGCTCGCCCACGGCAGCCCTGCAGGCGAGCGGACTGACCGGCACCTGTCGTTCGCCGTTCAGACCGAGCGGCACCCGACTCGTCACCAGAACGCGCAGGTGTCTGCCGTGCTGCAACACCTCACTCACCACGTCGCGCACGCTCCCGTGAACATGCTCCACCCCGTCGACAACAAGCAGCAGCGGGCTTGCTCCCAGCATCCGCGCGATGTCGGCAACCGGTCGTTCGCGCCACGACTCGGGTACGCCGAAAGCGGCGTTCACAGCCAGTGCCACCACCGAGGAATCTGCCACCTCGGGAATCGCCACGTACGCAACCGGCAACCAACCTTCCTCCTGGACCCGGTTCGCGACCTCCAGCGCAAGGCGACTCTTGCCTACGCCGCCCGGTCCGGTAAGGGTCACCAACCGATCGACCCCGCGTGAGGCGAGGGACACGAGTTCCGCAACGTCTGCCTCGCGACCCACCAACGAGGTAATCGGTTCGGGTGGCGCTGCGTGCGCAAACGGTGACACCCGGCTCTCCAGATCGGGATCCTGCTGCAACACGCGCTGCTCCATGGCGCGCAGTTGCGGCCCCGCCTCGATCCCTATATCCACCAGGGCGGTGCGAGCCTGATCGAAGGAACGCAGCGCATCAACCTGTCGACCGGAGCGGTACAGGGCGTGCATCAACTGGGCACGGAAGCGTTCCTCGTACGGGTGCTGTGCCACCAGTCCCTCGAGCGGGCCCACCAAGTCGCTCCCCCGCCCTGCCCCGAGCAACGCATCCGTTCGGTCCGCCAGCGCCTGAACACGGCCCGGCTCCAGCGAGGCGGTCTCCCACTGATGAAACGGCATGCCCACGAAGTCCTGCAGGGCGTCACCCCGCCACAACGCCTGCGCCTCGTCAAATCTCCCGACAGCAACCACGAAGCGCTCCTCGGCGAGCGCCGTGCGAGCCAGTTCGAGAAGGACGTAATAGCGATGGATGTCGAGCCCGCCGGGGTCCATCTCGAGGCGATAGCCGGAACCCTGACGCTCGATCCGGTCCGAGCAATCGGCCTCCCCGAGCACCCGCCGCCAATGAGCGACGTACACCTGCAGCGAACTGCGGACCGAACTCGGTGTTGCGTCACCCCAGATGCCATCGATCAGTCTCGACTCGGGAACGGTGTCCCCCGCCCGCAGCGCCAACATGGCGAACACCGCTCGCTGCTTGGCCCCGCCGGCGGGCAGGGAGGCATCACCCACCGTCGCCTGGAACCCACCCAGCAATGAGACGCGCAACGCCCCCATAGGACGCGGAGAATAGCCACTTGTCATGCGGGCAGCATTTACCACGCCGCCTAAGAAGCGCTGAAGGCCCTAGTCCGCAAGGTCGGGCAGGCGCCCGAGCGCCCGCCACGCCACGGCTGCGGCCCCCACTAGGGGCGCCTCGCCCCCGAGCCCGGCCGGGATGATTGTCGGTTTCATCGTTGCGCTCCCCAGCCGGCAGTTGCTCTCCAACTCCGCCTGCGCTGCATCGAAGAAGGGCTGGCCGAACCCGAGTGCAACCGAACCGGCGACAACGGCAAGATCCACCTCGAGTAGGTTCATGACCGACGCGACACCCCGCCCCACCAAGCGACCCGTTCGCTCGATGATGGCCGGGGTGGCGTCCACGGGCGACAAGCCGGTGATCTCCTGGATCGCCCAACCCGATGCCTCCGCCTCGAGGCAGCCGGTTGCGCCGCAAGTACAGGTCCGCCCGTCGGGCACCACGATGACATGTCCGATATGCCCGGCATTGCACGACGCCCCGTCGAGCAGCCTGCCATCGAGCACGATCCCGCCACCGATGCCGGTGGATACCACCATCGCGAGGAAGTTCGTGTGCCCGCGAGCAGCACCGAGCCACCCCTCGACGAGGGCGATCGCCTTGGTGTCGCCATCCCCGTTGACCTGGAGCCCGGTCAGCTCGCTCATGCGCTCGTGCAGCGGGAAGTCACGCCACGCAGGGAGATTGATCGGCGAGACCCGCTCGAGGTTCGGCGAGATGGGGCCCGCGGCACCGATGCCGACGGCAAGCGGGTGCTCCCCCGCCTCGATCGCCGCGCCACGCACATCGTCCACGAGGTCAACGAGCTGGCCCCAGAGGCCCTCTGCATCGGCGTCGTGGTCCACCTTCACGAGGTGACGGCGGCTGATTGCCCCCGTCTCGTCCACCAACGCTGCGGCGAACTTGGTGGCGCCGAGATCCACAGCGAGAACGGTATCCACGGTTCAGACCCCCTCGCCGAGGCCGCGCCATCCGACAGCCGCAGCGCCGACGATGCCCGACGGCTGGGGCGCCTTGGCCGAGACGATGACCGTTCCGCGGCTGAACGCGAGTCTGCACGACGAATCGAGTTCGGCCTGCGCGGCGAGGAACATCGTGGAGGCGTACTCCCGTGCCACCCGCCCGCCGCAAACAATCAGTCGGAGGTCCAGGAGGTTCGCGATGGACGCGGCGGCGCGCCCCACCAGCAGACCCACGTACTGCATGTGCTCGTACGAGGGCTCCGTGAGTGGCCGGCCCGTTGATGACTCGATGGCGCCCACCGAAACCTCGGCCTCGAGGCATCCCCGGGCACCG
>CAEZYY010000043.1_pt1 | contig 21399 bp, 14 predicted proteins | sample 7265861 | NCBI WGS metagenome assembly CAEZYY01 (sample SAMEA6813946, study PRJEB35770) | freshwater metagenome | biome: Freshwater; feature: Freshwater reservoir; material: water | place: Czech Republic | collected 2016-08-15 | depth 30m m | reverse complement strand
TACATGTTTGCCGGTTCGATGCAAACCCCGGACTTCCTCACCAAGCACCTCGGCGTGCCGAAGAGGGAACTCGGGGTGTACGCCACGTACACCACCTCGGGCATCGCAAGGATCACCGCGGTGATACCAGCGAACCTCAAGCTTCCGCCGATCCCCAACGTGAAGACCACGATCACCAGTTTCACGCTGACCTCGACGATGAACTTCGAGCCGAATCCGGGATCAACCGAATACGGGTATCAGGTTGCCGCCAACGGCGTGATGTCGATCAACAACAACGCCGAGATCGCGCTCGTTCTCGCCCTGAAGTACACGCCGTTCGAGTTCTCCATTGCGCTCTCCGCGGTCGGGTTGAACGGTGGAGCGGTGTGGCCGAATATCTTCGGGGTAACCGGTCTGAACCTCAATGCCGTCGCGATCCAGCTCAACCTCACCCCGGGCCGGTTCCCGTTCGTCGGCATTGGGCTCGCTGGCTCCGGCAGCCTCCCCGGCAAGTTGCGCGAGTACATGGGCATCGACTCCAACGCGCCGATCCCGATCTCGTTCGTGATGAACCTCGGGTCGGTGGACCCCTGCCTGTCGGTGTCGGTCGGCGACCCGAGCAGCGCAACGCCGATCACCGCAATACCACCGGGTACGAAGGTGCTCACGTCAACGTACTTCAGCCTGCTCGTGTCGCCGTTCGGTTGTTCCGTCGGGGTGTTCGACGTGCCGGCCGGGGTGCAGATCCGGGCGAAGGCAGCCGTTCTCTCCACCGCGGTCGAACTCTTCGCCGCCTACAACCCGAACCCCGCCGGCCCGCCCGGCGTAACGAAGACACCGTCGTTCCGGGCATGGCTCAAGGTGGACAACCCGAACTCCGACGCGAAGGTGAGGGTCGATGGATCGCTGAAACTGTCCTTTGCAGCCGGGGGATGGGTGCTCTTCCCGTTCATCGAGATCAGGGGCGGGATCAAGATCGGCGGGGCAGCCCGGATCGACCTCTTCGGCAGGTGCTCGCTTGCCGGTTGCGATGCCGGAGGGTCTGGTGCCGTTTCGATCGGCGGGTTCAGCCTCATCATGGCGGTCAAGGTAAAGAACCTCGGAATGCCGTGGTGGTCTGTCTCTGCCTCGGGAACCATGAATGTCGCCGGGTCTCAGCTTGCGATAACCGGGGCGTGGGACCCGCTCAATGGGGGCTATCAGTTCAGCGGTAGCGGCACCTTCCCGAACGGCAAACTGCTCGAGAGCTTCGAACTGAGCCTTTCCTGGAACCCATTCAACGGCACCCTCCCGAAAGCAACGTTCCGCGCGTCGGGCACGCTCGGTGGACGGTTCAAGTCCGTCACAGGCGTGGCCGGAACGTTCTCGACGGGTTCGGTGGACCTGCTGCCGACCGCCTCCGAACTGAGACTGGTGGTGAGCCCGAACGTTGACCTCGGCCTCATCACGATCCCGGTTTCACTCGGGTTCGTTGTCTGTCTGACCGGACCCTGCGCGGGAACCGTCACGTCAAAGTTCGGTATCTCGTCGAACTTCAAGGGCATCCCCATCAACCTCCCGGACATCAACCTCGGCGAGTACTGGAACTTTGACGCCTCCACGTCGGGTTCGTTCTCGGGTTCGGGCAAGGTGGGAAGCGACTGGGGTGGCCTCAAGGGCGACTTCTCCGGAACCGTGACGCTAGGGATCTCGTCGTCGGCGGGCCTGACCGTCGACCCCAACGTGAGCGTGCAAGCCTCCGCCGGCTACGGAGGCAGCTGGCATGGCATGGGGACGGTCGGGGCCGACGTCGACATGTCAGGGCTCCAATTCAGGTTCTGCAAGAGCAAGACCATCGCCGGAAAGACCTTCACGATCTGCATCCCCTAAATCGGCCGGATTGCCACCGTGCGTATGCGACTGGCCTCCCTGAGAAGGAGTCCACCGGTCGCAAATAGTGACAGTTAGGCTAAAAGTGGTGATGTCACTACCCAACGTAAGATTTCTGTTACATACTCCCCGTGGGGCGGAGACCCTGACCGATCAACAATCGATCCGAGGGAGGGATTCACATGAAGAAGTTCGCACTCGGACTCATCGCCGCAGCCACCGCTACCGCAGGCGCCTTTGCCTTCGCACCGTCGGCCAACGCCGCCGCCCCCGAGACCACCCGCATCGGCTGCTACATCCCGGCACCCGGCCAGTTCGTGTCGGTATCGGTCGTGATCGAGGCAATCGAAAACACGAACCCGACCCCGGGCGTTCCGATGGTCTGGAACTGCATGCAGTGATCCGCTGACAGCGCGATCAAAAACTCGCAACAAGGGGCGCACCGCACGGTGCGCCCCTTGCGCGTGCCGCCACTGTCGGCAACCGAGTGGCCCGCTCCACCGTCTCGGTATCCTCCTGCGGTGATTCCGAGCACCGATGCACCAGCAATCCAAGGGCGCTCGAGACGGCGGCGGCGCACGACGATCCTCTGGAGTGCTTCCGGCGTCATCCTTGCTGCCGCAGTAATCGTCCTCGTCGTATCGATATCCGGCAGCGGTAGTCGTTCCGGAACGCTCGTGAACAGTTGCGATATCGGCCCCTTGGCGCACTGCTCTGACACCGATCTCACCAACAAAGATCTCACGAACGCCAACCTCACCGAAGCCAACCTCATCAATGCCCAACTCACCGGGGCAAACCTCACGAACGCCGATCTCAGTGGTGCTGATCTGACCATTGCAGTGCTCACCGGCGCAGATCTCACCAACGCAAATCTCGCGAACGCCTTCCTGCCCTACATCGTGTCGGGTCGGATCATCGGGGTTCCTCGGGTATTGCCCGCCGGTTGGACGCTCGTCAATGGATACCTGATCGGACCCTGGGCAAACCTCACCGGTGCAGACCTCACCGGGGCGGACCTCACCAACACGAACCTCGCCAACACGAACCTCACCGCTGCGATCCTCACGCGTACCACTCTCACCAGGGTGGACCTCACGAACGCCAACCTCACGGACGTCATCAGCGGCGGACTCATCGATTCGCCGAACGTGCTCCCAACGGGTTGGGCGATCGTCAATGGATACCTCATCGGGCACTGGGCGGACCTCACCGGGGCGGACCTCACCGGGGCAAACCTCACCAACGCAACGCTGGCTGGGGCCAAATTTGCCGCAGCAAAACTCACTGACGTCGTCTCCAGCGGTCTCGTCGACGCTCCCGCTTCATTGCCTGACGGGTGGAGCATCGTGGACGGAAGGATCACCGCGCCATGAGCCAGAACACTCAACCCACAAGCGGAGATGGGCGCTCCCGTTGGTCCTGGACCTCCATGACGCGTGCTGATCGGCGGAAGTTCCGGACCCTCGCGCTTGGTGTTGGTACTGCGGCAACCCTTCTTGCGATCACCGTTGTGGTGGTCGTGAGCGCAGTGGGCAGTCGCTCGGGCACCTTGGTATCCCCAACTGGTTGCTCAAACACCACGGCCAGCAATCTGCGCTTCGATCCGTTAACCGGTGCGGAGGGAACCAGTGTTTACATCACCGGCGCGAACTTTGCTGACGTCACCGACATCACGTTCAACGGCAAGTCGGTGAACTCTTTCTCCATCGTGTCCGCCACAGAGATCACCACGGCGGTACCCGGTGGCGCGAGCAGTGGTCCGATCGCCATCGTGTCGAACGCCACCCCCATCACCAGCGACACCTGTTTCACCACAACCTCGCCAGCAGTCACGTCGTTCAGCCCAACCTCGGGCGCCGCAGGAACGGTCCTCACCCTGATCGGCAGCAATTTCACCGGTGCAACTGCCGTGAAATTCAACGGTTCACCCACGACACCCACCACCGTGACCGCAACCTCAATCACGGTCACCGTCCCCGCAAACGGCGTGACCGGTCTCGTCTCCGTAGAGACCCCGGTAAGCACCGGCGTGGCCACCGGAACGTTCAGCGTCTCGTCGGCAGCGATCACCGAATTCTCCCCCGCGCTCGGCGCTGTCGGAACCGTGGTCACCATCACGGGCGCAAACCTCTCGGGCGCAACAGCCGTCCGTTTCGGCACCACACCTGCAGCATCGTTCACCAACGTCTCGGCTACGACCGTCCTCGCGACTGTGCCAGCCAACGTCACCACCGGCCCCATCAGCATCTCGACTTCAGCAGGAACTGCGACCGCATCGGCCGACTTTGCAGGCCCACCGACCATCACATCGTTCACCCCCACCACTGCTGCACCAGGCTCCACGGTGACGATCACCGGCACCAATCTGAGCTCAGTGACCTCGGTCGAATTCGTCGGGTCCACGGCAGAACCCGCGTTCACGATCGACTCACCAACGCAGATCACGACAACTGTTCCCGCGGACGCTACGACTGGCCAGTTGTCGGTTCGAGGCACAGCCTTTGCCATAAGTGCCACCCCGCTCACGATCGGCCCGTCGATTTCGTCAATCTGGCCGCTTGACGGTCCGTCGGGCACGGTGGTGACGATCACGGGCTTCAATCTCTTCCAGTTGACCGGGGTCACCTTCAACGGCATCCCCGCCCAATTCCAAACAGTCTCCTACACGCAGGTCACCGCAACGGTCCCAACGGGCGCAACAGCAGGAGCCGTTCGGGTGCTGAGCGCGGCCGGCAACGCAAACAGCCCGGTTGCGTTCGGCCCCCAGGCGGTTCCAGCCCTCCCAACCGATCCCGACGCCCCGATCAGTGTGCCAACGCCGTCGTCTGGATCCAGCGGCACCACCACCACAACAACCCCAACAACATCTGCTCCAACCACCCAGTCGGCTCCAGCAATGCTGTCGAATGGCCAAATTGGACTCTCCAATCAGGTTGGCGCGAACGCAACCGATGCGGCGGGGGTATCGACGTGGAACGGCACTGCGGACGCATCGTTTGGGAAGCTGCGCATTCCTGTCTCGCTGAGCTACACCAACGACACGAAGTGGACACTCAGTGCCAACAATGTCACTGGGGCGTTTGCCATCCGGTCGGTGAGCCTCTCGATCAACAACATCGCGGGATCGATTGTCGCGACACCCAGCAGCACCGTGTGGGACCTCCGAGGAAGGCTTGCTTCCGCCGCAAGCATCATCGGCGATTCTGGCGCCACCACCACCGGCAAACTCGCACTGCTTGCCGGTGCAACGGTGCGAATCCAACCGTCGTGCCCGACGGTTGCGAACACGACCTCGGTCTGCCCCACCAGCGACACCACGTCAACGTTCTTGGCCCTCCAGGCAGACGGCGGCACCTCGGGTTCAGGGTTCTACGCCAACCTCGGCAGTGGCATCCCGGCGCAGTCGTCGGGTGACTACCGGGCTGCGGCGAACCTGACCTCTGGCGCATTCGTGATGCTCGGCAACTTCGATCAGACAAGCACCGCAAGCCTCGCTTTCGGCACTGTCCTGATGTCTTTCTTGACGCTCAAGGTCGCGGCAAACGACCCGGCCTTTGCTGCACTACCGGGCGACATCACCATCGACAGTGGCTCCGCCAACGGCGGATTCGATGTACTCGTGGCTGGCTCAGGACAGGTGAGTGTCCCCGTGGTCGGCAGTTTCGTCCCCAAGAGACTCTCGGTTGCCTACGTCGACGGTGGCACCGTCACGGTCGGCACACTCAGCAATAAGGCCGACCTCGGCGGTGCTCAGATGGGCAGCATTGCTTACTTCGGTTCTCAACAGGACATCTCTGCCAAGGTGCTCGACACGATTGTTCGGGTCCCTCCGAGGACCTTCATGTTTGCTGGTTCGCTGGCAACGCCGAAGTGGCTCAACGAAAATCTCGGAGTCCCCAAGGACAACTTCGGGGCATACGCCACGTATACGACGAATGGCCTGCTCAAGATCTCTGCGGTGGTTCGGGCCAGCCTGAAACTCCCGCCGATGCCCCACGTGAAGGCGACGATCAACGCCTTCACGCTCACCGCGATCGTGAATCTGGAGCCAACTATCGGCTCGGAGACCGGCTTGGAGATCGCCGCCAACGGAACGGTGTCCATCGACGGAAACGCTCCGATCGCTGTGGTGCTTGCAGCCCGAGCCGTCAGTAAGTGCACGGCGGTCGTGCCGAGACTCGTTGGTGGTTTCGTCATCACGATCTTGGGCAAGACGCTCAATACTTGTGTTGCCGAAGCATCGCAGGCCACGCTTGCGCTCTCTGCAGTAGGCGAGAACGGCAAGGCGGTATGGCCAGACATCTTCGGGGTCACCGGGTTGAGCCTCAACTCGGTAGCCATCCAAATCGGTTTGACCCCCGGAATCTTCCCGTACGTGTCGATTGGACTCGCTGGGGACGGGACCATCCCCGGCAAACTCCGCGAATACATGGGAATTGAGTCGAACGCTCCGATCCCCGTCACGTTCGTGATGAACCTTTCCGCGGTGAGCCCGTGCCTGTCCGTCACGGTCGGCGACCCCAACAGTTCCACGCCGATCGCTGCATTCCCCCCGCAGTCACAGGTCGTCACCGTCACCCTCGTCAGTCTGTTGATCTCCCCATTTGGCTGCTCGGTTGGAATTTTCGACGTTCCGGCCGGCGTGCAGATTCGCGCGAAGGCCGGAGTGTTCGCCACGACGGTCGACCTCTTCGCGTTCTACAACCCGAACCCTGGCGGCCCTCCTGGCAGCGTCAAGACACCGCAGTTCCGCGGGTGGCTAACCGTCGACAATCCGGCTTCCGACAAGAGTTTCCGTGTTGACGGATCACTTCGTCTGTTCTTTGCTGCCGGAGGGTGGAACCCGAACCCTCGCGCCGACCTTGTCGGTGGGATCAAGGTGGGCAGCGCTGCACGCATCGACATCTTCGGTAACTGCACAGTGCTGATTGGCTGCTCAGCAACTGGCTCCGGCGAGGTGTCGCTCAACGGGTTCAGCCTCGCGATGGATGTCACGGTGACCAATCTCCTCACGCCGTTGATGCTGTTCGAAGCCTCCGGTTCGCTGCGAGTTGCCGGCGCGCTCGTCACGCTGAGTGGTTCGCTCCAGCCACTCACGGACTCATTCTCGTTCACCGGAACCGGAACCTTCCCGAACGGCGGAATCCTGAGGAACTTTGACGTCGAACTCGCCGCAGTTGTCAATGCACCCCGCTTCCAGTTCGGGCCTCCGGTCTACGTCCAGCCCACGTTCCGGGCCAGGTTCCGTGGTTCGGGTGCGCTGGGAGGTCGCTTCAGGACAATCTCCGGATTTACCGGCCAGTTCACCACTGGTTGGGTGAACCTCATTCCCAACCGCTCGCGGTTGAACCTCGTCGTCAGTCCGAGACTCGATCTCGGCCTCGTCACCGTGCCGGTGACACTCGGCTTCGTCGTCTGCCTGACGGACTCCTGTGCGGGAACGGTCACCCCGCGGTTTAGCTTCTCGTCAAGTTTCAAGGGCATTCCGTTCAGTATTCCCGATACCGATCTGGGCGACGACTGGGGATTCACCGCATCCACGTCCGCGTACTTCAGCGGTTCGGATCAGGTTGGGAACAGCACTGCTGGGCTGAAGGGCGAATTCTCGGGAGACGTCACGCTCGGCATCTCGTCCTCGGCGGGCTTGACCGTTGGCAGCAACGTGAAGGTGACGGTCTACGTCGGCGCCGGTGGATGGGACAAGTTGGGGAGCCGAGGGACCAACATGAACATCTCGGGAGACAACTTCAGGTTCTGCTTCGAACGCAGCGTTGCCGGCAAGAACTTCAAGATCTGCATCCCGTGAGTTGAGCGACGGGTCCGCGCCCGGAGGACCTAGGACCCGGGCGCGGCTCGGCCGTGCTACTGACTCATGAACGCTCGCGGCAGGTCAGTCGAGGATGTGGTACCAGGCGTCGTCCGGTGCTCGCTTGCCCGTGAGGAAACTCGGCTGCATCAGATTCGTGCCCGTCACCGGCGTGACCGTGGACCAGTCGTAGGAAACGAGGCGCTTCTGGATGCGCCACTCGCCGTTGCGCTCCTCGAAACGGTCGATGTAGCGCACGTGTGTGACGCGCTCCATCACCGTGCCGTCTTCCGCCACTGAGCGGTCGCCACCGAAGCAATACGTCTCGGCGCGCGCACAGTGTTGGTCGAGCAATACCTCGACGAGCACGTTGCCCACCACATGCTTCAGCACGTAGTTCGGCACTACCGGAGCGTCCTTCACCATGGCGAACAGCGCCGAAACCGGCCCGTTGAAGATGCCAGCATCCATCGTGGCATCGGGCCAGAAGCACGACACCATCAACTCGTAGTCGCTTCGGTCGGAGGCCTGTGCAGAGCGCAGGATGGCTTTCTTGATGGAACGCTCAGCGAGCATCTCATCGATCTCGTGGTCTCGGTCTTGGCTCATGAATTTCTCCCTTGTATCGACTCGTTGTGCTTCTGTTGAATCATTGCTTGTTCGCACTGTCTACCGCGCTGGCTACCGCGCCTTCACCCCGACGAGGCACCACGCCATCATTCGGCGCGGCGCGTTCTCCAGCAGATACAGCAGCATCCCCCGCTTGGGGAACCGCACGTACTTGCGGTTCGCCTGCACCGCGCTCACCACAGCCACCGCCAGTGTTGCCGGCGCGATGTGGGGTGCCAGTTTCAGCGTCGTCATCCGTTTCACAGCGGCCTGCACGGCCGGCGAGGCGATGATGTTGTCCCACATGCCGGTGTCGATCGGTCCGGGTTCCACGAGCGTGACCCCGATTGGCGTGCCCTTGAGGTCTGCGAGCAGGCCACCGGAGAAGTGCGACAGCCCAGCCTTCGTCGAGGAGTAGACGGAGGTGGATGGGATGTTCGCGATCCCTGTCATCGACGACACGTTCACGATGTGCCCCCGGCCGCGCTGCAGCATCCCCGGGAGCACCTGACGTGCCAGGCGCTCGGGCGTGGTGAGGTTGAGCGAGATACTGCTCGCAATGTCGGTCTCGTCCATCTCGTCGATGAGGCGGTTCGTCTCCACTGCGGCGTTGTTGACGAGCACATCCACCGGACCGCCGTCCGCCTCGATCCGCTCGATGAGGCCGTCCACCTGAGACTGGTCCGACAGGTCGACGGCGTAGGCAGCGCCGCCCAGTCGGGTCGCCAGCGCGTGGATTGCCTCGCTGTTGCGGGCCACGAGCACCACCTTCGCCCCCGCCGCCGCGAAGGATTCCGCGAGCGCCTCGCCGAGCCCGCGGCTCGCACCTGTGATCAGTACCCGCTTGCCCGAAAGTTCCATCAGTACGTCCCCCTGTTCATCGGCTGGCTGCAATCACACGTGCTCCCCAGCGCTGTGATGACCTGCCTGTAGACACGCAGGGTACGCTCCTCACGATGGTGCCGCAGGACGCTCGAATTTTTGTGGCCGGACACCGGGGCCTCGTCGGGTCGGCCATCGTGCGCCGCCTCGAGTCCGCCGGCTACACGAACCTCCAGGTTGCCACCCGGGAGCAACTCGACCTCCGGGATCAGGCGGCGGTGAACTACTGGTTCCGTGACCACCGCCCCGAGTACGTGTACCTCGTGGCCGGCACCGTGGGCGGCATCCTCGCGAACAGCACCCGCCCGGCCGAGTTCCTCTACGACAACCTCATGATCCACGGGACCGTTGTGGAGGCTGCCCGCCAGATCGGCACCACCAAGCTGCTGTACCTCGGTTCGTCGTGCATCTACCCGCGCGAGGCCCCGCAGCCGATGACCGAGGAAGCCCTCCTCACCAGTCCGCTCGAGCCCACCAACGAGCCGTACGCCATCGCCAAGATCGCCGGCATCAAGCTGTGCAGCGCCTACCGCCGCCAGTACGGCTGCAACTTCATCTCGGCAATGCCCACGAACCTTTATGGCCCGGGCGACAACTTCGACCTGGACTCCAGCCATGTGCTGCCGGCGCTGATGCGCAAGTTCCACGAGGCCAAGCTGAGCGGCCAGAGCGACGTGACGATCTGGGGAACCGGCTCGCCCCGGCGTGAGTTCCTCCATGTGGACGACCTCGCCGATGCCTGCGTGTTCCTCATGGACCACTACGACGGCGAGCAGCACGTCAACGTGGGCACGGGCGTGGACGTCACGATCAAGGAACTCGCCGAGATGGTGGGACAGGTTGTGCACCCCAACTCGCGCCTCGTGTTCGACACGACCAAGCCCGACGGGTCGCCGCGCAAGCTGCTCGACGTGAACAAGCTTGCCGGGATCGGTTGGACGGCCAGCACCGGGCTCGCCGACGGCATCCGCTCGACCTACGAGTGGTTCCTCGCCCAGCACAGCGTCCGCTCCTGAGGCGCTACTGACCGTTCCCCCGCTACGCGGTGGTGTGCGATCGGCGGCGTGTCCGATGTAGTCAGCCGGTAGTGCGCACGCTCAGGACGATTCGTGCGCTGCGGGCGTTGCCAACGGGCGCGAAACGGAAGGTCAACGAGTCGCCTGCGTCGAAGCGCACCGAGTGCAGGGTGTCGTTGCAGGTCTTGGCTGCCACCATCGTGCACCGAAGCACGGTCGGCTGACCGTTGCGCATGACGGTCACCGTTCCCGTGAACTTCGCGTACGCCTTGACGTAGAGCAGCGAGAGGGTCATCTCAGCGACCGGATAGTCGAGTGGCGTGACCAACGACGAGGTAGCCATACCCGGCCCGGCGTACCGCGGCGAACTGCGTAGCTGCTGAACACCGGCCACCAACGTGCCGATACCTGCGGCGCCAGTGTCGCCCTGGGGCCCTTGGTTGCCCTGCGAACCAGCACTACCCGTATCGCCCTGGGGCCCCGTCGCACCAACCGCTCCCGTGTCACCCTTTGCACCGGTTGCGCCGGTTGCGCCGGTATCACCTTTCGGGCCAGTCGGCCCCTGCAACCCCGTCGCACCGGTCGGACCGGTCGGACCGGTCGAACCCGTGTCACCGTTTGGCCCCGTCACACCCTGCAGACCGACGGATCCGGTCGATCCTTGCGGGCCAGTCGAGCCGGAGAGCCCCGTAGCACCCTGCAGACCGGCGGTGCCCGTGGCGCCTGTCAGTCCGGTAGAGCCGCGGGCTCCGGTGGCGCCCTGTGCTCCGCTCGCACCCGCCTGGCCGGTGTCGCCCTGCGGTCCGGAAGCACCGGTTGCGCCCTGTGCACCGGTCGCACCGATGGCGCCCGAGGCGAGCGGTCGCTCGACGCGACGAACAACGCTGCACCCGCACGAGCCATCGAAGTTGGTGAAGTAAATGTTGCCGCTCGGATCGGTCCCGATTACGCCCGGATACAGAAGCGTCGCGGAGGTTGCTGGCCCGCCGTCACCGGTGTAGCCCGGTGTGTTGTACGTACCGGCAACGGTGGTGACACGTCCATCTGGGGTCACCTGACGGATCACGTGGCCGAGGTTTCCCGTGACGTACAGGTTGTCGAACACGTCGACGGTGGCGCCGACGTTGTAGATGCCGTACTCGTCGTCGCCAGGAAGCACCACGCTGATATCGGTGGAGGTGCCGTCCGGCGCAATCTTGTGCGCCCCGAAGCGGTAGGGGATGTAGAGGTTGTCGTCGGAGTCGATGCCGATCGAGCACGACGCGTTGTTTCCGCCGCAGTTCCCGATGGGGCCGTTGGCGAGCAAGGTCACGACTCCGGTGTTCGGGCCACTGGTGGGAACCTTCAGGATCGTTCCCTGCCAGTTGGCGACGATGATCACGTTGCCCGCCGAGTCCACCGCAAGGGCGTTGGGGCGACCGATCACCACCGAGAACGCGTCAGCCCCGTAGTTGCAGTCCACCCCGTTGGGGCAGTCGCGAGTGCCGGTCCCGGCGAAGTTGGTGATGGTTCCTGTCGGGTCCACCTTGAACACTCTGTTCGCCTGCGACCCTGCGACGTACACGTTGTCGCTTGCGTCGATGGCGATCGCCCACGGGCCGTTGCCAAAGTCGTTGACGCTGCCGATGGTGGTGGTCACGCCAGCGCTTGTTGTCTTGAACAACTGACCCGACCCCATGAAGTAACGGCTGCCCGTTGAGGCCCATGCGAAGCCGAAGTAGCCGGTTTCCCCTACGACGTTGGCGAGGTACGTGGTAATCGTTCCCGGAGCAAGGGCTGCCGGGCCCGTTGCACCTTGCGGTCCGGTGGCGCCCGTTGCCCCGGTGGCACCCGACGCTCCCGGCGGCCCGGCGATCCCAGCGGATGCCGTCACAGCCGGGCCGGCCACCACGGCGAAGGCACAGGCAAGGCCGACGAAGACACCCCGGCCGCGGCGCACGCTGCGCTTCCTGCGTCGATAATGAAACATCCCGGACCCCTCCGTCCTGCGTGGCCCCACGCACAAGCTGTCATTTTGGCACATTCTTGTGCATTTGCACTCATTGCTTGCATTTGTGAGAATCCGTCCAAGGAAGTTCGCGAAAAGCCAGCCCCATCTGTCTCATCACTCCGTCAGGCAACCCCATGCCAACTACCCCACGAGACCCCGCAGCCAGAAATCGCACCACCCGGGCAGGCGACGCGCTTGGCGTGCCTCGAAAGCGACGTTCTTACGTCCCGGCTGCGCAGGCACAGGAACTCCTCCTGGTGACGACTATCCGTCTGGCTCGCGAACTCCCCCTCGACCAGGTGACTGCACGGTGCATTGCGTCCGAAGCGGGGCTTGACCCCAGCACGATCCCGCGAAACTTCGGCTCGATGCACAGCCTGTTCGTCGCTGTCTGCAGGCGACTTGGTTCAGACGCTTTCGCTCGTCATGGCGACGGTCTTGGGTCGTTCACCGCTGGTACCGCGCTGCGGTTGTTCACGGACCCCGACCTCGCGTTGCGCAATCGGATCCTCGCCTGGATGAAGGGCGAGGGTATGGAGACCGGTGTCGACAGGGACTCTCAGGCCGCCACCATGCTGGCGCTGCGAACCGAGTTCCAGTCACGTCTGCCGGTGAGTGATCGAGCGGCCTTCCTCTGGATGCACGTGGTGATCCTGCTCTCGGAGGGGCTGGCCGTGTTCGGCGACCTGCACTACCTCACGGACGCAGACCGCATTGATGCGATGAACCTGATGACGAAACTGCGCGATCAGATACCGGTCGTGGAGTCCTCAATCACCTGGGTCGATCCGAACACACCGGGCGCCACGGGCTGAGTGCTCCCAAGCAACCCGGGGTGGGCGAACGGTTGGGGTGGCCCGTTATGCTGGGCTTTCCATTTGGAGAGGTGCCGGAGCACGGTTGAACGGGACGTCCTGCTAAGACGTTGGCTGCCCAAAAGCGGTCCGTGGGTTCAAATCCCACCCTCTCCGCCAAATGAACCAGCGATGGTGCTGTCCGCGGCGAGGTTTCCCCGCTGCGTTACGGCTCCTACACTGGTCCATCACATACTGCGTCCGTAGCTCAATGGATAGAGCTTTTGATTACGGATCAAAAGGTTGGGAGTTCGAGTCTCTCCGGGCGCGCTGAGCACATAGTGCTCCAAGACGATTGGAACGGTCCCCGCGAGGGGGCCGTCTGTCGTTTTCCCGTTCGGGAACCGCCAGCACAACCACCGGTTGACCCGTCCCAACCGTCATCGCTCGCGCAAAGTGGCGTTGTGTATTCTGTAGCGATGTCGCCACGAAGAGTGGCTGGCTGGGTAAGTACAGGGGGGCAACCGTGAAGCGCAGAAGTACGCCGTCGATGGGCCGTCGACGGTCGATCTGGGGCATCGGCACCGTGGTGGGGATACTCGTTGGCGGGTTAGGTGGCGCCGTGCTCGGTGGCCAGAGCGCCGGGGCCGTATCGCCGTCGAGCACACCGTCTTGGGCACGCCAGTTCGGCACGAGTGAATCCGACAGCGCCATCGATGTCGCCGTCGCCCGCAACGGAACCGTCTACTCGGTTGGCTACACCGCCGGCAGCCTGAGCGGCACCGGTGCCGGCAACGCAGACGTGTGGGTCTCCCGCCACAATCCCTCCGGTTCGCGCCGGTGGACCAAGCAGTTCGGCACCCCGGGTATCGAGTACGTGTACGGCGTTGCGGTCTCCGCGCGCAACGAGATCTACGTGGTCGGAGGGTCCGAAGGATCCCTTGTCGGCACCAACGTCAACACTGCGTTCACCGATGCATTCATCGCCAAGTTCGACAGCAACGGCCGCAGGAAGTGGATCCGCCAGATCGCCTCGTCGAACGGTGGCGACGACGAAGCCCGATCCGTTGCGGTCAACAGCGCCGGTGAGGTGTACGTCGGGGGCACCACCACGGGTGACCTCACCGGTCCTGGTGCCAACCAGGGCAACACCGACCTCTGGGTGGCGCGCTTCGACCGCAACGGCAACCGTTCCTGGCTGGCCCAGTACGGCACCGACCAGATCGACATGGTCCATAACCTCGCCGTGTCCCCGGCTGGCGCGATTCACCTCGTTGGCGAGACCGAGGGAAGCCTCCCCGGCACGGCAGCGAACCAGGGTGGTTTCGACTTCTTCGTCGTGTCCTACGACCGCTCCGGCAACCGTCAGACGAACCTGCAGTGGGGCACGCCCGAAGCAGACAGCCTCAGCGGCGTTGCGGTCGGCACCGGAGGCGAGCTGTATGTCACCGGCTGGACCGAGGGCACGCTGCCCGAAGCAGTGAGCGCGGGTGGCCGGGACGGGGTGCTCGCACGGATCGATCTCACACCATCACCCAGTTTCACGTGGGAGCACCAGATCGGCAGCGACCTCTCCGACGAGTGGAGCGACGTGGTGGTGCGCGGCACCAACGTGTTCGTCACCGGTTCGACGGTGGGCAGCCTCGCCGAACCGAGCGCCGGCGGCTATGACATCATCAATGCGCGCTACAGCACGACGGGCCAGCGCAAGTGGATCGATCAGGTCGGCAGCACTCAGTTCGACGACTCCAACGCCATCGCCGTCTCGTCACGCGGGGATCTGTACCTCGCGGCTCAGACCGAGGGAGTGCTCGGCACGGCCACGAGCGGGAACGCAGACGCAGTGGTGCTGAAGTACACCGCGTCCCGCAACGCCATGTGGGTGAGCCAACTCGGGAACTCGGGGAACGAGTACTTCTACGGCATCGCTGCGGCCTCCAACGGCACCACCTGGTCCGTCGGGGCGATCGGAGGACCGGGATGGGGCGGCGCAGACGGGGATGTCGATGTCCTCGCCGCCAAACACGACTCCGCCGGGAACGACCCCCTCGTCGTCCGCTTCGGGACAACGGAGAGCGACTACGCGAACGGTGCCGCCGCCGGTCCGGCCGGATCGGTGGTCATCGTTGGCTCCACGCAGGGTGACCTCGCCGAAACCAACGGTGGCTCGAGCCTCGGCGATACCGATGGCTTCGTCACGATGCTGGACTCCAGCGGGGCCGTCGTGTGGACGCGCCAGATCGGCAGCATCTACTCCGACAGCCTGAACGCCGTCGCCGTGTCGTCCCGCGGCGACATCTACGTCACCGGAACCGTCGGCGGCGCCGTGGAAGGCCTCGCCTGGTCCGGCGATAGCGACGTCATTGTCGCCAAGTACAACCGATACGGAACGCGCAAGTGGATCCGTCAGGCGGGAACGGCTGAGGCCGACTACGCGAACGGTATCGGGGTGGCACGCAACGGTTCGGTCTACGTAGCCGGTGGCACCGAGGGCAGCTTCAGCTCGACACCGGCAACGGGGACACGCCTGCCGATGCTCCTCCGGTACGACTCGAACGGCAACCGCAAGTGGGGCCGTCAGTACTCCGCTGGGTCCGGTGCCGGTGACTTCTCCAGCATCGCCGTGACACCCGGAGGCGATGTGTATGCCGGGGGTACCACCTCCGGCTCGGTTCAGGCCGGTGTCGCCAATCAGGGCATCCGTGACCTGTTCGTCGTGCGCGTCGATCGCAACGGCAACATGCGGTGGGCGCGTCAGTACGGCACTGCAGGGAGCGACCGCGTCTACGGCGTCGCTGTGCGGCCGAACGGGACCGTCACCGTGGTGGGTACCACCGAGGGAGCGCTCGGCACGAGCGAGACCTTCCTCGGCGCCAATCCTGCAGCCGGCGACGACGACATCGTCCTGATGCGGTTCGACCGCAACGGCCGCCGAACCGTGCTCCGGCAGTGGGGCACGTCTGAGTTCGACGAGGCAACTGCTGTTGCGGTGGTGCCGAACGGAACGGTGTACGTGGGCGGCAGCACCGCCGGGGCGCTCGGCGAGTTGAATGCCGGCGACATGGATGCGGTGACCATCCGCTTCCCCGCCTGAGCACAACGTGGCGGTGGCGACCCGGGGGTCGCCACGCGGCTCACTTCTTTCGGGTGAGGTTCACGAGGAACGTGGTGGGCTTGTCGTCGGTGCGCACGAAGCGTGCCGCGAGGTGGTCAGCATCCACCACGCTGATCTCGATGTAGAAGCCGGTGGTCACCATCACCACGTCTGCGCGCCCGGTCGCCGCGTTCACCTCAGCGGTGCCCACGAGCGGGAACTTGATGGTCTTGCCCGTTGCGTCGACGAAGCTCTCGTAGCCGAACAGGTTTGCACCCTCTGCTCGCTCGATCACGAGGTCGAGTGCTGCGGGGATCACCTTTCCCTTCGACGGCGACGGGAACTCGTACTTCCCACTCCAGGTGCCGACAAGGTTGGGCACCTGCTGCACGGTGGTCGGCGATGCCGCGGTGTCCGCGGAATCGCTTCCGCAGCCGGCAGCGGTGAGCGAGAGCACGGCAACACCAAGAGTGACGACAAGGGCGCTAGAGAGACGACGACGACGAATGGACACGTCGTCAGTATCGCAGACGCCAGTTTGCTCCCGCATGTTGGGCTGGACGACTCAGTCGAGACCCTCAAGGCCAAGCGTGAGCGTGTAGGCGATCGCCGTGCCGGAGCCGAACTCACCACTGCGCAGGCCCTCCACCGTTCCCGAGCCGGTGACACCGACGAACTGCCCGGTGCCACCGAGTACTTTCACCGAGCCACGGAGGCGCCCCACACCGTCGCGCTGCTCGGCCTCACCCGAATAAGTGAACCCGAGGCGATCACCGTTGTCCGCGATGAACGTCCAGAAGCCGGCGAACGGCCCATTTCCATTGAGATAGTTGATCATGGCGAGGAGTTCCACCTCCACCTGCTGACCAGCAAGATTGGCCGAGCCCACGAGCCGCGCCTCGCCGTAACGGCGTTCCTTCTGCGCACCCACCTCGTTGATCACGAGCAGCGGTGCATCGGCGGTGTCGAGTGTGAGCGCAACGACGTATTCCTTACCCGTGTCCTGGCTGTCGCCCGAACAGGAGACAAGGGCGAGTCCGGCGCTCCCGACGAGGAGCAGGGCAGCGAGCGGTTTGAGGATGCGAATCATGCCGAGGTTCTTACCAGCCCGACGGACGGTGTGCGCTACTCCGCTGCTGCGGCAACGACGAGCTCGGCGAGCACGCGGCGCATCTCAAGCGTGATCCGGTCCGCCTTCGTGTGCAGGTCCGCCGTTACGTCGAGTGACACCCCCTTGCGCCACATGCGCTCGAGCATCACCCGGTCCTCGAGCGCCACCGCGATCTGGAACTTCGCGGTGTCGGCACGCATCTCCTCGGTGTCGGCGATGTCGTTGCGGTAATCGGTGCAGAACAGACGAGTCGTCGTTGCGTTCACCGGTTGGTGGCAGAAGCTGATGGTAAGAATCGAGTTCTCGGCCGGGTAGTTGATGCGCAGGTACACGTGATGGGGCGGGGTGAACACGAAGTACGACTCGCGCTGGTTCGAGCGGAAGTCGTCGCCCGGCTCGTACGAGTCGGCGAGCGCCTTGGTGAGATGCCAGTAGCTCACCGAGTACTTCCAGCCGTCGCGCACCACGTCGTACTCGCCCACCAGCCGGTCGTCCGGGTCCGCAAAGGTCGCCACGTGGAGGAACGCGAAGTGTCCCTGATCGAGGAAGTTGTCCGCCATCTGCGCGGCGCTCGCCTTCCACTCCATCGGCGGCAGTGGACAGCGGACGAACGACGGGTCCGTGTGCTCGGGCACCTCGGGGAGCGGCACGATCGGCTCCTCCAGCGCCACCCAGATCATGCCGAGGTGCTCGGCAACCCTGGCCGCTGTCTCGCAGCGCGCTGTGCGCGGGATCGGCAGCCTCGGGTCGACGGCCGGGATCTCGACACACACACCGTCGGCAGCGAACCGGTAGCCGTGATACGCGCACTGCAGCGTGCCATCCACGACGCAACCGGCGCTCAGTGGCGACCGGCGGTGCGGGCACTCGTCGCGCACCGCGGTGAGGCCGTCAGCGAGCCGCGCTACGCACCAGCGCTCGCCGAGCAGTTCGATGCCGAGCACGCCGTTGGCCGCCTCAAGCTCCTCCACCCACGCAACCGGGTGCCAGCAGCGGCGAAGAGCCGGGTGCTCATTGTCGAACCAGGTCTCGGGCGATCCACCTGTGGGCATGCGACCAAGGTAGCAATGCCGCAGAGACCAGCCTCCGGTCCGGATCAGCCCGAGTAGGGCGCCGTGTCCTCGGACGACACCGCTCGGGTTGACCGCAGCGTTGCGATCTCCGCCGGCGTGTATCCGATCTCGGCAAGCAGCGAATCGGTATCCGCTCCGCCGAGCACGCCGGGCCCATAGCTGTCCCGGCCGCCGTTTACCTGCACGATCGGGCCCCAACGCCGCATCTCGCCGAAGCGCGCGTGCTGCACCACAGGCACGAAACCGTTCTGGCGGAGGTGCTCGCTGCGGGCCTCGAACTCTCCCGGCGTGCACTCGTCCGCCTGCACGCACGCCACACCGGAACCGGCGAGCACCGCCTCCCACTCGACGGCGGTGCGCGTTGCGAACAGCGCCTCGAGGACACCGGCAAGGTCACGATCGTGCTGCTGGCGCCCGGCCGCGCCCGTGAAGCGGTCGTCTGCGAGCAGGTCGAACCGGGCCGCTACGGCGCAGAGCCGTTCCCACTCCGCGTCGGTGGTGACTGTCAGTGCCACCCATCCCTCGCTGCAGCGATACAGCCGGTCGCATGCGCCGAGGCCGAGCAGTGCGTCGTCCATTACCGGGCGGGCCGCCATGCCGTCGTACGACAGGAACGCGTCGATGTTGGCGTGCGCGTTCGCCGTCATCATGTCCACGTACACGGCCTGCCCGCGGTGCTGCGGATCTCGGGAGCGCGCAAGGAGCGCAAGCAGCGCTGAGGACGCAACGATGGCCGACGTGTTCGGGTCCGGGTTGGCCTCGTTGGCCTTCATGATCTGGCGCGACGCCTCGCGTACCTCCTCGAGCGTCGAGCAGGTACGGGTGAGCGCGGACCCTGCCTGGAACCCGGCACCGCCCATGGCGGCCCCCGCGCACGGGTGCGTTGCCGGGCGGTGTGCACTCGGCCCGTGTGGGCCGTACCCGAGCACCGACACCCACACGAGGCCCGGATGATCGGCGGCGAGTTGCTCGTAGCCGATGCCCAGGCGCTCGGGCACGCCCGGTCGATAGTTGTGCACCAGCACGTCTGCGCTGCGCAGCAGTCTCTGCACGATGTCCCGTGCCTCGGGCCGCTTCATGTCGACGTAGATCGACTCCTTGCCCGCGGTGGTCTTCACCGTCATGTAGCCGTGCCCGTACAGGTGACGGAACGGATCGCCGTCCACCGGCTCCACACGGATCACGCGCGCCCCGAGGTCCGCGAGCATCGAGGTGCCGAGCGGTGCGGCGATCACCGTGGCGAACTCGAGGATCGTCACGCCGGCGAGCGGGTAGCCCGACGGCGTGGCTCCCTCTGCGGCCGGTGCGGTGCGGGTTGGGGCGGAACGGGCAGCCTCGGCAAGCACCTCGTCGGTGTGCTGACCGATTGTCGGCGCCGGTCGAGTCACCACGGCAGGGGTGTTGGTGAGCACCGACACCGGCCCGATCGCACGGACCCGCCCCACCACGGGGTCGTCGAACTCCACGATCATCCCGTTGTCGACGAGGTCCGGATGATCCATTGCCTCGGCGGGCGTGAGGTATGGCTCGGCGGCAACGTTGCCGTTCTCGTGGAAGATCGCCATCCACTCGTCTGCTGTCTTGGTCTGGATGACCTCGAGGATGCGGTCACGCACGTGCTCGATGGCATCAGGCGTCCACACAGCCGGCGAGTCGAGGAAGCGCTCGTCGGCGAGCAGTTCGCCGTAGAGGTCAATCGCATCGAGGAAGGACAGGAACAGGTGCTCGAGCAGGTTTCCGCACTGGATCCAGCGACCGTCGCCCGCCATCACGGGGTGATAGTTGAGCGACGGGAGTGCCGCGCCGCCCTGCGGGTTAGGGATCGGTGAGGCGCCCCAGCGGTCCGCCATCTGGATGAGCAGGAGGTCCACGAGGTCGAAGGGCATGAGCGACTGCAGCAGGCTCGTCGTAACCCGTTGCGGGAGCCCCGTGCGGTCCCTCGCGAGCAGACCGCTCACGATGCCCTGCACCGCGCCATGAGCGGCGATGTGCATATGAGCCGGGAGCGCCGCGTACACGGGACCGTCACGCAGCACCTGTCCGGTGAAGCCCTTCATGCGACCCGCCCGGGCGGCCACTGTTGCCGCATAGCCGGGCAGGTTCGCGAGCGGGCCGGTCTCGCCCCAGCCGGTCAGCGAGCAGTGGACGATGTCCGGGCGCAGCGAAACGGCGGCGGCGTAGTCGACCCCCCAGCGGGCAGAGCGCGCCGGGGGTCCACCTGTCACCAGCACGTCCGCAGAGCACACCAGATCGTGCAGATGCGCACGTTCGGAATCGTTGTGCAGGTCGAGCACCACGCTGCGCTTGCCGCGCAGCCAGAGCGGGCTTGCCGCGAGCGAACGGAACCGGTCGCCGCCCGGGGGCTCCACCTTGATGACATCCGCGCCGAAATCGGCCAGCACCATCGTTGCCACACCACCGGCCGGGCCGGTGGACGTATCGATTACTCGCACCCCATCGAGCGGTCTCCCCACGGGCGTACGGTAGCCCATCGCCGTGATCGGCCGCTCGGCCAGCGGGTCGTGCAACGTTGGTTAGTCGCCGGTCATGCGAGCAAGCACCGGTCCGCGCAGTGCACGCACCGTTCCCGCGTAGGCAGCCGAATCGAGTTCGGCAAGCCGGGTTGCCCGCTCAATCGCAGTGGTGATCACGGCCTCGGGGGCCACTACGGCATCGAGGAAGCCCGCCTCTACTGCACCCTTGCCGTTGTACAGCGTTGCGTGGGCAACCGAAGCCTGCAGGTGTCGGCGGCTCAGGCGTTCAACCGCAATCGCCACACCCCAGTTGGGGAGCACCATGCCGATCGCCACTTCATTCAGCCCAATCTTCACCTCGGCGTCTGGCCCCACACGATCGTCACAGCCCAGCAGCACGAACGCGCCACAGGCAATCGCGTGGCCGGTACACGCCGCTACCACCGGAACTGACGATCCGTAAGCGGCAGCAACGAGGTCCCGACCACCCGCGATCATCTCCCGGATCGCATTTTGGTCGCCGCCGTTCATCACGCTGAGGTCGAACCCACCCGAGAACCTGCCCTCGCGGCCCGCTATCACCACGGCGCCGATACCGGGATCGTTCTCCGCATCGCGAATCACCGCCCGAAGCGCCCCGGTCATCGTGAGCGTCATCGCGTTCGCGCGTCCGTCGTCCATCGTGGCGACGAGCAC